>ERZ1034882.4-NODE-4-length-343138-cov-72.970127_pt1 | contig 343138 bp, 332 predicted proteins | sample MGYA00520606_ERZ1034882 | MGnify/ENA primary metagenome ERZ1034882 (study PRJEB33766, sample SAMN09781726) | gut metagenome | biome: gut microbiome | host: Homo sapiens | place: Madagascar | study: EMG produced TPA metagenomics assembly of the PRJNA485056 data set...
GTTTGTGATGACAGCGCAGGTCTGCTTTTTACCCTCTCCCCTTTGGGGCGAGGGGACTGTTGGGTGCGGTTTGTGATGACAGCGCAGGTCTGCTTTTTACCCTCTCCCCTTTGGGGCGAGGGGGCTGTTGGGTACGGTTTGTGATGACAGCGCAGGTCAGCTTTTTACCCTCTCCCCTTTGGGGAGAGGGCCAGGGTGAGGGGTGGGGGCTAAAAAAAAAGCCCACCAGAGGCGGGCAAAAGAGGACAACGCAGACAGATAAGATCAGATGCTGATGTTGTATTTACGGCCCGAAGGCAACTGGCTGGATTCACCCGCCGGGCCGTAAAGCGTACTGGCGTGCCCGACGTGGTCGATTGCTTTCTGAATATGCTGGTTTTTCTTCATATGGCTTTGCAGCAGGGATTCCACCTGCTGATTCAGCGCTTTGGTGCTGCGCACCTTTTCATGCACCTGCTGCCAGCTGGCGAACAGCTTGCCAAGCCCCGGGTAGGGGGCTTCGGTGCCGGAGGTTTGCTCCTGCTGACGGCGCATGTCGTCGTAATACTGCAGGGTCGTCAGCAGCTGATTTTTATTATCCGCCAGCACCTGCAGCGACACCGGGTTGATCTGGGCGCGGTTGAGCTGATTCACCTCTTCAATCATGATCGCCTCCAGCTCATCCAGAGAGGTCTTCATTTGTGTGAGTATCGGGTAAAGCTTGTCCATAAGGGGCCTGTAAAGGGTTAAAACGAAAACATGTCCTGCACCATCGCCTGAGCAATCTTCTCCGGCTCAATGCGCAGGGTACCGGCCGACAGCGCGGCGCGCAGTTCGGCGACGCGGGCGTGGTCCACGTCGCGGCTGTCGTCGGTCTGGATCTTTTTGGTCAGCTCGCTCAGGGTGACGTTAGTGTTGTCACGCTTTTCGCTGCGCGTGGCCGCCACCTCGTTCTCCTGCGGCTGCGTACGGGTGCGCAGATCCTGTGTCGGGGCGATCTTCGCGATCGGCGCGGTGGTCTGGCTGCTGTTGATGCTCATGGTGGTCCTCGCAATCGAATTTAAGTGCTCAATACTTCTTTCTTCGGTGATTCTCAGAAAAGCTAAAATTTATTATTGAGAAATAATCATCACCTGACCGTCGGCCGCCACTTTCCCGCTGACGGTGCGCCCGCCAGCGGTTTTCACCTTCAGCACGTCATCCACCGCAGCATTGTTCAGCGCTTTGCCCTGGCTGCGGATCCGAAAGCCTGACCCGGCGGTGACCAGGTCCACCGTCTGTCCGGCACGCAGCCGCCACTGCTGGCGCAGCTGGTTTTCCAGCAGCGGTTTACCGGCGTCGATGGCGCGGGTCAGGCGCTGGCCGATGATCTGGTCCGCGTTAAAAATCAAGCCACCGGGCTGGTTATCGAGGCTGCCGGTAACCGGTTCGATATCGCTGCGCTGCACAATGGCCCCGCCGGGCAGGCTCTGGGTGGCTACCCACCAGGTGCCCTGGGCGCTGATGCGCACCGGCAGGAAATGACGACGCGCGCCGCACTGGGCCAGCACGGTACGCTTGCCGGTGAGACGGCTGTCGCGCCCCACCAGGCTCAGCTCCGGGTTCTCACACACGGCGGCCAGCTGAGCAGGCGTGGCGAGCAGGGCCACGGTGCGCACCACCTCGCCGTTGCTCTCCGGCTGTTGGATCAGGGCATCCAGCTTGAGCAGCAGGCGCTGCTTCGCCGTCTGGTCAGACGGAACGCTGGCACCAGCAGAAGCAGAGCAGAGCAAAACGGCCATCGCCGCGCTGAATAATCGGAGCTTCATCTTATTGCCTTAATACGGTATTTAATTTATAAAACGTGGCGAAATTATATACGCAGTGGCAAGGCTTTTATTGCCTTAAATAATGACATTTCTGACGGCATTTATCTTCTTCATTTTTTTATCGCTCTTTTCATTATTTCGATTTCCCTAAATAGGCTTATTTCTGTCGGGTCTTCGCAGTGTGATATTTCACCTGCGCTGTCTACACTATCGCAGTTTAAATAACGCGAGACAGGAGTCCTGTTGTCATGAATAAACTTGATGACGCCTTTCGCTTTCAACAGCAGGCGTTAGGTTTGCTGTCGCGCCGTCAGGATATTTTGGCTTCGAATATTGCGAATGCCGACACCCCTGGCTACCAGGCGCGGGATATTGATTTTCCTCAACAGCTAAAAGCGGCCATGGAAAATAACACCCTGGCGAAATCACCCGTATCGCTGGCGTTAACGTCAAATAAGCATATTGAAGGCAAAGCGATGCCGTTTGACGACGCTCAGCTGTTGTATCGCATTCCGGACCAGCCGAGTGCCGATGGCAATACGGTGGATATGGATCGTGAGCGCGTCAATTTTGCGGATAACGCCGTGAAATATCAGTCGGGACTGACGTTCCTTGGCGCGGATATTAAGAAAATGATGACTGTGCTCAGTCAGGGGTAATTAGCGATGTCGCTCTTTAGCGTATTTGATATTTCAGGTTCGGCGATGGCGGCCCAGTCCCGCCGTCTTAACGTCAGCGCCAGCAATATGGCCAACGCCGATAGCGTGGCGGGGCCGGACGGTCAGCCGTACCGCGCCCGTCAGGTGGTGTTCGAGGTCGACAACGCCGTCGGCCAGGATATTGGCGGCGTGCAGGTCAGCGACGTGGTGGAAAGCAGCGCCCCGGATCGCCTGGTCTATGAACCGGGTAATCCGCTGGCGGATGAGCAGGGCTATGTGCGTATGCCCAACGTCAACGTGATGAACGAGATGGTCAACACCATCTCCGCCTCCCGCAGCTACCAGGCCAACGTGGAGGTGATGAACTCCGCCAAAAGCCTGATGCTGAAAACATTAACTCTTGGTCAGTAAGGACGCATATGGCGGTCTCTTCGATTAACAACAACAGCGGCACGGGCGGCACCGGTACGGGCAACAGCGCGGCGGATCTGTCGAACCAGTTTATGACCCTGCTGGTGGCGCAGATGAAAAACCAGGACCCCACCAACCCGATGGATAACAACCAGCTCACCTCGCAGCTGGCGCAGTTCAACATGGCCGCAGGCGTGGAGAAGCTCAACAGCTCCGTGGCGGGCGTTCAGGCGATGATGATCCAGCTCGGCAGCATGAGCGCCTCCGCCTGGGTCGGGCGCAGCGTGCTGATTGAAGGCGAGGCAAAGGTTTCATTTGGCGAACCGGGGATCGGCATCATGCAGGAGGGCGTGGAGATCCCAGGCAATTCGGACGACTTCCACTTCGCGCTGTCGGACGACGCCGAAACGGTCACCGTCACCCTCCACGACGGCGACAAGGCCTACACCGCCGAGCTGAAGAACGTCAAGAAGGGGATGAATACCTTCAACCTCGACGACCTGGAAAACTTCAAGCCGGAGCCGGGGCCGCCGCGCGATCGCGAATACACCCTCTCCTTTGAGGCCAGCAACCCTGAAGGGGAGAACCCGGAGGTGTTTGGCCTGGTTCAGGACCAGGTGCAGGGCGTCACCATGGATCCGAGCGGCCCGATTCTGCATCTGCTGAATCACGATCCGATCGGCATGGGCAAAGTGTTTGTCATTCAAAAATAATCATTACTTCTGGAACTAAATTATGGGTTTTTCACAAGGTCTTAGCGGTCTGAGCGCCGCGGCAAAAGCGCTGGACGTGGTGGGTAACAACATCGCCAACTCCCAGACGATAGGTTTTAAAGCAGGTTCGGTCTCCTTCGCCGATATCTTTGCCGGTTCGACGGGGATGGGGGTGCAGGTGGCCAGTGTCGATCAGAACTTTGGCCAGGGAGGGCCAGCGACGGGCGGTTCTGCCCTGGATATGATGATCAATGGCCGTGGCTTTTTCCGCATGGTGGATGATGCAGGCAGCGTGTTCTACGGGCGTAACGGCCAGTTTGAGCAGGACGAAAATGGCTACATCACGAACAAAACCAACGGATTGTTTTTAACCGGCTACCAGGCGACGAACGGGGTGATTAACCCCGGCGCGCAGGTCGGGCCAATCCGTATTCCGACGGAGGACATACCGCCGTCAGCAACGACCAAAGCTTCACTGACGGGTAACCTGAAGTCGGATTCTGAAGTTCTCGACTCAGGGAAATTCGATGCCACCAAACCTGAAACTTACAACTACGTTAACGAGGTGGAAGCTTACGACAGCCTTGGTAACAGGCACGCTATTAAAGTCTATTTCGTCAATGACGGCGACGGTAAATGGAAGGCGTTCGCCCAGGATTCGACTTCGCCAGAAGGTGGGGATGAGACTAAATTTACTCCGATTGATCTTGAATTTGATAAACACGGTAAGCTCCTTAACCCCGCCACTGGCACCGTTAAAGGGGATGCTTATGGCGGGGCTGCTGCTCTGTCATTCACGCTGGATCTGGGCGCTCTGACACAGTTTTCAACCGACACTCAGGTCATGAAGGGTGAAATCGATGGTCAGCCGCCAGGTAAATTTAACGCCTACGAAGTCAGTGACGCCGGGGAAGTGATCGCCATCTACAGCAACGGCAAACGTCAGACCGTCGCGCAGGTGGTGCTCGCGGACTTTGCCAACGTCGGTGGCCTGGCACAGCAGGGCAACAACCTGTGGGCGGAGACCGGACAGTCCGGCCAGCCGTTCCTCGGTACCTCCGGCAGCGGCAGCTTCGGCACCATCAACGGCGGCATGCTGGAGACCTCCAACGTGGATCTGGGCGGAGAGATGGTCAACATGATCGTCTATCAGCGTAACTACCAGTCCAACTCGCAAACCATCAAAACCCAGTCTGAAGTGCTGCAGACGCTGGTTAACCTGCGTTAAGGCTGAACGATGGATCGCGCTATCTATACCGCCATGAGTGCCGCCAACGCGGCGCTCAACCGCCAGGCGGTCACCTCAAACAATCTGGCGAACAGTTCTACCGCGGGCTTTCGCGCCCAGCTGGCGGCGTTTCGCTCGGTCCCCATCGAAGGGGAAACCCTGCGCACCCGTGCGCTGGTAGCGGAGTCGACGCCGTTTCACGATACCACCATGGGGCCGATCACCCATACCGGCCGCAGTCTCGACGTGGCGCTGCCGCAGAACGGCTGGCTGGCGGTGGCGCTGGACGACGGCAGCGAAGGCTATACCCGTAACGGCGCTATCGAGGTGGATCAGGACGGGGCGCTCAGCGTCAACGGCCGTCCGCTGATGGGCGACGGCGGGCCGCTGGAGGTACCGCCGCAGTCCCACATCACCATCGGCAGCGACGGCATCGTGTCGGCGCTCGGCATGGGCGATGACCCGACGGCACTGGTGCCGGTGGGCCGTCTCAAGCTGGTCAATGCCGACATGAACGAGATGGTGCACGGCGACGACGGGCTGTTCCGCACCGCGGGCGGCAACCCGCTGGCGCAGGACGAAACCCTGCGTCTGACCCCGGAAGCCATCGAGGGCAGCAACGTCAGCCCGGTGCAGGCCATGACGCAGATGATCGCCAACTCGCGCGGCTTCGACATGAACATGAAGGTGATCCGCACCGCCGACGAAAACGCCCAGAAGGCCAACCAGCTATTAAGCGTGAGCTAAGGCCGCGCAAGGAGTCACTATGATTCGTTCCTTATGGATCGCAAAAACCGGGCTGGAAGCACAGCAGCTCAATATGGACGTCATCTCCAACAACCTGGCGAACGTCAACACCAACGGCTTCAAGCGTCAGCGCGCCGTGTTTCAGGATTTGCTCTACCAGAACATGCGCCAGCCTGGCGCCCAGGCGAGCGAGCAGAACATCCTGCCGAGCGGCCTGCAGCTGGGGACCGGCGTGCGTCCGGTCTCCACCCAGCGAGTGCACACTCAGGGCGGAATGAACCAGACCGGCGACGAGTACGACGTGGCGATCGAAGGGGAAGGCTTCTTCCAGGTACAGATGCCGGATGGCAGCACCGCCTACACCCGCGACGGTCATTTCTCGAAAAACGCGGACGGCCAGCTGGTGAATGCCGAAGGCTACCCGATCCAGCCGGGGATCGTCATCCCGCAGGATGCCACGAAGCTCAACATCGGCAGTGACGGGATCGTCAGCGTCAAGGTGCCGGGACAGGCGGAAGAGCAGCAGATTGGCCAGCTGACGCTGACCACCTTTGTCAACAATTCGGGGCTCGAAAGCATCGGCGGTAATCTCTACAAAGAGACCCAGTCCTCCGGCGCGCCGAACGAGCTTAACCCGGGGATGGAGAGCGCGGGCACCCTGAAGCAGAGCTACGTGGAGATCTCCAACGTCAACGTGGCGGAAGAGCTGGTGACCATGATTCAGGTGCAGCGCGCCTACGAAATCAACAGTAAAGCGGTCTCGGCATCCGACCAGATGCTGCAGCGGCTTTCCCAGCTGTAATCCTCTCTCTGGCCGCGCGTGCGGCCAGACATTTTATCGACACTGAAATGAATAAACTTTCTCAACACATCCCGGCGGCCTTGCTGCTGGCAGGCACGCTGCTGCTTGGCGGCTGTGCGCACATCATGCAAAAGCCTCTCGTCGAGGGGCCGACGACGGCAACACCATTACCGATGGCACCGGCGGCCACCGGCGGCTCACTGTTTCAGGCCGGGCAGGCCATGAACTACGGCTATCAGCCGATGTTCGAAGACCGTCGCCCGCGTAACGTGGGTGACACGCTGACCATCCTGCTGCAGGAGAACGTGAGCGCCAGCAAGAGCTCCTCCGCCAGTGCCAACCGTAATGGATCGGCCGGTATGGAGTTGCTTGCCGTGCCGACCGCCGCCGGCAGCTGGCTTGGCGACGGCAAAGCGGATTTCAAAGCCGAAGGATCAAATGATTTTTCCGGTAAAGGCGGCGCCGCGGCGCGCAACACCTTTACCGGCACCATCACCGTGACCGTTAACGAGCTGTTGCCTAACGGCAACCTGCGGGTCGTGGGTGAAAAGCAGATCGCCATTAACCAGGGCACTGAATTTATCCGCTTCTCCGGCGTGGTGAACCCGCGCTTTATCAGCGGCAGCAACACGGTGCCTTCCACCCAGGTGGCAGACGCCCGCATCGAGTATGTCGGCAACGGCTACATCAACGAAGCGCAGAACATGGGCTGGCTGCAGCGCCTGTTCCTGAACCTTTCTCCATTCTGATATGACCATGAAAAAAGAATCTATTCTGTTTTTTCTCAGCATTCTGCTCTACGGCATGATGCTGGGCGTGCCGAAGCTGGCGAACGCTGAGCGTATCCGCGACCTGGCGACGGTGCAGGGCGTGCGGTCCAACTCTCTGATGGGCTACGGGCTTATTGTCGGCCTTGACGGGACCGGTGACCAGACCATGCAGGCCCCGTTCACCGGCCAGAGCCTGAATAACATGCTCTCGCAGCTCGGGATCACCGTTCCGGCGGGGACCAATATGCAGCTGAAAAACATCGCCGCGGTGATGGTCACCGCCGAGCTGCCGCCGTTTGCCCGCCCCGGCGACAAGCTGGACATTGTGGTCTCCTCGGTGGGGAACGCCAAAAGCCTGCGCGGCGGTACGCTGCTGATGACCCCGCTGAAAGGGGCGGATAACCAGATTTACGCTATCGCTCAGGGCAATATCCTGATCTCCGGCGCAGGCGCGCAGGCGGGCGGCAGCCGCGTGCAGGTGAACCAGCTTAACGGCGGGCGCATCAGCGGCGGGGCCACCGTGGAGCGCGAGGTGCCGAACGACTTTGCTACCCAGAACATCGTGCGCCTGCAGCTCAACGAGAGCGATTTCTCGCTGGCGCAGCAGATCAGCGACGCCATTAACCAGCGCTACAGCGGCGGGGCGGCGATCCCGGAAGATGCCCGCACCGTACGCCTCTTCGCGCCGCCGGACGGCCCGTCCCGCGTGCGCTTTCTCGCCAACATTCAGGACATCCCGCTGCGGGTGAACGTCCAGGATGCGAAGGTGATTGTTAACTCACGCACCGGCTCGGTGGTGATGAACCGCCACGTGTCGCTGGATTCCTGCGCGGTGGCCCACGGCTCGCTGACGGTGGAGGTGATGCAGAACAACATCATCAGCCAGCCCGATACGCCGTTTGGCGGCGGCGAGACGGTGGTGGTGCCGCAGACCGATATCTCCGTGCGCGACAGCGGCGGTTCGCTGCAGCACGTGCGCAGCAGTACCGATCTGAACGCGGTGATCCGCGCCCTCAACAGCCTGGGCGCGACGCCAAACGAGCTGATGTCGGTTCTGCAGGCGATGAAAAACGCCGGCTGTCTGCGGGCGAAGCTGGAGGTGAACTGATGAACGCCTTTGACAAGCTCGATCAACCCGCCTTTGACGTCCGCTCGCTGGACACGCTGAAACGGGAGGCCGGGCGGCAGTCGCCCGGCGCGCTGAAGGCGGCGGCGAAGCAGATGGAAGGGATCTTCGTGCAGATGATGATGAAGAGCATGCGCGATGCCACCTTCAAGGATGACCTGCTCAACAGCCAGTCCGCCGAGATGTACACCGCCATGCACGATCAGCAGGTCGCGCAGAATATTGCCGGGAGTGGTCAGCTCGGCTTTGCCGATCTTATCGTCCGCCAGCTGGGCGGAGAGAGCGATGAGCCGGTGGTGAGCACGCCGGGGCGCGATCTCCTGCGGCCTGGGCTTTCCGCCACGCCCGCCACCGGCCCACTGCGCCTGCCTGCGCCGGTGTCGTTCGCCAAACCGGCGGACGGGGCGCATCCGTTTATCGCCCGTCTGCTGCGCCCGGCCCAGGCGGCCGCGCAGCAGAGCGGGCTGCACCCGCACCTGATCCTCGCCCAGGCGGCGCTGGAATCCGGCTGGGGCAAACGCGAAATTCCGGCCGCCGACGGCCGCCCGAGTCATAACCTGTTCGGGATCAAAGCGACGGGCGACTGGCAGGGTAAAACCACCGAAATCACCACCACCGAATACATCAACGGCGTGAAGCAGAAGGTGAAAGCCGCCTTCCGCGTCTACGACTCCTACGAACATGCGCTGGCGGACTACGCGAAGCTGCTGACCCGCAACCCGCGCTATCGCGGCGTGGTGCAATCCGGCTCGCCGGAGCAGGGGGCGAAAGCGCTGCAGGCGGGCGGCTACGCCACCGATCCGGCCTATGCCAAAAAGCTGATCACCATTATTCAGAAGGTGAAAGGGGATATTCAGCAGGGGGTGAATGCCTATAAGCACGACCTCGATAAAATTTTTTAGAAAATTTTGTCATCACCGATGAAATAAGCAGAGCCATGAACATCTGGCCCGGAAATCAATGCCGGGCCCGCAATCAGGGATTATCCAGAGCGTATGAACAACCTTTACAACTTAGCCAGAAATGGCATCAGCGTGGCGCAGGCCGCCATCCGGGTGACCGGCGATAACCTGACCAACGGGATGTCGGGCACCTACAGCCGCCGCAGCCTGCTTATCAGGGAGCTGGGTGGCATGTCAACCCCACAGGGCTTTTATGGCTTCGGGGCGCGCATCGGCGGGGTGGAGCGTGCTTACAACGCTTTCGCCAATACTCAGCTGCGGGATTCACTCTCCCAGTATGCGTCCCTGACTGGACGGATGGAGCAGCTGGCGGATATCGATAACATGCTGGGCGACGAGGCGGATAACGTGGACGTCTCGCTGAATAAGCTGTTTAAGGATATGGCGACGCTGAGCGGTGCCCCGGAAGACGGTCCGGCACGTGCGGCGGTGTTTACCTCACTTGAGGTGTTGGCCAACCGCTATAACGCCAGCGCCAAACGCCTGACCGGGCTGGAAAAGAGCACCAATACCCAGATCGAGCGCAGCGCCAACGAGATTAACAGCTTTACCGAGCAGCTGGCGCAGCTGAATAAGCAGCTGGAGCGCCTGCAGGGGAATGGTGCGCCGCCTGCCGATCTGCTGGACCAGCGCGATGCGCTGCTGGAGGGGCTGAGCGAGCAGATTGGCATCACGGTGACCGAAGATCAGACCTCCGGACGCGTCACGGTCACGCTGTCAGACGGACGTCCGCTGGTCTCCGGCGATACCGCATATAAACTGCAAACCTCACCGTCGGATGCCGACCCGAATAAAACCATCGTTTCCTATGTGGATGCTAACGGTAAGGCGTCGCAGCTGGATGAGAACAGCATCACCAAAGGCCGACTGGCCGGGCTGTTCAAATTCCGCAACGAAGACCTTGCTGTTGCGCGAAAGGATCTGGATCAGATCGCCTTTATGATGGCGCACCGGATGAACGAGCAGAACCGCGCCGGGTTTACGCCAGACGGCGACCCGGGCGATGACCTGTTCTCACTGCCGGATATCAAAGCCATTGCCAATGCGAAGAACGCAGGCAACGATGCGCTTGATCAGATCAAGGTGACGGATTTCAAAAATGTGAAATCTGAAAACTATGACATCAGCTTTGACGGTACTGACTGGGTCGTTACCGGCGCAGACGGGCGTAACGTTCCTCTCGATCCTGCTGCCTTACCCGGCGCGCTTAAGTTTGATGGGATCGAAATTACCCTTCCCACGCCGTCAACCGCTGTCGCCGGAGATAAATTCACCCTCAACCCAATGGCCGGTGCCGCAGAAGGCATTCAACGTCAAATCGGCAACGCGGGGGAGTTTGCCGCCTCTGACAGCGCGACGGGCGGTCCGGGGAATAACAAAAACCTCGAAGAGATGTTGAAGATCCAGAAAGAGGCGCTGATCGGGAATGATACGCTCAGTGCGGCCTATGCCAGCCTGGCGGGGAAAATTGGTGAAAGCGCCCGCGAGGTCAAAGCCTACGCGACCAGCGCGGAAACCGATTTGCGTACCAAATACGACGCCAAACAGGAGCTTTCCGGGGTGAATATGGACGAGGAGCGCATCAATCTGGATATGTTTGGGCAATATTACCGGGCGAGTGCGCAGCTGCTGCAAACCGCCAACGATATGTTTGATGCCCTGCTGGCCATCCGCTAAGGAAAAGAAAATGCGAGTAAGCACGCTTTATATGTATAAGCAGAGCGCGGAGTCGATGACAAAGCGCATGGGTCAAAGTAACGAGATTTATCTGCGGATGTCGGCGGGAAAAACCCTGTTAAAGGCCTCCGATAACCCGACGGCCGCCACCGACGCGGTGAAGCATCAGGACGCGCTGGCGCAGCTGGAGATGTACAGCGGCGTGCGCGCCCGCGTGCGCAGTGCGCTGGAATATCAGGACAATATTCTCAATGGCGTTGGTAACCTGATGACCACCACCCTGAAGGAAAAAATGGTTGCCGCGGGATCTGACGCCTACTCTGACGAGGATCGCCGGGCGCTGGGCAAAGAGATTGAGGGGATACGCGCCAATTTGCTGGATCTCGCCAACAGTCGCGATTCCGCCGGTCGCTATATCTTCAGTGGTTTTAATACCGATACGCCAGCCTTTGATGAGAACGGTGATTATCAGGGGGGAGATGAAGCGCGTCAGCAGACGGTGGCAGATGGTACCACGATGCAAACCGGCCATCTGGGTGATGAAATTTTCGGTGATATTTTTGGTCTTCTCGACCGTGCCGTGGAGCAGCTAACCAAAGATCCGATCGACTACGACGCGATGCGTGCCGCCCTCGAAGATGCCAGCAAAGGTATCGATACCGGTATTGACCTTCTGGGTAAGGCGCAGGCTGAACTGGGTACCAACCTGCAGCAGCTTGATGCGCTGGACCTCTCAGGCAACGTGCTGATCAACGACACCATTGTGAAAATACAGGACGCCATCGGCGCCGACACCAGCGTGCTGGTGTCGCTGGTCTCGGAATCGCAGATGTCGGAACTGGCCTTTAATGCCTCGATGTTCGTTTACAAAAATATGCAGAAGATGAATCTGTTTAATATGTAATTCGAACGACCTCTTTATTCATTTCAGACGCTACCGCGTACGGCATGCCCGTGCGCGGAGGGTGGAAAATTATGTTAGCTAAACTCAAAATTTACAGCACCGTCACGCTGATTATCGGCCTGTTCGCGGTAATGCTTTTCGGCGTGACGGCCTATGCCGTGTTTAATGCCGTCTCCAGTAATCAGAATTTCAAACGTATTGTCGTGGCCTCTGAGAATAACGACCAGATGCGCGACGCGGCCTACAACATCAGCGCGGTCATGGCGAACACCAACGGCCTGATGCTGCAGGCGGCGCTGGGCAACCCGGTCTCGCAGAATGTTGCCAGCCATACGCTCAACGTGGTGAAAACCGCCCGCCGTAATATGGATGACTTTATGGCCTCACCGTTTAACACGGAGGAGGAGCGTCGTCTGGCGGCGGAAGTGAATGCGGCATTTGATGCGGTCTATAAAGTGGCGGAAGTGAAGCTCGGCTATGTGCAAAACCCGGCGGGGTATAGCGGCTCTCTGGAGCATGATATGGAGCTTCGCACTCAGCTGCGTAACAAGGTAGAGCAGTACACGGATGCCAGCGCGCGCGTCAGTGAAGAGATTACTCAGGCGTCAGCGCGCGACTACCAGATTATGCTGGGCGTCGGTCTGGTGGTGGTGCTGCTGGCGGTGGCGCTGCTGTTTGTGATCCGCTTCTGGCTGCGTCAGACCCTGGTTCAGCGTATGGCGATGACCGTCGATGTGCTTAAGCGTATCGCCGACGGCGATCTGAGCAAGGAGATTGAGGCTGGCAGCGAGAATGAAATCGGCAATATGCTCCGTGAGCTTGAGCAGATGCGCACCTCGCTGGCCACAACCGTCTCCGGTATTCGTGAAAGCGTGCAGCGTATTCACAACAACGCGCAGGAAATTGCCCACGGCAACAACGATCTCTCGTCCCGCACTGAAGAGCAGGCGGCGGCGCTGCAGGAGACGGCGGCCAGCATGGAGCAGATCAAAACCACCGTACGCCAGAATGCTGACAACGCCCACGCGGCGCGTGAACTGGCGGAAAGCGCCAGCACCAATGCCCATAACGGTGGCGAAGTGATGCAGAACCTGGAGCAGATCATGGCCCAGATCACCACCAGCTCGCGTCAGATTGCCGATATCAACGGCGTCATCGACAGCATTGCCAACCAGACCAACATCCTCGCCCTGAACGCGGCGGTGGAAGCGGCGCGCGCCGGTGAGCAGGGTCGCGGGTTTGCGGTGGTGGCCGAAGAGGTGCGTAACCTGGCCAAACGCAGCGCCGATGCGGCGAAAGAGATCAATCAGCTGATTAACACCAGCGTGAACAATATTGATATCGGTTCGCGTCAGGTAGGGCAGGCCAGCCAGGTGATGCAGGAGATTGTGACCTCCGTCGGGCAGGTGACCCAGATCATGGGCGAAATCACCTCCGCCTCGGACGAGCAGAGCGCGGGCATCAACCAGATCTCGCAGGCGGTGAACGAGATGGATCTGGTTACCCAGCAGAACGCGGCGATGGTGGAAGAGGCCGCGCTGGCGGCAAGCGAACTGGAAGCGCAGTCTGACGCGCTGGAGAAACTGGTGGCGCAATTTCGTCTTAACCAGGAAAGCCGTCAGGTAAACGTCACGCCCGCGCCTGAAAAAATGCCGCGTGCGAAAGAACTCGATCTGGCCCAGTGGGAAACCTTTTAATTCTGTGAATTACCGTCATTAATAACGACATATTTCCACGATGCGTGAAAATTCACGCGAAGTAACAGAATGCGCATTTTTATAAAGGCTTATCGCACTATTTGAATGCGCCATTACACCGGATAATTCTCGCAGAGAATAGTGGGTGGAATGTAATCGTGGATGGTATTTATACGGCCGAAGGGCTGGAAGATAAATCAGTAGTCTGGTCTAAATATCACTATCTGGTGCGGCAGGAAGCAATGCGTTTACATAAGCGGCTTCCTGCCAGCGTCGAGCTGGATGATTTAATTCAGGCAGGATCGATTGGCTTTTTAAGTGCGGTCGACAGTTTTGATCCGAAAAAAGGGGTAACGCTCACGGCGTGGATCACCCAGCGGGTGAAATGGGCGTTATTAGATGAGCTGAGAGAAAGCGACTGGGTTCCGCGACGGGTTCGCACCCATACGCGGGAAATAGTCGCGATTATTCAGCAAATCGAACAGGAAAAAGGCGGTGAAGCCACTGAGGCTGAAATTGCAGAGCGCATGGGCGTATCGCTGCAGGAATTTCAGCAGATGCTGGCAGATAATAATGCCAGTCAGATGTATTCGGTTGATGAGCTTCAGGAGAATTATGCCGACAGCTGGGAAACAAGCGATGACGAGAATGAATCGCTTAATCCACTGAATGATGCTGTCCGCCAGAATCTCATCGAGCGTATTACGGAACATATTCAGTTCATACCCGAAAGAGAGCAGGTGCTGTTGCAGCTCTATTATCTTCAGGATTTGAACATGAAAGAGATTGGCCTGGTGTTGGGTATCACGGAAACACGGGTGAGCCAGCTGCACAGCCTGGCGGTTAAAAGGTTAAGAAGTCGTATGGAATCGAATTGCCGATAAATACAGGTTCTTAACATTTATAATATTAACACCGGTTAAGCAGCAGGATTAATCATTAAAATCAAGGTTTAATAACGTTTAACAATGCTTTATTAACTTTTTAAATCAACAGGTTAACAGTGACTGGAGGATTTGGAGACATTTCTGTCGCTTGTTCGGAAAATACTTAGTGTTTATGATTTTGCCAGTTTTGTGATGCAGCCTCCTTTGGCATTGAGAAGTACGTAACGCATTTACTGAGGAAGAATGACTTACCTCAGTGAATATCAATACCAAAAGACTCTCTGCATCAGTTCGGAAACGTTATCTATCTAAACTGACATGCCAGCTATTGGCTGAATAACATTGGGAGTTTTCGCCTGTGTCTAATTTCGACGAGTACCTGCAGAATATTCATGATATTAACCTGTCCTATTTACTGCTGGCCCAGCAGCTGATTCGTCAGGATAAATTCGCGGCGGGTTTTCGCCTGGGGTTGTCTGAAGGAACCATTGATAACCTGAAAGAACTTTCGTTGCCGCAATTAATGAAACTGGCGACAACCAATCAGCTTATTTGTCGTCTGCGCGTGGATGATGAAGTAGTGATTGAAAATTTAACCAAGGATTCGCGCATTGAAGCCCTGCAGCAGATCCATACCGGCATTATTTTGTCGACCCATCTTCTGAATGCTTTAAGTGAAGAAGATGCCGTGACGGCGGAGGAGGCATAATCATGTGTGGTGAAAAAAGTCTGCTGCAGGAAATTGATGAAGTGAATATCGCCATGGGATTAATTTCTCTCGGGGCGAGAATGCAGGTGCTGGAATCAGAAACGTCTCTGAGCCGTCGTCGTCTGCTGCGTTTATATAAAGAATTACGCGGCTGTCCGCCGCCAAAAGGGATGCTGCCTTTTTCAGAAGACTGGTTTATGTCATGGGAGCAGAATATTCACTCGTCCATGTTCTACAACATTTACCTCTATTTGAAAAAGACCGAACAGGGACGCTCCATTGAAATGCTGATGAAGACCTATCGTCTTTATCTGGAGCAGTGCAGCACCTGTTCCGATGAAAAACCGGTACTGGGTCTGACCCGTGCCTGGACATTATTACGCTTTATCGACTGCGGCATTATTTCGCGTAAAGCCTGCAGCGTGTGTGGCGGCGGTTTTATCGTCACCACCGAATTTATCAAAAACCCATTTACCTGCAGCTTGTGCAGCCCGCCGTCGCGTGCGCTTAAAAAATCCCAGGTGAGCAATCCCGGCCTGCTGGGGGCGTTCGCCGCGCCGGAGATCCTCACGGCGTAAATCCTGACGGGCGGATATGTACAAGATGGCGTTTACCTGATGCCGGGAAAACCGGCATCGGTCAAGTAAGGAAAAGGAGAGAGTGTGTTAGTTATTGTTGGCTATCTTGTTGTCATATCGACCGTTTTTGGTGGTTTTCTCTTATCCGGCGGTAACCTGATGGCGCTGTTTCAGCCGCTGGAGCTGTTGATTATCGGCGGGGCCGGGGTCGGGGCGTTTATCGTTGGCAACAACGTGAAATCCCTTAAAGCAACGGGCAAGGCGCTGGTTAAGCTGTTCGTGGGTAAGCGCTACAACAAAGCGGTGTACATGGACCTGATGGCGCTGATGTTCCTGCTGCTCTCCCAGAGCCGCGTGCACGGGCTGATGTCGCTGGAAAAGGACATTGAAGACCCGCAGAACAGCGATATTTTTAGCGCCTATCCCCGCCTGATGAGCGACCCGATGCTCGCCAACTTTATCCTCGACTACTTCCGCCTGATGATTGGCGGCAGCATGAATTCCCATGAAATCGAAGCCCTGATGGATGAGGAGATCGAGACCTGCGAAGAGGAGCTGGAAGTGCCTGCCCACAGCCTCAATACGGTGGGCGATGCGTTTCCGGCGTTCGGCATTGTGGCGGCGGTGATGGGGGTGGTGAACGCCCTGGGGTCGGCGGATCGTCCGGCGGCGGAACTGGGCGTCCTGATTGGCCACGCGCTGGTAGGGACCTTCCTCGGGATCCTTATCGCCTATGGTTTCGTGCTGCCGCTGGCCACCCTGCTGCGCCAGAAGAGTTCCGATCAGGTCAAAATTTTACAGTGCATCAAGGTGACGCTGCTCTCCAGTCTCAACGGCTATGCCCCGCAGATTGCCGTGGAATTTGGCCGTAAGACCATCTTTACCAGCGAACGTCCGTCGTTCGAAGAGCTGGAAGAGCACGTGCGCGAAGTGAAGTCCAACGCCACGCTGAAAACCAAAACCTCGGACAGCGCCGCATGAAGAACGTCACGCCTGTCATCATTTCCCGTAAGCGCAAAAAGAAAAAGCATGCGCACCACGGCGGTACCTGGAAGATTGCCTATGCCGACTTTATGACCGCCATGATGGCCTTTTTCCTGGTGATGTGGCTGCTGTCGCAGTCCACGGACATGGAGAGGGAGCTGATAGCCGACTACTTCCGCATGCCGCTGAAGCCGTCGATGGCGAACGGCGATAAGACCAGCCTCAGCGACAGCGTCATCCCCGGCGGCGGGGATGACATTCTCAAGCGGCAGGGCGAAGTGTTTAAAGGACAGCTGAGCCAGATCGATAAGCACAAGCGCGTCGAGAGCCTGAAGCAGGCAAAAGAGAAGCTGCAGAAGATGATTGAAACCGATCCGCGGCTGAACAACTTCAAGTCCAACATTTTGCTGAATCTGACCAACGACGGTCTGCTGATCCAGATCACCGACTCCCAGGACCGCCCCATGTTCCGCGTGGGCAGCGAGCTGCCGGAATCCTACATGAACGGCATTCTGCAGGCGCTGGTGCCGCTGCTGCAGGAGCTGCCTAACGCGCTGAGCCTGACGGGCCATACCGACTCCCTGCCGTATGCCGGGGGCGAGGGCGGCTACAGCAACTGGGAGCTGTCCGCCGGTCGTGCCAACGCCGCGCGTCGGGTGCTGGTCAGGGCCGGGCTGAGCGATGAGCGCTTTCTGCGCGTGATTGGCACCGCCAGCCGGATGCCGCTGGAGAACACCCCGCCTGAAAGCGCGGTGAACCGCCGCATCAGCATTCTGGTCCTCAGCCGCTCGAAAGAGCAGGAGATCCGTCTGGAAGATACCCAGGCCCAGCGTGCAGAAAGCGTGCTGAGCGACATCAATCTGCAAAACGTGCAGGGCTATACCGATGGACATGAATGATTTTTCGCAGATCTTTTTTACTGAGGCAGAAGAGCTGCTGGCCGACATGGAGCAGCATCTGCTGCAGCTTGATGTGGTGGCGCCGGACCAGGAGCAGCTGAATGCCATCTTCCGCGCGGCACACTCCCTGAAAGGGGGCGCAGCGACCTTCGGTTTTACCGCCTTACAGGAGACCACCCACCTGCTGGAGAACCTCCTCGACCAGGCGCGGGCAGGGGAGAGGACGCTCAGTCGCTCGATCATCAACCTTTTTCTGGAATGTAAGGACATTATGCAAGCGCAGCTGGAAGCCTATCAGGCTTCGCAGGAGCCTGATGACGCTCAATTTCGCCATATCTGTGAAGCCCTCAGAGAAATAGCTCTTGAAGGAAAACCGCCCGCACCTGAGCCCGCGCCCGTGCCAGCCAGCACGGCCGGGGAGAAGGAAGCCACGCTGGTCGTGACCCTGCGCGACGTTGACGCGCGCGAGCAGACGATGCTGCGCGACGAACTGAGCAATATGGGGACGATTACAGACGCGCAGACCTCGTCTGACGGCATGACGGTGACGCTACAGACCACCGCCTCGGCGGACGATATCACCGCCGTGCTCTGCTTTGTGCTCGACAGCAAGCAGATTGAGGTCCGGCCCGCAGCACCTGCAGCGGCACCAGCGCCCGCTGCGCCACCCGAAACCGTTGCCAAAAAAGCGCCACCGGCGCCGCGGGCAGCCAGTCAGGAGTCCGGCAGCATTCGCGTGGCGGTGAGTAAAGTGGACCAGATCATCAACCAGGTGGGCGAGCTTATCATCACCCAGGCGATGCTCTCCCAGCTCTCTCGGACCCTCGATCCGGCCAGCTACGATCTGCTGTCCGGTTGCGTGGCGCAGATGGAGCGCAACACCCGCGAGCTGCAGGAGTCGGTGATGTCCATTCGTATGATGCCGATGGACTACGTATTCAGCCGCTTCCCGCGGCTGGTGCATGACCTGGGCGCTCGGCTGAATAAAGAGGTCGAGCTGACCCTGAAAGGCGGCTCTGCCGAGCTGGATAAGAGCCTGATCGAGCGCATTATCGACCCGCTGACCCACCTGGTGCGTAACAGTCTGGACCACGGCATTGAAGAGAAAGAGGTGCGCGTCGCGAAAGGCAAACCGGTCACCGGCAACCTGACGCTCTCGGCCGAACACCACGGCGGCAATATCGTGATTGAAGTGAGCGACGACGGGGCCGGGCTGAACCGGGAGAAGATCCTCGCCAAAGCCCGTTCCCAGGGGATGACCATCAGCGACACCATGAGCGACGACGACGTCTGGATGCTGATCTTCGCCGCCGGTTTCTCCACCGCCGAGAGCGTGACGGACGTCTCCGGGCGCGGCGTCGGCATGGACGTGGTGCGACGCAACATTCTGGCGATGGGCGGTCATGTGGACGTGCTCTCCACGCCGGGAGCCGGCACCACCATCCGCATTATCCTGCCGCTGACCCTGGCCATCCTCGACGGCATGCTGGTGAAGGTGGGGGAGGAGATTTACGTCCTGCCGCTGGGCGCGGTGATGGAATCGCTGCGGCCGACCGACGAGATGCTGTGCCGCTTCGTCGGCGAAGAGCGCCTGCTGCAGGTGCGCGGCGAATATCTGCCGCTGGTGCTGCTGCGCCAGCGTCTCTCGGTGGCGGGCGAGGCCCCAGACGACGATGGCATTGTGGTCATCGTGCAAAGCGCGGGCTGTCGCTACGCCCTGTGGGTCGACCAGCTTATCGGCCAGCAGCAGGTGGTGGTCAAGAACCTTGAACATAACTACCGCAAAGTGCCTGGCGTCTCCGCAGCAACCATCCTCGGTGATGGCAGCGTGGCGCTGATCCTTGATGTGGTTGAGCTCTCAACGCTCAACGCTCCACAACCCCAGAGGGAGGGGGTAAACGCATGACCGTAGCAACCGCGAGTAAACCCGCCGCACCCGACGCCATCGCTCAGGAGTACCTGGTATTCCGCCTGGGCGATGAAGAGTACGGCATTGATATCCTTAAAGTGCAGGAGATCCGCGGCTGCGATCGCCTGACGCGTATTCCGAACGCGCCGAACTTTATCACCGGCGTAACCAACCTGCGCGGCGTGATTGTGCCGATTGTCGATCTGCGCGTGCGCTTTGAACTGCCCGACCCGACGCAGGACGACAGCACGGTGGTGATTGTCCTCAATCTCAATGACCGCGTGGTGGGCATTGTGGTGGACGGCGTGGTGGACGTGCTGTCAATGGACGTGGATAAGATCAAACCGACCCCGGATGTGGCCTCGGTGCTCTCCGGGCGCTACCTGCTGGGGCTCGGGGTGCTCGACAGTCGAATGATTATTCTGGTGAATATTGAAATGCTGCTGAGCCGCGAGGAGCTGGCGCTGGTAGATGCGGTGGCGTCGTCGCATAGCGAGGCCCACAGCCTCGTGTAGCGCTTTGCGGACACACATCAGCGGCAGAGGTTGCCGCTGATTCATAAGTCGCTATTATGAATGTCCGAGTTTCCAGAAAGCGCTAAGGATTGCCAGAAAAATGCCCGTCAATTTCGACCTCAACGATCTTTACGCCTTCAGAGCCCTGGTGGAGTACGGTAACTTCCGCATCGCCGCGGAGTCTATCTGCCTCTCCCAGTCCGCCCTGAGCCGCCGCATTGAGAAGCTGGAGGCGGCCGTCGGCGCGAAGCTGTTCGACAGAACCACCCGACGCGTAACGCTGACTCTCTTCGGGCAAACCTTTGCCGATCGCTGCGGGCAACTTCTGGAAAATGTGGAGTCGATGCTGGCGGATATCGACAGGGTGAGCGAGGAGCGCACCGGGCTTGTCACCGTCGCCACCGTGCCGTCGGCGGCCTGCCATTTTATGCCGGAGGTGATCCGTCAGTTTCACAGCCGCTATCCGCGCGTGCGTATCAGGCTTATCGACAGCAGCGCGGGCAACGTCATTGAGGCGGTGGCCAGCGGCCAGGCGGACTTTGGCATCTGCTTTGCCAGAAGCCTGCAGCCGGATATCACCTTTATGCCGCTGGTGGAGGATGTGTATGTCGCCGCGTGCCGTCGCGATCATCCGCTGGCGGGGCGCAAAAGCCTCACCTGGCAGGCGTTTTATCAGCAGGATTACATCAGCCTGGATATTACGTCCGGGAACCGCAATCTGCTCGATCAGATGCTCGGCCATATTAAGCCCGAGCGTCCAGGCATTTGTGAGACGCGCCACGTGACAACCATGCTGGGAATGGTCGAGGCGGGGATAGGCATTGCTGCCGTCCCCGCCATGTCAATGCCCCATTCTGAGCACGCTATTTTGACCTCTGTCCCGCTGACCGAGCCCGAAGTCAAACGCACTGTCGGGCTGATCCGGCGCAGCGGGCGGATTCAGTCGTGGATTGCCGCCGAGCTGGAAACCCTCATTACTGCCCGTTACCGCGCGGCGTAGCGACGGGGATCATCCCGGTGGCGGTGATGGTCTCCTGCGCCTGCGGCGACGCGAGGTAATCCAGCAGGGCTTTCCCCGCGGCAGGGTGCTCCGCGTGGGCGGTGACCGCTCCGGCAAAACGGGTGATGTACTGCAGGTTATCCGGCAGTTTGCCGACAAAGGTCACGCCGGGCACCGGCAACAGTTCGCTGACCTGCTGGAACCCCACGGCGTATTTCCCTTTCGCCACTTCAGAGGCAACCGGGATCCGCTCCACCTTGTGCGCTTTTCCCGCCACCTTCGCGTCAATCCCCAGTTTTTTGAACAGCTCACTTTGCACATACCGGCCGCTGGCGCTGTCGGAGTAGGCGATGGTGCTGGCCGCAAGCAGGGTCTGTTTTAGCGCGCTGTCCGTGGCGATATCCGGCACGGGCGACCCGGCTTTTACCACCATGCCGATGGGCGAATCCGCCAGCTCCACCCGTGAATCCGCGTTGACCATCCGGTCTTTTGCCAGATGCGCCAGCGCATCGCCGACCATGATCACCACGTCCGCTTTTTCACCGCGTGCCAGCCGGTTAGGGATCGCCTGCGGCGTCTGTCCCATCGACGGCCCCGGGATCAGCACGATGTGGTCACCCGTCCGGGCTTCATACCCGGGGGCGAGTTTTTCCAGCGCGGCCTTAAAACCGCCCGAAATCATAACCGTCACCTCCTGGGCCATCGCGCCTGCGCTGGTGGCCAGCAATACCAGCCCGGTCAGTCCTGAACGTAAGAATGTGCGCATATTATCCTCGCTGAACTTGCAGGCTCATGGCGCTGCGACGGTAGAGATAAAGCGTTGCCAGCAGCGCACAAATCGCCGCGAAGCTCATCCAGTAGCCCGGTGAGGCTTTATCGCCGGTGTACTCAATCAGGGCCGTCGAAATGACCGGGGTAAAGCCGCCGAAGATCGCCGTGGCAAGGCTGTAGGCCAGTGAGAAACCGGCAACACGCACCTCGACCGGCATGATCTCCGTCAGCGCCGGGATCATCGCGCCGTTATACAGACCATAAAGGAAGGAGAGCCACAGCAGCACACTCAGCATCATGGAGAAGCTCGGGGCGCTCGCCAGCAGCGTCAGGGCCGGATAGCTGGTCGCCAGCGCCAGCAGGGTCATGGCAATCAGTACCGGTTTGCGGCCGAAGCGGTCCGACAGGGCACCGCCCACCGGCAGCCAGATAAAGTTCGAGATCGCCACCAGCAGCGTCACCAGCAGGCTGTCTGAGGCGCTGAGCATCAGCACCTTTTTGCCAAAGGTGGGCGCGTAGACGGTGATCAGGTAGAACGCGGTGGTGGTCATGGCCACCATCAGCATGCCCGCGACCACGACCGGCCAGTTCGCCAGCAGGGTGGTAAAGACCTGACGCATCGCCAGCGTGTGACGGCGCGCGCGGAACTCCTCGGTCTCTTCCAGCTTGCGGCGCAGGAAGAAGATAAACGGCACAATCAGACAGCCGAACAGGAACGGGATGCGCCAGCCCCATTCGCGAATGGCGCTCTCTTCCAGCACCGCGTTCAGCGCAAAGCCCATTGCGGCGGCCACCATGATCGCCACCTGCTGACTGCCGGATTGCCAGCTGGTAAAGAAACCCTTGCGGCCCGGCGTGGCAATTTCAGCCAGATAGACCGACACCCCGCCAAGCTCCGCCCCGGCGGAAAAGCCCTGCAGCAGACGTCCCACCAGCACCAGCAGCGGCGCCCACAGGCCGATACTTTCATAAGAGGGGATCAGCACAATCAGGAAGGTGCCGGCTGCCATAATCGACAGGGTGGTGATCAACCCTTTGCGACGGCCGACCTTGTCGATGTAAGCCCCGAGGACAATTGCGCCGATGGGGCGCATTAAGAAGCCTGCGCCGAAGACGGCGAAGGTCATCATCAGCGACGCGAATTCACTGCTCGCCGGGAAGAAGGTATGCGCGATATAGGTGGCGTAGAACCCGAACAGGAAGAAGTCGAATTGTTCGAGGAAGTTGCCCGAGGTGACGCGAAGTATCGCGCCCGCTCGTGCACGAACGGTTGCAGGTGGGGTTGAGGAAATCATGGTCGTCTCCAGTTTATTATTGACGTGTTGTCCGTCTGTTTCTGAAAACTGGATCAGGAAGGGAAAATTAATAAGCGCAAATTGTACATAAGCTGATGCGTGACATGCATCAATGTTAAGTGGTGCAACTGGATAGTTGTTATTTACAATAACTTAACATCTGTTTAATTAACCGGTTACTGCAGGAGGGCTGCATTTTACTCTTACGGTTATGTGACATTGCGCATAGGGCCCCGGGCGGCTTGAACAGACGAGACCTGCACCGCATGGATTTTTTTCTCCGGCCAGTAAAACCCCTGAGCAAGATCGGCACCCGCCAGCGATGCCGTTCTGACGTCACTCTGACTTTCAACACCTTCTGCAAGGACCACCGTTCCGAAACGCCGTGCTTCAGCGATCAGTTGCGCTAAACCCGCGCAATCGTTGCGATACTGCTGGAAAGCAGCGCAGTCGAGTTTTACCCCATCAAACACCAGCCCGCTATCGGTAAGCGTACTGTCATAGTCGCTGAGATAATCATCGAGCCAGACCTCCATACCGGCATGCTGAAGCCGCCGGAGATTCTCATCCAGTAATGCGAGCCTGGAGGCGTCAAGACGGGCGATTGCCATTGGGTCCTGAAGTTCAATGACCCCCGGTAAAGGGTCTTGCAGAAGCGCCGCGGCTCCCTCTTCGCTGGCGAGAATGGTCGTGGTGAGGTTAACAAAGAGCTTTACATGGATTCTTTGTCTTGCAAGGGTGTTGAGCTGCCACTTTCTCAACTGCAGAAGCTGGGCGGAAGAGCACTGTTCAAACCACTCTGCAATATTGACCTCAGCGGGAGGCTCAGACAGTACCTCATATCCATGAAGTTGCCCGGTAGTGAGTGACATTATGGGTTGCAGTCGAATTGTAAAACGTTTCATGACGAGGCTGGTGTGTGATTTTATTGGTGGTTAATTCTATATCTCGCCCTCCATTCAATGGGATTGAACTTTTCAATCGGCGTAAAAATAGTTTTTTGTGCTGGTTTTGTGGCTTTTATCGGCTCGCTTAATGTTTTTCTGCGAGTGTTTATACCCTGTTCATCATATGTAGTTTTTTGGTTAAGGTGGTCAGTCTGCTAATTAATGTAATTAAAAAAGTCAGACTGAATTGTAAATATTTAACCGGCCATGTAAGCACAGGTGCGCTGTTTTTAATCGCCTTAACCACAGGAGCAAAAAACGCTCAAAGACAGAGTAATGTTGGTGGGTATACAGGCGAGGGAGGAAGGCAAAACGGAATGACATGGGTGTACGAGACTGATTTTTCTACAGCTTTGTTGAGGCGGAGGAGCACTGAGATATCTGAATTGTATTTTTGTTGTGAATTTTAAGCTTAAATCTCATTAAAACTTGATTTAGATCAACTCTGTTCTTTGTTTTCAGTTTTTTCTCATCTTGAATGTTACTTATGTTACATTTCAAAACAACCGTTATTTCGCTTAACTTGTTGTTTATTAATGTTTTTATATGTGCCGGCAGGCGGTATTGAGTATGTATTGAGCATTTCAGATGAGTCCCTTTCTTAATTTAATAATCCTGATTATTCCTGATTAGTCAAAGAGAGTAAGGTAAGTTGGTTCAAATTTATTATTAATTTTCAAGATTAAAATGTTAAATTTTGTCTTTTTAAGTAAATGATGCGATTTTTCGCCTGTGATACAGTGCAAAATTCTGACTATGTGGCCTGCATTGTGTAATGTATCCTGGACTTCGCAAAAAAAATAAACTTCACAAGATGAAAATATTAAAAATGATCTGCGTCACGTACCCAAACAAGGTAACGCAACCAGGTGCCATTTCGCGTATGCCCACGCCCGGAGGAAAACTTACTTAACAAGAGTATATGTATATGAAATTTATAATGAATAAGCAGATAATTTTTGACTCAGATATGTGTACGTTGGGCCTCGAAGATTCTCAGGATGAGTTGATTCAAATTTCGAATCCTACAAAGAGACTTTTATTGTTGCTGATCGCCCATAAGGGAGAGGCAATAAAAAGGGAGGTTATATTTAAGAAAGTCTGGGACGACTATGGCATGGTTTCCAGCAACAATAATCTTAATCAGTGCGTAAGCAAGTTACGCAAGATTATGAAGAACCTTGGCATGGATGAGGAGGTGATTGTTACCGTTCCCAAAATAGGCTTTATGCTGCATCAGCAGGTTGATGTCGAAAAATGCTCAGAGCCGGTTGACGTCATCGAGGATATCCCTTCTGAAACCGAAACCGCTTATATTGCCGACGGGCGTTTACTAAACGGCAAAATTGCCGAACGCAGCACGGGCGAAGTATCACGCTGGCGCATTATGAAAACAGGAATATTAAATCAGCTGATGCTTTTTTTCTCTGTTATGGCGCTGGGCGGGGCTGCAGGATTCTGGTTTGCCAGTAAGCCCGTGGAACGTAATGAGATTTACATAGGAAATGCTGGCTCCTGTAAGGTCATGATGTCTGAACAGGCGCTGAACAGTATAACCAATCCTGACGTAAAGAAAGGCGTGATGGATTTTGCGATAAAGCTAAACCCCGTCTGTAAGAGTAATGAGTATGTCCTGATCATCAAAAGCAGTTCGTTTAAAACGTATTCTTCCAATCTCTCGCGTCTCTACTTCATGCGCTGCGGCATAATGAGTGACGGCAAAGCAGAGATATGCTGGGGGTTATTGCCACCACGCTGAGTGCATTATCCTTTTATTTTCCCGGTATTCACCGGGAATTTCTCCTTCCTTCTTGATTACCGGTTTATTTCACCCATACAGTCAACAGCCTTTTCTCCCTCATCATCTTGCGAAAAGCATAATTCCTTTTCTTCTCCCTCACAGGCGCATAAGTAATCACTGCAATTATGATGTGGGCGATATAAAAAGCTTAATTCAACATTAAATTTCCTTAATGACTAGAATTATAATCTTAAGATTTGTGATTTAATAGTTAATTGTTTTTGCAATAAGAATTTTCGTATAGATTTGTTTCTGCAACTTACCGGGCAGGGTTTACGCGTTCGCCTTTATTTGGCGTTCAATTTTATATGACCGGTTTGTCTGTAAAAAAAGGAAGTTTTCATTATCGGTTCAATTGATAAAACAGGAATAAGCGTTATGAACAAGAAAAATATTATTGCGTTAGTACTGGGATCATCATTGGTCTCTGGTGGGGCTTTTGCTGCGTCTGACAACACCATCACGTTCCAGGGGGAAGTCACGGATGAAACCTGTTCAGTTGCCGTAAACGGTAACAGTGCCTCTCCGGTGGTGTTATTGCCAACGGTCAGCGCCTCTGATCTTGCCGCCAGCGGTGATACTGCGGGACCGGTCACGTTTGATATCGGGGTCAGCGGTTGCACGGGTAACGCCAGTGGGGAAACGAAAATCTCAACGGTGTTTGTCGGCAACCAGGTAACGTCTAACGGTAATCTCGGCAATACCGGTACTGCGAAGAACGTTGAAGTCCAGATCCTGGATACCGCAAACGCCGTCGTGAACCTGAGCAATGGTTTCACCGGTAATGGCGACCTCAAGCTGGCAGCGAACCAGACGGACGCCTCCGCGACCTATACCGCGCAGTATTATGCCAACGCAGCGGCGACGGCGGGTACGGTAGAGGCCACGTTGCAATACGCCGTTTCCTATCAGTAACAGGCCGCACTGGAACTAACGTGTGCACGTTTTGCAGGATGCAAACGTGCACATTCCACTCAGCTCATTGCAGTCAGGGTCTTGCCACACCAGGTTCATTCGGCCCGGGAGTTGTTAATAATGATAAGCGCATATCTTAAGCGTATCGCTCAGTACCTGCTTTATTTGCCATGTGTACTGATGCTGACAAACACCGTATCCGCAAGCGTCACAATACTGGGTAGCCGGATTATTTATCCTGCCGGGGCCTTATCCGTCGACGTGCAGCTCAAGAACAATGACGACATTCCTTACGTGATTCAAACCTGGTTTGACGAAGGTGATGTTAACGCGACGCCAGCTCAGGGCGCGAAAATCCCCTTTCTGACGACCCCACCCGTGTTTCGAATTCAGGCGAAAGCGGGACAAGTTATCCGCGTGACCCACACAGGCGCGCGCGATTTACCGCAGGATCGGGAATCCCTGTACTGGTTCAATGCGCTCCAGGTTCCACCCTCAAATCTCGAGAGTGAAAAAGGGCAGAACAAAATGCTGGTCATGCTGCGTACCCGGGTAAAAGTTATTTACCGGCCTGCCGGCATTGGCTCCCCAAAAAATCAGCTGAATGGGCTGCGGGTCAACGCCACTTTCGATGCGCAAAAGGGGTATGGAATTTCGATAGAGAACCCTCAGCCGTGGTATGCGTCATTGACCCTCATTGAGGCTGAGGTGGGGGGGAAAAAGCATACCCTCACAGCTGATACGGTAGCGCCTTTCGATCGTCAGACGTTTTGGTTTAACAACTGGAAAACCAAAACCGCGGGAAACGGTACGGTGAGGGTTTGGCTTGTCAACGATCAGGGAGCACGGATCAATGGGCAATATCCTGTCTCGTACCCCTGAGTTTCGACGCAATCTGCTGGCGCTGTGTATCTCATTGAACTGCACGGGTCTGGTGGAGGCGAAAGAATATGTTTTTGACTCTTCACTGCTGCAGGGCTCGTCCTGGGGCATGGATCTGGAGCAGTTCAACCGACATCAGGTCGCACCCGGACGCTATCTGGTTGATGTATATGTCAACAATACGCTGGTGAAAAGCGAAGAAAAGGTCATTTTTCGCGCTAAAACAGACGGTCAGGAGCCTGAACCCTGTCTGGGCAAATCGCTCATGCAGGCCGCAAAACTGAAAGCAGCAAACCACAGTAATGAGACAGCGTGTCGCCTTTTGAGTGAGTGGGCGGAACATGCTACCTGGCAGTTCGACCAGGCTTCATTGCGCCTTCAGCTGGCTATCCCGATGACGGCGCTCCAGCATATGCCTCGCGGTTATATTCCGGTCAGTGAATGGGACGCGGGTATGGCGGCGATTTTTTTGCGGCATAACACCCGCTACACGTGGACGGAAAATACGGATACGCACTATCGCTATCACTATTTGTGGAGCGGTATCAATGCCGGAACCAACCTTGGACTGTGGCAGGTTCGACACCAGGGAAACCTGCGCTATGCGGACAGCAGCATAAGCGGAAGCGATTCGAGCTATAACGTCGTTCGAACCTGGGTACAACGTCCCATTGAACCGATCGATAGCGTGCTGGCGCTGGGGGATAACTATACCGATGGCAGCCTCTTTGGCAGCCTCTCATTCAATGGGATGAAACTGGCAACCGATGAACGCATGTGGCCGCAGGGGAAGAGGGGCTACGCTCCGGAAGTGAGGGGCGTGGCATCCAGCAGCGCGCACGTAGTGATTAAGCAGCTAAATAACGTCATTTATGAAACCAACGTTCCACCGGGACCATTCGTCATCAATGACTTATATAACACCCGCAGCCAGGGGGATCTTGAGGTTGAGGTCATTGAGGCTAGCGGGAAAACATCCCGTTTTACCGTGCCTTATTCCGCTGTGCCTGATTCAGTGCGCCCGGGCAACTGGCAATATGGCCTCTCATTCGGACGCGTTCGTCAGTACTACAGTATCGAAAACGCCTTCATGGAAGGTGTGTTACAGCGAGGGCTGAGTAATGAAGTCACCAGCAACCTTGGCCTGCGTGTGGCTAAGGATTACACGGCTTTTCTGGCGGGAGGCGTACTGGCGACAGATATCGGTGCCATTGGTCTGAATGCCACCTGGTCTGATGCCCTGGTTGAAAATGATGAGCGGCAACAGGGCTGGCGTGCAGAAATCAGTTACAGCAAGACGTTCACGGCAGGCACTAACCTTGTGCTTGCCGCATACCGCTATTCGACGAGCGGTTATCGCGATCTGGAGGATGTGCTGGGCGTTCGTCGCCAGCAGAAAAACGGTACGGAGTACTATTCGGACACCCTGCATCAGCGCAATAGACTGACGGCAACGGTCAGCCAGCCGATGGGAAGCTGGGGGGTACTTAATTTGAGTGCCAGCACGGCGGATTACTATAGCAATCAGTCGCGTATGACCCAGTTGCAGCTGGGCTACAGCAATCAGTGGCGACGAATTAGCTACGGGGTGAACGTTGCCAGACAACGGACGAGCTGGGACTACGGACGCTTTTATACCAGCACCCGCGAGCCGGTTGATGACAGTTCAAAAGAGAAATACACCGAAAATACTGTCTCTTTCAACGTGTCGATCCCTCTCGACTGGGGCAACAACCTGGCATCGGCGGCTTACAACTACAACCAGTCGCGGGCCAGCCGATCCTCGACCGTATCGTTAACCGGCACGGCAGGGGACGGTCGAGACAGATCGTACTCCGTATACGGCGGATATGAACGTTATCGGAATGGGAGCGGTGATAACGCCACGACGTTTGGCGGAAACGTTCAGGAAAATACCCGCGTGGGGTCCGTGCAGGCCAGCTATGACCAGGGGGATAACTACCGGCAGGCAGGGCTCGGCGCATCCGGAACACTGGTGCTACATCCCGGAGGATTAACGCTCGGGCCATATACCAGTGACACGTTCGCACTGGTACACGCCGATGGCGCACAGGGGGCGCGTGTACAGAATGGGCAGGGGGCAATTATTGACGCGTTCGGCTACGCCATTCTACCGTCGCTTTCCCCTTACCGTAGCAACACCGTCAGCCTGGACTCGCGCAATATGATGGCGGATGCCGAACTGAAAGGTGGAAATCAGCGCGTCGTGCCCTATGCGGGGGCCGTGGTCCGGGTGGACTTTGCCACGCTGAAAGGCAAAGCCGTTCTCATCACCCTCAACAACGGGGATGGGGAACTACCGCCAATGGGGGCGGAGGTGCGGGATGCCGAGGGAACATTGATTGGCATGGTGGGCCAGGGCGGCCAAATTTATGCCCGAGTCCCGGAGGCCTCCGGTGTATTGCGCGTGAAATGGGGCAAAGAGCGCGACCAGAACTGCCGTGTGCCGTATCAAATTACCGGGCGAAACGCAGAGCCGTTGGTTTACCTGAGCCAGATATGTGAAAAGGAGAATTAAAATGCAGGACGGGTTAAAACATTTTCTGGTGCTGGGGCTGTTTGTGCTAATAAGCCAGCCCGCGTGGGCAAACTGCATCAGGGTGACCAGCACGTCATCACTTTCCAGCATGGCCATCGCGGCAGGGTATACCGCCGCTGACTGGACGGGTGCCTGTGATACCTGCCATGGCAATATTGGGTTGCCGGCGGTAATCAACATCAACAGCGGCACTAACTTTCAGCCGTCGGGGACGTTGCTTGCCAGCGCGGTGGGCAATTTTTTAACGGCAGCGACCAATAAAACCTATACCAGTAAGCAAATTCTGTTTCGCTGTACCCTGTCTGACGCCGGCAGTTTATATGAAATGTATGCCACCAACGGTGATAACGCCTATACCGGCATGTATGCCTCCGCTGAAATTGAGGGTGCGTATTATGATGTCGCAAAAAACGTCGCGGTAAGAATGACCAATCTCAGCACCGGGGAATATTACAGCCGCTACTGGAAGCAAAGACAAATCACCTCGGCAGACTGGTATCAGGATGGAACCTATATTTACATTCCAGCCAGCGCATTCAGCAATGTGCTGTATGAAATGTATAAGATTTCATCCACTACCTATTATCTTAACGCCAGCAATTACTATAAAGATGCCTACACCCAACCGCGAGGTTATATTGCCTTTAAAGGTCCTGGGCTGGCATCAAATTCCATCGTGGTGGGCCAGGATAGCGCGGCTTATTATCATGGCTGGTATGCAAACTGGCCCGGTGCATGGAGTACGTACAATGCCGTGAGCTATGTCCGTGGCGCACTGTGTCAGGTTAAAGACTATCCCGCCGTTGTGCTTTTACCCACCATCAGCTCCGCGGTGTTGCAGGCCGGTGGTAACAGTCAGGCACCATTCTCGATCAGCCTTGAGTGTGAGTCAGGTGCGGTTTCCGGTACCGCCGCGTCCACGGCCAGCAAGGCAAACGTAGCCATGGGATTTTTGGTCAACCAGCCCGTAGCTGTCAGAGCTGCGCAGGCGCTGGGGCTGGTAACCAGCGGTGGAGGGCTAACCTGGTTACTGGATTCGCATTACGGCAACAGCGGCGTGGCTTCTGGCGTGGGTATAAAAATCCTTAACCGGAGCGGAAAGGCAATCAATTTGTTACCCGACAGAAGCACTACCGGCACGGGAAACTCGCGCGGCTGGTACGCGTATCAGGATCTTACCAGCCTGACGTCGACGGGGGAGGTAAACACCTATACCGGTGACTTTACCGCATCATTAGAGGCCCTCAGTGGGCAGACTGTGACGCCGGGTACGGTTAATGCGCAATTACAAGTCGTTGTTAATTTCCAGTAGGCTTGCTCTGGCAGGCTTGCTGATGATGAGCCTCATTGGTGAGGCATTCGGCGTGGTTAATGTCGATCGGACTCGCGTGATTTTCAGCGCAGGCGAAATGGCCCAGTCGCTGAATCTCTCTAACGATGGTGAAACGCCAGCCATGATTCAGGTCTGGACAGACATGGGCGACCCGCTGGTGCCGCCGGATAAGGTCAGCACGCCGATTGTGGCTACACCTCCGGTTTTCAAAATGTTGCCGAAGGAAATTCGTTCGTTGCGTTTGCTGCTTACGGCACGTCAGGGGCTGCCGAACGATCGGGAAAGCGTCTTCTGGCTGAATATTTTTCAGTTCCAGCCTGAGAGCGACCTGACCCGGCAGAAAAAGCAAAAGTTAATTCTGCCGTTACGCTTAAGGATGAAAGTCTTTATTCGTCCTGCCGGCATTGGCGACCCTGATGCGCTTCAGTATCAGACACTCCAGTTCAGGGCCCAGGATACCCGGTTAATCATTACTAACCCGACGCCCTGGAATATCAGCCTCAACGTTGAGATACCCGGGCAAAGGCCGCTGACCAATATTATGGTTTCGCCACGGATGGAACAGGCAGTGTCGCCTGATAAGCCCCTATTGCCGGGAATAAATTTAACCTATCGTGTGATTACTGATGACGGTAATTATCGTGACTATCAGACCGTAGTTCGAAAATAGTTTGCGGCGTTAGCATATATGGAAAAACTAAACATCGTTGTGGTAACAAACAACCGCTATTTTTCTCAAGGGATAATGTCCATTTTAACCCAGGACGAGCAAGAGCGCTGCACTGTCTGGACGCCCGTGCAGGTGGGCGTAAATATCAATAAACATAAAGGCGCTGATGCGGGAAGATGCTGGATTGTTGATGTCGATAATTATTTCAACAATACGCTCTTGTTTTTAGATCTTTTAACTGCGCTGGTGGATCTAAAGACCACCTTAAACCGGCGTCTGCGGGTCTTGCTTTGCTATAACAAATACATTTGCCTGCCTTCGCGGGACTGTTATGCGTCTTTTTCAGTGGTTAATGCGGCTCGCGGTATAAAGAGCGTCGAGCATAAGGTCAGGTCCCTCTCCGGGCACGATCGGAAAGATGTAGAGGTAACGAAATCAAGGAATAAAACGGCGCTAACTCGCCAGGAATATCTCGTGTTAAATGCCTTGTCTCAGGGGATAAACGTCAGTCAGGTGGCCGAAAGATATCACATCACACCAAAACGGGTCAGCCACCATAAATGTAACGGGCTGGCTAAAATGAAGAAAAAGCGTTTGTATGGCGTGTATGGAGAATAAGAAAACTATTCTCCATACAGGGCAGCGACAAGCGCGAGTTGATTAACGATACGCTGTCGCTGCTGCCAGCGTTATGGGAAATCTCAGCGCTGTGAACAGCCTTTGCACTGTTTATTCTGGATCTGCTGGAAGAAATCGTTGCCTTTGTCATCCACCAGGATAAACGCCGGGAAGTTTTCCACTTCGATTTTCCAGATGGCTTCCATGCCCAGCTCCGGATACGCCACGCATTCCAGGCTCTTGATGCTGTTTTGCGCCAGCACCGCCGCCGGGCCACCGATGCTGCCCAGGTAGAAGCCGCCATGTTTGTGACAGGCATCGGTCACCTGCTGGCTGCGGTTACCTTTCGCCAGCATGATCATGCTCGCTCCGTGGGACTGCAGTAAATCGACATACGAGTCCATACGCCCTGCGGTGGTCGGGCCGAGTGAGCCGGAGGCGTAACCTTCCGGCGTTTTGGCCGGGCCCGCGTAGTAAATCGGATGGTCCTTGACGTACTGCGGCAGTTCTTCGCCGTTGTCGAGCAGCTCTTTCAGCTTCGCGTGTGCAATGTCGCGCGCCACGATGATGGTGCCGTTCAGCGACAGGCGGGTAGAGACCGGGTGCGCGGAGAGCTGCGCCAGGATCTCGTTCATCGGCTTGTTCAGGTTGATGCTGACCACGTCGCCTTCGCCCTGCTGGCGCAGTGATTCAGGAATATACTGGCCCGGGTTGTGTTCCAGTTTTTCAATCCAGATCCCGTCGCGGTTGATTTTGGCCTTGATATTGCGGTCTGCGGAGCAGGAGACGCCCATGCCGATTGGGCAGGAGGCACCGTGGCGCGGCAGGCGGATCACGCGGATATCGTGGGCGAAGTACTTACCGCCAAACTGCGCGCCGAGGCCGAGATTTTGCGCTTCCTGCAGCAGTTCCTGTTCGAGCTGCACGTCGCGGAATGCCTGTCCGTGTTCGTTCCCTTCGGTGGGCAGCGCGTCGTAGTAGCGGGTGGAAGCCAGCTTGACGGTTTTCAGCGTCGCTTCCGCCGAGGTACCGCCGATCACAAACGCGATATGGTACGGCGGACAGGCTGCGGTACCGAGGGTACGCATTTTTTCCACCAGATAGTTTTTCAGCTTCGCCGGGGTGATCAGCGCTTTGGTTTCCTGGTAGAGGTAGGTTTTGTTGGCCGAGCCGCCGCCTTTCGCCATGCAGAGGAATTTGTACTCGTCGCCGTCGACGCTGTAGAGATCGATCTGTGCCGGCAGGTTGGTGCCGGTGTTGACCTCTTTATACATATCCAGCGCGGCGTTCTGGGAGTAACGCAGGTTATCTTCGATGTAGGTGTTGTACACGCCCTGGCTCAGCGCAGCTTCATCGCCGCCGCCGGTCCAGACGCGCTGGCCTTTTTTACCCATGATGATTGCCGTGCCGGTATCCTGACAGGTTGGCAGCACGCCTTTGGCCGCGATTTCAGAGTTGCGCAGGAACTGCAGGGCAACGTATTTGTCGTTCTGGCTCGCTTCCGGATCGTTAAGGATGGCGGCAACCTGCTTCTGGTGCGACGGGCGCAGCATAAAGGCCGCATCGTGGAATGCCTGCTGTGCCAGCAGGGTCAGCGCTTCAGGCTCGACCTTCAGGATCTCCTGGCCGTCGAACTCGGCAACGGAGACGTGCTCTTTGGTCAACAGATAGTATTCGGTGTCGTCATGGGAGAGAGGGAAGGGGTTCTGATAAATAAACGGTTTATTCGACATAGTATTGCTCCACAAAAATAAAACCGCCGGATGAAACGTCCGGCGGTCAGGAATCAGAACATCATGGACATCCACGGATAACCAATCAGCAGCAGGGCCGCCAGGAAGATGGCACCGAAGATCGTGCCGAGGCGCCAGTAGTCTTTGGTTGGCAGGTAGCCGCTACCATAGTAAATCGGGCTTGGACCCGTACCGTACGGGGTGATGATCCCCATTACACCCAGCGAGGTCACCATCAGCAGAACGAAGACTTCCATATTCATCCCCGGAATGGTGGAGGCGATGGTCAGCATCGCTGGCAGCAGCGCTGTGGTATGCGCGGTGGTGCTGGCAAACAGGTAGTGCAGCAGGTAGAACGCCAGCAGCAGCACGATGGTGGCAACGCCCGGCGAGATACCGCTCATCAGCAGACCGCCTTCTTTACCCAGCCAGCTGATAAAGCCGGTAGAGGAGAGGCCGTCCGCCAGCGCCACCAGGGTGGCGAACCAGACGAAGGTGTTCCATGCGGCTTTATTACCGGTGATATCGTTCCACTCCAGCACGCCGGTCCACAGCATCAGACCCACGATGAGCAGGGCGGCCATCGCCGGTTCAATCCACGCGGCAGCGAAGATCCACATCAGCAGAGCACAGCACACGAACACCAACAGCAGAATTTCATTGCGGGACAGTTTGCCCAGTTTTTCCAGCTCGCGGGTCGCCCACAGCGGCACTTCGTTATTCACTTTGACTTCAGGTGGGTAGAACCAGTAAGCCAGCAGCGGCATGGTCAGAATCAGCAGGATGCCCAGCGGCAGGAAGGCCAGGAACCAGGTTCCCCAGGAGATATCAATCCCCACAGTGCTTTTCACCAGCGCCAGCGCCAGCAGGTTCGGCGCAAGGGCGGAGAGGAACATTGAACTGGTGATACAGGCCGCGGTGATCGCTACCCACATCAGGTACGAACCAATTTTACGCGCGCTTGGGTCGTTCGGTTTTGAACCGTACAGCGGCGGCAGGTTAGCGATGATCGGGTAGATGGTCCCGCCGCTGCGCGCGGTGTTGGACGGGGTAAACGGTGCCAGCAGCAGGTCCGCGAAGGTAATGGCGTAACCGAGCGTCAGGCTGCGACGGCCGAGATACTTCACCAGAATCAGCGCCAGACGGCGACCGAAGCGGGTTTTGTCGTAGCCTGCGGCAAACATAAAGGCACCGAAAATCAGCCAGACGGTCGAGTTACCAAACCCGCTCACCGCCCATTTAAAGGAGGCGCCAGCCAGCTTGAATTTCGGGTCGGCCAGCTGATCGGGGCTGAACAGCACCCACTGGCTGCAGAGCGCAATCGCCACGACGCCGGTCAGGCCGATCACCGCGCCCGGCAGGGGTTCGAAGATCAGGCCGACGATCACGCCAACAAAGATAGCGAAGTAGTGCCACGCGTAAGGCGGCAGCCCTTCCGGTACCGGAACAAACAGCAGCAGTACGGCGACAATGACGGGCAGTGCCATCATCAGCAGTCGTTTTGCTTTTCCATTTGATGCCTGGTTCGCCACAGGGGGCGTTACAGCAGTTTTTGTATTCATAGTTTCACGTCTTAAGTTGTCAAGAATTCGGTTGCAGTGAAAAGACAAATTCGCTTTCTTAAGTTTCTTTGCTTTTTTTAGTTATTAAAGGTGCGGTTTTGTATTTTCAGTAATAGCGATTTAACGCATTTTTGATTGCGCTAAATTAAAAAATGATGATGTTTTTATATTGCGCTTTTGGATGCCATAACTATTGATCGTGATCAAAAAAAGAGAATTGCAGCGTTATTTTTGTGCTTTTATTAATAACCACTCAGGCGTATGTGGGTATTAGGTAATTTCTTAAGTGCTTTTATCAATCCTGTAACATTTGCGCAGTGGGTAATTTTATATTTGATTGAAAAATATAGAGTTTTGTTGTTACTGGTGAAAGGGTCTTACCTTTAAAAATTTAACGGGTTTTAAATTAATGTGAATACCTGAATCACAATCGCTAACACCAATGTGTTATTAATGTTATCGAAGGGATTAAATAGTTTATTAACTAACGTAATAACTTTAGAAACTAAAAAAATCATTATATTAATATCATGACATCGGCAAATAACGACGAAATAAAAAACCAATCCGATAACGAATTCTTAATTTTTAAAAGTTTGGAGTTTCTATTATGAGCACTAACGAACGCATTCTGACTCCCTTCACATTACCGAATGGTACTGAACTGAAAAACCGTTTGTTAATGGCACCAATGACCACCTGTACCGGCTATTACGACGGCACGGTCACCAGCGAGCTGGTGGAGTACTACCGGGCCCGTTCCGGCAGCATTGGGACCATCATTGTGGAGTGCTGCTTCGTTGACGATCTCGGTCTCGCTTTCCCGGGCGCGATTGGCATCGATAACGACGAGAAAATCGCCGGGCTGGCGAAAATCGCCGAGGCGATTAAATCCAAAGGTTCGAAAGCCCTGCTGCAGATCTACCACGGCGGCCGCATGGTTGACCCGAAACTGATCGGTGGCCGCACGCCGGTGGGCCCAAGCGCCGTCGCTGCGCCGCGTGACGGTGCAGCCACACCGGTTGCGCTGACCGCTGAAGAAGTGGAAGGCATGATCGGCAAGTTTGGTGAAGCGGTGCGCCGCGCCATCCAGGCCGGTTTCGACGGCGTGGAAATTCATGGGGCAAACACTTATCTGATTCAGCAGTTCTACTCGCCAAACTCTAACCAGCGCGACGATGAGTGGGGCGGCAGCCGCGACAACCGCGCCAGATTCCCGCTGGCGGTACTGGACATTACCCACAAAATGGTGCGCCAGTACGCGGACGACGCGTTCATTATTGGCTACCGTTTCTCCCCGGAAGAGCTGGAAGTCCCGGGCATCCGCTTTGAAGACACCATGTACCTGCTGGAAAAACTGGCGGCGCGCGGTGTGGACTACCTGCACTTCTCCGTGGGCGCCACCCTGCGTCCTTCCATCGTAGATACCCAGGACCCGACGCCGCTTATCGAAAAATACTGCGCCATGCGTTCTGAAACCCTGGCGCAGATCCCGGTCATGGGCGTGGGCGGCGTGGTGAATGCTGCCGATGCCTGTGAGGCGCTGGACCACGGTTACGATCTGATCGCCGTTGGCCGCGCCACCATTGCTTACCCGGACTGGACTGACCGCATCGCGGCCGGGGAAACCCTGGAGCTGTTTATGGACAGCACCAAACGCGAGGCGCTGAGCATTCCTGAACCGCTGTGGCGTTTCTCGCTGGTGGAAGCGATGATCCGCGACATGAGTATGGGCGAATCGAAATTCAAACCGGGCACGTTCACCGAGAAGGTACAGGACGAGGCGAACGAGCTGGTGATTAACGTCAGCCTGGAAACCGATCGCATCGCCGATATTGAGCTGGCCTCTGGCCCGGGTGACGACGTTGAGTTTGTCACCAGCTTTGAAGAGATTCGTTCCCGCATTCTGGATGCCAATACCCCGCACGTGGACGCCATCACCGGTGCCACCAGCCAGAGCGAGGCGGTGAAAAAAGCGGTCTCTAAAGCGATGCTGAAATCCAGCAAAGCGCGGGCCGCAGAAGAGGGTGTCGACCCGAATGAGACCCGCAGCGTGGATGTGGTAGTGGTCGGCAGCGGCGGTGCCGGTCTGGCCGCGGCCATCCAGGCGCATGACGAAGGGGCGAGCGTGCTGATCGTCGAGAAAATGCCTACCATCGGCGGGAATACCATTAAAGCCTCTGCCGGGATGAACGCCGCAGAGACGCGCTTCCAGCGGGTGAAAGGCATTCAGGACAGCAAAGAGCTGTTCTACCAGGAGAGCCTGAAAGGGGGCGGTAACAAGAACAACCCTGAACTGCTGCGCCGCTTCGTGGAGAATGCGCCACAGGCGATCGAGTGGCTGGCTACCCGCGGCATTATGCTGAACGACATCACCACCACCGGCGGGATGAGCATTGACCGTACCCACCGTCCAAAAGACGGCTCTGCGGTCGGCGGCTATCTGATCAGCGGTCTGGTGCGTAACGTCAACAAACGCAACATTGAGGTGATGCTCGATACCTCCGTCAGCGACATCATCTTTGAGAACGGTGAAGTGACCGGCGTGCGTCTGACCACCGAAGAGAACGAAACGATCACCGTGACCACCAAAAGCGTGATTGTCGCCACCGGCGGCTTCAGCGCCAACAGCCAGATGGTGGTGAAATACCGTCCGGACCTCGAAGGTTTCGTGACCACCAACCACAAAGGGGCGACCGGTGGCGGTATCGCGCTGCTGGAGCGTATCGGTGCCGGCACGGTGGATATGGGCGAGATCCAGATCCACCCGACCGTTGAGCAGAAAACCTCGTATCTGATTTCCGAATCCATCCGCGGGGGCGGGGCGATTCTGGTGAACCAGCAGGGGAACCGTTTCTTCAATGAGATGGAAACCCGCGATAAAGTCTCGGCGCAGATCATCGCGCTGCCGGAGAAATACGCGTACATCGTCTTTGACGAGCATGTTCGTGCCAAAAATAAAGCCGCGGATGAGTACATTGCCAAAGGTTTCGTGACCAGCGCCAGCTCGCCAAAAGCCCTGGCAGAGGCGCTGGGAATGGATTACCACGCGTTCCTGGCCACTCTGGAGCGTTACAACGGCTTCGTGGAAAAACAGCACGATGACGACTTTGGCCGTACCACCGCGCTGCGTGCGCCGATCAACGAAGGGCCGTTCTACGCCATTCAGATTGCGCCGGGCGTGCACCACACCATGGGCGGCGTGACCATCAACACCGATACCTGCGTGCTGGACAGCAACCACAATGTGCTGCCAGGGGCATTTGCCGCCGGTGAAGTGGTTGGCGGGATCCACGGCGGTAACCGTATCGGCGGTAACGCGGTGGCAGATATCATTATTTTTGGTACCCTTGCCGGACATCAGGCGGCGATGCGTTCGAAAAGAATGTAAGGCTCCTGTTCTGTAAGCCGGATGCGCTGCGCGCATCCGGCACTCTCCCCGGCGGCGCGGTGCTGGCCGGGGCGATATCTGAGGAGACATGCCATGCCTGATGACACCCGCGTCTACAGCTACTCCGCCGTCCTGATGGGCTCGCCCATCCTCCTGAAACTCTTCTCCCATGACGAAGCCCTCGCGTCCCGCGTGTTTCGCCTGATCAAACAGTACGAAGATCTGCTCACCGTCAACCGAGCCCACTCGCAGGTGATGGATATCAACCATGCTGCGGGGCAGCATCCGGTCAGCGTCAGCCGTCCGGTGTTTGAGCTGATTCGCTGCGCGAAAGCGGCAAGCCTCCTTAAAGACAGTGCGTTTAACCTGGCCATCGGCCCGCTGGTGAAGCGCTGGAAAATCGGGTTTCGCGGCGACAGCGTACCGCCAGCCGATGAGATTGCGGCCCTGCTTGCGATTACCCGTCCTGAGGATGTGGTGCTGGATGACGCCAGCAGCAGCGTGTTCCTGACCCGGGCAGGCATGGAGATTGATCTCGGGGCCATCGCCAAAGGCTATATCGCCGACAGGGTGCGGGATTACCTGCGCAAAGAGGGCGCTGAACTTGGGCTGATTAACCTCGGGGGGAATATCCAGACGTTAGGCTCGCCGGAAGGGGGCTGGAGCGTAGGGCTTAAAAAACCGTTTGCCGGTGATGAACTGATCGGCGCCATGACGGTAGAGAACCGCTCCGTGGTGACGTCCGGCACCTATGAGCGCTACTTTGAACAAAACGGCAAACGCTATCACCATATCCTCGATCCGCGCAGCGGATACCCGCTGGATAACGAACTGGACAGTGTGACCATCATTTCGACAGATTCCATTGATGGCGATATCTGGACCACGCTGATGTATGGCATGGGCGTGGAGAAGGGCTGTGCGGCCCTGCGCTCGCGCCCCGATATTGAAGCTATTTTTGTCACCAAAACAAAAGAAGTGGTGCTCTCTTCAGCGCACCACTTCCGTTTTACCCTGCTGGATAACGACTACCGCGTTACTGACAGTACTGCTTGAGCAGGCCCGTCTGCTCCGGCTGGAGACGATAACGATACACCGGACGCCCGGTGGCGCCGTAGTGAATGCTGGTGAACAGGATATTGATCTGCGCCAGCCAGATCAGGTATTTACGGCAGGAGACGCGGGAGATATTCACGGCGCTTGCCAGGTCATCGGTGGAAAACTCGGTTTCCGGATGGGCGTCAATCCACTGGCAGATCGTCCGCAGGGTCTGCGGCGTTAACCCTTTCGGCAGCTTTTTGTTATCCGCCAGTTCCGGCGCCCCGCCGTGGATCAGCCGGTCAACGTCCGCCTGCTCATAATACTGGTGCGAGCCCATCAGGTTGTGCTTTGCCTTCCAGCTGTTCAGCGCCTCTTCAAAGCGCGGGAACTGGAACGGTTTAATCAGATAATCCACCACGCCGTAGTGAATAGAGGTCTGAATGGTCGCGGCATCGGCAGCCGAGGAGATCATGATGACATCAATCGGACGGCCGGATGCGCGGATAACCGGCAGCAGATCCAGCCCGTTGTCCTGCTGCATATAGACATCCAGCAGCACCAGATCCACCGGCTGATTCGGGTCGTTAATCACGGCCTCGGCCTGGTTCAGCGTGGAGGCGACGCCGCAGCAGCTAAAGCCTTCAACACGGTTGACGTACAGACGGTTGAGGTCGGCTACCATGGCATCATCATCGACAATTAATACATTTATCACGCGATATTCCTCTCGCTATCCCAGGGGATGTGAACAAAAAATTGGGTAAATACGCCAGGTTCAGATTCAACGGTAATGTCCCCGCCGAGGTTCTGAATTTGCTGACGGGCAAGGAACAGCCCAACGCCGCGGTTTTCACCTTTTGTTGAGAAGCCTTTAGTAAAAATAGTCTCCAGCTGGTCGGGATCAATACCCGGACCGTCATCGCTGACTTCGCAGCTGAGCCAGCCGTTCTGATAGTGCAGCAGCAGGGTGATCTCACCTTCCGGCTGGCCTTCCATCGCGTCCAGCGCGTTTTCAATTAAGTTGCCGAGCACGGTGACCAGCACCGCGACCTGCTCTTCACTGGCGGTATCCGGGATCTGGCATTCATCTGCGAGGGTGAGGGTGATCCCGGCCTCTTTCGCCCGGTTGATTTTACCCAGCAGGAACCCGGCGATCACCGGGGATTTCACCTTGCTCTGGATGGTGCCAATGTCGGTCTGATAATTATGCGCCGTCTGCAGGATGTACTCTTCCAGCTTGTCGTAGCGCTTAATGTTCAGCAGACCCAGGATCACATGCAGCTTGTTCATAAACTCGTGCGTATGGGCGCGCAGGGCGTCGACGTAATTGACCATACCGTCGATACGCTGCATCAGCTGGCTGATCTCGGTTTTATCGCGGAAGGTGGTAATGGCGCCTATCACCCGGTCCTGGCTTTTCACCGGCACCATGTTGCACAGCAGCAGCCGCCCGTTGCAGCTGATCTCCTGATCCTGACGCGCAACGCCCGTTTTTGACACGTCCCGCAGGCTGGCCAGCAGGGGAGCGCTGGCGTTTTCGCTCTGCTTGCCGGAGGGCAGGAGGAGTATCTCTCTGGCGGCGTGGTTGATCATCGTCACGCGCCCGTGAATATCGACCGCCAGCACCCCTTCCCGCAGCGACTGCAGCATCGCCTGGCGCTGCTCAAACAGGGCGGAAATTTCGTAAGGTTCGAGTCCGAACAGGATGCGTTTCAGGACCCGCACCAGGCCCCAAATCGCCATAGAACTCATAAAAATACTGAACAAAATGGTCCAGGCGGCGTTGAGGCGCCCACGGGAAATCTGATCTTCCACTTTTTTGAGGGAGATACCGACCACGACCACACCGATTTGTTCGCGCTGGCTGTCGTAAACCGGGGTGAAAACGCGAAGCGCTTCGGCGAGGGCGCCACGGTTAACGGAGACGTTCTCTTTGCCTTCCAGAGCCGGGTTCAAATCATCGCCGATAAAATGCAGCCCCAGCAGCGCCTCGTTCGGGTGTGAATAGCGGATCCCGCGCATGTCGGTAACCACGGTGAACAGCAGATCGTTTCGTTTCGTCACCGCCTGGGCGATGGGTTGAATAATATTCTCCTGCGGTGCCTGCATCAGGCCGCGCTGTATCTCGGGGCTGTCGGCGAGGGTGCGGGCAATGCCGAGCGCGGTGTCTTTCACATCATCGCGTGTTGCCCGGGTGATCTGCACCGAATAGAGCGCAAAGACCACCAGCAGGACTGAACCGATAATCGCGCACACCATCAGCGTGACCAGCGTATTGAGTTTCATGGGGCGCTTGCGCGTCGGAAGGAAAGGCTGCAAATCGCTCATCAACACTCCGCGATGATAAAGAAAGGGGGTAATTATCGCCGATGACGCGCTTTTCTTAAAGCCATGTAAAGGCGAGGATTGGGTCCTCTTTTCGTGACCCCCCTCGCAGGTCATCTATATAAAACACTTTATAGTGTGTGGGTACTCATAATAAGGAGGCTGTTTATGAGCATTATGCTTACCGGTTCGGTCAAGGAAAGACGGCACGCCAGCACGATGAATATTGATAGATTGTCCACGCTGGACATGCTGAAAGTCATTCACCAGGATGATGCACTCATTTCTGCTGCCATCACCCCTTGTTTACCTGCGCTTGCCCGCGTGGTGGATAACGCCGCCGCGACCCTTAACCACGGGGGACGTCTGGTGATTGTCGGCGCGGGGCCGTCGGGTTGCGTCGCGCAACAGGTCGCCGATGACTATGCGCCGGGCAAAACACCGGTGATTGCCGTGACGCTGCAAGAGGGGGAAGGGAGTTACGAGCGCGGTGTGGCTGACCTGCAGGCCATCAACTTTGCTGAACACGATATGATGCTGGCGGTGAGCGTCAGCGGAAAAACACCGTGGGTCTGGGGCGCCATGCGGCATGCCTGGTCGCTGGGTTCGCCGGTGGCGATTATAACCAGCGATGCGCAAAGTGAAGCCGCGCAGCTGGCGAGCATGGTCATCGCGCCAGAGTTGGGGCCTGACGTTGTGGCTGGTTATCTCAACACCAAAGCCGGGATTGCGCAAAAAATGATCCTCTCGATGATCGCCACCGGGCTGGCCGTTCGTACCGGGCGCGTCTACAGCAACCTGCGCGTGGATCTTGAGGCAAGCAATACCCACTGGGCGGAACGGCAAATCGCCATTGTGATGGAAGCGGGGGGATGCACCCGCGCGCAGGCAAAAGCGGCGCTGGAAGCCTGTAACCACCACTGTAAAACGGCGGTACTGATGGTGCTGACAGGGCTGGATGCGTGGAAAGCCCATGAGCTGTTGGCGCAGAATAACGGGTTTATCCGCGTGGCGCTGCAGGAAGCGCCGTAAGATCTTCAGAAAGGAAAAAGGCCGCGATTGCGGCCTTTGGTGTTTTTGAGGGTTAGAACTGGTAGGTCATGCCTACGCCAACGATGTCATCAGTAGAGATGCCATTGGCTTCATAGAAGTATTCATCGTTATCCAGCAGGTTGATTTTGTAATCAACGTATGTGGAGAAGTTTTTATTGAAGCTGTAGGTCATGCCTAGATCGATATAGTTCACCAGATCCATATCACCGTGCTGACCCTGTGGGTTGCTGTGGTTACCCGGATAAGTCATGTCTTTACCTTTGGAGTAAACCCATGCCAGGGAAGGACGCAGACCGAAGTCGAACTGATACTGTGCAACGGCTTCGAAGTTTTGCGTCTCATCAGCAATACCATAATCGCCATATGGCGTCATGTTACGAGTTTGCGCATACATCATCGCCAGATAGATGTTGTTAGCATCGTATTTAGCGCCAATAGTCCACACGTCTGCTTTTTCACCGCCAGCGATAAGCGCGCTATTATGACCTAATCCTTCTTGTTCATTGGTGCGATCAGAAGAGGAGTACGCTGCGCCAAGGCTCAGACCGAAGTCAAAGTCATAAGAGGAAGAAATACCGAAGCCATCACCGTTCTGGAAGCGCACGTCGCTGTGACCGTTTTTGGTGCCTTCCTGATCTTCATCAGCGTTGGAACCTTCATTATTACCCTGATACTGCAGCGCAAAATTCAGACCTTCCACCAGACCGAAGAAATCTGTGTTACGGTAGGTTGCCAGACCGTTAGCACGGCCGTTCATGAAGTTATCGGTCCAGGTGTAAGAATCACCACCAAATACCGGCAGCATATCGGTCCAGGCTTCGACGTCATACACGACACCGTAATTACGGCCATAATCGAATGAACCGTATTCGCCATATTTCAGGCCTGCATACGCCAGACGGTTAAATGATTTATCGCCTGCAGATTCGGTATTATTCGCGTAGGTTTTATATTCCCACTGGCCGTAACCGATTAGATCGCGGGTGATCTGGGTTTCGCCTTTGAAACCAATCTGTACGTAGGTTTCATCGCCGTCGTCGCCCGGGTTGTCAGAGAAGGTATGACGCGCATCAACTTTGCCGTACAGGTCAACTTTGTTGCCATTTTTGTTATACATTTCAGCCGCATTTGCTGCGCCAGCCATTAATAACGCGGGTACAAGAATAGCCAGAACTTTTCTTTTCATTATATATTCCCTTGAAAGATAATTTATATGAATATATGTAATCACTCTCCGCAATTACAGCGTCGATACTATTCCAGCTATTGATTTTTAGTTTCAAAAATAAATGTAATTAAATCCGTTTAAATATTGCAAAATATTTCTATCAATCTCTTTATTTTTCTTGTGAATTAATTGTTTGATTTAATATGGTGTAATTATTATTAAGTATTTCGAGCTTCTATTTATTAATTCATTTAATTAGGTTGTGTTATAGTTCAGGCTCATATTTCACGACAGGGCATCACGATGGAACTGACGCAGTGGCAACAGCGTTTTGAACGCTGGCTCGACGAAAACCACACCTCTGACGATGCTGCGCATGATATTTCGCACTTTCGTCGCGTCTGGAAAACGGCGCAAAAAATCATGTCTCGCCAGACCGCCGATCCGCTGGTGGTCCTGACCGCCTGCTATTTCCACGATATCGTTAGCCTGCCGAAAAACCATCCCGAACGCAGCCAGTCATCGCAACTGGCCGCGCGCAAAACCCGCGACATTCTGCAGCGCGATTTCCCGGACTTCCCCTCAGAGCACTATGCAGGCGTTGCACATGCCATTGAGGCGCACAGCTTCAGCGCCGGGATCGCGCCGCAGACCGTGGAAGCCCAAATTGTCCAGGATGCTGACCGGCTGGAAGCACTAGGGGCTATCGGCCTCGCGCGCGTCTTTGCCGTCTCGGGCGCACTGGGCGTGGCGCTGTTTGACGCAGACGATCCCTTTGCCGATGCGCGTACGCTTGATGACCGGGCATTTGCCCTCGACCATTTTCAGACCAAACTGCTGCGACTGCCTGATACCATGCAAACGGAAATGGGTCGCGAGCTGGCACGGCACAACGCTGATTTCCTGATCCAGTTTATGGCGAAACTCAGCGCCGAATTGCACGGCGACTGCATCGGGCTGGATAGCCAGGTGATGAACCGCTTCCGTCGCAGTTTGCATGAATGAACTGTGGTAATCTGTCTCCAGACTTTATTCTCCGGTTAAAAGAATGCAGGAAAAACGATCAGTGACTGAGCCCGCGCCTGAGCAGGCTGAGAAATCAACGGCAACGGTGCAGGCGTTACTGCGTCAGCTGTTGGATATCTATGATGCTAAAACGCTGGCCAATCTGCTGGTGGCGCACGGTGAGAACCACTGGAGCCCGGCCATTCTTAAACGGCTGGTGACCAGCGAGCGGGCAGGGCGTCGCCTGAGTGAAGGCGAGTTTCGTTATCTGCAAAACCTGCTTCCACGTCCTTCCGCTGCGCACCCGAACTATGCTTTCCGCTTTATCGATCTGTTCGCCGGTATCGGCGGCATCCGACACGGCTTTGAAGCTATCGGGGGTCAGTGCGTGTTTACCAGCGAGTGGAACAAACATGCCGTACGAACCTACAAGGCCAACTGGTATTGCGATCCGCAGGCGCATCATTTCAACGCCGACATCCGCGATGTCACCCTGAGCCATAAAAGCGGTGTCAGCGATGAACAGGCCGCCGAACATATTCGCCAGACCATCCCGGCGCATGATGTGCTGCTGGCTGGCTTCCCGTGCCAGCCTTTCTCGCTGGCCGGCGTCTCAAAAAAGAACGCCCTCGGACGCGCCCACGGTTTCGCCTGCGATACCCAGGGAACGCTGTTTTTTGACGTAGCCCGTATCATTGACGCCCGCCGCCCGGCCATTTTCGTGCTGGAAAACGTTAAGAATTTAAAAAGCCACGACGGCGGGAAAACCTTCCGCATTATCATGCAAACGCTGGATGAGCTGGGTTATGACGTGGCCGATGCCCAGGACATGGGCGCAGATGACCCAAAAATCATTGATGGTAAACATTTCCTGCCTCAGCATCGCGAACGCATCGTGCTGGTGGGTTTCCGCCGCGATCTCAATCTGAAGGGCGATTTCACCCTGCGGGATATCCCGTCTCTCTACCCCGAGCGCCGTCCCACCGTGGCCGACCTGCTGGAGCCTGTCGTTGACGCGAAGTTCATCCTCACCCCGGTGCTGTGGAAATACCTCTACCGCTATGCCAAGAAACATCAGGCGAAGGGCAACGGCTTCGGCTTCGGGATGGTAGATCCGAACGATCCGCACAGCGTGACGCGCACGCTCTCCGCGCGTTACTACAAAGACGGCGCGGAAATCCTTATCGACAGAGGCTGGGACAAGGCGCTGGGCGAAAAAGATTTCGACGATCCGCTCAACCAGCGTCACCGTCCGCGACGCTTAACGCCGCGGGAGTGCGCCCGGTTGATGGGCTTTGAGACGCCACAGGGTTATCGCTTCCGCATTCCGGTTTCAGACACCCAGGCGTACCGTCAGTTTGGCAACTCGGTAGTGGTGCCGGCGTTCGCGGCCGTGGCAAAACTGCTGGCCTCGCGCATCAGACAGGCGGTGGCACTTCGTCAGGGTGAGGCCGTCAATGACGGATGTTCACAATAAGGCGACGCGCAGTAAAAACATGCGTGCCATCGGCACGCGTGACACCGCCATAGAAAAGCGCGTGGCCGCGCTGCTGACGCAGGCGGGGTTTGACTTCCGCGTGCAGGATGCCGCCCTCGCGGGGCGCCCCGATTTCGTCATCGACGCCTGGCGGTGCATCATCTTTACCCACGGCTGTTTCTGGCATCATCACGACTGCTACCTGTTTAAAGTCCCGGCGACGCGCACCGATTTCTGGCTGGATAAGATTGGCAAGAACGTTGAACGCGACAGGCGGGATCTGACCACACTGATGGCGCAGGGCTGGCGGGTGCTGATCGTCTGGGAGTGTGCGCTGAGAGGCAGATTAAAGCTGAACGACGTTGAACTGTCGGAACGGCTGGAAGAGTGGATCTGCGGCGGCGGTCAGACCGCGCAGATCGACACGCAGGGGATTCACCTGCTCACGGTTTCTCCGACTCGCAAGGCGTAACGACCGGTTTTGCTGGCAGCAAATATTTGCCCAGGGTGACCAGCACGACGGCAAACACAATGATCCCCAACGCCAGCCATTCAACGGCAGAGAGCGTTTCCCCACCTAATCCCGTCCCAAGCAGTACGGCCACCACCGGGTTAACATAGGCGTAGCTGGTGGCAACCGCCGGGGAGACGTTGCGGATCAGGAACATGTAGGCATTAATGGCGATGATTGAGCCAAACAGCGCCAGATACCCTACCGCGAGAAAGCCCGACAGGTCAGGCAGCGTGGTCAGCTTTTCTCCCGTCAACGCCGAGGCGAGCAGTAGAACAATCCCCGCGGCGAGCATCTCAATTGCGCCAGCCATCATGCCGGTGGGGAGCGTGATACGTGAACCGTATACCGAGCCAAACGCCCAGCTCATGGAGCCTATCAGGATAATCACTGCGCCCCACGGGTTCCCGCTCAGGTTCCCGCCGCTGTTGAGCAGAATAATACCGGCGAGTCCGATACCAATTCCCAGCCATTCCAGCTTGCGGGTGCGGATGCCGAAAAGGCGGCTGAAGCAGAGGGTAAAGAGCGGCACGGTGGCAACGACCACGGCGGCGATCCCGGACGGCACGTTCTGGTGCTCGGCAATCGTTACAAATCCATTTCCTACCGCCAGCAGCAGCAGGCCGATTATCGCGGCATTCAGCAGCGGACGCAGCGGGGGAAGCTTGTGGCCGCGCAGCAGCAGGAACGCGAGCAGCAGGACGCCTGCCGAAAGGAAGCGAATGCCCGCCATCATCAGGGGTGGCCAGCTTTCCACGCCGATGCGAATGACAAAGTAGGTTGAACCCCAGATGATATACAGCGAAAAGAGTGCCCCGATGAGCGGGAGCAATTGCCGGAAACGCATAATCCCTCACGACGAAATAAAAAGTTCGCTGATAGTAAACGCGAAAACTATCGCGCTGGCGAGCCCTTTAATTGTGTAGTTGATGTGAATTTTTTGTTGACGTGAGGAGCCTGTTTCCGGCTTTGTACTTTTGCTCCATACTATTCACTTAATTACCAAAAAATGAAGGATTAAGATTTTGGCAGGAAGTAGCTTATTAACATTGCTGGATGATATTGCCACCTTACTGGATGACATTTCGGTGATGGGGAAACTGGCGGCGAAGAAAACCGCCGGCGTGCTGGGAGATGATTTGTCGCTGAACGCCCAGCAGGTGAGTGGGGTGAGGGCCAACCGTGAACTGCCGGTGGTGTGGGGGGTAGCAAAAGGCTCCTTCCTCAATAAGGTGATTCTGGTGCCGCTGGCGCTGCTCATCAGCGCGTTCATTCCGTGGGCGATCACGCCGCTATTGATGATTGGCGGGGCATTTCTCTGCTTTGAGGGCGTTGAGAAGGTTCTGCACTCCTTTAGCGCGCGCAAGGAGAGCGATACCCCGGAGATGCGTCAGCAGCGTCTTGAAGCGCTGGCCGCTCAGGATCCGAGGACCTTCGAGCGTGATAAAGTCAAAGGCGCCATTCGCACTGACTTTATTCTGTCCGCTGAAATTGTCGCCATTACGCTGGGTATTGTCTCTGACGCGCCGCTCCTGAATCAGGTGCTGATCCTCTCCGGCATTGCCCTTCTGGTGACGGTAGGTGTCTACGGCCTGGTGGGATTGATCGTGAAGCTGGATGACATCGGCTACTGGCTGGAGACGAAATCGAGCGCGGTAGCGAAAGGCATCGGCAAGAGCTTACTGGTGCTGGCCCCGTGGCTGATGAAGAGTTTGTCCGTGGTGGGCACGCTGGCGATGTTCCTCGTCGGCGGCGGGATTGTGGTTCACGGCATTGCCCCGCTGCACCATGCTATCGAACATTTCTCCGCCACACAGGGGGCGGTTGTCGCGGCGATGCTGCCCACGCTGCTGAATCTGGTGCTGGGCTTTATCATTGGTGCCATCGTGGTTGCGGCGGTAAAAGGGGTTGAGAAACTCCGCGGTACGTCGCACTAATTGTTACCCGGTGCGGGATGCAAAAAGACCATTCCTCGTCTAAATTGAAACAGTTTCACCCTGATACAGGAGGCAGGTATGGTCTTTTTGGTCAGTGATGAAGTTAAGCCGAAGAAGGGCGGTCCACGTATGATTGTGACCGGGTATTCCAGCGGAATGGTGGAATGTCGGTGGCACGATGGCTACGGCATCAAGCGGGAAGCATTCCGTGAAGATGAGCTTCAGCCGGGTGACGGACAGCACAAGCGGGACAAGGCTTAATCACGTAACGCCCGGCTTTGCCGGGCGTTTTTATCTCAGGGTGTAGGGCAGTGATCAGGGAGTGTGTGTGCAGCGCGATACCTTTGTTGTGAGACAATCTTTTTTGCAATGGCTGCATAAACGTAGCAATCCGGGGCTGATTGTTAATCTCTGTTTTATTGTCGTTCTGGTGTTTTCCACCCTCCTGACCTGGCGCGAAGTGGTGGTCCTGGAAGACGCGTACGTCTCCAGCCAGCGTAACCATCTGGATACGGTGGCCAGTTCGCTGGACAGACAGCTGCAGAACAGCGTGGACAGAATGCTGTTGTTCCGCCAGGGCATGCGCGATGCCATCCAGACGCCGCTGGCCTTTGACGCTTTACAGAGTGCGGTGTCACGCTTCAATACTCTGCGCATACTCCCTACCTGGCAGCTTGCCGTGGATAAAAAACGCACCCTGCCGATAAACGGGGTGTCCGATGCGTTCGTCGAAAAAACGACGCTTCTCAACCGCGACGCGGAGCGCATCAGCAATGAAATTTCTGCCGCGCTGGAAGTGGGGTATCTGCTCCGGCTGGCCTCATCAAGAGCGCAGACGGAATCGCGGGTGAACTACGTCTCCCGCGCCGGGTTTTATCTCTCTACCGACACGCCGGAGCAGGCGGGTGACATTACCTCCCGCTATTACCATCTGGTCACGCAAGCCTGGTTCACCGAGCAATCAGAACGCAACAACCGCGCACGCGCGGTGCGCTGGTTTATCTCCACGCCCTCCGCATGGACCGGCGATGAACGCGCGATCACCGCCAGCGTCCCCATCTATTTTGATCATTACTGGTATGGCGTGGTGGCGATGGATTTCACACTGGGCACGATGCAACGCCTGCTGGCTGACGCGACGGAAGACAGAACGGAAGGGGAGTATCAGCTGTACGACACCCGGCTCAATTTGATTGCCACCTCTGCCCATGCGGGTAACCCGGTTAACCACTTTGACGAACGCGAAACGGCGCAGATTGCCCAGGCGATTGAACATGATACCGGCGGCGGCATCCGCCTTGGAAGCCGTTTTATTAGCTGGGAGCGGCTCGATCACTTCGATGGCGTCGTTCTGCGGATCCACACCCTGCATGAAGGGGTGCAGGACGACTTCGGCAGCATCAGTATTGTGCTGGCGCTGCTGTGGGCGCTGTTTACCGCCATGCTATTGATCTCGTGGCTGGTTATCCGTCGGATGGTAAGCAACATGTATACCCTTCAGCATTCGCTGCAGTGGCAGGCCTGGCACGATCCGCTTACCCGGCTGAATAATCGCGGCGCGCTGTTCGACCGCGCGAAAATGCTGGCGGAAACCTGTCGCCAGCAGTCGCTGCCTTTCTCGGTGATTCAGATCGATCTCGACCATTTTAAAAGCATCAACGACCGTTTCGGCCATCAGGCCGGTGATAAGGTGCTGTCCCATACGGCAGGGCTGATTGCCACCGGATTACGCAAAAACGATGTCGCAGGGCGTGTCGGCGGGGAAGAGTTTTGTGTCGCCCTGCCGGGGATTAGCCTGGAGGAGGCGAGAGGGGTCGCGGAACGTATTCGTTGCCGCATCAACAGCAAGGAGATTCTGGTGAAGAAGAGCACGACCCTGCGCATCAGCGCGTCGCTGGGCGTCAGCAGCGCGGATGAAAAGGGGAATTACGATTTTGAACAACTGCAGTCCGTGGCGGACGCCCGCTTATACCAGGCTAAACAGACCGGGCGTAACCGCGTTGTGTGGCGGGATCAGGAGAGGAAGTGATCCAGCCCCTCGTGCCAGCCCGCGGGACCGGGTTGTTGGGTGTGATAAACCCGCGCGGGATTATCGTCCCGTAGCGTGATGCCCTGACGGTTAATGCCTTTAATCACTACCGCGTAATCCATGCTGTCCAGCAGCGGCGCATCATTGGGACCATCACCGAGTCCCAGCGTCGTGGGTTCGATCGCGTCCTGCTCACGGTACTGCTCAATCAGCCAGTTAACCGCCACGTTTTTACCGCAGCGGGCGTCAAGAATATGCCAGAACCGCGCCCCCTGCAGACATTGCAGACCGCTGCGCGCCAGCGCCTCTTCAAACTGGACCATTTTCTCGTCGCTGTCGCGCCAGATGAGCGTGACCGAGGCTTCCTGCCTGCGGGCCAGCCCAGAGCGATAGCGCGTCAGGCCGGTCCACTCGCTGATAACGCGATCGTCCACGTCGTCAAAGGTGGTGAACTTAACGCCCGTCTCGAGGCGGATTTGCTCGATCCGCGGGCGTATATCCCGGTGTGACATGCCCCTTATCTGGCGCGGCACCTTTTCCCACCGCACGTCTGGCTGAATAACCGCGCCGTTCTCGGCAATAAACGGCAGGCCTTCCAGACCCAGATCCTGCTGGATGTCCAGCATCTCGGCCGCCGTTTTGCTGCTACAGAGAATGAGCGGAACCTGGTTATCCAGCAGCCTGTCCAGCCAGGGCAGCGCGGGCTGCCAATCGTAGGTATGGATATCAAGCAACGAGCCGTCCAGATCGGAAAAAATCAGCAAGGTATCCCGCAGTGAAGGCATACAGACTCCTGGTAACGGTGGCGTCGCTCTCTAAGAAAATTCCTAAAAAATAGCCGAGGTAAAAACTGGAACAATGAGAACGGACCCTGGCAAACCCGCATTCGGCGTAAGTTGCTGCTCATAACCAAATGCATAATGCTGAAAATAATATATTCATCATAAGAATATATGCTTGTCAGACAAATTCGTTGGGGATAGTGTGGCATGTACATCAGATTTCCTGGTGTAACGAATTTTCAAGTGCTTCTTGCAAAAGCAAGTTTTGATCCCGGCCATCCCCATGACCGGGATTTTTTTCGCCCTACCGATTGGCTTCAGACACGCTAAAGTCGTGAATATCCAATTCGAAGGCCTCCGCCAGCTCACGATAGGTGTGATAGTCCCTTCCGTTGACAATGACGTGGTCTGAATTGTCGTCCGTCCGGCGGACTTCTGACTCACTGATCTCATTGATGGCGGCCAGCAGGGCATCGACATCCACCTCGACTTCGCGCTTGATGGTGTCGCTGTACTCTTTATCGGTCTTCATTACGGGGCTCCTCATTCAACCTTCAACGCGGTCCAACGGTAAGTATAGCCTGTGTATAAAAACGCCATTCACACCGGGCAGCGATGTGCGTTTTTGCGTTTTGTTCTACACTGGCTCAAAACCAGAGGAGGAATGTATGAAGGTCAACGATCGGGTCACCGTTAAAACAGACGGTGGGCCGCGCCGCCCGGGTGTGGTGCTGGCAATTGAAGAGTTTAGTGAAGGGACAATGTACCTGGTCTCACTGGAAGACTACCCGCTCGGCATCTGGTTTTTTAACGAACTGGGGCATCCGGATGGGATTTTTGTCGAGAAAGCCGACTAACACGGCGTCGGGTCGCGCTTCGCGTGCCCGACCGCCTGCACAAAAGCAAAAATCTCTGGCCAGGCCAGAGATCAAAGGTAGGGTGCACAGGGTCTTTTCTTAAGCGACTAACGCATGTTGACGAAAATCCCGTTCGTCACATTATCGGTCAGGCGTACCACGTGGTAGATCACTTGCTTATTATGCGTTTTAATTTTCCTTTTAATATTTCCTTTGTGTGACGAAACGGTTTTAGCTTTAATATTCATCTGGTCGGAGATCTGAATAGTTCCCTGACCCGCCATCCACATTCGCAGCATACTTGATTCAGTCCTGCTTAATGATAGGGTGGGTAAGTTAACCGCTCCTACATTTTTAACTTCTTTATTCAAATAATCACCCAGAATGTCATCCAGCGACTCGGGTTTAATCGATTTAGAACTGATCAATAAATTTTTACGGACCAACAAATACTCATCGAAATGGATATTTGCGATCGCCATAAAAACAATAAACAGGGTTTTTGGATGCTGATTAATGATTTGCTTAATGTGCTGACTGTTGGCTGGATCGTGAATGAAACAGTCCTCATTAATAAACACCACGCCTGGTTTGAGTTCGTCACAAGCGGCCGCGAGCTCTTCAACGGTGTGTGCATCGTTGATGTCTCTCTTTCTTACCCCTCTGCTTGCCAGGTACCCGGTTAACCCTAGCCGGGTGTAGCTGCATAAATCCATAATGATCGTTGACATGGCATACCCTCACTCAATGCGTAACGATAATTCACCATCTGCCTGAGAGCTCAAAACAGCCATACGGGATGGAAAAAATTAATAAACCTGTGAGCATGACAAAGACTTTCAGGCGGACTCACTATCCCGTAAAGTTACGTATAATTTGCCAGGAATCTTCTTAAAGTAAAGTAAATATTAAGTATTGTGAGGTGGTTAGAAACAATTAAACCGCGTCAGATATATCCTGGAAGATGTTTTACAGCTTTTATTTTAGGAATATCCTCAGAAAGACAATAGCAACAGTGAGGGCTATTATTTACGAGGCAGCTCGCTGACAATATCCGCTAAGAGGTTGAATATCTCGCCGAATAAATGTTCACAGAACGGAGCGATAAGGGGCATCAGTAATGACATTAATAAAATTCCGACCGTCAGCGTCAGTGGAAAACCAATGACAAACACCGAAAGCTGCGGTGCCATTCTGTTCAGTAAACCTAACGCCAGGTTGACGGTCAGCAGCAGGGTGATGATCGGCAGCGCCAGCATCAGCCCGTTGAGGAAAATCAGCCCTGCAGCGCGGGTCAGCGCCAGAAACGCATTGCTGTTCACCGGATTTTCCCCAATCGGCAGCGTATGGAAGGTGTCCACCAGCATGGAGATGAGCCACAGATGACCGTTGAACGACAGAAACAGCAGCATGGCGAGCAGGTCGATAATGCGCGCCAGCACGGGCATGTTGAGATGGCTGCCGGGATCGACAAACGTGGCGAACGATAACCCCATCTGCAGGCCAATCAGTTCCCCCGCGGTACGCACGGCGGCAAACGCGAGCTGCATGGTAAAGCCGACGGCAACGCCAATCATCACCTGCTGCAGAGCCACCCACACCGCGTTCGCCGAGAAAATCGGGATCTCCACCGGGGGAAGGGACGGGGCGACGATAATCGAGATGATAATGCCCAGCCCCACTTTGACACGCTTGGGGATCGATTTCTCACTGAGGATCGGGGCAGTGGAGACCAGCGCCATAATGCGCAGCATCGGCCAGAAATAGACGCCGAGCCACTGAACCCACTGGTCGCTGGTGAAGTGCAGCATCGTCAGATCAGCCGATGATATACGGCAGGTTGGTAAACAGGTTGCGCATATAGTCCAGCAACAGGTTCAGCATCCACGGCCCGGCGACAATAATCGCCACGAACACGGCGATGATTTTCGGAATGAACGACAGCGTCATTTCGTTAATCTGCGTGGCGGCCTGAAGAATACTGATAATCAGACCCGTCACCAGCGCGACAAGCAGCAGCGGTGCGGCAACGGCAATGGCGATTTTCATCGCTTCCGTGCCCATCATCATGACCGATTCGGGTGTCATTGCCGTTCCTTAACTGTAGAAGCTCTGCGCCAGCGAACTGACCAGCAGCTGCCAGCCGTCGACCAGCACAAAGAGCATGATCTTAAAGGGCAGGGCGATGGTCGCGGGCGGCACCATCATCATCCCGAGCGCCATCAGCACGCTGGCGATCACCAGATCGATAATCAGGAACGGAATAAAAATGGTAAAGCCAATCTGGAACGCGGTTTTCAGCTCGCTGGTGACATAGGCGGGCAGAAGAATACGCATGGGTACCGCTTCCGGCCCCTGCAGCTCGCCGGTATTGGACAGACGGGCAAAGAGGGCGAGATCCGCTTCGCGCGTCTGGCGCAGCATAAATTCCCGCAGCGGCTGCGCGCCTTTATCCAGCGCCTCCTGCATGGAGATTTTATCTTCGCTGAACGGCTGATAAGCGTCGGTATAAATCTTATCGATCACCGGCGACATAATGAAAAAGGTTAAAAACAGCGCCAGCCCGAGCAGAACCTGGTTTGGCGGGGCGGACGGGGTGCCCAGGGCGTTTCGCAGCAGACCAAAGACGATGATGATGCGGGTGAAGCTGGTCATCATCAGCAGAATGGCCGGAATAAACGTCAGCGAGGTGATGAAAACCAGCGTCTGAACCGGAAGTGACCAGCTTTGGCCACCGCCCGCGAGCGGGGTAGATACCAGACCGGGCAGTTGCGCATAAACCGCGGGAGCAAACAGGCCAACGCCCGCAAGCGTCAGGGATAACAAACGGCGCATCAGGATCTCCCGGAACGCTTAAGCAAACTCTTCATGACGGACTGAAAATCCGCAGGGGCCTCTGCGCGCGCGTCCACCTCAACAGGGGCGGGCGGCAGTTTATGTAATACGTTGATGCTGGAGGCCGTGACGCCCAGGACCAGACGCGCATCTTCCACCTCGACGATGACCACGCGTTCACGTGGCCCCAGCGTGGTGCTGGCGCTGACTTTCAGGCCGCGGGTGCCGGCGGTTTTACCCGCCAGACCAAAGCGCTTCGCCAGCCAGGCGGCGATAAGAATAAAGGCAATAATACCGAACAACGCCCCGCTCACCTGGAGCAGAGGTGAACCGGGGACGGCAGAAGGTTGCGATAGTGTTGCCTGGGTTTTCATGCTTAACGGCTCAGACGACGCATACGTTCAGACGGGGTGATGATGTCGGTGATACGTACGCCGTATTTATCGGCAACCACCACTACCTCACCCTGGGCAATCAAATAACCGTTGATCAGAATATCCAGCGGCTCACCGGCCAGACCGTCAAGGGCGACCACGGAACCCTGCGTCAGGCGCAGCAGCTCTTTAATGGTCATCCGGGTGCGGCCCAGTTCAACGGTCAGCTTAACCGGGATGTCCATAATCAGGTCGATGTCCTGCAGCGTGCCGCTAACGTCACCGCCGCCAAGCTGCTGGAAGACGGCATCCGCCGCACTTTTGCTCGGGGTCGCTTTTTGCTCGTTTAACGCGTCAGCCCACAGATCGTCCAGTGCTCCGCTGTTTTCATCGGACGGATTGTTCATGTCACTCATTTGGGCTGTTCCTCATTCAGCGAATTCAAAATCGGGTTGATCAAGTGCTCAACGCGTAACGCATACTGACCGTTAATCGTGCCGTACTGGCTTGTCAGCACGGGGACACCATCCACATGGGCAATAATGCGGTCGGGTTTTTCTATCGGCAAAACATCACCGGGTTGTAATTTCAGGATCTGGGATAACCGCAGCGGGATATCGGCGAAGCTCGCCACCAGCTCAAGCTGTGAATGCTGGACCTGGCGGACCAGGTTTTCACGCCAGTTCTGGTCTTCGTTGCGCGAGTTCTCCAGCGGCGGGTTGACCAGCAGCTCGCGCAGCGGTTCGATCATGCTGAACGGCAGGCAGATGTTGAACTCACCGGTCAGGTTACCGATCTCCACGTGGAACGGGGTATTCACGACGATGTCGTTCGGGGAGGTGGTGATATTGGTAAATTTCACCTGCATCTCAGAACGGACGTACTCCACTTCCAGCGGGTTGATCGCTTTCCACGCGTCGCTGTATGACTCCAGCGCCAGCTTCAGCATGCGGTTAATGACGCGCTGTTCGGTGTGAGTGAATTCACGACCTTCTACTTTGGTCGGGAAACGCCCGTCGCCGCCGAACAGGTTATCCACCGCGATGAACACCAGGCTTGGGGAAAACACCACCAGACCGGTGCCGCGCAGCGGCTTCAGATGAATCAGGTTAAGGTTGGTTGGCACCGGCAGATTGCGGGCAAACTCATGATACGGCTGAATGCGGATCGCACCGACCGTGATATCCGGGCTACGACGCAGCAGGTTAAACAGCCCCATACGGAACTGACGTGCAAAACGTTCGTTAATGATCTCCAGCGCCTGCAGACGTTCACGTACCACGCGACGCTGGGTATTCGGGTCATAGGGGCGAATATCGCTATCGCCGCCAATACCCGGTTGCGGATCGTCACTCTTATCGCTGTCGCCGTTGAGCAGCGCATCGATTTCTGCCTGAGAAAGAATACTGTCGCCCATGTCGTTACCGCAGAATGAAAGCTGTGTACAGAACGTCAGTGACTTCCTGCTTAGGTTGACCATTTACCAGCGGGGTCGCCAGCGTTTGTTTAATGGCATCGACCAGCTTTTGCTTGCCAACATCGGTGGCCAGCGCCGAAGCGTCCTGACGAGAGAACAGCAGCAGAAGGCGGCTGCGCACCTCCGGGAGATAATCATTCAGACGCGCGCGGGTGGCTTCATCCTTCAGGCGCAGCGTAATACCGACATACAGCACACGGTCCGCATCACCGAGATTCACGGTGAAGGTGTCCAGTGGGAAAAATACCGGCGCCGGCGGCGGTGCAGGTTCGGCCTTGGCCGCAGCGGTTGAAGGTTCCTGCTGCATACGCCAGTAACTATAGCCCGCGGTAGCGCAGGCGGCGAGCGTGATCAACACCAGCAGCGGGATCCAGATGGAGCGCTTACTTTTTTTGGTGATAGCGGAGTCAGTCATCTGATACGAGCTTCCTGTTTCGGTACAGCTTAATAAGGTGATTATCCCGTGTCCTGCTGTCGTCAAAGCGTGGAAAAGACGGGGATAATCACGCTACCTCTGGCGTTTAGGCGAAGATGTCTACGGCACCGTTACCGCGTGCGGCGGATTGCAGGGCCGCAGGGACAGGCAGAAGCTCATCGCTCTCTTCATTAAAACCGCCGGTGTTGCCGGAACGCGAAGCCTGGTGCTGCTGGGAGGAGGACTGCTGCTGCCCGGCAAAGCTCTCGCTGCTGACGCTGCTTTGCGCCAGCTGAATGCCGTTCTCCGCAAGCGAGGTCCGCAGAACCGGCAGGGCCGCCTCCAGTGCCGCACGGACATGGCTGTGGGCAGAAACCATCTGCAGCTGCGCCTGGTTATCATCCAGTTTAAGTGAAATTTGCACCTGACCCAGATCTTCCGGGTGCAGACGCAGTTCCGCGGTCTGCTGGCCCTGCTTAGTGAACAGCGTGATGTGCTGGCTCAGGGATTGTTGCCATTCGTGGGTACCCAGCGGCTGACTTAACACCGGCGCGGTGGCCACGGTGGCGGCAGGCTGACTGGTCGCATGGCTGGAGACGATCGGTGCCAGGGTGGCCGTCGGCGACGAGGAGGAGGATGAACTGGCGAGGTCCTGCTTCTCTGCGCTGGCGGTCACAACCGGTGCTGCCGGCGCGTTGGCAGGCAGCGCCGGATCGCTGTTTGTCATCTGCGTCTGGCTTTGATAAGGCGTCGTTATCGGCGCTTTTTCATGGCCGCCCTGCGTTGTGTTCAGCAACGGCTGGGTCGCACCGTTTTGGGCACGCGTTGCGGAACCCAGCGCTGACGGTGCGGTAATATCATTACGCTCTGTCGCCTGGACGGTGCGGGTCTGCTGGTGCGGCAGCATGGCCATCAGCGCGCTTAATCCGGCCAGCTCCTCTTCGCTCAGCTCGCTTTTGCCGTCATCTTTGCTATTGACCGCATTGAGTGCTTTCAGGGCGTCGCCCTTCGATACCGGCACCAGCCCGGAAACCAGCGTTTCAGGCGAGATGACAGGCGTAGCTTCCTCGCCATTCAGTGCCGGCTGACGCGCGAGCAGGTCGGCAATTTTAGCCTGCAGAGCGGTATCGCCTTTGGCCTCCTGAGCCACTTTAGAGAGCTTACTGCCGGCAGCTTTCAGGTCCGCCAGGGTCAGCGGCGCATCGTTGCCCTTGCCCGTTGCCTCCGTCAGGGCGCCCGCCAGCAGAGAGAGAAAGTCTTGCGCACCCTCGGTGCCTTTCCCTGTCTGCGTGCCGCCTGCGAGCTCGCTGTCGCTCATCAGCAGTTGTTGCAGTGTGATCATTCCGGTTTCCTCATTGATGCGCGCTGGGCAAACTCATCCATTTTCTTCTGATCCAGACGGTTTTCCGCCAGGGTCGTTGCGGCGATCTGCCGGTCCTGTAAGGTCTGCCAGGCCTGCAGTCGCTGCTTCTTCTCACGCCAGAAATTCAGCGCAGTATCGACTTTTTGGGTCCACTGGTTCAGCTGCTGGCGGTGCTGTTCTATCGCCTTCTCCAGCGTCTGGATAAACTGCTGATAGTTAATCCAGCGCTGGCTGCCAATGCCCTGTGTCATATCGGTATTGAGGTTGGTGCGATATTCATGCTGATAGTCGATTAACATCTTCAACTGTTCTTCAGCCTGCTGGCACCCGCGTCGCATTGCGCCAAGCTGCAATGCGGCATCATCAACTTCTTTTTCTGCCAGATCTTTCAGCGTTGATAACGCGCTGTTTTGCGCCATGACCTTCGCCCTCCACCTGTGTTACACCTGCGGGAAAATTAGCTCCAGTGCCTGAATGGAATCTTCCCAGTCGGCGCGTTCAAAAATGCCTTGTTGTAAAAATGCCTCCAGCTGCGGCCACAGGTTAATCGCTTTGTCGAGCATCGGGTCGCTGCCTTTGGCATACGCCCCCACGCTGACCAGATCGCGGTTACGCTGGAAGCTGGAGAGGAGTTGTTTGAAGTTACGCACGCGGGCGTAGTGCTGCTCGGTTATCAGCGCCGTCATTGCACGGCTGATAGAAGCCTCAATATCAATGGCCGGATAGTGCCCGGCTTCGGCCAGACGACGCGACAGCACAATATGACCGTCAAGGATCGCACGCGCGGAGTCGGCAATCGGATCCTGCTGGTCATCGCCTTCCGTCAGCACCGTGTAAAACGCGGTGATAGAGCCGCCGCCGCTGATGCCGTTCCCCGCACGCTCAACCAGGGCAGGGAGTTTGGCAAAGACCGAAGGCGGGTAGCCTTTGGTGGCCGGTGGCTCACCGATGGCCAGCGCGATTTCACGTTGCGCCATCGCGTAACGGGTCAGGGAGTCCATGATCAGCAGCACGTGTTTGCCGCGGTCGCGGAAATCTTCGGCGATACGGGTGGCGTACGCGGCACCCTGCATGCGCAGCAGCGGGGAAACATCCGCCGGTGCGGCGATAACCACCGAACGGGCGCGGCCTTCCGCACCCAGAATGTTTTCAATAAAGTCTTTTACTTCACGACCACGCTCGCCGATCAGCCCCACGACGATCACATCGGCCTGGGTGTAACGCGCCATCATGCCGAGCAGGACCGATTTACCTACACCTGAGCCGGCGAACAGGCCCATACGTTGCCCACGACCAACGGTCAGCAGGGCGTTAATCGGGCGCACGCCGGTATCCAGCACATGCTCGATAGGGGTACGCTGCAGGGGGTTAAATGGTTGGGTGATCAACGCGCCGGTTTCGGTGGTGTCCGGGGAGGGCAGTCCGTCGAGCGGTTTGCCGCTGCCATCCAGCACGCGACCCAGCAGGGCCGGACCCAGCGGCAGCTGTTTTCCGCTCTGCAGTCCATCGCCGGTGATGTTTTTGGCATACACGCGCGCGCCGGGCAGGATGCCTTCCACCTCTTCAAGCGGCATCAGAAACAGGCGCTGGCCGTTAAATCCGACCACTTCGCTTTCCACTTCCCGCGTTTCCTGGCCATCCTGACGCTCAATCACACAGGTCGCGCCCAGCGGCAGCTGCAGGCCGGTGGCTTCCAGCACCAGGCCGGTGGCGCGGGTCAGTCGGCCATAACGACGAACAGATGGCAGTTGCGCCATCTTCGTCTCAAAGTTGTCGAGGGTATTGAGCCAGCGGGTGAGGCGTGCGGTCATCAGACGACTCCCGGTGCCGCCAGGCGACACAGTTCCTGCCAGCGGGTGGCGACGCTGGCGTCCAGGTCACCCTCATCGGCAGAGACTTTACATCCGCCGTGATGTAGCGTCGGGTCACCGCGCAGACGCCAGCCGTGCAGGCTCAGCGTGGCGCCCAGACTCTCTTCCACGCGCTGCAGGTCGTCCGGATGGACGCGCAGCTGCGGCTTCCCGCTAAACAGCGGCTCCTGCTGCAGCAGGCCCTGAATTTGTTTAATCAGGGCCGTGTTATCTACCACCGGCGTCTGGCCGATCACCTGACGGGCGGCTTCCAGCGCCATCTGCATCAGGCGCGAGGCAATGACGCTGTCCAGCGCGTCCAGCGTATGCTGAAACTCGCTGACCAGCTGCTGCATACGGGCATGGAGCGGCGCCTGCTGCTGGCGCGCCTGATCGATGCCGTGCTCTAACCCTTTCGCCAGACCTTCCTGGTATCCCTGCTCGTGGCCTTTCTGACGGCCTTCGTTCAGACCGGCATTATAGCCCTGCTCATGCGCCTGCATTTGCAGCTGAGCCAGCATCTGTGCCTGCTGTTCTTCTTCACTCAGCTCGGGCTGTTCGACGTCCGGGTCACTCTCCTCGGTCTGAATCACGGCTGGCGTGAACTCGGAGAGGGGAGGGGCCAGATCGTCCGGCGTCCAGCGCTTCCACGGCAGCTCATTAGACATAGGTGTCGTCTCCGCTGCCAATTACCATCTCGCCGGTTTCTGCCAGACGACGAACAATAAGCAGGATAGCTTTCTGTTCGTTTTCCACCTGAGACAGACGAACCGGGCCGCGGTTGGCAAGGTCGTCGCGCAGGATATCCGCCGCACGCTGGGACATGTTGCGCAGGAACTTCTCGCGCAGCGGCTGCTCGGCACCTTTGAGGGCGATAAGCAGCGACTCGGAATCCACTTCCTGGAGCAGGCGCTGGATGCTGCGGTCGTCCACTTCGACCAGGTTTTCGAACAGGAACATCTCGTCGATGATTTTCTGCGCCAGCTCGCCGTCGAATTCGCGAACCGCGGTAATAACCGCCTCTTCCTGCTGGGTTTTCATCAGGTTGATGATCTCTGCCGCCGTTCTCACGCCGCCCATTTTGCTGCGCTTGAGGTTCTGGCCGTCGAGCAGGTTGTTCAGCACTTCGGTCAGCTCCGCCAGCGCGGCCGGCTGGACACCGCCGAAGGTCGCGATACGCAGCATCACGTCGTGACGCAGACGCTCTTCGAACAGCGCCAGAATATCGGCCGCCTGGCCACGTTTGAGGTGGACAAGAATGGTCGCGATAATCTGCGGGTGCTCGTCGCGAATAAGGTCGGCCGCGCTCTGCGGCTCCATAAAGTTAAGCGTTTCGATACCGCTGGCGGTATCGCGCGTTTCCAGAATATCTTCCAGCAGGCTGGCGGCACGCTCTTCGCCCAGGGCCTTGACCAGCACGGAGCGCAGGTAGTCGTTGGCGTTGACGTTGAGAGCGGCAAACTGTTCTGCTTCCTGCTCAAACTCCGACAGCACTTCGGTCAGCTGTTTGTTGGAGATCTGACGCACGTTGGCCATTGCCGCACTCAGAATTTGCACTTCCCGCTGGGAGAGGTGCTTAAACACCTCTGCCGCGCGATCTTCGCCAATGGTCATCAGCAGGATGACGCTTTTATCGGTGCCCGTAAGCGTATTACTCATGTTCGTTACCCATCCACTGGCGGATGACCAGCGCCACGACGCGCGGATCGTTATCTGACATTTCGCGAATGCGCTGGCTCATCACCTCAGCGCCCATGCGCTGGTTAGCACGGCGCTGCTGCATCTGCTCGTCTTTGCTGAGACGAACTTCAACCGCTTCTTCCACTTCCTGACGCGCGTTCATCTGTTCGCGAGCCGCTTTCTCGGCTTCTGCACGACGCTGGAGCTGAGGACGAACGCCCTTACGCCACAGCAGCCACGCGACAATCAGTACCAGCAGCCAGCGACCTGCGGACATCAGCTGGTCGATAAACGCCTGCTGTTGCCAGAACGGCAGTTCACCACCGGTCTCTTCAACCGAGTTGAACGGTGAGTTCACCACGTTGAGACTGTCGCCACGCTTCTCGGAGTAACCCATCGCTTCACGGGTCAGGTCTTCGATCTGCTTCATCTGCTCGGCGGTCAGCGGCAGCGGTTTGCCATTCGGCAGCGTTTTGTAGTTCACTACCACGGCGACGGACAGGCGCTGAATATCACCGACGTTCAGTTTGGTATGGCGAATCGTGCGGTCCACTTCATAGTTCGTGGTTTCGTTACGGCTGCTGGTACGCGGACCGGCGTTACTGGTTGTAGAGGTTGTCTGCTGATTCTGCTGACCGTTCTGCTGATTGGCCGGCGGGGTGGAGATCGGCGCCGCGTTTGCCGGGGCAGGCTGGTTAGAGAGCGCACCCGGCACGCCGCCAGGATAAGCACCACCAATCTGTTCGTTAGAGTTGATCTGGCGCGAACGCATGACCGCCTGAGAGGCATCGCCGTTCGGGCTGTACTGCTCTTCGGTCTGTTCTTTATTAGAGAAGTCGATCTGCGCGGTGACCTGCGCATGCACGTTGCTGTTGCCCACCACCGGGCCGAGGATCGCTTCGATACGACGCTGGAGACGGCTTTCCACATCGGCGGCATATTTCAGCTGTGCGTCATTCAGATCGCGACCGGCGGTATTGGATTGCGTCAGCAGATGGCCACTCTGGTCGACCAGCGTCACGTTACCCGGCGGCAGACCGGCGACGGCGCTGGAGACGAGATGCGTCACCGCGCTGATTTGCCCTTCGTCCAGCGCGCGGCCAGGTTCAAGGTTCACGGTCACGGAAGCGGAAGGCGATTTCTGCTCACGGACAAATAAGGAGGGTTTAGGCATCGCCAGGTGCACACGGGCACTCTTCACCGGGCCTAAGGTTTCAATGGTGCGGGCCAGTTCACCTTCCAGCGCACGCTGGTAGTTCACCTGCTCGCTGAACTGGCTGATACCGAATTTTTCCTGATCCAGCAGCTCAAAGCCCACCGCGCCGCCTTTCGGCAGCCCCTGCTGAGCCAGACGCAGACGGAGTTCGTGTACCTTATCCGCAGGCACTTCCAGCGCGCCCCCGTTATCGGCGAAGCGATAAGGGATGTTCATCTGGGTCAACTGGGTGACGATGGCGCCGCCATCCTGATCGGAAAGGTTACTGTAGAGCGTCCGGTAGTCAGGGCTCTTCGCCCACAGGACCATCGCTACAAGGATCGCAATTGCGGCAGCGCCTGCCACGATCAACGGGATTTTAGGATTCGCGCGAAGGCGGTTCATCCACTCGAGTGATTTATTTTGCGGCGCTGTCGATGCTGTAGCACTCATTGCGCACCTCTTAAATCCTGGTGGTTTACGTTATTCGTGTAGAGAAACAAAACTGACTCCCGGGTCGGCAAACACGACAAAAGTTCCATATTGATGGCACAGCCATTATTTGATGATTCGTGATTTTCTATGCGTCAAATAACCTGGTTTTTTAACGCTATTTACCGCCATTATCTTATTGACAAGCTGTTAGTCTTGACCGCGTAAAAAACCATCCAGGGGAGAGTCATGGCTATTCAGGGTATTGAAGGGGTTATCAGTCAGCTGCAGGCAACCGCGATGACGGCCCGTAATCAGAATGTGGCAGAACAGCAGCCGGGTATTAGCTTTGCCGGGCAACTGCACGCCGCGCTTGACCGTATCAGCGATACCCAGACCGCCGCGCGCACGCAGGCCGAGAAGTTCACCCTCGGCGAGCCGGGCGTGGCGTTAAACGATGTGATGACCGATTTGCAAAAAGCCTCGGTCTCCCTGCAGATGGGGATCCAGGTGCGTAACAAGCTGGTTTCCGCCTATCAAGAGGTGATGGGGATGCAGGTCTAAGACCTGGCGATCTTCGCTGGCAGCCTTAGCGCTTTAATGCCACAATATTTTTTTCTTCGAATGCAGGAAAGATGATGAAAAAAATAGCAATTGCTGGCGCGCTGCTGGCACTGACCGGATGCGTTCAGGTAGATAACTATCAGGACGTGATTAAGCATCCGGTCCCGGCACATCTGGCGGGATACTGGCAGTCAAAAGGGCCGCAGAGCAAAATGGTCAGCCCGGAGGCGATTGCCACGTTAGTGGTGACGGAGGAGGGCGATACGCTGGACTGCCGTCAGTGGCAGCGCGTGATTGCTGTGCCGGGTAAAATCATGCTGCGTTCAGACAGCTATTACAACGTGACCCGCAAGCTGGATATCTATCCGCTGGAGCGTGATGGCTCGGTGCTGGAGTACGACGGCATGGAGCTGCAGAAGGTCGACCGCCCAACGGTGGAGTGTGCCGATTACCTGAGCAAAAATCCGCTGGAGAGTAAGCTGCCCTAAGGGTAAAAGCAAAACGGCAACCTCGTTGCCGTTTTTGGTGTTTGCGCCCTCTCCCTGTGGGCTGAGGGATCCCCACAAAATAATGCCTGCACAGACAACCCCCTCTCCCTTGAGGGAGAGGGCTGGGGTGAGGGGGAACATACGGCTGTAGAGGTTATTCCGTTCACTTTATGTTCCTTGCTACTCTGTAACAACATGACCAGTGAACGTGCCAGGGCGGCTCAATCGCCACCGCCCTGGCGACCCGGGCTCCCGGCGGTAAATCGCCGCTTCGCGGTACCCTCAGCTTATTCCTCCAGGCTATCGGGTCGGGCATGAGCCTGCATCCCTGCAGGCCACGCCCTCTCGGCGCATCCCTGCGCCTCGCCCCGGCCTTACGGAAACGCTTCGGCGATTTACAGCCGGACCAGGGCATCGCTGTAAGTCATTAATTTTGCTGAAGCAACGTTCATCGCTTCAGGTTAAAAATTACTGGGGATCCCTCAGCCCTGTGGGAGAGGGACGGGGTGAGGGCATCAGGCCGCACGTTTCCCGTTCTACAACGCATCCTCAATCACCCACACGCTGACGCTTCCCCCTTTACAGGTAAACGTCCCTTCGCCATCCGCTGCCGTGGTGATGGTTTCTTCGCGATTGCCGAGAAAATCACGCCAGGTTTTATTACCGTAGTTTTCCCCAAGACAAATCACTTTTTCGCCGTCGTCGCCGTTCGACATCACCACCACGCAGCCGGGATCGTCATCGGTGCCGCTGCGGCTGAAGGCGATACAGTTAGGATGGTCAAAAAAGAGCGTCTGCACGCCGTGGGCAAAACGCTGGCGAGCGAGGATCAGCTCATGAAGCTGTTCAATCACTGGCATATCAATATGGTACGTTTCACCGTCTCCCCCGGTATCATCATAGCTGGCGCCGAAGAGATCGGGATAGAAGACGCTCGGTACACCGTTTTCCCGCAGCAGGATCAACGCGTAGGCCAGCGGTTTAAACCAGGCCTCGACCGGTGCTTCCAGCGCCTGCAACGGCTGGGTGTCATGGTTGGCAACCAGCGTCACCGCATGGAACGGATCGGCTTCCACCAGCGTGCCGGTGAAAATCTGGCGCATGTCGTAATCCCGCCCCTGACGTGACGCTTCGTGGAATTTCATCTGCAGGGGGGCATCAAAGAGCATGGTTTTTCCCTCGACCTGATCGATATAGGCCTGAAGCTTATCCACCTCGTGGGACCAGTATTCCGCCACGATAAATAACGGCTGGGCGGCGACTTCCTGAACGTGCTCAATCCACTCTTTGTAGAACCAGGCGGGGATGTGTTTCACGGCATCCAGACGAAAACCGTCGCAGCCGGTCTGTTCCATCACCCAGCGGGCCCAGTATTTGATCTCCTCGGTCACGGCGTGATTGCGAAAATCGATATTCTCGCCCATCAGATAATCGAAGTTACCCATCTCATCATCAACCTGATCGTTCCAGCCGTCGCCGGTGTAGTCGTTGACGATTTTAAAGATGCCGTCTTCATCGGGATTTTCTATATGGTCGACGCCGCTGAAGCATTTGTAATCCCAGATGAACTGCGAATATTGCCCGGCGCGGGCAGGGAAGGTGTAGCGGGTCCAGGCTTCGCACTCAATGACTTCGTCATCAATTTGCGTGCGGTCCTGCTCATTGACGCGCTGAACGCGAACAGGCTCTTTCTCGTCGGCCCCCATTTTGTGATTCACCACCACATCCAGCAGGACGGCAATGTTGTTGCTTTTGAGGGCGTCGATGGCCTCCAGCAGCTGCGCTTTGTCGCCGTATTTGGTGGCAACGCTGCCTTTCTGGTCAAACTCGCCAAGATCGAACAGGTCATACGAATCATAACCCACTGAATAACCCCCGGACGCGCCTTTATAAGCGGGGGGCAGCCAGATCATGTTGATGCCGATTTCGTTAAGGTTGGGGGCTAATGCCGTGACTTCTCGCCACAATTCACCGCCTGCGGGGTAATACCAGTGAAAGCATTGTAACAGGGTGGGGTTTTTCATCATCCTTGCTCCAGAAGCCGGTTAGCTGACTTCTGGAGTATGGATGAAGAAATCATAATTGTGTGTCGCGGGTCAAACTTTCTGGATAAAGAATATTCCCTGACAGCTTTCCATAGGTAGACGTGATGGATTGCTGTTTACCGGTTTGATCAATCAGGCTGCGCAGCTCGTCCATGCGGACTTTCAGCAACGCCTTTAGCGCATTCTCATTTTCGAGGATCATTTCCAGCAGCGCACGCGCTTGCTCAACCTGAGCCGGAGGGCATGACATGATGGGCGTTTGAGAAATCCTTTCCACCAGTTGTACGTAATGCATTTCCTGCTCGATAAGCGCATCCCATTGACCAGAATGTGCAAGATTTAGCATAGCAATGCTCTGAGCATGTAACGCCTGCCAGTGGCTAAGCGCTGCGCTGGGAGTATTCATCAAAATTATCCTGAAATAGAGGACGCATTGGGGCCGATTTGCTTCCATGCATCCGCAATGTTGTTTAATAAACCCTCGACTTCAACAATTGCGTCAACGTCGTTACTGACATTCGCCAGCAACAAACGTCGAACCATATATTCGTACAAGGAGGCAAGATTACCCGACAACTCGCTCTCAACCTCCATGTTCAGTCCTGCTTTTAAACCGTTGTCGATGATGTTGATGGCTTTGGATAACGCTTCGCCTTTTTCACGAATTTGTCCGGCTTCCATGAACAAACGCGCGCGGACAAGGGCGCTATGCGCCCCGTCGAACAACATGACAATCAGCTGGTGTGGACTGGCATTCATAACTGCGCTTTCGACTCCTATCTGCTGATAGGATTGAACACCAGAGGTGTTATACATATCCACTCCTCAATGCGACGACTATTTCTGTGAGAACTGTTGTGTCAGGTAGTTGGCCGTACTGGTCATTTTGGTGACTAATACGTCCAGGCTGGTGAACTGCGTTTTGTAACGCGCCATGGTCGCTTCAATTTGGGCATCCATGGCATCGTAACGTTCACCCAGCGTTTTCAGCGTTTTGTTGATCCCGTCTTTCGCGTTCTGGATCACCCCGGCGCTGCCGGTACTGGTGCTGAGCATGGAGGTCAGCGTGTTATTCATCTGGGTCGCCATGCCGGTTTTCTTTCCGTCACCGACGAAATACTGCTGTACGGCGTTCGGGTTGTCGGTCAGCGCTTTTTTCAGCTTATCGGTATCCACTTTCAGGTTACCGACAGTGCCGTCCGAGCCTTTCACCGGATCCTGGGTAATCCCCAGCTGGGCCATGATCTGAACCGAGCCGGCCTGGACTTCGGTCAGCAAACCGCGCAGCTGAGACTGGATCCCACGCACGTTAGCATCACCGACCAGCGCGCCGTTGCTGGTGGACTGGCTGCCCGAACCGGCATCAACCGGAACGTACTTCGTCAGGCTGTTAATCGTGGACTGCAGCGAGTTGTACGCCGTAACCCAGTCGGTGATCGCTTTCTGGTTGGCATCCGTTGCGCGTGTAATCTCAAGGGTTTCATCCGCTTTGCTCTCGGCCTTCACCGAGAAGGTGATCCCAGGCAGCGCATCGGTAATGGTATTCGACTGACGCTCGATCGAAATATCGTTCACTACCACAATGGCGTTCTGTGCGGCGGTGTTCACCGTCAGGGCACCCGTTTTGGTGGTTGAATCGTAGCCAATTGCGCTTTGCAGCTTGTCATCGCCGGTCACGGTGATGGTCATCGCCCCATCCGTACCGGTGGTTTTTGATGACAGCATCAGGCGGTAATCACCATCTTTCGCTTTAATCACGCTGGCGGTGACGTTGCCGTTTGCTTTATTAATCGCACTCGCGATCCCTGCCAGGGAGGTATCGCCATCTGCCAGGGTCACCTCTAAAGGTGTCTTGGTACCCGGCTGGGTGATGGTGATTTTACGCGTCGTCCCTGTCGTATCGCCCAGCAGATCCGTGTTGTTGGCATAGGAGCCCGTCGTGAGCGCCTGCGCTTTTGCCACCTGGTTGACGTTGACAACATAGGAACCTACGGACGCGTCCGCCGTGGTTGTGGCAGTAAAGGCCGTGTTAGTGCTGGAAACGGACGTTGAGTTCCAGGTGGTTGCTTTACCCAGCGCAGCCGTCGCAGTCTGCAGCGAAGTCATGGCGCTCTGCAGTTTGCCGTAAGCGCTTAACTGTGCGTTATACGTTGATTGCTGGGAAGTAATCGTCGTCAGCTTGGTTTTCTCTGCTGCTTCCAACTGATTATATAAATCCCCGAGTCCTGCAGAACCTATCCCGAGGTTGCTGATAGTAGCCATGCATATTTTCCTTAAAATACGAAAGTAGTTCAGGACTCTTATCGGCCTCTTAACGCAAAAGTTTACGATGGTGAGAAAAAAATAATCCACAGAATAGACACGTCCTGGCGGGGTTAATGAAAGGATTGCACTTTAGGCACGCGATACGCGTATTAAAAACGGGGATAAACAAGCGTCCTGTTGATCATCTTTTTATGCATTTAAAAAGCGTAAATAATATTCCCCTGGCCGGCCTTAATGGCTTTTTTAAAAATAAAATCATTGTAAAACAGTGCTTTATAATTTTTTCAAAATTGGTTCTAAAGTCTTTTGGGGACCCGTCGATAACCTTGTTGACGGTGAGAGACGCTGTGAGTGTTAGGCACCGGACCTAAAACCCAATTTTTGAAGGAAAGAAAATTATGGCAGTTATCAATACTAACCTGTTGTCCCTGACTACTCAGAACAACCTGAACAAATCTCAGTCTTCTCTGGGCACTGCTATTGAGCGTCTGTCTTCAGGTCTGCGTATCAACAGCGCGAAAGACGATGCCGCTGGCCAGGCGATTGCAAACCGCATGACCTCCCAGATCAAAGGGATGACTCAGGCAGCACGTAACGCCAACGACGGTATCTCCATGGCGCAGACTGCTGAAGGTTCCCTGAACGAAATCAACAACAACCTGCAGCGCGTTCGTGAACTGGCCGTTCAGGCAAGCAACGGCACCAATAGCGCATCAGACCTGGCTTCTCTGCAGGATGAAGTTACCGCTCGTCTGGCTGAAATCGACCGTGTTGCGGGCAAAACTGACTTCAACGGCATCAAGCTGCTGAACGGTTCTGCAGGTACTGCTGGTGTGGTTAAAATTCAGGTTGGCGTGAACGACGGTGACACCATCGATCTGGATCTGAGCGGTGCAAAAGCTGATACCAATACCCTGAAAGTTGATACCCTCGACCTGACAGCAATCAAAGGTACCGACCTGGCAACTATCGATGCTGCTATCGCGACTGTTGATAAAGCTCGTTCCGGCCTGGGTGCAGTGCAGAACCGTTTCTCTTCTGCAATCAACAACCTGAACAACACCTCTAACAACCTGTCTGCTGCTCAGTCCCGTATCCAGGACGCTGACTACGCAACTGAAGTTTCCAACATGTCCCGCGCGCAGATCCTGCAGCAGGCTGGTACTTCTGTTCTGTCTCAGGCAAACCAGGTTCCACAGACCGTTCTGTCTCTGCTGCGTTAATTTTACGCACGAAACCCCGCTTCGGCGGGGTTTTTTTATCTCTGAATTTTGAGGGCCCGCCTGTGAAACAGATCGTTATTACCCAGCCTAAACTGGTCGCAGATTTCTCCTGTGTCGGTGGGGAATGCCGTGAACATTGCTGTCAGGGCTGGACCATCGCATTTGATAAATCCTCCGTTAACCGCTATCTGAACAGTAAAAATGCCGCGATTCGTCAGACGGCGAAAGCGGCGATAAAAGTCACCAAAAAACACTATGGCCACTGGGGCGAAGTCATTTTCCATACGGAAAGCAAAAATTGCCCGTTTATGGATACCGAAAAACTCTGCTCTATTCACAGCGCGATGGGTGCCCAGGCCTTAAGCCCGACCTGTTCGTCATTTCCACGAACAAACCGGGTCTATAAAAATGAAATCGAAAAATCGCTCAATCTCTCGTGTCCGGAAGTGACCCGACTGCTGTTGAATGACCGGGACGCCATGTCGATGATGGAATCCATCAGCGTCCAGCAGGACGTCAATAATGCGCCGACGATTGATCTCCAGGCAAAAGTCATCAATCTCTTCTGTCAGAATATATTCAGCATTGAAACGGTTTCCGTCGAAGAGCAGGTATACGCCGTTGTGAAATTCCTGATGGTGGCCGAAAAGCTCGACAATCTATCGGAGAATATCGGCACGCTCGAAACGGTTTATTTTTCACTGGTGAACGAACTGGTGAGCGGTAAAATCAAAACGGAGTTAAGCGGTTTTAATCAGAACTACAGTCTGAAATTCGCCTTAATCTCGCTGATTCAAAGTTACTTTACGAAGAAAGCAGGCGCCCGCGGCGGCGCGGTATTGAACCGTTATTTTACCCAGCTGTATCAACAATTTGAGTCTGTCGGTGGTAGCGTACCGGCAGAGCAGGTGATGGAAAACATCGAGTCCGTCTGGCGCGATGCGGCGGGCAGCTACCTGGCCACCCATGACTATGTATTTAAGAACTTTTTTAAATATAAACTCTGGGAGCAGGGCTTCCCGCAAAACAATGGCCGCAGCATGTTGAATAATCTTTATTTAATCGTGGCGGAGTTCTATTTCCTGAAATCGTTACTGGCCGGGCAGGCCATCGTGGCGGGGAAAATTGAACAAGATAATATTATTGATGTTATTTACAGTTTTCACTCCCTGAGCCAGCATAATCAGGAAGCGGGAAAGCTCTTTCATCAACATATAGATAGCGTCAAACTGGGCGACGATCTTTCATTGTTACAACTGTTAATTTAGTGAAAAAAGTTGCCCCTGTTGTGGGCAACCTCAGAATAACCTCACTTTATCCCCCTTTTTCATCCAATTGAACGCCCTGCAGAATCGGATAATCATGCCGATAACTCAACTAACGCAGGGCTGTTTATCGTGAATTCACTCTATACCGCTGAAGGTGTAATGGATAAACACTCGCTGTGGCAGCGTTATGTCCCGTTGGTGCGTCACGAAGCATTGCGCCTCCAGGTGCGCTTGCCGGCGAGCGTGGAACTCGACGATCTGCTACAGGCGGGCGGTATCGGGTTATTGAATGCAGTTGACCGATACGACGCTCTGCAAGGAACGGCATTTACGACTTACGCAGTTCAGCGTATTCGTGGTGCGATGCTGGACGAGCTGCGCAGCCGTGACTGGGTACCGCGCAGTGTTCGCCGTAACGCACGCGAAGTGGCGCATGCGATGGGGCAGCTGGAACAGGAGCTGGGACGCAACGCAACGGAAACCGAAGTGGCGGAACGTCTTGGCATTGCTGTTGAAGAGTATCGTCAGATGTTGCTCGATACCAATAATAGCCAACTCTTCTCCTATGACGAGTGGCGCGAAGAGCACGGCGATAGCATCGAGCTGGTGACGGACGAGCATCAGCAAGAGAACCCGTTACACCATTTAATGGAAGGGAATTTACGCCAGCGCGTGATGGAAGCGATTGACGCTCTGCCGGAACGCGAACAGCTGGTGTTGACCCTTTATTACCAGGAAGAGCTTAACCTCAAAGAGATTGGCGCTGTTCTGGAGGTGGGAGAGTCGCGGGTGAGCCAGCTGCACAGCCAGGCCATCAAACGCTTACGAACCAAACTGGGTAAGTTATAGGTGATTGATTCACCTGAAAAATGCCGCACAACGTATTGACAACCAGGAGTTATCATGACGGTGCAGCAATCTAAAAGACGGCCTTTAAGCCGCTACCTGAAAGACTTTAAACACAGCCAGACGCATTGCGCCCACTGTAACAAGTTACTCGATCGTATCACGCTGGTTCGCCGTGGCGAAATCGTCAATAAGATCGCGATTTCGCGCCTCGACACGTTGATGGACGAAGCAGCATGGCTCGAAGAGCAAAAAGAGTGGGTGGCGCTTTGCCGTTTCTGTGGCGATCTCCACTGCAAAGAGCAAAGCGACTTCTTCGACATTATCGGCTTCAAACAATTCCTGTTTGAACAAACGGAGATGAGCCACGGCACCGTTCGCGAATATGTGGTTCGCCTGCGACGCCTCGGCCAGCATCTGACCGTAAACAACATTTCCCGCGATCTGCTCAAGACCGGCTATCTGGATGAGAATCTGGAGCCGTGGCTGCCGGCGACCAGCACCAACAACTACCGAATTGCGCTGCGCAAGTACGCGCAATATAAGGTGCAAATGCCGGGAGCGGTGAAGCAGAAAGCCCACGCCGGAACAACTTCTGATATATATTAAAAAAGAATAAGATGTAGCGCAGTCGCCTTTGACGTTGCAGGCGATTTCTCTACACTACGTAAAAATTCCACTATATCGGGGTATTTATGAAATTTGCACTTCTGGGTCGTCAGGCGCTGATGGGTGTTATGGCCGTTGCGCTGGTTGCGGGCATGAGCGTGAAAACGTTCGCCGCAGAAAACCTGCTGAATAAGGTGAAAGAGCGCGGTACGCTGCTGGTTGGGCTGGAAGGGACTTATCCTCCGTTCAGCTTCCAGGGGGATGACGGTAAGCTGACCGGTTTCGAAGTGGAGTTTGCTGAAGAGCTGGCGAAGCACCTCGGCGTGAAAGCGTCCCTGAAACCGACCAAATGGGACGGCATGCTGGCATCGCTGGATTCGAAACGTATTGACGTGGTTATTAACCAGGTCACCATTTCTGACGAGCGTAAGAAGAAGTATGACTTCTCCACCCCGTATACCGTGTCCGGTATTCAGGCGCTGGTGAAAAAAGGCAACGAAGGTGGGATCAAAACGGCTGCGGACCTGAAAGGGAAGAAAGTCGGTGTCGGTCTGGGAACCAACTACGAAGAGTGGCTGCGCCAGAACGTGCAGGGCGTGGATATTCGTACCTATGATGATGACCCGACCAAATACCAGGATCTGCGCGTAGGCCGTATTGACGCCATTCTGGTTGACCGCCTGGCCGCACTGGATCTGGTGAAGAAAACCAACAACACGCTGGCGGTGGCCGGTGATGCGTTCTCTCGTCAGGAATCTGGCGTCGCGGTACGTAAAGGCAACGAAGACCTGGTTAAGGCGATCGACTCCGCAATTGCTGACATGCAAAAAGACGGCAGCCTGAAGGCGCTCTCCGAGAAGTGGTTCGGCGCAGACGTCACCAAATAAGTCTTTGACGTAAAAAAAAGGCGCTTTTAAAAGCGCCTTTTTTATTTCTTACGCGTCTGCGTGCATAATGAAAAATATCACATTTTGTCTGAGTTACCGGAGAACCCATGCCACTACAGAATTTAACGCGCTTTCCTCGTCTGGAGTTTATCGGCGCGCCAACGCCGCTGGAGTACCTGCCGCGATTTTCTGATTATTTAGGGCGCGATATTTTTATTAAGCGTGACGACGTGACGCCGATGGCGATGGGGGGCAACAAGCTGCGCAAGCTGGAGTTTCTGGCGGCGGACGCCCTGCGCGAAGGGGCGGATACGCTGGTCACTGCCGGGGCGATTCAGTCTAACCACGTTCGTCAGACGGCGGCCGTGGCGGCAAAACTCGGGCTGCATTGCGTGGCATTGCTGGAAAACCCGATTGGCACGCGGGCAGAAAACTATCTGACCAACGGTAACCGCCTGCTGCTGGATCTGTTTAACGTGCAGGTTGAGATGGTTGATGCGTTGACCGACCCCACCGCGCAGCTCGATGAACTGGCGACGCGTCTCGAAGCTCAGGGTTTCCGTCCCTACGTCATCCCCGTCGGCGGTTCGAATGCGCTGGGCGCGCTGGGGTATGTGGAAAGCGCACTGGAAATTGCGCAGCAGTGCGAGGGGGCGGTTAGCCTCTCATCGGTGGTGGTCGCGTCCGGCAGTGCGGGCACGCATGCCGGGCTTGCGGTAGGGCTGGAGCAACTGCTGCCGGAGGTGGAGTTGATTGGCGTCACGGTGTCCCGCAGCGTCGCGGATCAGAAGCCCAAAGTAGTGGCTCTGCAACAGGCGCTGGCTGAGCAACTGGATCTGCAGGCAAAGGCCGAGATCCTGCTCTGGGATGACTACTTTGCCCCGGGTTATGGCACGCCTAACGAAGAGGGAATGGAAGCGGTTAAGCTGCTGGCGCGCCTCGAAGGCATATTGCTTGATCCTGTCTACACGGGCAAAGCGATGGCCGGACTGATTGATGGCATCGCGCAGAAACGCTTTAAGGATGAAGGGCCGATTTTATTTGTTCATACCGGCGGGGCGCCTGCGCTGTTTGCCTACCATCCTCATGTCTAAAAATCAGGTCGAAAAATAATAATGCAAGAAAGTATTCAACTGGTTATTGATTCGCTGCCTTATCTGCTGAAGGGCGCGGTATTTACATTACAGCTCAGTATTGGCGGGATGTTCTTCGGGCTGGTGCTGGGCTTTGTGCTGGCCTTAATGCGCATGTCGCCCCTCCTGCCGGTACGCTGGCTGGCGCGCTTTTATATCTCCGTATTTCGCGGTACGCCGCTCATCGCCCAGCTTTTCATGATCTACTACGGCTTACCGCAGTTTGGTATCGAGCTGGATCCGATCCCGGCGGCAATGATTGGGCTGTCGCTCAATACCGCGGCGTACACCTCGGAAACCCTGCGTGCGGCTATCTCCTCCATTGATAAAGGGCAGTGGGAGGCCGCGGCCAGTATCGGTATGACCCCGTGGCAGACCCTGCGCCGCGCGATCCTGCCGCAGGCGGCCCGGGTGGCGCTTCCGCCGCTTAGCAACAGCTTCATTAGCCTGGTGAAAGATACTTCACTCGCGGCAACCATTCAGGTGCCGGAGCTGTTCCGTCAGGCGCAGCTGATTACCTCCCGCACGCTTGAAGTTTTCACCATGTATCTTGCCGCCTCGCTGATTTACTGGGTAATGGCGACGGTGCTGTCTGCGCTGCAAAACTACTTCGAAAACCAGCTTAACCGCCAGGAGCGTGATCCAAAATGAGTGCTATCGATGTCAAAAACCTGGTGAAAAAATTCCACGGTCAAACGGTACTTCACGGGATCGACCTGGAAGTCGAGCAGGGCGAAGTGGTGGCGATTATCGGACCGAGTGGGTCAGGAAAGACCACGCTCCTGCGCAGCATTAACCTGCTGGAACAGCCGGAAGGCGGCACTATCCGGGTCGGGGAGATAACGATTGATACCGGCAAATCCATCAGCCAGCAGAAAGGACTGATTCGTCGCCTGCGCCAGCATGTCGGCTTCGTTTTCCAGAACTTCAACCTTTTCCCACACCGAACGGTGCTGGAGAACATTATTGAAGGGCCGGTCATCGTTAAAGGTGAACCGAAAGAGGAAGCGACGGCGCGCGCGCGCGAACTGCTCGCCAAAGTCGGCCTGGCGGGTAAAGAGACCAGCTATCCGCGACGCCTCTCGGGGGGACAACAGCAGCGTGTGGCAATAGCGCGCGCGCTGGCTATGCGCCCGGACGTGATCCTGTTTGATGAACCCACCTCGGCGCTCGACCCGGAACTGGTGGGCGAGGTGCTGAACACCATTCGCCAGTTGGCGCAGGAAAAACGGACGATGGTGATCGTGACCCATGAAATGAGCTTTGCACGCGACGTCGCTGACCGCGCTATCTTCATGGACCAGGGACGCATTGTGGAGCAGGGACCGGCGAAACGCCTGTTTGCCGATCCGCAGCAGCCGCGAACCCGTCAGTTCCTTGAAAAATTCCTTATGCAGTAGCATTTTCGCACTAATTTGCTCCAGAAATTTACTCTGGGGCAAATTATTCTCCTCCTTCGCCTGGTTCGATGTTTTTTTATTCCATCCTGCCTGGATAAACCTTATCAATAGTAAAGTTAATTGTGCTATTGCCGATATTTTGTAGTTAGAAATAAGTTTTATGTGTTAGGTTATATTCACCATAATAATGATTATCTTTTCAGAGGCTTCATTTAGTAAGTATGAAGGATTCAGACTTTTTCACCTGGCGACGGGATTGCTTCCTCCGGTTTCAGGAATTGACCTGTGCCGACGAGGTATATCAGGAACTTCAGCGACAAACGCAGGCGCTGGAATTCGATTATTACGCGCTCTGCGTGCGTCATCCCGTGCCATTTACGCGACCGAAGATCTCGTTGCAAACCACTTATCCAAAACAGTGGATGGCGCAATATCATTCCGCGAACTATTTCGCGATTGATCCGGTTTTAAAGGCGGAGAATTTCATTCAGGGTCATCTCCCCTGGACAGACGCATTATTCGCTGATGCGCAGGAATTATGGCATAGCGCACAGGACCACGGTTTACGCACGGGAATAACGCAGTGTCTGATGCTGCCTAATCACGCGCTCGGTTTCCTGTCAGTTTCCCGTACTAGTGTGCAGGATGTGCCGTTCAGGCAGGAAGAAATAGAACTGCGGCTGCAGATGCTGGTGCAAATGGCCTTAACCTCTCTGATGCGTTTCGCAGATGGGATGGTGATGCCACCCGAAATGAAATTCAGTAAACGTGAGCGGGAAATTCTGAAATGGACCGCGGAAGGGAAGACGTCAGCAGAAATAGCGATCATTCTCTCTATCTCGGAGAATACCGTTAACTTCCATCAGAAAAATATGCAGAAGAAATTCAACGCGCCGAACAAGACGCAAATCGCGTGCTACGCGGCGGCAACAGGACTGATCTGATTAGACAATACGTTCTGCGTGACAGACGAACGAACGGCTGAATGCACTGCACTCAGCCGTTTTTTGTTACTGGCGGTAGGCTTGTTTGATTTGCTTAACGGTGTTCGCAAATACCGCTGATTCAGCCTGGTCTTCCATCTCCGCGATTTGTTTTTCCATTTTAATGATCACACGGCCAGCGTCAGCCTGGCCCATCGCCTGCAGCATCAAGGTCAGCAGTGCTTTCAGGCAGTTTACTTCCTGTGCCAGTTCCTGGTTATTCTCCGCAGTGGCAAATTCAGGTGTGCTCATTTATTTTCCTCATTATTAAACGGCGCTAAAGCGCGACGACGAAAGTCAAGGCGGCGGAGTATACCACAAGCTGAAGCAAAAAATGCAGCGGTTGTTTTTCGTACTTTTACGCGGGTGTTTAATTGCGTAAACAGAACGTACCGGTAAACTGAGCCGCTGTTAATGGCGATTAATTGTATATGCCCGGTTCGTTTGTCGTTAATTATTGTTACAAAAATTTGAGAACTGTTTTTTGGCGGCTAAAGGGTGCAGATTTTTCGTAACTTTTTGAATACAGATGCTTAAAAAAAGGCGCAAAAGCCCTGAATGCACGGACTCGCTTTCCAGGGACTGTACAGGCTAATTTCCAAAAACGAGAGCAGAATCCAATAGCGGGTTTTTTAACGTTTTAATCTTGTGAGGAAAACCGTTAATATAAACCAAATTATCACTCAGTAGCGTTATCCCTATTCTGGAGACATTTCCTTTGATCAACGTCCTTCTTGTTGATGACCACGAACTGGTGCGCGCAGGGATACGACGCATTCTTGAAGATATTAAAGGTATTAAAGTTGCCGGCGAGGCGTGCTGCGGCGAAGACGCGGTAAAATGGTGCCGCACAAATTCCGCCGATGTGGTGTTAATGGATATGAACATGCCCGGTATCGGTGGTCTTGAAGCCACACGCAAAATCGCGCGTACCTTTGTTGATACGAAAGTCATCATGCTGACCGTGCATACGGAAAATCCTCTGCCTGCGAAAGTAATGCAGGCGGGTGCCGCAGGTTACCTGAGTAAAGGGGCTGCGCCGCAGGAGGTGGTGAATGCTATCCGTTCCGTGTTTGCCGGACAGCGCTACATTGCGTCCGACATCGCTCAGCAGATGGCGCTGAGTCAGATCGAACCTGAGAAAACCGAATCACCGTTTGCCAGTTTGTCTGAGCGTGAATTGCAGATTATGCTGATGATCACCAAAGGTCAGAAGGTGAATGAGATTTCGGAACAGTTGAATCTCAGCCCGAAAACGGTGAACAGCTACCGTTATCGCATGTTCAGTAAACTGAACATTCATGGTGATGTTGAACTGACGCATCTGGCCATCCGACATGGTTTGTGTAATGCAGAGACGTTGTTAAGTCAGTGAGTGATGTGTTCGATTCAAAAGCATTTTTGAAAACCGTTACCAGCCAGCCTGGCGTCTATCGCATGTATGACGCTGGCGGTACGGTTATCTACGTGGGGAAGGCGAAAGATCTCAAAAAACGCCTCTCCAGCTATTTTCGCAGCAACCTTGCCTCCCGTAAGACCGAAGCGCTGGTCTCACTTATTCATAATATTGATGTTACCGTCACACACACTGAGACCGAAGCGCTGCTGCTTGAGCACAACTATATTAAGCTCTACCAGCCGCGTTATAACGTGCTGCTGCGTGATGATAAGTCCTACCCGTTCATTTTCCTGAGCGGCGACACCCATCCTCGCCTCGCCATGCACCGCGGTGCAAAACATGCGAAGGGTGAATATTTTGGGCCGTTCCCGAACGGCTATGCCGTGCGTGAAACGCTGGCGCTGCTGCAAAAAATTTTCCCGATCCGTCAGTGTGAAAACAGCGTCTACCGTAACCGCTCGCGGCCGTGCCTGCAGTACCAGATTGGGCGCTGCCTTGGGCCCTGCGTGGCCGGGCTGGTGAGCGAAGAAGAGTATGCCCAGCAGGTGGAGTACGTGCGCCTGTTTTTAGCCGGAAAAGACGATCAGGTGTTAACCCAGCTGATTGAACGGATGGAAAAGGCCAGCGCCGCGCTGGAATTCGAAGAGGCCGCACGCATCCGCGACCAGATCCAGGCGGTACGCAGGGTCACGGAAAAACAGTTTGTCTCCAATAGCGGGGACGATCTCGACGTCATCGGCGTGGCCTTTGACGCCGGAATGGCCTGCGTTCACGTTCTCTTTATTCGCCAGGGCAAAGTGCTTGGCAGCCGCAGCTATTTCCCGAAAGTGCCTGGCGGCACCGAACTGGGTGAAGTCGTGGAAACCTTTGTCGGCCAGTTCTATCTGCAGGGGAGCCAGATGCGCACGCTGCCGTCTGAGATCCTGCTTGATTTCAGCCTTGATGATAAAACCCTGCTGGCCGATTCGCTTTCCGAACTTGCCGGCCGTCGGGTCAATGTACAGACCAAACCGCGCGGCGACAGGGCACGTTATCTGAAGCTGGCGCGCACCAACGCGGCGACGGCACTGACGACGAAACTGTCTCAGCAATCGACGGTAAGCCAGCGTTTAACGGCGCTGGCGACGCTCCTGAAGCTGCCGGAAGTGAAGCGTATGGAGTGTTTCGACATCAGCCATACGATGGGTGAACAGACGGTAGCGTCCTGCGTGGTGTTTGATGCCAATGGCCCACTGCGCGCGGAATACCGTCGCTATAACATCACCGGCATTACGCCGGGAGATGACTATGCGGCGATGAATCAGGTGCTGCGCCGTCGGTATGGTAAAGCGATTGAAGAGAGCAAGATCCCGGATGTGATCCTGATTGACGGTGGGAAAGGGCAGCTCGGCCAGGCGAAAGCGGTCTTTGAATCGCTTGACGTCAGCTGGGATAAAAACCATCCGCTTTTGCTGGGTGTGGCAAAAGGGGCCGATCGTAAAGCCGGTCTGGAGACCCTGTTCTTCGAGCCGGAAGGTGAGGGCTTCAGCCTGCCGCCGGACTCCCCGGCGCTGCACGTCATTCAGCATATTCGCGACGAGTCCCACGACCATGCCATTAGCGGCCATCGCAAAAAACGCGCGAAGGTGAAAAATACCAGTACCCTGGAAACGATTGAGGGCGTGGGGCCGAAACGTCGGCAGATGCTGCTGAAATATATGGGCGGATTGCAAGGATTACTCAACGCCAGTATGGAAGAAATTGCAAAAGTGCCGGGTATTTCGCAAGGGCTGGCAGAAAAGATCTACTACTCGTTGAAACATTGAGGGCTCTGTAGCAACATAGAGCTAAATTTTACTGACAACAAATAGTTACCGTCACTATGCAATATAATATCCCTACGTTGCTCACTCTCTTTCGTGTCGTACTCATTCCATTCTTTGTGCTGGCGTTTTACCTGCCGGTTGTCTGGGCGCCTTTCGCCTGCGCACTGATCTTCCTGATTGCGGCGGTTACCGACTGGTTTGATGGCTATCTGGCCCGTCGCTGGAATCAAAGCACCCGTTTCGGTGCCTTCCTCGATCCGGTAGCGGATAAAGTGATGGTGGCTATCGCGATGGTGCTGGTGGCCGAGCACTATCATACCTGGTGGGTAACACTGCCGGCGGCAACCATGATCGGCCGTGAGATCATCATCTCCGCGCTGCGCGAGTGGATGGCGGAACTGGGGAAACGCAGCAGCGTGGCGGTCTCCTGGATCGGTAAAGTGAAAACAACCGCGCAGATGGCAGCGCTGGTCTGGATGCTCTGGCGTCCAAACGCCTGGGTTGAATGGGCGGGCATTGGTCTGCTGTGGGTGGCGGCAGTGCTGACGTTGTGGTCAATGCTGCAATATTTGAACGCCGCGCGCGGGGATTTGCTTGATCAGTGATCGTTTCGCCGTAATTTTCAGCAAACGATCCGGGGATGCAAAAAATAACGTTGACTCATAACGTCATATCAGTAGAATGCAACGCATCGAACGGCGGCACAGCAAGCCGGACGATAATGAAATCAAGTGGTTAGACGTTTACTTGATGACATGCGGGAATAGCTCAGTTGGTAGAGCACGACCTTGCCAAGGTCGGGGTCGCGAGTTCGAGTCTCGTTTCCCGCTCCAGATTAAAGACATGCGCACTAGCGGGTGTCACTTTGAAAAGTTTTACGGCGCGTTAGCAAAGCGGTTATGTAGCGGATTGCAAATCCGTCTAGTCCGGTTCGACTCCGGAACGCGCCTCCACTTTCTTCCCGAGCCCGGATGGTGGAATCGGTAGACACAAGGGATTTAAAATCCCTCGGCGTTCGCGCTGTGTGGGTTCAAGTCCCACTCCGGGTACCATGGGAATAAGCAGAATAATCAAAGCAATAAGCAGTGTCGTGAAACCACCGAAAGGTGGTTTTTTTGTGCCTCTGGCTTAGCGCGAAGTGATCATATCTCATCATCAACCCGATCCTGCTCTGCCCGAGAATTCGCTGCCATACCAGAATGTTAAGCCTAACTCTCTAATAACAAGCCCGGAAAGCAGGGCGATTTTCAGCTAACCTGCAACCAATCTTAAACAAACATTTCACTCGCCAGACACAGGTTGCCGCCGCTGATAAACTGGTTGGTATCCACCCCGGAGAGCGGAAGGTTATTGTCATGCAATATGAAGAACAGCAGCTTATCAACGGCCTTTTCGAGCGTCTTAAACAGGCCGGACAACAAAACAGCCAACGGGATGCAGATGCGGAGCGTCAGATCGCTGAATTCGTCAGACAGCAACCTGCGGCCCCCTACTATATGGCGCAGTCGATTTTGATTCAGGAAGCGGCGCTGAAACGTCTGCAGGCCCGAGTTCAGGAGCTTGAAAGCGAATTAGCCGCGCAAAAAAGCAAACCTTCGACGGGCGGCAGTTTCCTCGGCGGCCTGTTTGGTGGCGGAAAAAGTAACCCGCAGCCTGACAACAGCTGGAATGCCCAGCCGCAACAGCCGCCGGCGCAGGATTACTCTCGGGCGCCAGCGCCGGCTACTCGCGGCGGTGGTTTTATGGCTGGCGCGCTCCAGACAGGTGCTGGCGTGGCCGGTGGCATCGCGCTTGGCGAGATGCTTACCAGCATGTTCCATCAGTCGCGGCCGGAAGAGATCGTGAACATCATCGAAGAACCGACAATGCCCGTCGGTGGTGAACCGTTTGTCGGTAATCAATACGGCGACGTTAATAACGTCTCTGACACCCGTTTCCTCAATCAGAACGATCCGTTCGGCAGTAATAACGACGCCTGGCAGAACGACGATGTAGATGACGACTACAGCAATGACGACGACAGTTTTATTTAGCGACGTTATCGTGTCATCATCGAAATGAAGTTAACCCTGAAAGTTGGGTATCCAACTTTCAGGGTTTTGCTTTTCCGGGTCAAAAAAGCCTTCGAGGCTAAGCCTGAAGGCTCATAAATCACATTCTTTTTACTGCTTTTCTTACTAACAAACCTGTAAGAATTGCCGGAAGCAATCCAAACAAAGAGGCGATATCGACTAACGTATCCTCCAGTTCTTCTATCCCGTATGTCCCGAAATGGTCCATCACGGCATAAGCCCATTCGACAGGTATCAAAATAAAAAGCCAGCGCGTATATAAAAGAAAACTGATAAGGCCGATTGCAAGGCTGAAGGTGATTTCTATAAACGTCCTCATGTTACTGTTATTGTCCCGTAAGCTTTAAAGCTCGTGCAAGGTACCGGCATCATAGTTGTTTTCATAAGAGCTTCGTACAAGTAATCAAAGTCACTCAGATGAAGAAGGGTTATACAGCCTTCGCTTAACCCTCTTGGTCCTATCGGATGGAGGCGGAAATGGCCACGCCGGACACCTTCAACAAATACTTGATCATCTATCTGCCAGTCATCTTTGTATAAGGCAAACCATTTTGAGCGATCGGTGCCATAAATATTTTTCAGGGCAAAATCACTTAGTCCTCCGAGCCTGCCTCCGCTCTGTCGGTTCACGATGAAGTAACGTCCTGGCGGGATAGGTCCGATTTCTGGTTTGCTTGCCATAGTCGGATTGTTTCTGCCATAGAGTTGGCCTGAGAATGCCGGAAAGTTTCCTATACCCGGAACGGTAAGAATAGATGACGGTAAGCCATTCAATGCATAGCGAGCAATAATCATGCTGTAACCCGAATATTCCAGCCGTCAGTAAACTGGATATTCCCGTCGCAGTGCTTCCATGTGATTCTCTCATAACGCAGTTCTATCGCCTCAAGGTGATTGTGTTTTTCCATTGAGGGATTTTTTACGTTATGCATTACAGGCGTTATCCCTACGATTTTCACATTTTCTAAAAGCATGTTGAAATACTCAACTTCCTGCCCTGCATCGTTGATACGGTACCATTTGATTTCAGCTGACTTTAGGGTCTGGCCAGTTGCTACAGCCCGGTAAAGGTAAGGCGAGGATGAATCAAACTCTTTTTCGATTGTTAGTGGAGAGTGGACGCGGGTACCGGTTAGTTTCCCCGTATTGCCATCGGTTGGAATGTGTAAACCATGGCCAAACGATAAAACCTCAATGCTACCTTCACGGTGCTGAACATCTACAGAACCTGTAATATTCGCACCTCCGTCATCTTTGAGCCATAAATATGCGGGTATAGCCATTCTGAACGCTCCTTTTCAGTGAGTTTGACGTGATCGTCAGAGACTAATAAATCAACAAACTCAGGCCTTCTCAAGGCATTGCGTGCTATACATTTTGTGAATATCTCATTGTTATTTATATCAAAATATTTTTAAAGGCTTCTTTGTATCAAATCACACCCCGCCCAGATACGCCTTCCTCACCTCCTGATTCCCCAACAGCTCCTCGCCGCTGCCGCTCAGACGGATCTGGCCGTTAACCATCACATACCCACGGTCAGACAGCTTCAACGCGTGATGCGCATTCTGCTCCACCAGAAAAATGGTCATCCCGCTTTGGGCCAGCTCGCGCAGCGTCTGGAAAATCTGCTTCACGACAATGGGCGCTAAGCCCAGGCTGGGTTCATCCAGCAGCAGCAGTTTCGGACGGCTCATCAGCGCCCGGGCAATGGCTAACATCTGCTGTTCTCCGCCGGACATGGTCATCGCGCGCTGTTTACGCCGCTCTTTAAGACGAGGGAAGAGGTCAAACATGGTTTGCATATCGTCCACAGCAAACTGGCTGCCGATGGGGATGGTACCCATCAGCAGATTCTCTTCCACAGTCATATCGGGAAAGATACGTCGCCCCTCAGGTGCCTGGGCAATGCCGCCGGAGGCGACGTAGTGGGTGGATTTATGGCTGATATCTTCACCACCGAACAGGATCTGCCCGCTGCGGACGCGGGGCTGGCCAAAGATGGACATCAGCAGTGTCGATTTTCCGGCGCCGTTTGCGCCGATCAGCGCCACGGTTTCCCCTTTATTTACCTCCAGGGAAACCTGTTTCAGCGCCTGAATGACGCCGTAAAAAACATCCACCTCGCGAAAGGCGAGCAGCGGTTCGCTCATAGGGTGACCTCGCTTTCATCCGTGCCCAGATAGGCGGCAATCACCTTTTCGTCATGCTGGATCTGCGCGGGTTTTCCCCTCGCAATTACATCGCCGTGATCGAGCACAATAATGTCGTCTGAAATCTCCATCACCATCCCCATATCATGCTCAATCAGTAAAACCGTGATGTCATGGCGATCCCGCAGAAAACGAATAATGCTGCTCAGCTTATGCGTTTCAACCGGGTTAAGCCCGGCGGCGGGTTCATCGAGGCAGATCATTTCCGGCCCGGTGCACATGGCGCGCGCAATTTCCAGACGGCGCTGCTGGCCGTACGACATCTCTCCCGCCAGGCGATTGGCGCACTCCACCAGATCCACCACCTCCAGCCAGTAGAAGGCCCTGTCCAGGGCGTCGTTTTCCGCCCGGCGGTAGGCGGGGGTATTTAAGATACCGGCAAGCAGATTGCGGTTGACGCGCATATGCTGTGCGACCAGCAGATTTTCGACGACTGACATCTCGCGAAAAAGGCGAATGTTTTGAAACGTGCGCGCGAGCCCTGCGCGGTTGACCAGGTGGGTTCCGCCAAACATTTTGTAGAAAAGACGCTGCCCGAACCGGGCAGGGTTAATCCAGTCGCCTGGCTGGAATTTCTGTCCGAGTACCTGAATGACGTTGGTCGTTTTACTGCGGGTATTAAATAAAATGTTGCCGCCTGAGGCTCTGTAGAAGCCCGTCAGGCAGTTAAACACGGTGGTTTTTCCCGCCCCGTTGGGCCCAATAAGGGCGGTGATCGATCCGCGCTGAACGTCCAGATTGACGTCGTTTAACGCCTTAATCCCGCCGAAGTGCATCATCAGATGTTCAACGCGTAATATCGTTTCGTTCATGGCGCGACGCCCTTACGCACGGTATACCCGCTGCGGTTAATGCGGATTAACCCGCGAGGACGCCAGATCATCATCACTACCATCAGCATGCCAAACAGCAGGACGCGGTACTCAGCGAAACTGCGCAGCAGCTCTGGCGTTACCGTGAGCACAAAAGCGGCCAGCACTACGCCCAGCGTCGAGCCCATCCCGCCCAGCACGACGATGGCGAGGATCAGCGCGGATTCAAAAAACGTAAATGAGGTCGGATTCACGAACCCCTGGTAGGTGGCGAAGAACACCCCGGCAATGCCCGCGGTCGATGCGCCCAGCGTAAAGGCCGACAGCTTGACCAGCACATGATTCAGCCCCATTGAGCGGCAGGCAATTTCGTCTTCCCGCAGCGCTTCCCACGCCCGGCCGATCGGCATCCGCGTCAGGCGGTGCTTGATATAGAGCACCAGCATCACCACCAGAAACAGCACCGCGTAGATAAAGATAAACTTCATATTCGGGTTGTAGGTCAGGTGGAAAAACTCGTGGAAGGGCACGCCCCCTTCTTTTGCCCGCCGACCAAATTCCAGACCAAAGAAGGTGGGGGGAGGGGCCGATACGCCGTTGGGCCCACCGGTGAACGTCAGCCAGTTGTTCAGTATCAGGCGGATGATCTCCCCGAAACCAAGGGTGACGATGGCCAGATAATCCCCGTGCATGCGCAGCACCGGGAAACCGAGCAGGGCGCCAGCGGCGGCGGCCATGATTGCCGCCAGCGGCAGCATGCTCCAGAAGCCTAAGCCGAGATACTGGTACCCCAGCGCCAGACCGTACGCCCCAATTGCATAGAACGCGACATACCCCAGGTCCAGCAGACCGGCCAGACCCACGACGATGTTCAGCCCCAGACCGAGAAGGACGTAGATCAGCCCGAGAATGGCGACGGTCAGCACATATTTGGTGGCGACAAACGGGAAGCAAATCGCAAGGGTAATGACCAGGGGAATAATCCAGCGCAGGCGGCTTTTGTACTCTGGCGGCCGGACATACACCCCCGCGCTGTCGGCCTCGAAGCGAGACTGGAAACGGGTGCCAGCAGGGGTAGCTAAAAAAGCGCTTAACAGAAAACGCCCCAGCATCACGATGCCGACCATCCAGGCCAGACGCTGCCCGTCGAAGTTAAAGCTATATCCATCGAGCACCACGCCCGCAATGGGACCGAAGATAATCAGCGCAATCAGCCCGGAAAAAATCGCGTCCAGAATGCAGCGTTTAAGAGAAAAAGCGTGCGATTCCATTTTATTCTCCCTCACACTTTAGCCACAATCGGGCGGCCAAGCAGCCCCTGGGGACGGAAAATCAGGATCATCACCAGCAGCCCAAACGAGAACACATCCTTATAGTCCGAGTTCACCATGCCGGAGAATTGCGCTTCCGCCACGCCGAGGATCAGGCCACCGAGCATCGCGCCGGGCAGGGAACCGATGCCGCCCAGTACCGCCGCCGTAAAGGCTTTAATGCCAATCACAAACCCGACGTAGAAATCAAAGGTGCCGTAATTCATGGTGATCAGCACGCCTGCCAGGCCAGCCATCGCCGCGCCGATAACAAAGACCAGCGAAATGATCCGGTCGGTATTAATGCCCAGGATGGAGGCCATTTTACGATCCTGCTGCACTGCCCGGCACATTCGCCCCAGCCGGGTATGGTTGATTATCCAGGTGAGTACCAGCATGCCGGTAAACGAGGCGAGCAGAATAAATACCTTGGTGTAGGTTATCTGAACGAACCCATCGCCCAGATGCAGACGAATAACGCCGTCCAGCATGGTGGGAACCCCTTGCTGGCGCGGGCCCTGGCTTAGCTGGGCGTAGTTTTGCAGGATAAGCGACATCCCGATGGCGGAGATCAGCGGGGCCAGGCGCGTGGAGTTACGTAGCGGCTTATAGGCAATGCGCTCGATAGTCCAGCCGTAAACCCCGGTGACCACAATGGTGAACACCAGCGTCCCGAGGATCAGCAGCGGGAACGACTGCAGGCCAAAGAAGGAGAGCAGCGCCAGGCCAATGGCGCAAAGATAGGCGGAAATCATATACACTTCGCCGTGGGCGAAGTTAATCATGCCGATAATGCCGTACACCATGGTGTAACCGATGGCGATTAAGCCGTAGACGGAACCCAGCGTTAAGCCATTGATCAACTGTTGCAGGAAGAATGTACTCATTTTAGCGCGCTCGTTTTATAGGCTGCGCGAGCCGCGCAGCCTGATGTTTATTACGCGCCGACAGGCGTGCCCGCCGGCGTTGAGCGTGACTCCGTCCCGTTACTGCACTTCCTTATATTTTCCTTTGTCGTCCCACTGGTAAACCACATAGTCAGAGACCTTCAGGTCGCCTTTGCTGTCCCAGGCTTTTTTGCCCATCACCGTGTCGACGGAATTGGCTTTCAGCCACTCGCTGGCTTTCGCAGAGTCTTTGCCGCCGGTGGCCTTGAAGGCCGCCGCTATCGCCTGTACGGAGGCATAAGAGTAAAGGGTGTAACCTTCCGGCTCGAATTTACCGGCGCGGAATTTCTCGATAACCGCTTTACCGTCCGGGATCAGGCGCGGATCTTTCCCGAAAGTCATGTAAATGCCATTGGTGTACTGCGGGCCACCCGCCGCGGTCACCATCTCTTCGTTGACAATACAGTCCCCGGAGAAGAATTTGGCCTGTACGCCCTGTTCGCGCATCTGGCGAACCAGCGGGCCGGCTTCCGGGTGACAGCCCCCGAAGAACACCACATCCGGTTTCTGCGCGCCAATCTTGGTCACCAGCGCGTTAAAGTCTTTCTCACCGCGCGAAAGCCCCTCGTACATCACATCCTGAACCCCGCGTTTCGCCAGCGCCGCTTTGGTGGCGTCTGCCAGACCTTGTCCGTAGGTGTCTTTATCGTGAATGATCACCACCCGTTTCGCTTTCAGCTTGTCGATGATGAAGTCGCTGGCTACCTGACCCTGCTGGTCATCGCGGCCGCACATGCGGAACATGTCGCTCATGCCGCGTTCGGTAATCAACGGGTTAGTCGAGCCCGGGGTGATGGCGATGATCCCCGCATCGCTGTAAACCTCGGAGGCGGGCATCGTGGAGGAGGAGCAGAAATGGCCGACCACGGCGTTGACTTTATCCTGGTCAACTAAACGGTTGGCGACGGCCACGGCCTGCTTAGGCTCGCAGGCGTCATCTCCCTGAACCAGTTTGATCTTCTCACCGTTGATACCGCCTGCGGCGTTAATGTCTTCAGCGGCCTGCGTTGCGCCGTGCCAGTACTGATCGCCGTAGGTGGCATTGGGGCCCGTGAACGGTCCGGCCACGCCAATCACGATATCTGCCCTGGCGGAAAACGCCGTCACCAGGCAACCGGCCAACACGAGAGAAAGCGGAGTTCTGATAAATTTCAGCGACATTCTTATGTTCCTTAGCAAAGAGGTTTTTGCACCACGGCGTAAACCCGAACGCCCGACGGCGCAGCCAATCCAAAACACGAGCAAGAACAAAATGCACTAAACGAACGAGATACAGACGGCATCCTGCAGAGTACGGCGAGGTTTCCCTGCGCAGCATCGCGCGAAGAACACTAAGCAAAAACGTTGCCAGAATGGTTAACCCATTGACGGGCTTGTGACATGTTTGAGTATAGAGCGCCGCGTTATGCCGCCTTGCGGGACGAGAAGAAATTACAGCGGAGATCACATATCGTTAACAATAAAGCCCCTAAGTTGTGCAAAGGTCACGATTTGCACGTTTTTGCGGCAATAAAGACCTAAACTTCAGCCCGGAGAGGCGTGAGAGATGTGTTAGGATCGTTTTCTTTTTATCAGGAGTGTCAGCGATGACGGAAGGCCCATTAAATGAAAGCGAAATGGCGTGGCTTGAAGAGACATTAATGTCTTACGGTCATGATGATGCGTCCGTACTTGACGTGTCTGAACTGGACGGCATGCTTACCGCAGTGCTTTCCGGTCCTGTTGTCGTTGAGCCAGATACCTGGCTGGTGGCGGTATGGGGTGGCGAGAAGTACATTCCGCGCTGGAAAAACGACCGCGAGATGAACCGTTTTATCGATCTTTGCTTTAAGCATATGAACGATATCGCCGAGCGCCTGAGCGAATATCCCGACCAGTTCGAACCGATGTTTGGCTATAACGACGTTGACGGTGAGACCTATACCGTGGTGGAAGAGTGGTGCTACGGCTACATGCGCGGCGTGGCGCTGACGGACTGGTCAGCCTTGCCGGACGAGTTAAAGGCCGATCTGGATGTGATTGCGCTGCACGGTAGCGAAGAGATCGGCGGCGAGCTTGATGAGCTGACCGAAGAAGAATATGCAGCCAGCATTGAACGTATCCAGCCTGCTGCGCTGCGCTTGTATAACTACTGGGTGAACAACCCGCAGCAGCCGGAAGTGAAGAAGCCGATGGTAAATGGCACTAAGGTTGGGCGTAACGATCCATGTCCTTGCGGCAGCGGGAAGAAGTTTAAGAGCTGCTGTCTGCACTGACAAAAAAGGGGCTAATGATAGCCCCTTTATCGTTAACCCACTTCCGGCAGCATTCCCGCTGCAATCAATACCTGCACCAGAATAATCACCACCCCACAGCCAAACACAACGCACAGCAACGGTTTCCCCCCAGCCACGCGGTAACCCTGCTGAGGATGCTGCTGGCGACTCTTCCACGCCAGCAGGGAAGGGAGGAGCAGGGCCAGAACCGACAGTGCCACCCCCGCGTACCCTAGCGCCATCACAAACCCACGAGGATAGAAGAGGGCGAAGGCCAGCGGCGGCAGGAAGGTAATTGCCCCGGTCTGTAAGCGTCCGGCTGCGGTATTGCGGCGCTGGAACAGGTCGGCCAGGTAGTCGAACAGGCCGAGCGCCACGCCGAGGAACGAGGTCGCCAGCGCCAGGTCGGCAAACAGATGCACCGCCAGCTCAACGTGCGGGGAGGTGACGACCTCCCGCAGCGCCAGCAGAAAGCCGTTCAGACCCGCATGCTGTGCCATCAGCCCAATAAAGGTTGAAGAGTCAATGCTACCCAGCGTAACCAGTTGCCAGAAAATGTAGGCAATAAGCGGGATCGCGCTGCCAATCACAAAGACGCGGCGCAGCTTGCGAATATCGCCGTTCATATAGCTGACAATGCTTGGCACGCTGCCGTGGAAGCCAAACGAGGTGAAAATCACCGGGATCGCGGAAAGCGCCAGCCCTTTTTCCAGCGGCAGCGTCAGCAGATTGACCTTATGAACATGCGGTGCCAGCAGGGCCAGCATGACAACCAGAAACAGAATTTTGGCGCTGAACAGGAAACGGTTAAACAGATCGACCAGCGATGTCCCCACGCAGACCACGCCGCCGCCGATGAGGGCAAAGAAGATAGCCCCCGTCGCCGGGGTAATGTCAGAGCCGAACCCGTCGTTAACGCTGGACGCGATCAATTCCCCGGCACCGCTGATGTAGGCGGCGGTCAGGGCGTACATCAGGAACATCATGCTAAAGCCGGTTATCCACTGGCCGTAACGTCCCAGGTAGCGCGACGCAAGAGAACCCAGGCCGGTATCGGCGGGCACGTGCTGGTAAACCTCAAGCAGCAGCAGGGCGGTGTAACACATTAACGCCCACAGGGTGCCCAGCAGCAGCAGGGTCATGCCAAATCCCACGCCAGCGGCGGCCAGTGGCATGGCCAGCATTCCTGCGCCAATTGTCGTTCCGGCGACGATAAAAATACTTCCCAGGGTTCTGTTTTTCACGCTTTCCTCTACAACAACTCTTATTCGCGAATAAATCTGCGGCGCAGAGTAAGGCAAAAGCGGTAATTCGTCAAACCACCGTTACAAGGGGTGTAATGAAAGGTTTACGTATTGCGGTGTGATCAATTCGGGGGGAAGGTCAATAAACGCGGTGCCGGAAAACAGCACCGCGGTGATATTAATTTTGTGTATCGAGGGTGGAGAGTTCTTTATCAATAAAGTAGAGACCTTCGCCGGATTTACCCACCAGAGATAATTTATCCAGTACGGATTTAAACAGCTTCTCTTCTTCGTGCTGTTCTGCAACGTACCACTGCAGGAAATTAAAGGTTGGGTAATCCTGGCTGGTCATTGCCGCATGCACCAGTTCGTTAATTTTCTGCGTGATCAGCTGTTCATGTTCGTAGGTGGCGCGGAACAGTTCATCGAGAGAATTATATTCAGCAAAAGGGGACGTCACGCTTTCAATGCGTGGCAGGCTGCCTGTATCGGTCAGATAATCAAACAGACGCTGCATGTGGGTCATCTCTTCCTGCGCGTGACGACGCAGAAATGCGGCTGCGCCTTCGAAACTGTGGTAGCTGCACCAGGCGCTCATCTGCTGGTAGAGCAGGGACGAAAACAGCTCAAGGTTCATTTGTGCGTTGAGCTTGTCGATCATTTCAGTTTTCAGCATGGTGGCGCTCCGGGTTATTATTTCTGGTTCACAATGAGCGACACTATAATTTGTTATTTAATTATTTGCAAAACGTAAAATTATTATTTCTTTATTCAAAATACGAATGGGAATAAAACGCATTGACGATTTTAATATTTATTAATGAGAATTATTTTTGTTCTTAATAAAATAAGTTGCCAGCAGACGCTGGCAACGCTGATTAATACCAGGGATTGTTTGACTGAGGGTTAACGGCATAACCCATACATTTATACTGGATTGTCACGCTCTCATTCAGACACAACGAGCCGCTGATGAGGGTGCAGGTTTTGATGGGCTGACCATAGGCTGAGGCGGTGGCATACCCCATGCGCTGACACGCTTTTGCCGCCGTACCGTTATTCACATACTCATCAGAATACGCATTTTGCAGTGCTGCCTGGCCGTAGTCGAGGCGGACGATGCCGTTTGGTGCGTCGAGGCTACTGACTTCAGCCTGGCGGGGGACCGTACACCCCGCGAGCAGCAGGATTGCACCAGCTACAATGACTCTTTTCATGGTTCGCTCTGAGTGGATGGAAATACGTTATCGTACCCGCAGATGTCAGCTGCAATGGCTGGAATAGCCGGACAATCTGCCCTCTCTCTTTGCAACGGGTCAGGGATGAATGCATAGGCGCACAAAATCGTGATGCGAATCACAAAAACATTGATTTTTGTGATAATGGTCATATTATAAGCACGTTGACAATAAAGTTGTATAACAAGTTAATGGAGCATCATCGTGAAACTGCGCAAAATCCTGAAAAGTATGTGGACCAATTATTGCCGCACGTTTAAAGACGTGCCGCCGGGTGCCATGTTCTGATAAAAAAACCTGCTTCGGCAGGTTTTTTTATCTCTGCGGGAGATGAAAGGGGCCACGTTTTGTTACTATGGCGGCCTTTCAATAAGGAGAAAACCCCATGTCTCAAAACCTGAGCGCCGATCAGGAACTGGTGTCTGACGTTGTCGCGTGCCAGCTGGTTATTAAACAAATCCTCGATGTTCTGGACGTGATTGCGCCGGTTGAAGTGCGCGAGAAGATGTCAACGCAGCTGAAAAATATCGATTTCACCAGCCATCCTGCTGCCGCTGATCCGGTTACGCTTCGGGCGATCCAGAAAGCCATCGCGCTGATTGAACTGCGATTCACGCCGCAGGGTGAGTCTCACTAAAGCGGAAAGGGGCGACGGAACCTGTCGCCCGTTGATACCGTTAAAAGAAGGTCTGAACCAGCAGGTAGCTCGCCGCACACGCGCAGCTAACCCCAATCAGCCCTGGCAGAATAAAGCTGTGGTTGATGATAAATTTACCGATACGGGTGGTGCCTGACCGGTCAAAACCGATGCAGGCCAAATCGCTTGGATAGGTAGGCAGGACAAAATAGCCGTATGAGGCCGGGAAGAAGGCGATCAGCATCTTCGGATCGATACCCAGCATCAGACCCATAGGTGCCACCGCCGTCAGCGCCGCCGCCTGGCTGTTCACCAGTTTTGACACCAGAAACAGCACAATGGCATAGGTCCACGGGTGGCTTTTCACCACCCCTTCCAGCGCCAGTTTTAACTCGTCGAGATGTGCCTGGAAAAAGGTATCACTCATCCACGCCACGCCGAACACCGAAAAGATCGCGACCATACCCGCCTTGAACACCGCGCCGTTAGATATGGCAGAGGCATTGACTTTGCAGGCCATCAGCATCACCGCGCCTGCAATAAGCATCATCATCTGGATGACCAGATTCATCGACAGCGCCGTCATTTTGCCTTTCAGTTCAAAGGCGGGGCGTAATTCAGGGAACGCCCCCAGCAAAACGACCACGGCAATACCGGCAAAGAAAATCCATGTCGACCAGTAGGCTTGTTTGGGGAAACGTTGATTCAGTAACGTCTCTGTTCCGCCATAGATAAACTCGCGCTGCTTTGGATCCTTCAGTTTTTCCTGAAACTCCGCGTCATCAGCCAGCTCTTTCCCGCGGCGTAAACTCCACAGGGCCGCAATGGCCACGCCGAACAGTGACGCGGGAACCGACACGGCGAGGATCTCCAGGATGCCCCACGCGTGACCGAGCCCATGCTGCGCCGCCAGGATGGAGACCAGCGACACCACGGCAACGGAAACGGGGGAGGCCGTAATCGCCATCTGTGAGGCGACCGATGCCACGGCCATTGGGCGCTCCGGGCGGATCCCTTTTTTCAGGGCGATATCCGCGATAATGGGGAACATGGTGTATACCACGTGCCCGGTACCGCACAGAAAGGTCAGCATCCAGGTGGTAAACGGGGCGAGGAGGGTGATGTGTTGCGGGTGTTTGCGCAGCAAACGTTCAGCAAACTGCATCATAACGTTGAGGCCGCCCGCCGTTTGCAGGGTAGCCGCGCAACCAATCACCGCAAGAATGGTTAGCATGACGTCAACCGGTGGCTTACCCGGCTGCAGACCAAAGACAAAACATAAAATGAACAGACCAATACCGCTTATTAACCCCAGCCCCATCCCGCCGTAACGTGTACCTGTCAGCAGGCAGAGGAGAATGACAACAAACTCAATGGTGATCATACTGCTCCCTCGTCAATGATTATGTAACTAAATAAATCATTACACGTTGTGTGGTTAATCATTGGGAGCGAGATCTGATTTGTTAAATTTCAGCAAAAAGAGGAGGTTGGGGATAAGAAGGGGAACCTGCCCCCGGACGGGAGCAGGTTAAAAGACTCAGTGATGCTGCACCGCCACAATATCGAGCAGATGACGGTCGGTTTGCTCGGGGCATAACCCTGCCTGCTGCGCGTTATGGATCTCATCCGCCAGCGTCTTCAGCAGCATGCCATCCTGCTGCTGCTCTTTATCCATATCGCGTAAGAATTTAAGCGTAGTAATGTCCTGCTGGGCTTTGGCTTCATCGGCCAGCTTGCTGAGCGTACTACAGCGCTGTTCATACTCGTCGAGCGTTTTCTGGAACAGTTCTTCCAGACAAGAGTAATTTTCGTTGATCCCATCAAGAGCTTTCACAACAGGATTTGCCCCTGCGGCTTTCAGGTAGTTAAAAACACGCATCATGTGCGTGACGTTACTTTGCGCCTGAGAGCGAAAGAATGTGGCAGAGCCCGTGAGACTGTTCTCGGCACACCATGCACTCAGGTGCAGGTGAAGATTAGAGGCATAGAACTCAAGGTTCATCTGCGCGTTAAGTTTTTGCATCATCGTTTGGGTAGCCATACTCATATCCTTATTGACTGTGGGACGTGATGTCCGTTGCTTAACCTGTGTGCCAGGCAAATACGAAGAAAAAAACAGAAATAGTCTTTCTGCAGTGACTAAAGTCGACCGAATTCACTTCCTGTGTTCGATATAAATAAGCATACCCTTGTCTTTGGTCTAAGAAAACTCTTAATTAGGCTGTGTTTACCATACATTACAAAGTTTAATATAGTACAGAAAGTCAATTAGCTCGCCATGAAATAACGTATAGTTAACCTTCTGATAATAATTGTTTTTTGCTCATGTTATGCATTGTTACTCTTCCGAAAATAATTAACTGGAATAATGCTCGGTGAAAAATACAAATACAGCTTAATTATTTTTAATTTATGCTGGCGGCGTAAAATTGAGTTAAATCAAATTTTGCAGAATAACGGTATCTCAGCTTCTCAGTTCTTCATGATCTTAAACCAGTTACCCGTTCGTTAACACGCCATGCGATTTTGCCTCCTAAAGGGCATCAGGGATTTCTTAGCTAATCTTATGGATAATCCTGCTTAACCCTTATTCATTTGTCAGACAAATATGCCCTTTTTTATGTCATTTTTCGCTGAATTTATGTACGCAATTACTGTAATTCTGCGGTGTGATGGGGCTCTCTTATGGATGATTAATTTCCCGCTAAAACTATCACCAGCAATAACGCTTATGACGAGGTAAGCGCTAATGCCTTGTTTTAAGTCCGATTAAATTAGAAGCACGCAAATATTCCCTACAGAAAAGAATGCTAAAGCTGGAGTTTACCATGCACAAATTTACTAAAGCGCTCGCGGCCATCGGTCTGGCTGCCGTTATGTCACAATCCGCTATCGCTGAGAATTTAAAACTCGGTTTTTTGGTAAAACAGCCCGAAGAGCCCTGGTTCCAGACCGAGTGGAAATTCGCTGATAAGGCCGGGAAAGATTTAGGTTTTGAGGTGATTAAAATCGCCGTGCCGGACGGTGAGAAAACCCTGAACGCCATCGACAGCCTGGCGGCCAGCGGTGCGAAAGGTTTCGTTATTTGTACGCCGGATCCCAAGCTCGGTTCGGCCATTGCGGCGAAAGCTCGCGGTTACGACATGAAAGTCATTGCCGTTGACGATCAGTTCGTTAACGCCAAAGGCAAGCCGATGGACAGTGTCCCGCTGGTGATGATGGCGGCGACCAAAATTGGCGAACGTCAGGGCCAGGAACTCTATAAAGAGATGCAAAAGCGTGGCTGGGATGTGAAAGAAACGGCGGTAATGGCGATCACCGCGGATGAACTGGACACGGCGCGTCGTCGTACCACCGGTTCAATGGATGCCCTGAAAGCGGCCGGCTTCCCGGAAAAACAGATCTACAAAGTCCCCACCAAATCCAACGATATCCCGGGCGCTTTCGACGCCGCCAACTCCATGCTGGTTCAGCATCCGGAGGTGAAACACTGGCTGGTGGTCGGCATGAACGACAATACCGTGCTGGGCGGGGTACGCGCGACGGAAGGCCAGGGGTTCAAAGCACCTGATGTGATCGGGATTGGCATCAACGGCGTTGACGCGGTGAGTGAACTCTCTAAAGCGCAGGCCACCGGTTTCTACGGCTCTCTGCTGCCAAGCCCGGACGTTCACGGCTATAAGTCCAGTGAAATGCTCTACAACTGGGTAACCAAAGGTGTTGAACCGCCGAAATTTACGGAAGTGACTGACGTGGTGTTGATCACCCGCGACAACTTCAAAGAGGAGCTGGCGAAAAAAGGACTGGGCGGTAAGTAATACGCGGTGATTGTGCCCCTCGCGCAGGGTGAGGGGCCTGACGTACACACTACAGGAATCACGGAGACGTTATGCGACAGTCTGATCCGTATCTCTCTTTTCGCGGCATCGGGAAAACATTCCCCGGTGTTAACGCGCTGACCGATATCAGCTTCGACTGCTATGCCGGCCAGGTTCATGCCCTGATGGGGGAAAACGGTGCGGGAAAATCCACACTGTTGAAAATCCTCAGCGGCAACTACACGCCAACGACCGGCACGCTGGCGATTCGCGGTGAAGAGGTGGCGTTTGCCGATACCACTGCGGCGCTAAACGCCGGAGTGGCCATTATCTATCAGGAGCTGCACCTCATCCCCGAGATGACCGTGGCGGAAAATATCTATTTAGGACAGCTTCCGCATAAAGGCGGCGTGGTGAATCGTTCGCTACTTAATTATGAAGCGGGGCTGCAGCTTAAACACCTGGGTCTGGATGTTGATCCCCAGACGCCGCTGAAATATCTCTCCATCGGCCAGTGGCAGATGGTTGAAATTGCCAAGGCGCTGGCGCGTAACGCCAGAATTATCGCCTTTGATGAACCCACCAGTTCGCTCTCTGCGCGTGAAATCGACAATCTGTTCCGCGTGATCCGCGAACTGCGTCAGGAAGGCCGCACGATTTTGTACGTTTCACACCGTATGGAAGAGATTTTTGCCCTGAGCGATGCCATCACCGTGTTTAAAGATGGGCGCTATGTGCGCACCTTTACCGACATGGAGCAGGTCAACCATGACCAGCTTGTTCAGGCGATGGTCGGACGCGAACTGGGTGATATTTATCACTGGAAACCACGCGAGTACGGGCCTGAACGCCTGCGTCTGGACAATGTGAAAGCGCCGGGCGTGAGAACGCCGGTTTCGTTATCCGTACGCAGCGGTGAAATTGTCGGACTGTTTGGTCTGGTTGGGGCAGGGCGCAGCGAATTAATGAAAGGCTTGTTCGGCGGAACCCGTATCACCGATGGACAGGTTTCCATTGATGGTGAGCGGGTGGATATCCAGAAACCGGCCCATGCAATAAAAGCGGGGATGATGCTCTGTCCGGAAGACCGTAAGGCGGAGGGGATCATTCCGGTGCATTCGGTGCGCGACAACATCAATATCTCCGCCCGCCGTAAGTTTATCCGCGCAGGCTGCCTGATAAACGATAGCTGGGAGTCGAGCAACGCCGACCACCATATTCGCTCACTGAATATCAAAACGCCGGGACCCCAGCAGCTGATCATGAATCTTTCTGGCGGTAACCAGCAGAAGGCCATTTTAGGCCGCTGGCTGTCAGAGGATATGAAGGTCATTTTACTGGATGAGCCGACCCGCGGGATCGATGTGGGGGCAAAACACGAGATATATAACGTGATCTATGAACTGGCAAAACGCGGCGTGGCGGTACTCTTCGCCTCCAGCGATCTGCCGGAGGTGCTTGGCGTGGCCGATCGCATTGTGGTGATGCGTGAAGGCGAAATTGCCGGTGAATTACTTCATGAACAGGCGAATGAACAACAGGCGTTGAACCTCGCCATGCCTAAAGTCAGCCAGGCTGTCGCCTGAGTAAGGAGTTAATGATGTCCTCTGTTACTACATCCGGAGTGCCGAAGTCGAAGTCGGCGTTGAGTGTGGGACGTATCTGGGATCAGTACGGCATGCTGGTGGTCTTTGCCGCGCTCTTCCTGGCCTGTGCGATCTTCGTTCCTAACTTTGCCACCTTCATTAATATGAAGGGGCTGGGGCTGGCCATTTCCATGTCCGGAATGGTGGCCTGCGGGATGCTGTTCTGTCTGGCCTCCGGCGATTTTGACCTCTCGGTGGCGTCGGTGATTGCCTGTGCTGGCGTCACCACGGCCGTGGTGATCAACATGACGGAGAGTCTGTGGATTGGCGTGCTGGCCGGTCTGTTACTTGGCGTTATCAGTGGTCTGGTGAACGGTTTTGTTATCGCACGTCTGAAGATTAACGCCCTGATCACCACCCTTGCGACGATGCAAATTGTCCGCGGGCTGGCCTATATCATCTCCGACGGTAAAGCGGTGGGGATTGAAGACGAGCGCTTCTTTACCCTGGGTTATGCGAACTGGCTGGGCCTGCCTGCGCCTATCTGGCTGACCGTCGCCTGCCTGATCCTGTTCGGCTTCCTGCTTAACCGGACCACCTTTGGCCGTAACACCCTGGCAATTGGCGGTAATGAAGAAGCGGCTCGTCTGGCTGGGGTGCCGGTGGTACGCACCAAGATTATTATCTTTGTGCTCTCAGGGCTGGTTTCTGCCGCCGCGGGGATTATCCTGGCGTCGCGTATGACCAGCGGCCAGCCAATGACCTCCATCGGTTATGAGCTGATCGTCATTTCCGCCTGCGTTTTAGGGGGCGTTTCCCTCAAAGGCGGCATCGGAAAAATCTCATATGTGGTGGCCGGTATCCTGATTCTGGGGACGGTAGAGAACGCCATGAACCTGCTGAATATTTCGCCGTTCTCTCAGTACGTGGTGCGGGGTCTGATCCTGCTGGCAGCCGTGATTTTCGACCGTTACAAGCAAAAAGCGAAGCGAACTGTCTGACCCTTTTTCCTCTCTTTTATTGCTCAACTAATAACCATAGTTGACCCCTTAACAGGCCCGCCAGTTTTACTGGCGGGCCGGTTGTCAAATGGCGAGCGACGTCACACTGTCTATACTTACATGGCTATGAAAGAGGTAAAGGCGTTTACCTCTCGTAAACCGTAAGGAGGAAAAGGGTGGCTGACTTGTTAACCGCACCGCCTGTACTGCCCGGACATTATGCTTTCTTTTTCGATCTCGACGGCACGCTCGCCGGGATAAAACCGCACCCCGATCAGGTGTCTATTCCGGAGGCGGTGTTACAGGATTTGCATCAGCTCTCGCGCATGAATGAGGGAGCACTGGCATTGATATCAGGGCGCTCAATGGCCGAGCTGGACATGCTCGCCAGTCCATACCACTTTCCGCTGGCCGGTGTACACGGAGCGGAGCGCCGCGACATCCATGATCAAACGCATATCGTTTCACTCCCCGACGCACTCACGCAAACGCTCCAGAAGCAGCTCTCTGCTGCGCTGGCTGACCTGCCTGGCACCGAGCTGGAAGCCAAAGGCATGGCCTTCGCCCTGCATTATCGCCAGGCACCGCAGCATGAAGAGGCTGTACTGGCCCTGGCTAAGTCGGTTGCAGATGCGCATCCGCAGCTGGCACTGCAGCCCGGTAAATGCGTCGTGGAGTTAAAACCGAAAGGGATCAATAAAGGTGCGGCCATTGCCGCGTTTATGGCGACACCGCCTTTCAAAGGGCGGACGCCCGTTTTCATAGGGGATGACCTGACCGACGAGGCCGGGTTTCGTGTGGTAAATCAGGCCGGAGGGATCGCCGTCAAGGTGGGGCCTGGTGACACTGTCGCCGAATGGCGGCTGGCGGATGTCGCCAGCGTCTGGCAGTGGATATCTGACATCGCTAACCAGCAACAACAACAAATAGCGCAAAACAAAGGGGGAAACCATTATGGGTCGCTTAGTCGTCGTCTCTAACCGAATTGCACCGCCTGATGATAAAAAAGCCAGTGCAGGTGGCCTGGCGGTAGGGGTATTAGGTGCCTTAAAAGCTGCTGGCGGGCTGTGGTTTGGCTGGAGTGGTGAAATCAGTGAAGAAGAGAAACCGCTAAAAAAGGTCACGCGCGGAAACATCACGTGGGCTTCATTCGCCCTGAAAGAGAAAGATTACGACGAGTACTACTCGCAGTTCTCCAATGCCGTCCTGTGGCCCGCGTTTCACTATCGTCTTGACCTGGTGAAATTCCAGCGTGAATCCTTCGAAGGCTACTCGCGGGTGAATGCGTTGCTGGCGGATAAACTGCTGCCTTTAATCGAAGAAGACGATATTTTATGGATCCACGATTATCACCTTCTGCCCTTCGCCAGAGAGCTGCGCAAGAGGGGAGTCAATAACCGGATTGGCTTCTTCCTGCACATTCCGTTCCCGACGCCGGAGATCTTTACCGCGCTGCCGCCGCATGAAGAATTGCTGGAGGCGCTGTGTGATTATGATTTACTGGGCTTCCAGACTGAAAATGACCGCCTGGCGTTCCTTGATTCGGTGTCAGGTAAAGCGCGTCTGGTGACCAAAGGGGGCAAGACCCATACGGCGTGGGGGAAAACATTCCATACCGAAGTCTATCCGATAGGGATTGAACCTGACGAAATCGCTGAGCAGGCTGCCGGTCCGCTGCCGCCTAAGCTGGCGCAGCTTAAGAATGAACTCAAGCACGTCAAAAATATCTTCTCGGTCGAGCGTCTTGATTATTCCAAAGGGCTGCCGGAACGTTTCCTGGCGTATGAAACGCTGCTGGATAAATACCCACAGCATCACGGTAAAATTCGCTATACCCAGATAGCGCCGACCTCGCGCGGTGAGGTTCAGGCCTATCAGGACATTCGTCATCAGCTGGAGACTGAAGCAGGGCGTATTAATGGCCGCTACGGTCAGCTGGGCTGGACGCCGCTCTTTTATCTGAATCAGCATTTTGATCGCAAGATCCTGATGAAGGTCTTCCGCTATGCGGATGTCGGCCTCGTCACGCCGCTGCGGGACGGGATGAACCTGGTCGCGAAGGAGTATGTGGCGGCGCAGGACCCAGCCGATCCTGGGGTGCTGGTGCTTTCCCAGTTTGCCGGGGCTGCAAATGAACTCACCTCAGCGCTGATCGTAAACCCTTACGATCGGGATGATGTGGCAAATGCGCTGAATCGTGCCCTGACGATGCCGCTCACGGAGCGTATTTCCCGCCATGCTGAAATGATGGAGACGATCCGTAAGAACGATATTAATCACTGGCAGGCGCGCTTTATTCAGGATCTGCGTGATATCGCCCCGCAAAGCCATGAAGGCTACCTGCAAAAAAAGATCGCGACTTTCCCTAAACTCGCCTGATTTTATACCGGGGGGTTAACGCCCCCCAAGCGGCACTAACAACACATCAACCTGGCTTGAGGCGACAATAGATTTTGCCGCACAGGCCGCGCGCGATAAAAAGCTGTGGTTGTGATTTCCGCATATCACTAAATCAATATTCTGTTTACGACACATATCCAGAATATGGGCATTAAGTTCGCCTGTCGCTATAACGGTTTCATAAACAGGATATTGTGCCTTTTCGACCAGTTCACGCAGAAATTGCTGCGTTTCCTCCTGCAGAACCTCACGAATATCCTCCAGCATCGGGGCTGCCAGCTGATTGTACATCTCGGGCTCGGCCGCCAGTGTGATAAGACTGATACGCGCATTGTGGGGTCTGGCAATCGAAACGGCCCGGGCGAGGAGTTGATGGCTTTCGGGAGAAACAGCAACAGAAACAAGAAGATGGGAGTAACTCATGGCGCACTCCTTAGGTGTCTGACAGACAGCGTGTGATCACCATTACCGCGATTTGCCTGGATCTGCAAGAGCGGATTACGACATTAGTGTGAACCTTATCATAATTATTCATTAATTATTCTTATAAGAAGAATAACTGAAAAATGGCCCTAAATGAAAAAAATTAACAACTTAACGTAAATCACACAAATGCACCTTTTCTCTGTTTAATCGTTCTTACCCGTTACAAAATCATTTCGAATAGTTTCTGTATGAAACGGTGTTTTTAAGCCGTTTGTATAACTCTATGTTTTTTCACGGTAAGAAAAATGTGTCACGCAGAGGTGTCTGGCGAGAATGTTTCAGACAGACGCCCGGGACAGAGTAAGCACGTTACGTGCCAGTTCTTTTAAGCCTTCTGCATGAGTATTCGTCATTAAAGAATACAAAATAGTTCCAAACGGTCAATAAATGAACAAATTACAAGTCATACTGATGGATTTATGGGGCAAATTCACTTAAATTGTGTGACGTAGATCACATTTTTTTTAAATTTGAGGGTGGCTGGATTGTATGTGGCAAAACTGACGAGTAGAGTTTGCGTCGAATTAGGAAAAATCTTAGTTATTTGTAAGAAATGATAAAACACGTAAGGGACGCATTCGCGATTTCTCTCTTACGCGTTTCAGTGAATACAAACCTAAATTCAACTATGCATTTAGCCTTTTCTTTTTTATACCGGGTGATTTCCCGGCGACATCACGGGGTGCGGTCTTTCCGCATAAAAATAATAGTTGGTTATTCGGGATGGGAACAATGCATACATCCGAGTTGCTAAAACATATCTATGACATCAATTTGTCGTATTTACTGCTCGCGCAGCGTTTGATTAGTCAGGACAAAGCGTCCGCGATGTTTCGTCTGGGTATTAACGAAGAAATGGCAACCATGCTGGGTGGTTTAACCCTCCCACAGATGGTTAAACTGGCTGAAACGAATCAACTGGTTTGCCAGTTCCGTTTCGACGATGCGCAGACCATCACGCGTCTGACCCAGGAGTCCCGCGTTGACGATCTTCAGCAGATCCATACCGGTATTCTTCTTTCCACGCGCTTGCTTAACGAAATCAGCCAGCCTGATGACGTAGCCCGTAAGAAAAGGGCCTAGCAATGAGCGAGAAAAGCATTGTTCAGGAAGCGCGTGACATACAGCTGGCGATGGAGCTGATTACACTGGGTGCTCGTTTACAAATGCTTGAAAGCGAGACTCAGCTCAGCCGTGGTCGTCTCATCAAGCTGTACAAAGAGTTACGTGGTAGTCCCCCGCCAAAAGGCATGCTGCCGTTTTCTACCGACTGGTTTATGACATGGGAGCAGAATATTCACGCGTCCATGTTCTGTAACGCCTGGCAGTATCTTCTCAAAACCGGTTTGTGTAGCGGCGTTGACGCCGTGATCAAAGCGTACAAACTTTACCTTGAACAATGCCCACAGCAGGAAGAAGGCCCTCTGCTGGCGCTGACCCGCGCATGGACGCTGGTGCGTTTTGTTGAGAGCGGAATGCTTGAACTGTCGCGCTGCAACTGCTGCGATGGCAATTTTATTACCCATGCTCATCAGCCTGCAGGCAGCTTCGCCTGTAGTTTATGTCAGCCTCCATCCCGCGCAGTAAAAAGACGTAAACTTTCCCGGGATGCTGCCGATATTATTCCACAACTGCTGGATGAACAGATCGAACAAGCTGTTTAACCCGAACGTGTGGGAAAGATTCCAGCAGCGGTAAGCAATTACCGCTGCTTTTTTTTACCCCGCAAACGGTAAACGCTGCGAGCTGGACGTCCTTGCCATAGTCACTAGCGGAAGGATGATGTCGTGCTTATCTTATTAGGTTACCTGGTAGTTCTCGGTACAGTTTTCGGCGGTTACATGATGACCGGCGGGCACCTTGGAGCACTCTATCAACCGGCTGAACTTATTATCATCGGCGGTGCAGGGGTAGGGGCTTTTATCGTTGGTAACAACGGTAAATCGATCAAGGGGACGCTGAAAGCTATTCCATTGCTGTTCCGTCGTTCGAAATACACCAAAAGCATGTATATGGACCTGCTGGCACTGCTCTATCGCCTGATGGCGAAGTCGCGTCAGCAGGGGATGTTCTCGCTTGAACGGGATATCGAAAACCCGAAAGAGAGCGAAATTTTTGCCAGCTATCCGCGTATTCTTGCAGACGCCATGATGCTGGATTTCATCGTCGATTATCTGCGACTCATCATCAGCGGCAACATGAACACCTTTGAAATCGAAGCGCTGATGGATGAAGAGATTGAAACCCACGAAAGTGAATCTGAAGTGCCGGCTAATAGCCTGGCGCTGGTGGGCGACTCCCTGCCGGCATTCGGTATCGTTGCTGCGGTTATGGGGGTGGTTCACGCTCTGGCGTCGGCAGACCGCCCGGCAGCCGAGCTGGGTGCGCTGATTGCCCACGCGATGGTGGGCACCTTCCTCGGTATCTTGCTGGCGTACGGCTTCATCTCTCCACTGGCCAGCGTCCTGCGCCAGAAGAGCGCGGAAACCACCAAAATGATGCAGTGCGTGAAGATCACGCTGCTCTCTAACCTCAACGGTTATGCGCCACCGATCGCGGTTGAATTTGGCCGTAAAACGCTTTATTCCAGCGAGCGTCCGTCGTTTATCGAGCTTGAAGAACACGTGCGTGCGGTGAAAAACCCAAACCAACAGACGACAACTGAGGACGCATGAAAAACCAGTCCCATCCGATCGTCATCGTAAAAAAACGCAAGCACAAGGGCGGGGGTCATGGCGCACACGGCTCCTGGAAAATCGCGTACGCTGACTTTATGACCGCAATGATGGCATTCTTTCTGGTGATGTGGCTCATCTCCATCTCCAGCCCGAAAGAACTGATCCAGATTGCCGAATATTTCCGAACGCCGCTGGCGACGGCGGTGACCGGTGGGCCGCGTATCTCTAACAGCGAAAGCCCAATCCCCGGTGGGGGCGATGATTACACCCAGCAAAAGGGTGAGGTGAAAAAAGAGCCGAACATCGACGAGCTGAAAAGAAAGATGGAGCAGGCGCGGCTGAAGAAACTGCGTGGCGATCTCGATCAGCTGATTGAAGCGGATCCGAAGCTGCGCGCATTGCGCCCGCACCTGAAAATCGATCTGGTGCAGGAAGGGCTGCGTATTCAGATTATTGATAGCCAGAACCGCCCGATGTTCAAAACCGGGAGCGCGGAAGTTGAACCGTACATGCGCGATATTCTGCGGGCCATTGCTCCGGTGCTGAACGGCATTCCTAACCGTATCAGCCTGTCAGGACACACGGATGATTTCCCGTACGCCAGTGGGGAGAAGGGATACAGCAACTGGGAGCTTTCTGCCGATCGTGCCAACGCCTCGCGTCGCGAGCTGGTGGCCGGTGGGCTTGATGATGGCAAGGTACTGCGCGTGGTCGGCATGGCAGCAACCATGCGCGTTTCCGACCGCGGGCCGGATGACGCCATCAACCGTCGTATCAGTCTTTTAGTGCTGAACCAGCAGGCGGAGCAGGCCATCCTGCATGAAAACGCCGAAAGTCAGAATGAGTCACTGGACGATTTAAAACAGCCTGGGGCCGTTCCTTCGGCTGCCGTTCCAACATCGCCACCAGCCAATCCGAGGTGATAGCGTGAGCATGGATATTAGCGATTTTTACCAGACATTCTTTGATGAAGCCGACGAATTGTTGGCCGATATGGAGCAACACTTACTCGATCTGGTGCCCGAAGCACCGGACTCCGAGCAGCTCAATGCCATCTTCCGTGCGGCGCATTCCATTAAAGGCGGAGCCGGAACGTTTGGATTTACCATCCTGCAGGAGACCACCCATTTAATGGAGAACCTGCTTGATGAAGCACGACGCGGTGAGATGCAGCTCAATACCGACATTATCAACCTGTTTTTGGAAACCAAAGATATTATGCAGGAACAGCTCGACGCCTATAAAAGTTCGGCAGAGCCTGATGCCGCCAGCTTTGAATACATCTGCAATGCGCTGCGCCAGCTCGCGCTGGAAGCGAAAGGTGAGGTTGCCGCAGCCGTGGTGCCGGCCGCCAAGCTGAGCGTTGTCGATGCGGTTGCCGCACCTGCGTCTGCCCCTGCCGACGCACCGGCGGGCAAACTGCGCGTGGTGCTGTCACGCCTGAAAGAAAATGAAGTCAACCTGCTGGAAGAAGAGCTGGGTAACCTGGCGAAATTAAGCAACGTGGTAAAAGGCAAAGACAGCCTGGCTGCGACGCTGGATGACGGTATCAGTCAGGACGACATCGTGGCGGTGCTGTGCTTTGTGATTGAAGCCGACCAGATTGCCTTTGAAACCGAAACCGCTGCGGTTGAAGCCCCAGCTGCAACGGAAGAGGTAGCGGTCGTCCCTCAGGCGGCGGCCCCGGCTGTTGCGCCTGCGGCCCCGGCATTAAAAGCGGTGCCAAAAGAGACTGCCGCGCCGGGCCGTGGTGAAAAACCTGCCGCGCGTGCCAGCGAGTCAACCAGTATCCGCGTTGCGGTTGAGAAGGTCGATCAGCTGATTAACCTGGTGGGCGAGCTGGTTATCACGCAGTCGATGCTGGCGCAGCGTTCCAACGAACTGGACCCGGTTACGCACGGCGACCTGATTACCAGCATGGGTCAGCTGCAGCGTAACGCCCGCGATCTGCAGGAATCAGTGATGTCCATCCGTATGATGCCGATGGAATATGTCTTCAGCCGCTTCCCGCGTCTGGTCCGCGATCTGGCCAGCAAGCTGAATAAACAGATTGAACTGACCCTGATGGGCAGCTCAACCGAACTCGATAAGAGCCTGATCGAACGCATCATTGACCCGTTAACGCACCTGGTGCGTAACAGCCTCGACCACGGTATTGAACTGCCGGAAAACCGCATTGCTGCCGGGAAATCCCCGGTCGGGAATCTGATCCTCTCTGCGGAGCATCAGGGCGGAAACATCTGCATTGAAGTGACCGATGACGGCGCGGGCCTTAATCGCGAGCGCATCCTGGCAAAAGCGATTTCGCAGGGGATGGCGGTTAGCGAGAACATGACTGATGAAGAAGTGGGGATGCTGATCTTTGCCCCGGGCTTCTCTACCGCAGAGCAGGTGACCGACGTCTCCGGGCGCGGCGTCGGCATGGACGTGGTGAAACGTAACATCCAGGAGATGGGCGGCCACGTTGAGATCCAGTCTAAACAGGGTTCCGGCACCACCATTCGCATCCTGCTGCCGCTGACGCTGGCGATCCTGGACGGCATGTCAGTCAAAGTGGCGGACGAAGTCTTTATCCTGCCGCTGAACGCCGTGATGGAATCCCTGCAGCCGCGTGAGGAAGATCTGCATCCGCTGGCGGGCGGCGAGCGCGTTCTCGAAGTGCGCGGTGAGTATCTGCCGCTGGTGGAACTGTGGAAAGTATTTGAAGTGGACGGGGCGAAGACAGAGGCCACGCAGGGTATCGTTGTGATCCTGCAAAGTGCGGGCCGCCGCTACGCGCTGCTGGTTGATCAGCTGATTGGTCAGCACCAGGTGGTGGTGAAGAACCTCGAAAGCAACTACCGCAAAGTGCCGGGTATTTCTGCCGCCACCATTCTGGGTGATGGTAGCGTGGCGCTGATCGTCGATGTGTCGGCGCTTCAGGGATTAAATCGTGAACAACGTGTGGCGTACACAGCCGCCTGATTAAGTAGAAGGTAATAACATGACCGGTATGAGTAATGTAACGAAACTGGCGGGCGAGCCATCAGGGCAGGAATTCCTGGTATTCACTTTAGGCGATGAGGAGTACGGCATCGATATCCTGAAAGTGCAGGAAATCCGTGGTTATGATCAGGTTACCCGCATCGCTAACACGCCTGCTTTTATTAAAGGTGTCACCAACCTGCGCGGCGTGATTGTGCCTATCGTTGATCTGCGCGTGAAGTTCAGCCAGGGCGACGTTGACTACAATGACAACACCGTGGTGATTGTCCTGAACCTGGGGCAGCGCGTGGTGGGTATTGTGGTGGACGGCGTCTCTGATGTGCTCTCCCTGACGTCGGACCAAATCCGCCCTGCGCCGGAGTTTGCAGTCACGCTGTCGACCGAATATCTGACCGGTCTGGGTGCGCTGGGTGAGCGTATGCTGATTCTGGTGAATATTGAGAAGCTGCTGAACAGTGAAGAGATGGCGCTGCTGGATATCGCGGCGAACCATGTAGCGTAAGTAAATGCAAAACGGCAACCCAGGTTGCCGTTTTTTGTGTTTGCTTCCTCTCCCTTCGGGGTGAGGGAGCAAACACAAAATAATGTCTGCTCCGACGACCCCCTCTCCCTTGAGGGAGAGGGCTGGGGTGAGGGGGAACATACGGATCTGGTGGACATTCCGTTCACTTTATGTTCAATGCTACTCTGTAACAACATGACCAGTGAACGTGCCAGGGCGGCTCAATCGCCACCGCCCTGGCGACCCGGGCTCCCGGCGGTAAATCGCCGCTTCGCGGTACCCTCAGCTTATTCCTCCAGGCTATCGGGTCGGGCATGAGCCTGCATCCCTGCAGGCCACGCCCTCTCGGCGCATCCCTGCGCCTCGCCCCGGCCTTACGGAAACGCTTCGGCGATTTACAGCCGGACCAGGGCATCGCTGTAAGTCATTAATTTTGCTGAAGAAACATTCATCGCTTCAGGTAAAAAATTGCTGGGGATTCCTCAGCCCTTCGGGAGAGGGCTGGGGGGAGGGCATCAGGCCTCACCCTTTTTTATGCCATTATACTTCCTGCTCCACCAGCTCAGCGTCCGCGTCCCGCGCGCCTTCATTCTGCGACAGCATCGCGGTCGCTATACCATTCCCCAGCACGTTAATCGCCGAACGGCCCATATCCAGGAAGTGGTCAATCCCCATCAGCAGCAGAATACCGGCCACCGGAATGTTAAAGCTTGGGATCGTCGCGGCCAGCACCACCAGCGAAGAGCGCGGTACGCCCGCAATCCCTTTTGAAGCCAGCATCAGGGTCAACATCAGAACGATAACTTCCGAGAAGCTCAGATGAATATTGTACGCCTGCGCGATAAACATCGAGGCGAACGAGCAGTACACCATCGAACCCACCAGGTTGAAGGAGTAGCCAATCGGCAGCACGAAAGAGGCAATGTTGCGTGAACAGCCAAAACGCTCCAGCTGTTCCAGCGTTTTTGGATAGGCGGCTTCAGAACTGCTGGTGGTAAACGCCACCAGTACCGGGTCTTTCAGCATGCTGACCAGACGGAACACCTCTTTTTTCAACACCATGTAACCCACGGCCAGCAGCACCATGCAGGTGAGAAGAATGGCAACATAATAGCCGCCAATAAAGGAGGCATAATTCAACAGAATGCCAAGACCCTGCGTGGCAATCACGGAAGAAATCGCCGCGAAAATTGCCAGCGGGGCAACGTACATCACGTAGCCCGTCACCTTCAGCATGATATGGGAAACCACATCCAGCGCGGCCACCAGCGGTGCGTTGAATTTCTGCCCCAGCGACGCGCCGCCAATGCCGAAGAACATTGAAAACACCACAATCTGCAGGATCTCGTTGTTCGACATCGCCCCAGCGATACTGGTCGGAATGGTGTGAGAGAGGAACGCCTTCAGCGTCATGCCGCCCACGGCCAGGCCAGTATCAACCGCCTCGGTAGGGATAGTCAGGTTCAGGCCGCTCCCCGGATGCTCCAGGGTGACGATAAACAGGCCGACCAGAATCGAGAGCACGGATGAGCTGATAAACCACACCATCGCTTTGCCCCCAACCCGACCAATCGTGGAGGTTTCGCCCAGTTTCATAATGCCGACGGTCAGCGTGCTGAAGACCAGGGGGGCAATGACCATTTTGATCAGACGAAGGAAGATATCGGTCAGAAGGGTAATGTTATCCGACCAGGCTTTGATGGCATCCGCAGATGCATACTCATGAATTGCTGCCCCTGAAAGAATACCCGCCAGCATGAATATCACGATGAAGAGTGTGAGTTTGTTTGCACTTGCCACGAAAAAAGACCCTCTATGCGCTTCTGATGGAGCCCGCGTCGATACATATAAATTTTTTATTACAACGCGGGAAATTATTCGGCACATAAATTGACGCAAACGGTAGGGGGTTACAACTCCTTTTTAAGTTTTATTAATTTTGTTGTTAATGTGCTGACGATATATTGTGACGCTTATCACATTTTTGCGGATATATCCTCCGTAAAAGCGGCAAAATATTTCTGCTTTTCAATTTAAGGTTCTGTTTTTTATAAATAAACTGTGTCAATAAGACATTGGTGTGTCCTGCCATGCGCCGGGTGGTCGAAGCGATATCCGTAAACTAAATTCTCAATAACCCCCTCAGAGGAACGTTAAGCGGGGCTAACATCTTGAACACTCGAAATAAAAAGTGGCATGGGAACGGAAATGTCTTCTGGAGGGTGGTAAATGAAAAGAAAACGCCTTTTGATCTGCGCAGGCACTTTACTGATGGCAACAACCGTCCACCAGGCGTTGGCCGTGACCAGCAGCGGCACCATTGGGGCCACGCTGACGCTGACAAATGGGTGTCTGATCAACGGATCGCCCACGCAAAATGGGATTAATTTCGGTACGCTGGATTTCGGCACCCATCCTGCAACGTTTTCCACCCTGACCACACAATTAACCGGCGCCAGCGGCGGAAACACCTTCACCATCCAGTGCACCACCGCCAGCTATTCGGTGGCGATCACCGGCAACGCCAACTCCACCGCACCCGGTACCGTGGTCGGGACACCAGGCACCCCTGCGCGTTATCTGGTCAATACGGCCAATGCGGCGCAGGGCGTGGCGTACAGCCTGTATAGCGACAGCGGATTTAACTCCGTGATCGCCAATAATACCGCGTTGTCGGCCGCCTCTACGGCGGGTGGCGTCGACAGTTACACCCTTTACGGGCGTATTACCGGCGGCGGTAACAGCGTAACGGTCGTACCGGGCACGTACACCGACACGATAAACGTCAGCGTAACCTATTAGTTCAGCACGGCCATGACGGCATCTCTTATAAGTCTGCGCAAATGCGCAGAGGGACACGTGCAGCCATTTTTCGCGCTGATGGTCGGATTGCTCATGCTGCCCACGGCGGAGGCGGTGACATCACAGTCCTTTAAGGTTAGCGCCACCATTGTACCGGGCTGCGCGGTGGCCACCGGCAGCGGAGGCCTTCTCGGTACGCTGGATTTTGGCAGCCATAACGGTGTCGAGAGCGCGCCGGTAAGCACCAGCTTTGTACCAAACGGCGCATTGTCCATTGCCTGTACGCCTGGCGTGGCGCTGAGCATGAGCATAAATGGCGGTCAAAATTACGCCTCCCTTCGACGTATGAAACGGACCAATGGCCCGGAAATGGTGGGATACCGGCTCTACAGCAGCAGTTCGCTGGCTGCCAACAGCGAAATAGGCGTCAACCAGGCGATACCGGTGACCTATACCAATAGCAATAATATCGCGCTGCCGCTTTTTGGCGTGGCGCTACTGACCGGGTTTAGCCCGGCAGGAACCTATTCCGATCAGCTCACCGTGACCTTGTCATGGTAATAAAGGGAGAGTGTCGATGAAGCCATTTTTCAGACGTTATGGTCTGGCGGGGGCATGGGTTCTGGCGGTAACAGGCCAGGTACAGGCGGCGGCCACCATACTGTTATGGCCTATCGATCCGTGGCTTGCGGCAGACGCTAAGGCCACGGAGCTGTGGATCCAGAACCAGGGAAACAGCGCGACGACGATGCAGGTGCGCATTGTGCGCTGGAAGCAGGAGGACGGGCACGAACGTTATACCGCGCAGCAGGATGTGGTCGCCAGCCCGCCCATCGTCACGATTGCCGCCGGCAGTAAACAGCTTATTCGCCTGATCAAACAGGCCTCCGTTCCTGCGGGCGTCGAGCAAGCTTACCGCATTATTGTGGATGAAATCCCTCAGGCTGACGTTAAAGCCGAACCCGCCATCGGCCTCAAGTTACAGATGCGTTATTCCATTCCGCTGTTTGTTTATGGCCAGGGGATCCCGACCATAAAAGAGGGCGCGCATCACGCGGTGGTGGAGACCCGAAATCTGAGCTGGCGGGTCACGCAGGCGGGCGGACAACCGGCCCTGGAGGTGCAGAATCGGGGGGATGTCCATGTCAGGCTGAGTCAGGTCGCGCTGGAGCAGGGAGGACAGAAACGCACGATTGCGGAGGGATTACTGGGTTATGTCCTGCCGGGCAGCAGCCGCAGCTGGCCAATACCCGCAGGCGTACGTCAGCCAGAGCGGATGAGCGCGCAGATTAATGCCAGGGACGCACAATGGCAGTCGACGCCCGTCAACTGACGCCGGTCATGATGATTCTGCTTTGCGTCAGTTCCGCGACCTGGGCTGAGCCCGGCGACGATGCTCTCCCGCCGCCTCCCCAGGCGCAGGCGATCAATGATGAGGCCGTCTTTCAGCTTGCCCTCGTGCTGAACCATTACGATACCGGCCTGGTCGTGCCGGTGACGCAACGTAAAGGCGCGTTCTTTATCTCCAGCGCCGATTTGCTGCGCGCAGGGCTGCCCCCGGAGCATGTTCCCACCGGCGAGGTGAATCTCTCCTCGCTTTCCCGGGTGAGGGTGGAGTACGACAGTGCCGCCCAGCGACTGCTGCTGACCGTTCCCCGCGACTGGGTTACTGCCCGCGTGACCCCCTTCGGTGCGCAAACGGCGCAGACCAAACCGCACTTTGGCCGCGGTGCGCTGCTCAATTACGATCTCTACACCAACCACACGGAACATATCGGCGGTCAGGCCTCGCTCTGGCACGAGTTTCGCTACTTCAACGAGAACGGCTCGTTTTCCTCCACCGGCTACGCGCGGGAAAATTTCACCGGTAACGACGGTCAGCAGGAAGGGTATGTCCGCTATGACACGACCCTGCTGTTCACAAACGAAGACGATGCCATAAGCTGGAGCGTGGGCGATGTGATCAGCGACGCCCTGACCTGGAGCTCCAGTGTGCGGATGGGCGGGATCAGCGTCGGGCGGGATTTCTCCCTGCGCCCAGACCTGGTGACATGGCCGCTGCCCGAGTTCTCGGGGGACGCCGCGGTACCCACCTCGGTCGATCTCTTTATCAATGGCTATCGCTCCGGCTCAACCCAGCTTCAGCCGGGTCCCTTCACGCTGACCAATCTGCCCTATATAAACGGCGCCGGGGATGCGGTGCTGGTCACCACCGATGCGCTGGGGCGCCAGGTGAGCACCACGCTACCGTTTTATGTCACCAGCGATCTGCTGAAACAAGGTCTAAGCGACGGCGCCGTGACCCTGGGCAGCCTGCGGCGCAATTACGGCATTAAGAATTTCGACTATGGCTCTGCGGCAGGCAGCGGCTCGTATCGCTATGGGGTAACGGACTGGCTGACGCTGGAAGGCCACGCGGAAGGGGCGCAGGCGCTGGCGCTGGGTGGGGTGGGGACGGTGCTTAAGCTCGGCCAGTTTGGCGTGGTGAATACCGCTTACATGCAAAGCCGCATGGGCGGGGATGCCGGCGGGCAGGTCAACTGGGGTTACCAGTACAGCACCAGCGAGTTTAGCGTGGCCACCCAGCACTCGCGCCGCGACCGTGGCTTTGGCAATCTCGCCCTCTACGACCAGCCGACGGTCTATGACGAAAACGACAGGCCCATCGCCAGCTTTAGCCGTAATACGGACCAGTACTCGCTGACCTTCAATCTGGGACAGTACGGCAACATTGGGGCGGCATGGATCGGTGTGGAGAGCTTTGACAGTCAAAAAACGGAGCTGCTGAACCTCTCCTGGAGCCGTAACTTGTGGGGCGCGAGCAGCATTTATCTCGCCGCGAGCCGGGACCAGCAGCAGGGAGACTGGACGGTCGCACTGTCGCTGCAGGTCCCGCTGGGCGCTCTCGACAGCGCCGCCGTCACCGTTGAACATACCCCGCAAGCAGGCAGCACCCAGCGCATTAACTACAACCACTCCATGCCCTCCGACGGCGGGTTTAGCTGGAACATGGCGTGGGCCAACCAGTCGAAAGTCAGTGATTACCAGCAGGGCACGCTGGGCTGGCGCAACAACACGATTGAGCTGCAGGGCGGTGGCTATGGCGAAAGGGAGATGATGACCTGGTGGGGCGAGGCGATGGGCGCGATTGTCCTGATGGACGGCGAGCTGTTTGCGGCGAACAAGATCAACGACGCGTTTGTGGTCATCAGCACTGACGGCCACCCGGATGTCCCCGTCAGCTATGAGAACCAGCCCGTCGGGAAAACCAATCGCAACGGTTACCTGCTGGTCAGCGGGGTGTCGGCCTATTACCCGGCAAGTTACCGCATTGATACCCTGAATCTGCCGGCAGATACCCGACTAAAAGAGACCGAGCGGCGGATCGCTATCCGGCGTCACAGCGGCTATCTGGTGGATTTCCCCATGGAGCAGGAGCGGGTGGCGAGCGTGATCCTGCACGACGCGCACGGGCAGGCGCTCCCGGTGGGCAGTCAGGTCCGACGCGCCTCGCACAGCAATGCGGTGGTGGGGTATGACGGCATCGCCTGGCTGGAAAACCTTAACGATGTGAACCCGCTGGAGGTGATCGCACCTGACGGAAAACGCTGCACGACAACCCTGACCATGGGGGCGAATCCCGAGCATAAGCTGCAAACCTACGGCCCGCTGATTTGTCGGGAGAGGCCATGAGGCGCCTGCTATGTATGCTTCTGCTGCTGGTGACCAGCGGCAGCTGGGCTGATTGTCGGGTCAGTACGGTCAATGCCGCGTTTGGGAGTGTGACCTCATTCGCGCTGAGTGGATCTGGCGAAGTGGCCACTACCGGTACGCTGGTCGTGGCCTGTGATGCGCTGTTGAACTTGCTGACCGGGGATACCATCACGCTGAATTTTGTCTCAGCAACCGTATCGGCCAATGGTCGGGCGACCATGAAGCGTACCGATAACGCGACCATCACGGATGTGATCCCGACGCGTCTGTGCGGGCAGTCGGGCTGCGCTAACAACAGCGAAGTGCAAACCAGTAAAACCTATACCTGGGACAGCAGTACCTTGTTAAACCTGATCGGCGGCAAACAATACAATATCCCTCTCTATTTCCGGACGGTCCCGGGGCAAAATGTGACCGCCGGTCCTTATCAGGTGACGCTCAACTTCGACATCACCTATAGCGTCTGCTCGGTGGGCGTACTCAACGCCTGTCTGTCGGGGCTTCAGACCGGAACGAAAGGGACCAGCATCACGTTGGATATGACCGTTACCAACGACTGCAGCGCCATGACCACGCCGGATGTTAACTTTAACAGCGCGCCGCTGGTGCAAAGTTTCCCGACCGTCTCGCAGGCGATTGCCGTGACCTGTACCAAAGGCAGTACCTATACCATCGGCATTAACAATGGTGCCAACGCGCTGAATAACGTGCGCCGGATGGTGAGCGGCAGTAACTATCTGAGTTATGACATCTATAAAGAAGCCACGACTAACCGCTGGGGCAGCAGCGGCAGCGAGCGCTGGACCAGCGCAACCTCATCGCAGGTCAGCGCTGACGGTTTACTGCGCACCTATAACTACACCGCCAAAGTCCTGACCAGCCAGACCACGCCACCCGCCGGAACCTACACCGACACGCTGATTGTCGACGTGGCGTTTTAACCCCCGCGCTTTTCCCTTTCGCAAATGTAAAGTTCCTGTGGGCTGTGCCGATAACACCGTTAATAAATCTATGAGAAGGTGTTGTATGTTGAACCGTATCCGCGTTGTCACAATGCTCATGATGGTGCTGGTCATTTTCGCACTTCTTCAGCTCATCTCCGGCGGGCTTTTTTTCTCGTCATTAAAACAAAACCAGGACAGCTTTGCGGCCTCGAACGATCTCCGCCTGCAGCAGAGTGAACTCACCTCCACGTGGGATCTGATGCTGCAAACGCGTATTAACCTGAGCCGCTCGTCCGCGCGCATGATGATGGATCCCAACAATCAGCAGAGCAGCGCGAAAACCGATCTGTTAAAGAATGCCCGCGCCACGCTTGCTGACGCCGCTAAACACTACGACGCCTTTAAAAAGATCACCCCGCAGCCTGCGATGGAGCAGGTGAGCCAGAATATTGATGAAAAATACAACGCCTACTATGCCGGTCTGACGGAGCTGATTCAGTTCCTGGAGAGCGGCAACTTGGACGCCTATTTCGCGCAGCCTACGCAAGGGATGCAAAACGCGCTCGGCGCGGCGCTGGGAGAGTATGCCAAAGCCAGCGGGGATCTCTATCACTCGGCCTTTACTGAAAGCCAGAATGACTACCGCTTTGCAAAATGGCAGATGGCGGTGATGGCGCTGGCGCTGGTCATTGTGCTGGTCGCGGTCTGGTACGGCATTCGTCATATCCTGCTAAACCCGCTCGGTCGCGTCATTGCTCACATTCGTGAGATTGCTGGCGGCGACCTGACCAAAACGCTGACCGTGTCCGGGCGCAATGAGATCACCGAACTGGCCAACAGCGTTGACCATATGCAGCGTTCACTTATCGATACCGTTGCCAACGTGCGTAGCGGCACCGATGCCATCTATACCGGCACCAGCGAAATTGCGATGGGGAATAACGACCTCTCTTCCCGCACTGAACAGCAGGCATCGGCGCTGGAAGAGACGGCGGCCAGCATGGAGCAGCTCACCGCGACCGTGAAGCAGAACGCCGATAACGCCCGCCAGGCGTCTCAGCTGGCTGAAAGTGCCTCCGAGACCGCGCAGCGCGGCGGTCGCGTGGTGGACGGCGTGGTGAAGACCATGCATGAAATCGCCGACAGCTCGAAGAAAATTGCCGACATCATCAGCGTAATTGACGGTATCGCCTTCCAGACCAACATCCTGGCCCTGAACGCCGCCGTGGAAGCCGCGCGTGCGGGCGAGCAGGGGCGCGGGTTTGCCGTGGTGGCCGGGGAAGTACGCAACCTGGCCAGCCGCAGCGCCAATGCGGCAAAAGAGATCAAATCGCTGATTGAAGATTCCGTTTCCCGCGTGGATACCGGCTCCGTGCTGGTGGAAAGCGCCGGGGAGACCATGAATGACATCGTGAATGCCGTTACCCGTGTGACGGACATCATGGGTGAAATCGCCTCTGCGTCTGATGAGCAGAGTCGTGGTATCGACCAGGTCGCCCTGGCGGTATCGGAAATGGATCGCGTGACACAACAAAACGCCGCGCTGGTGCAGGAGTCCGCTGCGGCGGCCGCTGCTCTGGAAGACCAGGCGAGCCGTCTGAAGATGGCCGTCTCGGCGTTTCGTCTCGCTTCACTGGCTGGAAATACGGTCACCCCGCAGGCGACGTATCGCGCACCCGCCGCTGTATCGGCGGCAAACCGTACGCGTTCTGCAACGACCGGACAAGATGAAAACTGGGAAACATTTTGACTGACATTTAAACCGCGGCTGCTTGCCGCTTATTGGGAGCGTGGATGTTAAATCGTATTCGTATCTCGACCACACTGTTTTTGATTCTGATCCTTTGCGGTGTGTTGCAGGTTGGCAGTAACGGGTTGTCTTTTTGGGCGTTTCGCGATGGCTATCAGAATTTGCAGGATGTTGAGGCGAGTAATCAGCAGCGCTCCGCACTGGCACAAACCCGTGCCGTGCTGTTGCAGGCAAGCACTGCGCTGAATAAGGCGGGAACCTTAACCGCGCTGAGTTATCCGCCGGATGATATCAAAGCGCTGATGGCCACCGCGCGCGACAGCCTGAAGCAGGCTGACGCACAGTTTAAAACCTTTACGGCACAGGCCGCCGACAGCGAGAAAGCGAAAGCGCTGAAGGCCGCCATGAAGAAGAACTTTGAACAGTGGTACAGCGATCTGGACCACCAGGCGACCTGGCTTGAAAACAACCAGCTGTCGGACTTTATGACCGCGCCGGTCCAGGCCTCTCAGGCGGCGTTTGACAACAGCTTTAACGCCTGGCAGCAGGATATCAACCAGTTTGTTCAGCGTGCCGGCGAAGACAGCCGTAAAAGCTATCACATGTCGGGCGTGATCTTTGCCGTGGTGGTGATTCTGGCAGGGTTGCTGACCGGCGCCGCGCTGCTCTGGTCGCGCAAAATGATTGTGCAGCCGCTGGCGATCATCAGCAGCCACTTCGACAGCATTGCGAAGGGGGATCTGGCGCGCCCGGTGGCGGTGTTCGGTAAGAACGAAATCTCGGCGATCTTTGCCAGCCTGAAGGCGATGCAGGGCGCTCTGCGGGAAACGGTATCCGATGTACGTCAGGGCAGTTATGCCATGCACACCGGCATCTCAGAGATTGCGGCAGGCAATAACGATCTCTCCTCCCGTACCGAGCAGCAGGCGGCCTCCCTGGCGCAGACGGCGGCCAGTATGGAGCAACTGACCGCGACGGTAAGCCAGAACGCCGATAACGCGCGTCAGGCGTCTGACCTGTCAAAACAGGCGGCCATGACGGCGAAGAAGGGCGGCGATCAGGCCTCTCATGTCGCCAGCACCATGCAGGAGATTGCCGCCAGCTCGCAGAAAATTGGTGACATCATCAGCGTAATTGACGGTATCGCGTTCCAGACCAACATTCTGGCGCTGAATGCCGCGGTGGAAGCGGCGCGTGCCGGTGAGCAGGGACGCGGGTTTGCGGTGGTGGCGGGAGAAGTGCGTAACCTGGCGAGCCGCAGCGCCAACGCGGCGAAAGAAATTAAGGGCCTGATTGAAGAGTCGGTGTCACGCGTTCAGCAAGGCTCCGCCCTGGTGGATACGGCGGCGCAAACCATGCATGAGATCGTCACCTCCGTCACGCGGGTAAACGACATCATGGGCGAAATTGCCTCTGCGTCGGATGAACAGCGTCGCGGCATTGAACAGGTCGCACAGGCGGTCAGCCAGATGGATCAGGTGACGCAACAGAACGCCTCGTTAGTTGAGGAAGCGGCAGCGGCAACGGATCAGCTCGCCAGTCAGGCGGATCACCTGACCGGGCTGGTCGCGGTATTTAATGTCAAAGAGCACGTTGAAGCAGTAACAGAAGTCGGGCGGTCGCAGGCCGTGCCAGTTGTATCCTGAATGTAATTAAGAAGGCGCTATGACATCACCAATGCCTCCTGGGCAAACGTCATTATTGTTGCAGATGACACAGCGCCTCGCGCTGTCCGACGCGCATTTTCGTCGGATATGTCAGTTAATCTACCAGCGTGCGGGGATCGTGCTTGCGGATCATAAGCGAGACATGGTCTACAACCGACTGGTGCGGCGCTTGCGTACGCTGGGGCTGGATGATTTTGGTCGCTATTTGAGCATGCTCGAAGCGAACCAGAACAGCGCTGAGTGGCAGGCTTTTATTAACTCCTTAACCACTAACCTGACGGCGTTTTTCCGCGAAGCTCACCACTTCCCGGTACTGGCCGAGCACGCACGCCGTCGCACCGGGGAGTATCGCGTCTGGAGTGCGGCCGCTTCGACGGGGGAAGAGCCTTATTCGCTGGCGATCACCCTTGCCGACACGCTGGGAATGGTCCCCGGACGCTGGAAAGTCTACGCCAGCGATATCGATACCGAGGTGCTGGAGAAGGCGCGTAACGGGGTTTATCGCCAGGATGAACTGAAAACACTCTCTCCGCAGCAGCTGCAGCGGTATTTCATGCGCGGCACCGGCCCGCATGAAGGCCTGGTACGCGTACGCCAGGAGCTGGCGAACTGCGTCGAATTCGCGCCCGTTAACCTGCTGGATAAGCAGTACAACGTGCCGGGGCCGTTCGACGCCATTTTTTGCCGTAACGTCATGATCTATTTTGATAAAACGACGCAACAGGACATATTGCGTCGGTTTGTTCCGTTGCTCAAGCCTGACGGTTTACTGTTTGCCGGGCACTCGGAAAACTTCAGCAACCTCGTGCGTGAGTTTAGCCTGCGTGGGCAAACGGTATATGCGCTGAGTAAGGAAAAAGCATGAGTAAAATCAGGGTATTGTCTGTCGATGATTCAGCGCTGATGCGTCAGATCATGACTGAAATTATCAATAGCCACAGCGACATGGAGATGGTGGCTACCGCGCCTGACCCACTGGTAGCGCGGGATTTAATTAAAAAATATAACCCCGACGTGCTCACGCTGGATGTCGAGATGCCGCGCATGGATGGCATAGATTTCCTCGAAAAATTAATGCGACTGCGGCCAATGCCGGTGGTGATGGTCTCTTCCCTGACCGGGAAAGGATCGGAAATCACCCTGCGTGCGCTGGAGCTGGGGGCGGTGGATTTTGTCACCAAACCGCAGCTTGGCATTCGTGAGGGGATGCTGGCGTACAGCGAAATGATTGCCGAGAAGATCCGCACCGCGTCGCGGGCGAAGCTTGCCGCGCATAAGCCGATGGCCGCACCGGCGACCTTAAAAGCCGGTCCGTTACTCAGCTCGGAAAAATTGCTGGTCATTGGCGCGTCAACCGGAGGAACAGAGGCAATTCGTCATGTACTCCAGCCATTGCCGCTGTCGAGTCCGGGTATTCTGATCACTCAGCATATGCCGCCAGGCTTTACCCGTTCGTTCGCCGAGCGTCTCAACAAGCTGTGCCAGATCAGCGTGAAAGAGGCGGAAGACGGCGAGCGCGTGCTGCCGGGACATGCGTATATCGCCCCGGGCGACAAGCATATGGAGCTGGCGCGCAGCGGCGCTAACTATCAGATCAAAATTCATGACGGACCGCCGGTTAACCGGCACCGTCCGTCGGTGGATGTGCTGTTTCATTCGGTGGCGAAACATGCGGGGCGCAACGCCGTTGGGGTGATCCTTACGGGGATGGGCAACGATGGTGCCGCCGGAATGCTTGCAATGCACCAGGCTGGCGCCTGGACGATTGCGCAGAATGAAGCAAGTTGTGTGGTGTTCGGCATGCCGCGCGAGGCCATCAATATGGGTGGCGTGAGCGAAGTGGTCGATCTTAGCCAGGTAAGCCAGCAGATGCTGGCGAAAATCAGTGCCGGACAGGCAATACGTATTTGACTCAGGAGTATTATTTTATGGCGGATAAAGAGCTTAAGTTTTTGGTTGTGGATGACTTTTCCACCATGCGTCGCATCGTGCGCAACCTGCTGAAAGAGCTGGGCTTCAACAACGTTGAAGAAGCAGAAGACGGCGTTGACGCGCTGAATAAACTGCAGGCTGGCGGGTTTGGTTTTGTTATCTCCGACTGGAACATGCCAAACATGGACGGTCTGGAACTGCTGAAAACCATTCGTGCGGACGCGGGAATGGCCTCTATGCCGGTTCTGATGGTCACTGCAGAAGCGAAAAAAGAGAACATCATTGCCGCTGCACAGGCGGGCGCAAGCGGCTACGTGGTGAAGCCATTCACCGCAGCGACCCTGGAAGAGAAGCTCGGTAAGATCTTCGAGAAACTCGGCATGTGAGGTGTTGGTCATGATGCAACCTGCTATGAAACCCGTTGAAGAACACTCGCCGAGCGACATCATCGTACGCATCGGCAGCCTGACGCGCATGCTGCGTGACAGCCTGCGTGAGCTGGGACTGGATCAGGCAATTGCCGAAGCGGCGGAAGCGATCCCTGATGCCCGCGACCGCCTGGACTACGTCGTTCAGATGACCGCCCAGGCCGCGGAACGTGCGCTGAACAGCGTTGAAGCGTCACAACCGCACCAGGATGCGATGGAAAAGGGGGCGAAAGCGCTGACCAAACGCTGGGATGAGTGGTTTGAGAACCCGATTGAGCTGGCGGATGCCCGCGAGCTGGTGACCGATACCCGTCAGTTCCTGGGGGATGTGCCGGGCCACACCAGCTTCACCAACGCCCAGCTGCTCGACATCATGATGGCGCAGGATTTCCAGGACCTCACCGGTCAGGTGATCAAGCGCATGATGGATGTGATCCAGGAGATTGAGCGTCAGCTGCTGATGGTGCTGCTGGAGAACATTCCGGAACCGGCTGCCCGTCCAAAACGCGAGAACGAAAGCCTGCTTAATGGTCCACAGCTCGACGCCAGCAAGGCGGGCGTGGTGGCAAGCCAGGATCAGGTCGACGATCTGCTGGACAGCCTCGGCTTCTGATGGTTCGTTCCGCCTCAGGAGGTCACGCCGCCTGAGGCGGTTTACGCCAGAATCACCGAAAAGAGCCCGAATAAACGGGCTTTTCCCGCCATTGGATTTCCGCTGCGCTGGCATGATACCCGTGACGTAATGGGCTGAGCATGCACTGTGGCAGAAGAGAACGACGACAAAACGGAAGCCCCCACACCCCACCGACTAGAAAAGGCGCGTGAGGAAGGGCAGATCCCCCGATCCCGAGAATTAACGTCCCTGCTGATCCTTATCGTAGGGGTGTGCATCATCTGGTGGGGTGGGGAGTCGCTCGCCCACAAGCTGGCGGGAATGCTCTCAACCGGCTTACGTTTTGACCACAGTATGGTCAACGACCCGAATCTGATCCTCAGCCAGATTATTCAGCTGATAAAAGGGGCGATGGTCGCGTTGCTGCCGCTGATTACCGGGGTCGTGCTGGTTGCGCTGGTCTCTCCGGTCATGCTTGGTGGTCTGGTCTTTAGCGCCAAATCGCTGCAACCGAAATTTTCCAAGCTGAACCCGCTGCCGGGCATTGCGAAAATGTTCTCTGCGCAAACCGGGGCTGAGCTGCTTAAAGCCATTCTCAAATCGGTACTGATGGGCAGTTCCGCGGGGTTTTACCTCTGGTACCACTGGCCGGAAATGATGCGCCTTATCAGCGAATCGCCTCTCACCGCGATGAGCAATGCGCTGAACCTGGTTGGACTCTGCGCGCTGCTGGTGGTGCTCAGCATTATCCCGATGGTGGGTTTTGACGTGATTTTCCAGCTGTATAGCCACTTCAAGAAACTGCGGATGTCACGTCAGGATATCCGTGACGAATACAAGCAGATGGAAGGTGACCCGCACGTGAAAGGGCGTATCCGCCAGATGCAGCGTGCCGCCGCCCGTCGCCGGATGATGGACGACGTGCCGAAGGCCGACGTCATCGTCACCAACCCGACACACTACTCCGTTGCGCTGCGCTATGACGAAAACAAAATGAGCGCGCCGAAAGTGGTGGCGAAAGGGGCGGGGCTGATCGCGCTGCGTATTCGTGAAATTGGCACTGAACACCGTGTGCCGATCCTCGAAGCCCCACCGCTGGCGCGTGCCCTGTACCGTCATGCGGATATTGGACAACAGATCCCGGGACAACTCTACGCCGCCGTGGCGGAAGTGCTGGCCTGGGTATGGCAGTTGAAGCGCTGGCGTCTGGCCGGTGGTCAACGGCCTGTGAAACCTGAGAACCTTCCGGTGCCTGCCGCGCTGGATTTTATGAACGAGAAGGACACTGATGGCTAATCTGGTGGCAATGTTGCGCCTGCCCGGCAACCTGAAATCGACCCAATGGCAGATCCTTGCCGGGCCGATTCTGATCCTGCTAATTCTGTCGATGATGGTATTGCCGCTCCCGGCGTTCATCCTCGATCTGCTTTTCACTTTCAATATTGCGCTGTCCATTATGGTGCTGCTGGTGGCGATGTTCACCCAGCGTACCCTGGAGTTCGCCGCGTTCCCGACCATTCTGCTGTTTACCACCTTGCTCCGCCTGGCGCTGAACGTGGCGTCCACGCGTATTATCCTGATGGAAGGCCACACCGGTGCGGCAGCGGCAGGTAAAGTGGTGGAAGCGTTCGGCCACTTCCTGGTGGGCGGTAATTTCGCTATCGGGATCGTGGTGTTCGTTATCCTCGTTATCATCAACTTTATGGTTATCACCAAAGGTGCGGGGCGTATCGCGGAAGTGGGTGCGCGTTTCGTGCTGGACGGGATGCCGGGCAAGCAGATGGCGATCGACGCCGACCTGAACGCCGGGCTTATCGCCGAAGATGAAGCCAAAAAACGCCGTGCGGAAGTGACCCAGGAGGCGGACTTCTACGGCTCGATGGACGGTGCGAGTAAGTTTGTGCGCGGTGACGCCATCGCCGGCATTCTGATCATGGTGATTAACGTGGTCGGCGGCCTGCTGGTGGGGGTACTGCAGCACGGGATGGACATGGGCCACGCGGCGGAAAGCTATACGCTGCTGACCATTGGTGACGGTCTGGTCGCCCAGATCCCGGCGCTGGTGATCTCCACCGCCGCGGGTGTGATTGTCACCCGCGTGAGTACCGATCAGGACGTTGGCGAGCAGATGGTGGGCCAGCTGTTCAGCAACCCGCGCGTCATGCTGCTGGCTGCGGCGGTTCTCGGGTTACTCGGTCTGGTGCCGGGGATGCCAAACCTCGTCTTCCTGCTGTTTACGGCAGCTCTGCTGGGGCTTGCCTGGTGGATGCGCGGCCGTGAAACCAAACCGTCGGCGGAACCTGTTCCGGTCAAGATGCCGGAGAACACCCAGGCCGTCGAAGCCACCTGGAACGATGTGCAGCTGGAAGATTCCCTGGGCATGGAGGTGGGGTATCGCCTGATCCCGATGGTCGATTTCCAGCAGGATGGCGAGCTGCTTGGCCGAATTCGCAGTATCCGTAAAAAATTCGCCCAGGATATGGGCTTCCTGCCGCCGGTGGTACACATCCGGGACAATATGGATCTTCCGCCTGCGCGCTACCGCATTCTGATGAAAGGTGTCGAAATTGGCAGCGGCGATGCCTATCCAGGCCGCTGGCTGGCGATTAACCCGGGCACTGCCGCAGGCACGCTGCCGGGAGAACAAACGACCGATCCGGCATTTGGTCTGGCCGCTATCTGGATTGAAAGCGCCCTGAAAGAGCAGGCGCAGATCCAGGGGTATACGGTGGTAGAAGCCAGTACCGTGGTGGCGACCCATCTTAACCACCTGATTGGACAATTCTCGGCGGAGCTGTTTGGCCGTCAGGAAGCGCAGCAGCTGCTGGACCGCGTGACCCAGGAGATGCCGAAGCTGACCGAAGATCTGGTCCCGGGCGTGCTGACGTTAACCACGCTGCACAAGGTGCTGCAAAACCTGCTCGACGAAAAAGTACCGATCCGCGATATGCGTACCATTCTGGAAACCCTGGCCGAGCATGCGCCGTTACAAAGCGATCCGCACGAGCTGACGGCGGTGGTGCGTGTGGCGCTGGGCCGGGCGATCACCCAGCAGTGGTTCCCGGGAACCGGGGAAGTGCAGGTTATTGGCCTCGATACGCCGCTTGAGCGTCTGCTGCTGCAGGCCCTGCAGGGCGGCGGCGGGCTGGAGCCGGGTCTGGCGGATCGTCTGCTGGCGCAAACGCAGGAGGCGCTGGCGCGTCAGGAGATGCTGGGAGCGCCACCGGTGCTGCTGGTGAATCATGCGCTGCGTCCGCTGCTGTCGCGCTTCCTGCGTCGTAGCCTGAATCAGCTGGTGGTGCTGTCGAATTTGGAATTGTCGGATAACCGTCATATCCGCATGACAGCCACGATTGGAGGAAAATAATGCGCAAATGGTTATGGGTTTTGTTCTTCCCGCTGGCGGCACAGGCTGCCGGGGGAGGCACCTGGCAGGCAAGCAGCATGGGTGTGACGCTCAGCAACCGGGGCGTCGCCATGTCGTCTAACCCGCTGTCGCCGTCTGAAGCGGTTTCCGGTCTGATGGGGCTGGTGGTCTGGAACTACAGGCTGATTGGCCCCACACCTGCCGGGCTGCAGGTGCGTCTCTGCTCTCAGACGCGCTGTACGGAAATCGATGGCGAAAGTGGTACGACCCAGGCGTTTAACGGCGTGCCGGCAATCGAACCTTTACGTTTTATCTGGGAAGTTCCGGGCGGTGGACGTTTGATCCCGGCGCTGAAAGTGCAGAGTAATTCCGTTATCGTGAACTACCGCTGACGGTCGCACCGTCAGGGCATAAAAGAAACCCGGCGATTGCCGGGTTTCTTTTTTTACATACGCTCTACGGTTTCGATACCGAGGGTATCCAGACCCAGCTTCAGGGTCTTCGCCGTCAGCTGCGCCAGCTTCAGGCGGCTGTTACGGACCGCTTCATTTTCCGCAGACAGAATAGGGCAGTGCTCGTAGAAGCCGGAGAACAGGCCCGCCAGATCGTACAGGTAAGCACACATCACGTGCGGTGTGCCATCACGCGCGACAACCGTCAGCGTCTCTTCGAACTGCAGCAGACGCGCCGCCAGCTGCGCTTCACGATCTTCGGTGAGGGTCACTGTCGCATTCGCCAGCACGCTTTCGTCAATATTGGCTTTACGGAATACGGACAGCACGCGGGTGTAAGCGTACTGCATGTATGGCGCGGTATTGCCTTCAAAGGCCAGCATGTTATCCCAGTCGAAGATATAGTCGGTGGTACGGTTCTTGGAAAGATCCGCGTATTTCACCGCACCGATACCCACAGCGTTGGCCAGTTTTTCCAGCTCATCGGCAGGCATATCCGGGTTCTTCTCGGCCACCAGACGGCGGGCGCGTTCCAGCGCTTCGTCCAGCAGATCGGAGAGTTTCACGGTACCGCCCGCGCGGGTTTTGAACGGCTTGCCGTCTTTGCCCAGCATCATGCCGAACATGTGGTGCTCCAGCGGCACGCTATCCGGTACGTAACCGGCTTTACGTACAATCGTCCACGCCTGCATCAGGTGCTGGTGCTGACGGGAATCGATGTAGTACAGCACGCGGTCGGCGTGCAGCGTTTCGTAACGGTATTTCGCGCAGGCGATATCGGTAGTGGTGTAGAGGTAGCCGCCATCCTTTTTCTGGATGATCACACCCATCGGTTCGCCTTCCTTATTTTTGTACTCATCAAGGAACACAACCGTTGCGCCTTCGCTCTCAACCGCCAGGTTTTTCGCTTTCAGATCAGCCACAATACCCGGCAGCATTGGGTTGTACAGGCTTTCACCCATCACGTCGTCACGGGTCAGGGTGACGTTAAGACGGTTATAGGTGAGCTGGTTCTGAGACATGGTAATGTCAACCAGCTTGCGCCACATCTCGAGGAAGTATTGATCGCCGCCCTGCAGTTTTACCACGTAGCTGCGCGCGCGTTCGGCAAAGGCTTCGTCTTCGTCGTAGTGTTTTTTGGCTTCGCGATAGAACCCTTCCAGGTCCGCCAGCGCCATTTCACCCGCGTTTTCCTGCTGCTGTTTTTCCAGGTAAGCAATCAGCATGCCGAACTGCGTACCCCAGTCGCCCACATGGTTCGCACGGATCACCTTGTGACCAAGGAATTCGAGCGTACGCACCGCGGCATCACCGATGATGGTGGAGCGCAGGTGGCCAACGTGCATCTCTTTCGCCACGTTCGGGGCAGAGTAGTCGATGACCACGGTCTGCGCTTGTGGCCGGGAAACACCCAGACGGTCAGATTTCAGTGCCGCGTCAACGTGGCTTGCCAGGAACGCAGGATCCAGGAAGATATTAATGAAGCCCGGGCCGGCAATTTCAGTTTTGCTGGCAATGCCGGAGAGATCCAGATGCGTCAGTACCTGCTCAGCGAGTTGTCGCGGCGGCATGCCCAGTTTTTTAGCCACTGCCATCACGCCATTAGCCTGATAGTCGCCAAACTGTACTTTTGCTGACTGACGAACCTGCGGTTCGCAATCCGCAGGCGCGCCTGCGGCAATCAGTGCCTGACTGACTTTTTCGGAGAGAAGAGCCTGAATATTCACCTGGATACCTTACGTTTTTGATGCGGGCCTACAACCGCCCGCGCCAGTTAAAGAATTTAGGGCGGGAGTATACTGCAAATGCCCTCTGGCGTCAGCATCACGGGGGCCGAAGATTGCTCAGAATCCAGGCTAAGAAGGTGTGCATAATCATGCAGTCATAAAAAGCCGTATTCAGCGGTTGGTCAAAACAGGGCAACAGAGTAAATTAGCGGCTTTGCGACACGATAAGAGACTGACTTATGGCGAACTGGCAATCCATTGACGAACTGCATGATATTTCCGCAGATTTACCGCGCTTCACCCAGGCGTTCACAGAACTTGCCACCCGTCTTGGTCTGGATATCGCGCCGCTTGAGGCCGATCACATCTCTTTGCGCTGCCATCAGAATGCGACCGCCGAGCGCTGGCGTCGCGGGTTCGAACAGTGTGGCGAGTTACTCTCTGAGAACATCATCAATGGCCGTCCGATTTGCCTGTTCAAACTGCACCAGCCGGTCTGCGTGGCGCACTGGCAATTTACCGTGGTTGAACTGCCGTGGCCGGGCGAGAAACGCTATCCGCACGAAGGCTGGGAACACATCGAAATTGTCCTGCCGGGTGAGCCTGAAACACTAAACGCGCGCGCGCTGGCGCTGTTATCTGACGAAGGCTTAAGCCAGCCGGGGATTTATGTGAAAACGAGCTCCCCAAAAGGCGAACGCGAGCGGTTACCTAACCCGACGCTTGCCGTCACTGACGGACAGGTCACGGTGAAGTTTCATCCGTGGACCATTGAGCAGATTGTTGCCAGTGAAGCGTAAGAGATGTGAGTTCACGCCGGGACTGAAAACGGCCGGCGTGTCATGATGATTCGTTAAGTGGGATTTCAGGAGGATTAAATGGCGCTGCTGGAGATTTGTTGTTACAGCGTGGAGTGTGCTGTGACCGCGCAAAAATACGGAGCTGACCGCATCGAACTGTGTGCGGCACCCAAAGAGGGCGGGCTGACGCCCTCGTACGGCGTGTTGACGTCTGCCCGTGAGGCCATCACCGTTCCCGTTCACCCGATTATTCGTCCTCGCGGCGGCGATTTTTGTTACACGCCGGGTGAGTTCGGCGCCATGCTTGACGATATCGCCCTCGTGCGCGATCTGGGGTTCCCTGGTCTGGTCATTGGTCTGCTTAATGAAGACGGTGAAATCGATCTGCCGCGTATGCGTCAGGTCATGGACGCCGCGAAAGGAATGGCCGTCACGTTTCATCGTGCGTTTGATATGTGTAAAAACCCCCTGCAAGCCTTTGATACGCTGGGCGAACTGGGCGTGGCGCGCATTCTGACATCCGGGCAGCAGGCGTCTGCTGAAAAAGGACTGCAATTAATTACGGAACTAAAAGCCCATTCCGGTGTTCCAATAATAATGGCGGGTGCGGGAGTCCGTGCCAGCAATCTGGAACGGTTTTTAAACGCCGGGGTTGAAGAGCTGCACAGCTCGGCAGGCAAATGGATGCCATCGCCCATGCGTTATCGCAATACAGGATTGTCAATGTCGACGGATGCTGAAGCGGATGAGTACTCACGCTACGGTGTAGAGGGAGAGTCGGTTGCGGAAATGAAGTCGCTGATTGAGCGCCATCACGTGTAGCAACGTACCGATTTTTACCGCGCATCATGTCGCCCAATATGATGCTTGCTTGTACCAGGCCCCTGCAATTTCAACAGGGGCCTTTTTTTATTCGCCATTCGCCCCTCACCCCGACCCTCTCCCCAAAGGGGCGAGGGTGTAATCGTCCCCTCTCCCCTTTGGGGAGAGGGTTAGGGTGAGGGGATAAATACTACGGCTTCGTAGCAATCAGCACCGCACGCATCGGGGCCGGATAGCCTTCAATTGTTTTGCTGCGATCGGCCGGGTCGAGGAACTGCTCCAGCGATTCGGTGACCATCCAGTCGGTGCGGCGTTGTTCGTCGATGGAGGTCACGCTGACGTCGGCAATCCGTACATCCACAAACCCGCACTTCTCCAGCCAGTTCTTCAGCGCCAGCGCGGAAGGAATGAAGTAGACGTTGCGCATCTGCGCGTAGCGGTCACCCGGCACCAGAACGGTATTTTCGTCACCTTCCACCACCAGCGTTTCCAGCACCAGTTCACCGCCGCTGACCAGCTGATCCTTAAGCTGCCATAAATGCTCCAGCGGAGAGCGGCGATGGTAAAGTACGCCCATGGAGAACACGGTATCAAAGGCTTTCAGAGCCGGGAGCTGCTCAATGCCCAGCGGCAGCAGGTGCGCGCGCTGGTCGTTACCCAGCAGTTTACGCACCGCTTCAAACTGGCACAGGAAGAGCTGCATCGGGTCAATACCCACTGCCAGATGCGCCCCTGCGCCAATCATGCGCCACATGTGGTAACCGCTGCCGCAGCCGACGTCCAGAATGGTGCGCCCGGTCAGGTCGGAAAGATGCGGCAGAACGCGATCCCATTTCCAGTCAGAGCGCCATTCGGTATTGATGTTCACGCCGTAAAGGGAAAATGGCCCTTTACGCCACGGCATCAGGTTACGCATCAGCGTTTCGATGCGGTTGACCTGACCTGCCGGAAGCGGCTCTGCGCTCTCGGCAGTCACACTGTGCAGGAGATCCAGACGATGCGGGGTCAGCTCGGGCAGGTATTCCACCGCATTCGACCACTGTTTTAACAGGCCGTGCTGCTGGTCCCGCTGCCAGGCGGCAATTTGCGCAGGCAGCGTCTCCAGCCAGTGGGAGAGCGGGCTTTTGGCAATCAGCTGATAAAAGTTGCTGAACTCAATCATGCCGCATTCCCCGCTTTCAGCGCCACCAGAGAGCCAAAGTTGAAGCACTGGAACCACAGTTCACTGTGCTCAAAACCGGCCTGACGCAGGCGCGCTTTGTGGGTTTCCACGGAGTCCGTCAGCATTACGTTTTCGAGCATGCTGCGTTTCTGGCTGATCTCCAGCTCGCTGTAGCCGTTCGCACGCTTGAAATCGTGGTGCATATTGAACAGCAGCTCGCCAACCTCGGCATCTTCAAAGCTGAATTTCTCTGAGAGCACCAGCGCGCCGCCAGGATTCAGCCCCTGATAAATTTTGTCCAGCAGACGCTGGCGGTCTTCAGGCACCAGGAACTGCAGGGTGAAATTCAGCACCACCATCGACGCGTTATTGATCTCGATATCACGGATATCGCCTTCCACCACCTCCACCGGAACAGGGGCTTTGTACGCGTCAATATGGCGACGGCAGCGTTCCACCATGGCCGGGGAATTATCGACGGCGATGATCCGACAGCCTTCGTGGTGAACATTACGACGAACCGACAGCGTTGCCGCGCCGAGCGAGCAGCCCAGGTCATAGACCTGCGTGCCGGGTTGAACGAAGCGCTCAGCCAGCATGCCGATCATAGAGATAATATTGGAATAACCGGGAACAGAGCGCTGGATCATATCCGGGAAGACTTCAGCTACCCGTTCATCGAAGGTCCAGTCGCCCAGGCTGGCGATAGGCGCGGAAAAAAGCGTGTCGCGATCTGACATAACGTAAAAATCCGGGAAAAATAAAGTGGCGTATTGTGCGCTAATGGAGGGAGAAAACCAACTCCCACGGCATATACCACAGGTTAGCCAGCACCATCAGCACAAGTGAACACCAGGTCGCACTCATGCCGGAACGACGCCAGCGGAACAGGCGATGGTGAAAGCCATAATAATGCATTAGCCGGCCAGCAATCAGCAGCAGGCCACAGATGTGTACCATCCAGGTTTCTGCGCCATTCATCTCCATAAAAAGCAACAGAATTAATCCCGCGGGGATATATTCAACCGCATTGCCGTGAATGCGGATAGCGCTTTGTAGCTCGGAAAATCCGCCGTCGCCGTAAGAGACGCGGTACTGCGTTCTGAGGCGCACAACATCAAATGAAAACTTAATCAGCAGTAATGCACCTAACACCGCATACAGCGCGCTGACCATACAAACTCCCTGTTTTTGGCAGATGGCACCTCCCTATGATAGGGGGTGATATCAGAAAAGAGAAGATTGTTGTGGAATGGAAGGGGCGCTTCCTACGGACGGGACCGCAGCCTGCAAGGCCTGCCACAGAGCATCGACCAGTTCGGGTGCCTGGGCGATATCCGGCGTGTGCAAAAAGAGATACGGCGTGGTGGTCTGTTCCCACTTCGCTAATGTCTGCAGCCAGACGGCGAACATCGCCTGGTTTTGCTGCATATTATCGCTGCCGATAAACCTGACCATCGGGTTCTGCGCGGTCACAATGGCGTGAACCGGCACTTTCGGTTTTTTGCGCTGGGCATCCACAATCGCTTCACTGTGCGGGATGGCGCTGTGGACGGGGCGGCTGTCAAGGATCACCCGGTTAACGGAACGTTCAAGCAGGCCGCGATTGAGGGCTTTTTCCGCTTCGCCCTTCGCAAAGAATTGCGGGTGTCGGACTTCAACGCCGTAGGTGAAGTCACGGGGCAGGGCATCCAGGAACTGCCAGAGCGCAGGCAGATCGCGCGGGGCAAAGGTGGCGGGAAGCTGGAGCCAGTACTGACCAATGCGGTTCGCCAGCGGCGACATGCGCGTAAAAAATTCTTCGGTCAACTCTCCGCAGTTGCGCAGCGCGGCCTGGTGGGAAATGGTGGCCGGAAACTTGAAGCAGAAGCGGAAGTCATCCGTCGTTTGTTCCCGCCAGCGCGCAACAACCTCTGCTTTGGGGAGCGCATACAGGGTGGTGTTACCCTCGACACAGTTGAAGTGTCGGGCATACTCCTCAAGGCTGGTGATGCCAAGGCGCACCCATTTCGGGTGCGACCACTGGGGCAAACCGACATACATCATAGCGCGCGTAAAATCTCATCCGTGCTGCGCACGCGGCCAATGCGCGGGAAGATATGGGTCATGCTGCCCTGGTGCTGTTCCGCGGTGGCTGCGCTGCAGGCATCTTCGGCAATCACCAGATTAAAGCCCAGCTCCCATGCGTTACGGGCGGTAGATTCCACGCCGATGTTGGTGGAAATGCCGCACAGGATAATGGTGTCGATGCCGCGACGGCGCAGCTGTAGCTCGAGATCGGTGCCGTAAAATGCGCCCCACTGACGTTTAGTCACTTCAATGTCGCTGTCGCGTTTGCCGAGTGAGACCGGGTACGTCCACCAGTTTTCCGGCAGGGCACGCGCAGGAACCTGTGCGTCAACGGGCTGTTTTAACGCTTCGGCGTAATCGGCTGACCAGCCGACACGGACCAAAACCACCGGGGCACCGCTGGCGCGACATTTTTCCGCCAGGCGAGCGGCGCGGCTTACCACGTCGTCCGCGCTGTGCGGGCCACCGGCAAAGGGCAGGATGCCTTCCTGTAAATCAATCACCACAAGCGCGGTTTTGCTGGCATCAAATGTTAACATCGTTACTCCCGTTAAATTAACCACTTCCAGACACCATACGACGTGATGGCCTGTTATCGGTCGGATAATTTTGTTAATTTTTGTGAGAATAGACAATAAGCGTGCAGCAAACGACCGTCTGGCCGTGGTTCGCTCTTATCGTCCGGCGGAATTTCCAGTATAATAGCCGCCTTTTTTCATCCAGTTGTGACATACAGAAAGCTGCGACATAGTAGCCTGCACACCAGGCGACATTTAGCCTGCGGCTAATTAAGGGATATCTCATGCGTACAGAATATTGCGGGCAGCTGCGTCAGTCCCACGTCGGACAGCAGGTAACCCTGTGTGGTTGGGTCAACCGTCGTCGTGATCTTGGTAGCCTTATCTTCATCGATATGCGCGACCGCGAAGGTATCGTTCAGGTGTTCTTCGATCCGGATCGTGCGGACGCGTTGAAGCTGGCTTCTGAGCTGCGTAATGAGTTCTGCATTCAGGTCACCGGCACCGTACGTGCGCGTGACGAGAAAAACGTCAACGCGGACATGGCGACCGGTGCCATTGAAGTGCTGGCGTCCGATCTGACGATCATCAACCGTGCTGAAGCGCTGCCGCTGGACTCCAACCACGTCAACACTGAAGAAGCGCGTCTGAAATACCGCTACCTGGATCTGCGTCGCCCGGAAATGGCTCAGCGCCTGAAAACACGTGCGAAAATCACCAGCCTGGTGCGCCGTTTTATGGATGACCACGGTTTCCTCGACATCGAAACCCCGATGCTGACCAAAGCCACGCCGGAAGGCGCGCGCGATTACCTGGTGCCATCCCGCGTTCACAAAGGCAAATTCTACGCGCTGCCACAGTCTCCACAGCTGTTCAAACAGCTGCTGATGATGTCAGGCTTCGATCGCTATTATCAGATCGTGAAATGCTTCCGTGACGAAGACCTGCGTGCTGACCGCCAGCCAGAATTTACCCAGATCGATGTTGAAACCTCCTTCATGACCGCCGAACAGGTGCGTGAAGTGATGGAAGCGCTGGTGCGTAGCCTGTGGAACGACGTGAAAGGCGTTGAGCTGGGCGACTTCCCGATCATGACCTTCGCCGAAGCCGAGCGTCGCTACGGCTCTGATAAACCGGACCTGCGTAACCCGATGGAACTGGTGGACGTGGCGGACCTGGTGAAATCCGTGGAGTTTGCGGTCTTTGCCGGCCCGGCTAACGACGCCAAAGGCCGTGTCGCTGCGCTGCGCGTACCGGGCGGTGCGGCACTGAGCCGTAAGCAGATTGACGACTACGGCAACTTCATCAAGATCTACGGCGCGAAAGGTCTGGCTTATATTAAAGTCACCGAGCGCGCGAAAGGCCTGGAAGGGATCACCAGCCCGGTCGCGAAATTCCTGAACGCGGAGATCGTGGAAGCGATCCTTGAGCGCACCGGCGCGCAGGACGGCGATATGATCTTCTTCGGCGCAGATAACAAGAAAATCGTTGCGGATGCGATGGGCGCGCTGCGTCTGAAGCTGGGTAAAGATCTGAACCTGACCGACGAGTCCAAATGGGCGCCGCTGTGGGTGATTGACTTCCCAATGTTCGAAGATGACGGCGAAGGCGGCCTGACCGCGATGCACCACCCGTTCACCTCGCCGAAAGACATGACGGCTGCAGAGCTGAAAGCGGCACCGGAAGATGCGGTCGCCAACGCCTACGATATGGTCATCAACGGCTACGAAGTGGGCGGCGGTTCCGTGCGTATTCACAGCGGTGAAATGCAGCAGACCGTGTTCGGCATCCTGGGCATTAACGAGCAGGAGCAGCGCGAGAAATTCGGCTTCCTGCTGGACGCGCTGAAATACGGTACGCCTCCGCATGCGGGTCTGGCCTTCGGTCTTGACCGTCTGACCATGCTGCTGACTGGCACCGATAACATCCGTGATGTTATTGCCTTCCCGAAAACCACCGCAGCAGCGTGTCTGATGACCGAAGCGCCAAGCTTTGCCAACCCGGCCGCGCTGGCTGAGCTGGGCATTGACGTGGTGAAGAAGGAAGAGAAAAACTGATATGACATATAAGCTTCCCGTTTCGGTCCTGGTGGTCATCTATGCAGAAGACACGAAGCGGGTGCTGATGTTGCAGCGGCGCGATGACCCTGATTTCTGGCAGTCGGTTACCGGCAGTCTGGAAGAGGGGGAAACCGCGTTGCAGGCCGCCGCGCGCGAAGTAAAGGAAGAGGTCGCCATTGATGTTGCCCGCGAGCAACTGACCCTGAAGGACTGTCAGCGTACGGTGGAGTTTGAAATTTTTAGCCATTTACGTCATCGCTACGCGCCGGGTACCGAGCGCAATACGGAGTCGTGGTTCTGTCTCGCGCTTCCCCATGAGAGGGAGATCGTGTTTACCGAACACCTGACCTACCGCTGGGTGAATGCGGCGGATGCCGCCGCACTGACCAAGTCGTGGAGCAACCGGCAGGCGATTGAAGAATTTGTAATTAACGCAGCCTGAGAAGGCGCGATTTTTGGAGAACTTTTTATGGCAGGTCATAGTAAGTGGGCCAACACCAAACACCGCAAAGCGGCACAGGATGCCAAGCGCGGTAAGATCTTTACTAAAATTATTCGCGAGCTGGTGACTGCAGCGCGTCTGGGCGGCGGCGATCCGGCTTCTAACCCGCGTCTGCGCGCGGCGGTGGATAAGGCGCTGTCTAACAACATGACGCGTGACACTCTGAACCGTGCTATCGCACGTGGCGTGGGCGGTGATGAAGACGCGAACATGGAAACCATCATTTATGAAGGTTACGGCCCTGGCGGTACCGCGGTGATGGTTGAATGTCTGTCTGACAACCGTAACCGTACCGTTGCAGAAGTGCGTCATGCCTTCAGCAAATGCGGTGGTAACCTGGGGACTGACGGTTCCGTGGCCTACCTGTTCAGCAAAAAAGGCGTCATCTCCTTCGAGAAAGGCGACGAAGATGTGATCATGGAAGCGGCGCTGGAAGCCGGTGCGGAAGACGTCGTGACCTACGATGATGGCGCAATCGATGTTTACACCGCGTGGGAAGAGATGGGTGCGGTGCGTGATGCGCTGGAAGCGGCGGGGCTGAAAGCGGACAACGCTGAAGTCTCCATGATCCCTTCCACCAAAGCAGACATGGATGCGGAAACCGCGCCGAAACTGCTGCGTCTGATCGACATGCTGGAAGACTGCGACGACGTGCAGGAAGTGTATCACAACGGTGAAATCTCTGATGAGGTTGCAGCGACTCTCTGATGAGAGCGTGTAAATCCGTTACAGGAGACGCGTGATGTCGATTATCCTCGGGATTGACCCTGGCTCACGCGTCACCGGTTATGGCGTCATCCGTCAGGTAGGACGCCAGCTAACCTACCTTGGCAGCGGGTGTATTCGCACCAAAGTGGACGATCTGCCGTCACGCCTGAAGCTTATCTATGCAGGCGTAACGGAGATCATCACCCAGTTTCAGCCAGATTATTTCGCCATCGAGCAGGTCTTTATGGCGAAAAACGCCGATTCGGCGTTAAAGCTCGGTCAGGCGCGGGGGGTGGCCATTGTGGCGGCGGTGAACCAGGATTTGCCGGTATTCGAATACGCGGCAAGACAGGTCAAGCAGACGGTGGTGGGGATTGGTAGCGCGGAGAAAAGCCAGGTGCAGCACATGGTGCGGACCTTGCTGAAGCTTCCCGCGAACCCGCAGGCCGATGCCGCGGATGCGCTGGCTATCGCGATTACCCACTGCCACGTCAGCCAGAACGCGATGCAAATGAGCGAGTCGCGGCTCAATCTGGCGCGAGGCAGGTTACGATAATGACAAATCAGGCTGGATGTTTATCCAGCCTTTTTTTATTATGTCGGCAGTTAATTTCTTCCAGAACGCAGGAGCGTCACGTGATAGGCAGACTCAGAGGCATCATCATTGAAAAACAACCCCCGTTAGTGCTGCTGGAAGTGGGTGGCGTGGGCTATGAAGTCCATATGCCGATGACCTGTTTCTACGAGCTGCCGGACGCGGGCAAAGAGGCGATTGTCTTTACCCAGTTTGTGGTGCGTGAAGATGCGCAACTGCTGTACGGTTTCAATAACAAACAGGAGCGTACCCTGTTCCGCGAGTTGATTAAAACCAATGGGGTGGGGCCGAAACTGGCGCTGGCAATTCTATCCGGCATGTCAGCCCAGCAGTTTGTGAATGCCGTTGAGCGTGAAGATCCTGCGGCGCTGATTAAACTTCCTGGCATCGGCAAAAAAACCGCCGAGCGCCTGATTGTCGAGATGAAAGACCGCTTTAAAGGACTGCATGGCGATCTCTTCACACCGGCGGCCGATCTGGTACTGACGTCTCCTGGCGCGCCTGCGACGGATGATGACGCCGAGCAAGAAGCGGTTGCTGCGCTGGTGGCGCTGGGCTATAAACCTCAGGAGGCCAGCCGTATGGTGAGCAAAATTGCCAAACCGGATGCCAGCAGTGAAACCCTGATTCGTGAAGCGCTGCGCGCTGCATTGTGAGGTAAAGGATGATTGAAGCAGATCGCCTGGTATCGGCAGGCACCCTTCAGGCAGAAGATGTGGTGGATCGCGCGATCCGCCCGAAACTGCTTGATGAGTATATCGGCCAGCCGCAGGTCCGTTCCCAGATGGAAATTTTCATCCAGGCGGCAAAACTGCGCGGCGATGCGCTCGATCACCTGCTGATCTTTGGTCCTCCGGGGTTGGGGAAAACCACGCTGGCGAATATCGTCGCCAATGAGATGGGCGTCAATCTGCGCACCACCTCCGGCCCGGTGCTGGAGAAGGCGGGCGATCTGGCGGCGATGCTGACCAACCTCGAACCGCATGATGTACTGTTTATTGATGAGATCCACCGCCTGTCACCGGTGGTGGAAGAGGTGCTCTATCCGGCGATGGAAGATTACCAGCTGGATATCATGATCGGTGAAGGGCCGGCTGCGCGCTCCATCAAAATCGACCTCCCGCCGTTTACCCTGATTGGTGCCACCACCCGTGCCGGGTCGTTAACCTCTCCACTGCGTGACCGCTTTGGTATCGTGCAGCGCCTGGAGTTTTATCAGGTGCCGGACCTGCAGCATATTGTGGGACGCAGCGCGCGCTACATGGGGCTGGATATGAGCGAAGAAGGGGCGTTTGAAGTGGCGAAGCGCTCCCGCGGCACGCCGCGTATCGCTAACCGTCTGCTGCGCCGCGTGCGCGACTTTGCTGAAGTAAAGCATGATGGCACGATTTCAGCCGAGATTGCCGCGCAGGCGCTGGATATGCTGAACGTTGATGCTGAAGGTTTTGACTATATGGACCGCAAGCTGCTGCTGGCGGTGCTGGACAAGTTCTTTGGCGGTCCGGTCGGGCTGGATAACCTGGCGGCGGCGATCGGTGAAGAGCGCGAAACGATCGAAGATGTGCTTGAGCCGTATCTCATCCAGCAGGGGTTCCTGCAGCGCACCCCGCGTGGACGCATGGCAACGGTGCGGGCGTGGAATCATTTCGGCATTACGCCGCCGGCAATGCCCTGAGTGGGGAAGGGTTTTGTCGCCCCGGTAAGCGAAGCGCCACCGGGGACATGCGGACTACTGCGCGGTTTTTTTCATCATACTGAAGATAAACAACACCGCCGCACTCAGCACCACGGACGGCCCCGCAGGCGTGTCATAGAACGCCGAGAAGGTTAATCCCCCCGTCACGGCAATCATGCCGACGATAACCGCCACGCCGGCCATCTGTTCCGGCGTACGCGCAAAACGACGCGCCGTGGCGGCCGGAATAATCAGCAGTGAGGTGATAATCAGCGCACCAACGAACTTCATCGCCACGCCTATGGTTAACGCCGTCACCAGCATCAGCAGCAGTTTTACACGCTGCAGCTTCACGCCGTCGACAAACGCCAGATCGGGGCTGACGGTCATCGCCAGCAGATTACGCCACTGCCAGAGCAAAATCCCCAGGACCACGATCACGCCAATGGCGATAGCGATCAGATCCTCCGGCGTCACGGCCAGCAGGTCGCCGAACAGGTAGGCCATCAGATCGACACGGATATTCGACATCAGACTGACCACCACCAGACCCAGGGACAGGGCGCTGTGCGCCATGATGCCCAGCAGCGTGTCGATGGCAAGGTGAGGACGTTTTTCCAGCCAGACCAGACCGGCCGCGAGCAACAGCGTGACGACAATCACCGCATAGAAGGGATTTACATCCAGCAGCAGGCCAAAGGCAACGCCCAACAGAGAGGCATGCGCCAGGGTATCACCGAAATAGGACATTCTGCGCCACACCACAAACGAGCCCAGCGGCCCCGCGGCGCAGGCAAGCATAATCCCGGCCAGCCAACCGGGCAGTAATAATTCAATCATGAGTGTCCATTTCCCCGACGCAGAACGATTCGTCCCTGTAAATCATGGCGATGATTATGATGATGGCGATAAATGCCCAGCTGTTCAGCGCCGCGAGGGCCGAACATGGAGATAAATTCCGGATGCATTGATACCACTTCAGGCGTGCCGGAACAGCAGATATGATGGTTGAGGCACAGCACTTCATCGGTTTTCGCCATCACCAGATGTAAATCGTGGGAGACCATCAGCACCGCGCAGTTCAGTTCCCGGCGCAGCTGGTCGATGAGGTCGTACAGCGCGACCTGGCCGTTAACATCCACACCCTGGGTGGGCTCATCCAGGACCAGCAGCTGTGGGCTGCTCAACAGCGCGCGGGCAAGTAAAACACGTTGCGTTTCGCCGCCGGAAAGTTTTTGCAGCGGCGCATCGATAAGATGACCCGCCTGTACGCGTTTCAGTGCCGGGAGAATATCCGCTTTCCGTGTGCCGGGACGCAAACGCAGGAAACGGCTGACCGTCAGGGGCAGCGTGGCATCGAGGTGAAGTTTTTGCGGCACATAGCCGATTCGCAATTTTTCCTCGCGCGCGATGACGCCTTCATCGGGGACGACCAGACCCAGCACCACGCGCACCAGGGTCGATTTACCTGCGCCATTGGGGCCGAGCAGCGTTAGAATTTTACCGGGCTTCAGATCCAGCGACACGTCAGAGAGGACGCGGCGCTGACCAAATGAGACCGAAATATTTTCAAGAGAAACCAATGTCGTCATGTCATTTTAAGCTTGAAGAAGTCAACGAATGTTATAATATCACATTTCACGCATTCACTACGATGATTAGTCGCATTATGTTACATAAAAATACGCTTCTTTTCGCAGCATTATCCGCTGCCCTTTGGGGTACAACCGCACAAGATGTTAACGCTGCCGTTGTCGCTTCGCTTAAACCGCTCGGGTTCATCGCATCGGCCATTGCTGATGGGGTGACACAGACTGAGGTTTTGCTCCCGGATGGGGCATCTGAGCATGACTATTCCCTGCGCCCTTCGGATGTAAAACGCTTACAAAACGCAGACTTAGTGGTCTGGATTGGACCAGAAATGGAAGCGTTTATGCAGAAGTCGGCAAAACAGATCGCGGGCGAAAAACAGGTCGCGATTGCCGCACTCCCCGGAGTGAAACCGCTGCTCATGAAAGGCGCGGATGACGACGGTGACGAACATGACCATCATCATGCTGACAGTGAAAAAGGTGATGAGGATCACCATCACGGCGAGTACAACATGCATCTTTGGCTTTCCCCAGAGATAGCGCGGCTTTCGGCGGTTGCAATCCATGACAAATTAGTGGAACTTATGCCGCAAAGTCGAGCCAAACTTGACGCCAACCTGAAGGATTTTGAGGCACAATTAGCCGCAACCGATAAGCAGGTAGGTAATGAGCTCGCACCGCTGAAAGGAAAAGGGTATTTCGTTTTTCATGACGCCTACGGCTATTACGAAAAACACTACGGCCTGACCCCGCTGGGTCATTTCACCGTCAATCCTGAAATTCAGCCTGGTGCGCAGCGTTTACATGAAATCAGAACACAGCTGGTTGAGCAAAAAGCAACATGCGTTTTTGCTGAGCCACAGTTCAGGCCAGCGGTCGTAGAAGCCGTGGCCAGGGGGACATCCGTGCGCATGGGGACCCTTGACCCGCTAGGAACGAATATCCAGTTGAGCAAAGCGAGCTATTCGCAGTTTCTCAGCCAACTGGCGAACCAGTATGCGAGCTGCCTGAAAGGAGATTAACGAGGAAGTGAATACGTGCAACAGATAGCCCGCTCTGTCGCTCTGGCATTTAACAATCTGCCCCGACCCCACCGCGTTATGCTGGGGTCGCTTACAGTTCTCACCTTAGCGGTCGCCGTCTGGCGGCCCTATGTTTACCACCCGAGTTCTGCCCCTATCATCAAAACCATAGAGCTTGAGAAGAGCGAAATCCGTTCTTTGCTGCCTGAAGCCAGTGAACCGATTGACCAGGCGGCCCAGGAAGATGAAGCCATCCCGCAGGATGAGCTGGACGATAAAACCGAAAACGAAGCGGGTATCCACGAATACGTTGTTTCAACCGGGGACACGCTCAGCAGCGTGCTGAACCAGTACGGCATCGACATGGGCAATATCAGCCAGCTGGCGGCTGCTGATAAAGATCTTCGCAACCTGAAAATCGGGCAACAGCTCTCCTGGACATTAACCGCAGACGGGGATTTGCAACGCCTGACCTGGGAAATGTCCCGCCGTGAAACCCGCACCTACGATCGCACTGCAAACGGTTTCAAGATGACCAGCGAAATGCAGAAGGGCGACTGGGTTAACAGCGTACTGAAAGGTACCGTGGGCGCGAGCTTTGTCTCCAGCGCGCGCGATGCAGGATTGACCAGCGCTGAAATCAGTTCGGTGATTAAAGCCATGCAGTGGCAGATGGATTTCCGCAAACTGAAGAAGGGCGATGAGTTTTCCGTCCTGATGTCCCGCGAAATGCTGGATGGCAAGCGCGAACAAAGCCAGCTGCTGGGGGTACGTCTGCGCTCCGAGGGCAAAGATTACTACGCGATCCGTGCCGAAGACGGTAAGTTCTATGACCGCACCGGTACGGGACTTGCGAAAGGTTTCCTGCGCTTCCCGACAGCCAAACAGTTCCGCGTCTCCTCTAACTTTAACCCGCGTCGCCTGAACCCGGTCACCGGACGCGTCGCGCCGCACCGTGGTGTTGACTTCGCTATGCCGCAGGGCACGCCGGTACTGGCGGTAGGGGATGGTGAAGTGGTGGTCGCCAAACGTAGCGGTGCAGCCGGTTATTATGTCGCGGTGCGTCATGGCCGTACGTATACCACTCGCTATATGCACCTGCGTAAGCTGCTGGTCAAACCGGGCCAGAAAGTGAAGCGTGGCGACCGTATCGCCATCTCCGGCAATACCGGACGTTCCACCGGCCCGCACCTGCACTATGAAGTGTGGATCAACCAGCAAGCGGTGAACCCGCTGACGGCGAAACTGCCGCGCACTGAAGGCCTGACGGGTAAAGATCGTACTGATTACCTGGCGCAGGTAAAAGAGGTGGTGCCGCAGCTGAGCTTAAACTAAGCTCCCTGTTTTTGTTAAAAAAGCCGGCGTCAGTATGCGCCGGCTTTTTCTTTTGTGCGTGGGCGACTGCCTCGCTACACTATCTGCATTAAATTTTGCGTCATCAGACCCTGGATCCAGCATGGAAACCCAAAAAAACAATATTGAATACATTCCTGAGTTTGAAAAATCCTTTCGTCATCCGCGCAACTGGGGCGCCTGGCTTGGCGTTTACGCCTTTGCGGGCATCGCGATGCTGCCGGCCTCCGTCCGCGATCCTGTGCTGGGCAAAATAGGCCGACTGGCCGGACGCTTAGGCAAAAGCGCCCGTCGCCGCGCGCAAATTAACCTTTATTACTGCTTCCCGGAAAAGAGCGACGCCGAGCGCGAGGCCATTATTGACGCAATGTATACCACCGCCCCGCAGGCAATGGCGATGATGGCAGAGCTGGCGCTGAAAGGGCCGGAGAAAGTCATGGAGCGCGTTGACTGGAAAGGGCTGGAGATTATCGATGAGATGCGACGCAACGAGGAGAAAGTCATCTTTCTCGTTCCGCACGGCTGGGGCGTGGATATTCCTGCCATGCTGATGGCCTCTCAGGGTCAGAAGATGGCGGCAATGTTCCACAACCAGGGCAACAAGATCTTCGATTACGTCTGGAATACCGTACGTCGTCGTTTTGGTGGCCGCCTGCATGCGCGAAATGACGGTATTAAACCGTTTATTCAGTCTGTGCGTCAGGGATACTGGGGCTACTATTTGCCGGATCAGGACCACGGCCCGGAGCACAGTGAGTTTGTGGATTTCTTCGGAACCTACAAGGCGACCCTGCCCGCGATTGGCCGCCTGATGAAAGTGTGCCGCGCCCGCGTGATACCGCTTTTCCCGACCTACGATGGCAACACCCATCGCCTGAGCATTGAGGTGCGCCCGCCGATGGACGATCTGCTCACCGCGGACGATCGCACCATCGCCCGCCGTATGAATGAAGAGGTGGAGATTCTGGTGGGACCGCATGCTGAGCAGTACACGTGGATCCTGAAGTTGCTCAAAACGCGTAAGCCGGGTGAAAAAGAGCCGTATAAACGCAAAGAGCTGTATCCAACGAAATAAAAAACACCCCTCACCCTGTCCCTCTCCCCACAGGGGAGAGGGGATCGCACATTTCCGTTTTATTCGACTGTGAGTACGCGCGTGGTGTTGGTTGAGCCGATGGTGCTCATCACATCACCCTGGGTCACGATAACGATATCACCAGAGACCAGATAACCTTTGTCGCGCAGCAGGTTTACGGCATCGTGCGCCGCGGCCACGCCGTCATTGGTGCTGTCGAAGTGTACCGGCGTCACACCGCGGTACAGCGCCGTCAGGTTCAGCGTACGTTCGTGACGAGACATGGCGAAGATCGGCAGACCGGAGCTGATACGCGAGGTCATCAGCGCGGTACGGCCGGATTCGGTCATGGTGATGATCGCCGTTACGCCTTTAAGGTGGTTCGCGGCATACATGGCGGACATGGCAATCGCTTCTTCCACGTTGTCGAACTGCACGTCCAGACGGTGTTTAGAAACGTTGATGCTCGGGATCTTTTCAGCGCCCAGGCAGACGCGCGCCATGGCGGCCACGGTCTCTGCAGGGTACTGACCCGCAGCGGTTTCCGCCGAGAGCATCACCGCATCGGTACCGTCCAGTACGGCGTTGGCCACGTCCATGACTTCCGCACGGGTTGGCATCGGGTTGGTGATCATGGATTCCATCATCTGAGTGGCGGTGATCACCGCGCGGTTCAGCTGACGTGCGCGACGGATCAGCGCTTTCTGGATCCCGACCAGCTCAGGGTCACCGATTTCCACACCCAGGTCGCCACGCGCAACCATCACTACGTCAGACGCGAGGATCACGTCGTCCATGGCATCCTGATCGCAAACGGCTTCCGCACGCTCAACTTTCGCAACGATTTTGGCATCACAACCTGCATCACGTGCCAGACGACGCGCATAGTTCAGGTCTTCGCCGCAGCGCGGGAAGGAGACCGCCAGGTAGTCAACGCCAATCAGCGCCGCGGTCACGATGTCCGCTTTGTCTTTGTCGGTCAGCGCTTCCGCAGAGAGACCACCGCCCAGTTTGTTGATGCCCTTATTGTTGGAGAGCGGGCCGCCGACGGTGACTTCGGTGAACACCTTCATGCCCTGAACTTCCAGCACCTTCAGCTGTACGCGACCGTCGTCGAGCAGCAGGATATCGCCCGGTACCACGTCCGCTGGCAGGCCTTTATAGTCGATACCGACTTTCTCTTTATCGCCTTCGCCTTTGCCCAGGTTGGCATCAAGCAGGAACTTATCACCAATATTGAGGAAAACTTTCCCCTCTTTAAAGGTTGAAACACGAATCTTAGGACCCTGCAAATCGCCAAGGATAGCGACGTGGCGGCCCAGTTTTGCTGCGATTTCACGCACTTTATCGGCACGTAATTTATGGTCTTCTGGCGTACCGTGAGAGAAGTTCATACGCACCACGTTGGCGCCAGCGGCGATAATTTTCTCGAGATTATTATCACGATCGGTGGCCGGGCCTAAGGTGGTTACGATCTTGGTTCTGCGAAGCCTTCTGGACATGTAATACTCCGTTGACTGAAACAACTTTGGTGTTGCGTGAACATTGAATCGGCCTTCATCTGCCGCAAGGCAGCAGCGAGTGGACCGAATGCCGTAAATCGTTACATCGTAATTATTCGTTACGTCTTCGTTATCAACTATCGAACATCGCTCTTTATAAGCAATTCTTTATCAAAACGCGATTCCTTAAGCGCTTCCTTGACCCGCTTCAAGTTATCCCGGAATTTTGCCCCCCGACGTAAGGTAAAACCGGTTGCCAGCACGTCGATCACCGTGAGCTGCGCCAGGCGGGAGACCATCGGCATATAAATATCGGTGTCTTCCGGTACGTCGAGCGTGATCGCCAGCGTCGCCTCACGGGCCAGCGGCGTGCCCGCCGTGGTAAGCGCGATAACCATGGCATCGTTTTCACGGGCCAGCTGCGCCAGTTCGACCTGACTCTTGGTGCGGCCGGTATGCGAAATCAGTACCACGACGTCATCTTCACTGCAATTCATACAGCTCATGCGTTGCAGCACAATGTCATCGGAATAAATCACCGGGACGTTAAAGCGGAAAAATTTGTTCATGGCGTCATGCGCTACGGCCGCCGACGACCCGAGACCAAAGAACGCAATCCGCTTGGCCTGGGTAAGGAGATCCACCGCGCGATTCACGGCGCTCATATCCAGAGACTGGCGGACGTGGTCAAGCGAGGCCATGGCTGATTCAAATATTTTCGCGGTATAGGCATCAACACTGTCGTCTTCATCCACATTGCGATTAACATAGGGGGTGCCATTAGCCAGACTTTGTGCCAGATGCAGTTTAAAATCAGGGAAGCCGCGTGTTTCCAGGCTGCGGCAAAAGCGATTGACCGTCGGTTCACTCACACCCGCTTCCTGTGCCAGAGCGGCGATGCTTGAATGGATCGCCTGCGCGGGAGAGGCCAGAATGACCTCGGCCACTTTACGCTCGGATTTGCTAAGGTGTTCCAGTTGAAACTGGATTTTTTCCAGCATGTTCATGTTAACAGGACGCTCATGGGTGTAAACGATTTCATAAATTGATGAAATCGTAATTCGATTTAGCCGATATTACCCCTGTGACTTCCAGAAAGGGTAACAATCGACAAGATAATGTTGTTGTTTTTTTTCATAACTTGATCGGTGTCGGGTTTTGCTGCGGCCCTGTTGCGCAAAGAATCGACGGTTGTTGCGTCATTACGCCATTGTAATCGTCTGAAGGGTGAAAAATCGCGGTATCGCACGCGACGATAAGCGCTAATGGTTTCGGGAATGACGTAAAAGCAGTACAGTGCATTGTAATAAAATTACAACGATACCTGGCGGAAGTACCAGGTGATCCAACTGAGGAGAATGACATGGCGGTAACGCAAACAGCCCAGGCATGTGACCTGGTCATTTTCGGCGCGAAAGGCGATCTTGCACGCCGAAAATTGCTGCCTTCCCTGTATCAACTGGAGAAAGCGGGCCAAATTCATCCGGATACCCGTATCCTGGGTGTTGGGCGCGCCGACTGGGACAAGGACGCTTACACCAAAGTTGTCCGCGAGGCGCTCGAAACTTTCATGAAAGAAAAAATTGATGAAAGTTTGTGGGATACCCTGAGTGGCCGTCTCGATTTCTGCAATCTGGACGTGAATGACGTCAGCGCGTTTAGCCGTTTAGGCGCGATGCTGGATCAGAAAAACCGTGTCACCATTAACTATTTCGCCATGCCGCCAAGCACCTTCGGCGCCATTTGCAAAGGGCTGGGCGAAGCCAAACTGAACGCCAAGCCGGCTCGCGTCGTGATGGAAAAACCGTTGGGAACGTCGCTGGCCACCTCGCGTGAAATCAACGACCAGGTGGGCGAGTTCTTTGAAGAGTGCCAGGTTTACCGTATTGACCACTACCTCGGTAAAGAGACGGTTCTGAACCTGCTGGCGCTGCGTTTTGCTAACTCCCTGTTTGTGAATAACTGGGATAACCGCACCATTGACCACGTGGAAATCACCGTGGCGGAAGAGGTGGGCATTGAAGGCCGCTGGGGTTACTTTGACCAGGCCGGCCAGATGCGCGACATGATCCAGAACCACCTGCTGCAAATCCTGTGCATGATTGCCATGTCGCCACCGTCCGATCTGACGGCGGACAGCATCCGTGACGCGAAAGTGAAAGTGCTAAAGTCGCTGCGCCGCATCGACCGTTCCAACGTGCGTGAGAAGACCGTGCGTGGTCAGTACACCGCCGGGTTTGCGCAAGGCAAAAAAGTGCCGGGTTACCTGGAAGAAGAGGGCGCGAACAAGTCCAGCAACACCGAGACGTTTGTGGCGATCCGCGTGGACATCGACGACTGGCGCTGGGCGGGGGTACCGTTCTACCTGCGCACCGGTAAACGTCTGCCAGCCAAGTGCTCCGAAGTGGTGGTCTACTTTAAAAACCCGGAACTGAACCTGTTCAAAGAGTCCTGGCAGGAGCTGCCGCAGAACAAGCTGACCATTCGTCTGCAGCCGGACGAAGGGGTTGATATCCAGATCCTGAACAAAGTGCCGGGCCTGGATCATAAACACAACCTGCAGACCACCAAGCTGGATCTGAGCTACTCCGAAACCTTCAACCAGACGCACCTGGCGGATGCTTACGAGCGTCTGCTGCTGGAAACCATGCGCGGTATCCAGGCGCTGTTCGTGCGTCGCGATGAAGTGGAAGAGGCATGGAAATGGGTCGACTCCATTACCGAAGCCTGGGCTGCCGATCAGGATGCGCCAAAACCGTATCAGGCTGGCACCTGGGGACCTGTTGCGTCGGTGGCGATGATCACCCGCGATGGTCGCTCCTGGAACGAGTTTGAGTAAGATAATCCGCTAGCCCGAAAGTGTTATTTTACCGGTAACATGATCTAACACAGCTCGTGGCATAATTTTTGACTTTTAAGCTCCGTGTGGATTCACCCGCGGAGCTTTTTTTATTACACTGCCGGAAGTGATTTTGCCCCTGAGCTCCGGACAGCAAGCGTTTCAGCGTTGTTAACAACTGCCAGCGACTTTGTAAACTCCCGAGCCCGGACAGATAAATGAGAGGAGCTTTTATGAATCCGACATTGTTACGCGTAACACAACGCATTATCGAGCGCTCGAAAGAGACCCGTTCGGCCTACCTCGCCCGGATTGAACAGGCAAAGAGCAACACCGTCCACCGCTCGCAGCTGGCCTGCGGTAACCTGGCACACGGCTTCGCCGCCTGCCAGCCTGAAGATAAAGCGTCGCTGAAAAGCATGTTGCGTAACAATATCGCCATCATCACCTCCTATAACGACATGCTTTCCGCGCACCAGCCTTATGAGGTCTATCCCGACATCATCCGTAAAGCGCTGCACAGCGTGAATGCCGTTGGTCAGGTCGCGGGCGGGGTGCCTGCCATGTGCGACGGCGTGACGCAGGGGCAGGACGGTATGGAGCTGTCGCTGCTGAGCCGTGAAGTGATAGCGATGTCTGCGGCGGTGGGGCTGTCACACAATATGTTTGACGGCGCGCTGTATCTCGGCGTATGCGACAAGATTGTTCCGGGTCTGGTCATGGCTGCGCTGTCGTTTGGTCATCTGCCTGCGATCTTTGTGCCATCAGGCCCGATGGCAAGCGGTCTGCCGAACAAAGAAAAAGTCCGTATCCGCCAGCTGTATGCCGAAGGTAAAGCCGATCGTCAGGCGCTGCTGGAGGCGGAAGCCGCGTCTTACCATGCGCCGGGCACTTGTACGTTCTACGGTACCGCGAACACGAACCAGATGGTGGTGGAGTTTATGGGGATGCAGCTTCCGGGCTCGTCCTTTATCCAGCCGGATGCCCCGTTGCGCAAAGCGCTGACCGAGGCTGCGGCCCGTCAGGTCACGCGTCTGACCGGAAACGGCAACGAATGGATGCCGATGGGCAAAATGGTTGATGAAAAAGTCATCGTCAACGGTATCGTCGCGCTGCTGGCAACGGGGGGGTCAACTAACCACACCATGCACCTGGTGGCCATGGCGCGTGCGGCGGGTATTCTGATTAACTGGGATGATTTCTCCGAGATCTCATCCGTGGTGCCGCTGATGGCGCGCCTGTACCCGAACGGTCCGGCGGACATTAACCACTTCCAGGCCGCAGGCGGCGTACCGCTGCTGATGCGCGAGCTGCTGAAGGGCGGTCTGCTGCATGAAGATGTGAACACCGTGGCGGGCTTCGGCCTGAAGCGCTACACCCAGGAGCCGTGGCTGAACAACGGCGAGCTGGACTGGCGTGATGGCGCGAGCGCCTCTCTTGACCCACAGGTAATTGCCACCATCGACAAACCGTTCTCTCCTCACGGTGGCACCAAAGTGCTGAGCGGTAACCTGGGGCGCGCGGTGATGAAAACCTCTGCCGTACCGGAAGAGAATCAGGTTATCGAAGCGCCGGCGGTGGTGTTCGAAAGCCAGCATGACGTATTACCTGCCTTTGACGCCGGACTTCTCGACAAAGACTGCGTGGTGGTGGTGCGTCATCAGGGGCCGAAAGCCAACGGGATGCCAGAATTACATAAACTTATGCCACCACTTGGTGTATTATTGGACCGCCGTTTCAAAATTGCACTGGTGACCGATGGACGCCTCTCAGGCGCATCCGGTAAAGTGCCTTCCGCCATCCACGTGACGCCGGAAGCTTATGACGGCGGGTTGCTGGCGAAAGTGCGTGACGGCGACATGATCCGCGTAAACGGACAGACAGGCGAGTTAACCCTGCTGGTCGATGACGCAGAGCTGGCGGCACGTAACCCCCATATTCCTGACCTGAGCGCCTCGCGCGTGGGGACAGGGCGCGAAATGTTTGGTGCGCTGCGTGAGAAACTCTCCGGTGCTGAGCAGGGTGCAACCTGTATTACGTTTTAAGACGACTTGATTTTAACGATCTGGCGAGAGAAGACTCTGATGAAAAACTGGAAAACAAGTGCAGAAGCAATCCTGACCACTGGCCCTGTCGTGCCGGTTATCGTGGTAAACAAGCTGGAGCACGCTGTACCGATGGCGAAAGCGCTGGTTGCGGGCGGCGTTCGCGTTCTGGAAGTGACCCTGCGTACCGCCTGCGCGATGGATGCCATTCGCGCTATCGCTAAAGAAGTGCCGGACGCCATCATCGGTGCGGGTACCGTGACGAACGCAAAACAGCTGGCTGAAGTGACCGAAGCGGGTGCACAGTTCGCCATCAGCCCGGGTCTGACCGAGTCGCTGCTGAAAGCCGCCACCGAAGGCACGATTCCCCTGATCCCGGGTATCAGTACCGTATCTGAACTGATGCTGGGCATGGACTACGGTCTGAAAGAGTTCAAATTCTTCCCGGCAGAAGCCAACGGCGGCACCAAAGCGCTGCAGGCCATTGCGGGCCCATTCTCCCAGGTGCGTTTCTGCCCGACGGGCGGTATCTCTCCTGCCAACTACCGTGACTACCTGGCGCTGAAAAGCGTGCTGTGCATCGGTGGCTCATGGCTGGTGCCGGCGGATGCACTGGAAGCTGGCGACTGGGACCGCATTACCCGACTGGCTCGTGAAGCGGTTGAAGGCGCGAAGCAGTAAGTTATTCGCCGCATGAAAAACGGGCCCCGGGGCCCGTTTTTTTATCCTGCTACCTTAACGCCTGCGGCGGCCGCTTTCGCTCTCGTCACGGCGTCGTCCACGTTCTCCCCGGTGGCTAATGCCACGCCAAGACGACGGGAGCCGTCGATCTCCGGCTTGCCGAACAAGCGCACCTGCAGACCTGCGCCCACCGCCGCGTCGACGTTATCAAAGGTGACGTTCTGGCTGGTTAATTGCGGCAGGATCACCGCCGAGGCGGCCGGGCCGTACTGACGGATACCGCCGACGGGCAGTCCGAGGAAGGCGCGCACGTGCAGGGCGAATTCGGAGAGGTCCTGCGAGATGAGTGTGACCATGCCGGTGTCATGCGGGCGAGGGGAGACTTCGCTGAAAATCACCTCGTCACCGCAAACAAACAGCTCCACGCCGAACAGGCCATAGCCGCCCAGCGCCAGGACGGTCTTGCGGGCGATCGCCTGCGCGCGTTCCAGCGCCAGGGGGCTCATCTGCTGCGGCTGCCAGGATTCGCGGTAGTCGCCATCTTCCTGACGGTGGCCAATCGGGTCACAGAAATGGACGCCATCCACGGCGCTGACGGTCAGCAGGGTGATCTCGAAATCAAACTTCACCACACCTTCAACGATCACGCGACCGGCTCCGGCGCGCCCCCCCTGTTGGGCATAATCCCACGCCTTGTCAAGCGTACTGCTGTCGCGGATAAAGCTCTGCCCTTTACCGGAGGAGCTCATTACCGGCTTAATGATGCACGGGTAGCCGATCTCCTCGACGGCCCGCAGGAATGCGGCTTTATCACCAGCAAAACGGTAGCCCGACGTAGGCAACCCGAGCTCTTCCGCCGCCAGACGACGGATCCCTTCGCGGTTCATGGTCAGCTTTGCGGCTTTTGCACAGGGCACCACGCGCTGGCCTTCCTGCTCAAGGGCGATCAGCGTATCGGTAGCGATGGCTTCAATTTCCGGCACCACAAAATCCGGTTTTTCACGCGTAATCAGTTCGCGAAGGGCATCGCCGTCCAGCATGTTAATCACATAAGAACGATGGGCGACGTGCATGGCGGGTGCATCAGCGTAGCGGTCAACGGCAATGACTTCCACGCCTAAACGTTGACACTCAATGGCGACTTCTTTTCCCAGCTCGCCCGATCCCAACAGCATCACTCGCGTCGCCGATGGCCGCAGCGCGGTTCCTAAACGAATCATAACAATCCCCCTGAAAAAGTTGCGGGCAGTATAAACGAAAACGTTTGCGTCTGTCTCGCGCACGGCTCAGTGCAGCAGGAAGAAATTTGCGCTTCTTTAGTCCGGCCAGACATTTCCTGACGCCTGCTCGCTTACGCTGTGGAACATGTTCACCGTTAAGTGAGGGAAACCATGTCAGGCTGGCTGAATCAATTGCAATCACTGTTAGGGCAGAAAACGGCATCGTCCGGCGAGCAGGGGCTCAGTAACCTGCTGGTACCTGGCGCGCTCGGCGGGCTGGCGGGCCTGCTGGTGGCGAATAAGTCCTCGCGCAAGCTGTTGGCAAAGTATGGCACTGGCGCGCTGCTGGCCGGTGGCGGGGCCATCGCGGGGACCGTTCTGTGGAATAAATACAAAGACAGGGTACGCACTGCGCACAAGGATGAACCACAGTATGGTGAACACACCTCGCCGCTGGATCTGCGTACCGAACGGCTTATCCTTGCGCTGGTCTTTGCCGCGAAAAGCGACGGGCACATCGACGATAAAGAACGATCGGCGATTGAGCAGCAACTGCGTGAAGCCGGTGTCGAAGAGAAGGGCAGAGCCCTGGTGGCGCAGGCGATTGAACAGCCGCTTGACCCGCAGCGTCTTGCACAGAGTGTGAAAAATGAGGAAGAGGCGCTTGAACTCTATTTCCTCAGCTGTGCCGCTATCGATATCGATCACTTTATGGAACGCAGCTACCTGAATGCGCTTGGCGACGCGCTGAAGATCCCCCAGGATGTGCGCGAAGGCATTGAGCAGGATATCCGGGAACAAAAACAGGCGTTACAGGGATAACGTCGCGGCGGGGTCACGGTTTCGCTTGCATCATGCGTGGGTTTTGCCAACCTTATAGGGTGTAAAACTAAAAAGAATGATGACATGCCACCGAAAGCCCGACGTATACCATATGCAATCACCACGCATGGCGATACGCGCATAGACAACTATTACTGGCTACGGGACGATTCGCGTTCCCGGCCAGAGGTACTCGACTACCTGCACGAGGAAAACGACTATGGCCGCAAGGTCATGTCCAGCCAGCAGACGCTTCAGGACCAGCTGCTGAATGAAATGGTACAGCGTATTCCTCAGCGTGATATCTCCGCGCCCTGGACCAAAAACGGCTACCGCTATCGCCATATCTACGAGCCCGGCAACGAGTACCCCATCTACCAGCGTCAGTCGGTGCTGAGCGCCGAGTGGGACGAGTGGGATATTCTGCTGGACGCCAACCAGCGCGCGGCCCACAGCGAGTTTTATACTCTGGGCGGCATGTCCATTTCACCGGATAACGCGGTGATGGCGCTGGCGGAGGATTATCTCTCCCGTCGCCAGTACGGCCTGCGTTTTCGCAATCTCGACACCGGCAACTGGTATCCGGAAATGCTGGAAAACGTCTCCCCGGATTTTGTCTGGGCAAATGACTCCGAAACGGTTTACTACGTCAAAAAACACGCCTCCACGCTGCTGCCTTACCAGGTTTGGCGACACACCGTGGGGACCGACTCCGCGGACGACGAGCTGGTCTATGAAGAGCAGGACGAAACCTTTTATGTCAGCCTGCATAAAACCTCCTCACGCCACTATGTCATTATCTTCCTGGCCAGCGCGACGACATCCGAAGTTCTGCTGCTGGATGCCGAACTGCCTGATGCTCAGCCGCTCTGCTTTCTGCCGCGCCGCAAGGACCACGAGTACAGCCTGGATCACTTCCAGCACAGCTTTTATGTGCGTTCGAATCGCGAGGGCAAAAACTTCGGCCTTTATAAAACCAAAGTGCGCGATGAGCGCAAGTGGGAAGTGCTGATCCCCGCGCGGGATCAGGTGATGCTGGAAGGCTTCACCCTGTTTACCGACTGGCTGGTGGTGGAAGAGCGCCAGCGGGGGCTGACCAGTATCCGACAAATCAACCGTAAAACCCGGGAAGTGGTGGGGATTGCGTTTGACGACCCGGCCTATGTGACGTGGATTGGTTTCAACCCGGAACCGGAATCCTCTCGGCTGCGCTACGGCTACTCGTCCATGACCACACCGGACACCCTGTTCGAACTGGATATGGACACCGGGCAGCGTCAGGTGATTAAACAGACCGAGGTCAAAGGGTTCGAGTCCGAAAACTACCGAAGCGAACACGTGTGGGTTACCGCCCGGGATGGCGTGGAGGTTCCCGTCTCGCTCGTCTATCACAAAGCGCATTTTCAGAAAGGGAAAAACCCGATCCTCGTCTACGGCTACGGCTCCTACGGCTCAAGCATGGACGCCGATTTCAGCAGCAGCAGATTAAGCCTGCTCGATCGCGGCTTTGTTTTCGCCATCGCCCATATTCGCGGCGGCGGCGAACTGGGGCAGCACTGGTATGAAGACGGGAAATTCCTCAAAAAGAAAAACACCTTTAATGACTACCTTGACGTCTGCGATGCGCTGATTGAACAGGGTTATGGCGATCCGCAGCTCTGCTTTGGCATGGGCGGCAGCGCGGGCGGCATGCTGATGGGGGCCGTTATCAACCAGCGTCCCGACCGCTTCAAAGGCATCGTCGCGCAGGTGCCGTTTGTTGATGTGGTCACCACCATGCTCGATGAATCCATTCCTCTTACCACCGGGGAGTTTGAGGAGTGGGGTAATCCGCAGGATGAGATTTACTACCGCTATATGAAAGAGTACAGCCCGTACGATAACGTCGAGGCGAAAGCCTACCCTCATATGCTGGTGACCACCGGTTTGCATGACTCTCAGGTGCAATACTGGGAGCCGGCAAAATGGGTGGCAAAACTGCGGGAGCTGAAAACCGACGATAATCTGTTGTTGCTCTGTACCGATATGGATTCCGGACACGGCGGGAAATCGGGACGGTTTAAATCGTATGAAGGGGTGGCCCTGGAGTATGCCTTTTTGATTGGCCTGGCGCAGGAGACGCTGGCAGGCCGTGCAGAGCGTTAAGCTTCGCCCAGATAATGTTTCAGCGTCAGACGCAGTTCCGGGCTCATTTTGTCGAGGTTGTTATACAGCCAGCGCAAATAGCCCGGGTCTTTATCGGCAATATCCGACACCGCTCTGCCCCGGTACTTACCAAAGGTAAACGTGGTCAGCAGCGCGGGGCGTCCGGTAATGGTCGCCATATCATCCGGCGTCCAGCCGGAGGTGTTCATAATATCGATGAGTAACGCGGCGGTGATATAGCAGTCATACAGGGCGCGGTGATGATGCAGCCCCTCAGGCGTGCGGACGCTGAGCTTACGGGACTTGTACAGCGCCATGTTACTGTACTTGATCCCCGGCCAGAGGCGACGCGCCAGCTTCATGGTACAAATCCACTCCCCGGGCATCTCCGGCAGCACGCGGCGGTCAAAGCTGGCGTTATGCGCGACGTACCACGGGCTACCGTAATAGTGGGGAATCACGTCTTCGATCCACGGTTTATCCGCCACCATCGATTCGGTAATGCGATGGATAGCCATCGCCTGAGGGCTGATGGGGCGATCGGGACGCACCAGATGGCTCATTGGGTTGACGATTTTTCCGTCAATCACGTCGACAGAGGCCACTTCCACTATTCCGCCCTGAAGATCGCAAGTTTCGGTATCGATGACGCGCAGCATTGAACACTCCTGAGCTTAAAACGCCTAGCCTAAAGGAATGATATCGCCTTGCCAACCCTGTCTGCCGAGCGAGCCCGTCAACAGTAACTCACCGTTATCCGCGCGGACAATCAGCTGACCTTTATCATCCCACAGCGCGCTGCCGCTACCGGCATTCGCCATGAGCACAGCAATGGCATATTTATGCGCGAAGCGCTGAAGGGTGCTGATGGACTGTCGCCAGCGGTAATCCCGCACCGACTGACAGCTGGTGAAGAGTGTTGCACTCGGGTCGAGATTCGGCGAATCGGCGTGGGCATCCATGATGCTCAGGTGTTTGTCCCCCGGCATCAGGCTGGCACCGCTGCCTTGCGGATAGCGCAAAACGCGCTGGCGAGAGGGGGTAAACAGCGCGAGGCCTTTCTGGCGCAGACCATTGCGCTCAACGGGGAGCCCGGCAATCACCGTAATCCGGTAAAAATGGGCCGCGTCAAGCAGGGGATCCAGTTGGGCGTCGCCGGGTGGGGGAGGTAACGTCGACGTCCCGGATCCCGTTAATGAGAGTTCAGGGAAGACCAGCAAATCACACCGTTGCCGTGCGGCTTCCGCAATGAAGCGAAGGTGGTGCGTAACATGGTCATCTATACTCTGGTGCTGCCCGCCATACTGGGCTGCCGCTATATTCCAATGTGACATCGTGACTTCCTTATACACTGAGTCGCAGGGATTTAAGAATACACCTAATTTAATCAGGGTTTTCTTATCCTGCCAGATTCAGCGTAAGGAAGTGTAACGAGTCGTTAAGCTTATTTAACTTTAGGTTCGTACGGCAAACGGGAGAGATTGACCGAGGCGAGACGGTGGGCGATTAATCTTTCACGGAACCAGTCCCGCAGATGGGCAGGTTGTTCACGTTCAACAACTTCCGCCACGATGGGCATGTTGTAACGCTCTTTGAAAGCGACGCCAGCGGCAGCGAGATCGACATTCACTTTATCCATCTCGTCCTGAGGAAGGGCGGCCAGATTGATCTTCATTACCTTCTCCTTATTATGCGGCGGCAACATTACCGCGATTGCGCGACGATGACAAGCGGAGGCGGGATGATCCTCGACTCGTTTATTATACAGCGTTATTCTTTAGCATACAGACATAATAAAAAGGAATGATTGCGATGGGTTTCTCCGCTTCCCGCGCGGCATGCGCACTGGTTTTTCTCGCCTCTACAGTGATTTCTCCCTCGGTGCTTGCGCATGCGCATCTTCAACAGACTATCCCGGCGGCAGACAGCCAGGTGAGCGCACCGCAGACCCTGACGCTGAATTTTTCGGAGGGTATCGAACCCGGTTTTAGCGGTGTAGTGGTAACGGATGCGCAAAAACAGGTCATCAGGGCCGGTACCGCTACGCGAGACGAAAAGAATAAAACTCAGCTTACCGTACCGCTGGAACAATCGCTGACGCCAGGGACTTACCAGGTCGACTGGCATGTGGTCTCGGTTGATGGCCATAAAACCAAAGGCAGCTATCACTTTAGCGTGAAATAGTATGCTGTCGCTGATTTACATCGGGTTGCGCTTTATCCACTTTGGGGCGCTGATGCTGGTTTTTGGCAATGCGCTTTACAGCGTCTGGTTTGCACCTTCTTCTCTCCAGCGTTTAATGTCACGGCGTTTTCAGGCGCAGCAGAAAGTGGCCTCCTTAATCAGCCTGGCGGCCGCACTTCTCATGTTTATGCTTCAGGGCGGATTGATGGGAAGCTGCTGGGGAGATGTGTTTGCCCCGCAGGTCTGGCAAAGCGTGTTGGGAACGCAGTTTGGTAGCGTCTGGCTGTGGCAGATTATTCTCGCGGCGATCGCGGTCGGCGCCGCATGGCTCGCGCCACTGAAAGGGTCGCGATTGCTGCTGCTGGCAATGGGGCAGCTTATCCTGCTGGCCGGGGTAGGACACGCGGCGATGCTGGAGGGGGCGATGGGGGCTTTGCAGCGTCTTAATCATGCTGTTCACCTGATCTGTGCCGCCACCTGGCTGGGGGGATTACTGCCGCTGCTGTTCTGCATGCGTCTGGCCAAAGGGCGCTGGCAGACTGCCGCCATCTACACCATGATGCGCTTCTCACGCGTGGGCCATTACGCCGTCGCCGGCGTGCTGCTCACCGGGGTGGTTAACGCGCTAATGATACTCGGCCTCCAGATTCCCTGGGAGGCTGGTTATGTACAGTTATTGTTGTTCAAATGTGCGCTGGTGGCGTTGATGGTGGTAATTGCGCTGGCAAATCGGTATTTTCTGGTGCCACGGTTCCGTCCGGAAACCGGACGGGCACAACAGATTTTTATCAGGATGACACAGGCAGAAGTGGTGCTGGGGGCGCTGGTACTGGCAACGGTAAGCCTGTTCGCCACCTGGGAACCCTTCTGACAAGGTTAAATATCATATGAAAAAGACAGTACTTTCTCTTGTATTGCTGGCCTGCACGGGGAGCGCGCTTGCTGCACCACAGGTTATCACCGTCAGCCGTTTCGAAGTGGGTAAGGACAAATGGGCGTTTAATCGCGAAGAGGTGATGCTGACCTGCCGTCCGGGCCATGCGCTGTACGCCATCAACCCGAGTACGCTGGTGCAATACCCGCTGAATGATACCGCCGAGCAGCAGGTGGCCAGCGGGAAGAGTAGCGGGCAGCCTATCAGCGTGATCCAGATTGACGATCCTTCCCACCCTGGGCAGAAGATGAGTCTGGCACCGTTTATTGAGCGCGCGGATAAGCTCTGCTAACGTTCAGGTTTCCAATAAAAAACCGCAGATGCTTGCGAAAGCACTGCGGTTTTTTGCGTTTGATGATGCTCTGACGCTTTTTTTCCAGCCGCTTTAACTGTTGACTGGAAAACCTGGCGTCGTCATCTATTCTTAAAAGGCAAGGCGACTTAGCCTGCATTAATGCCAACTTTTAGCGCACGGCTCTCTCCCAAGAGCCATTTCCCTGGACCGAATACAGGAATCGTATTCGGTCTCTTTTTATCTGTATGAAAGTGAAAGAATAATCCCGGTAATGTCTTTCTCATACAGCGCGCACTTTCTGTACGTCCAGCTAAAACATAACACAACACAGCATGCGGAAGTCCAGCCCTTTTTGCCTGTTTTGTTAAATTTTCGTGTCGCGTCAGTAAATGGCAATGCCGGGCTTAAAAGCGCGATTTAACGGACGCCTCAATTTCATCAAGCAGTTCAAAGCGACGGCGGTATTCGGCACGCTTTTTACTGGCAATGTCCTCAAGGGATTTGCGCTCCATCTGCAGGGGGAGTTGCCAGCAGAAGGCGGACAGTTTTTTACCGTCCAGCGATCCCCAGAACTCATCATAGCTGGCGTGGAAGTGGCGACCTTTACTGAGGCGATAGCGCAAGGCGCGGAAAACGTGTCCCTCATCGCTGACGGCAAAAATTGCCCGCACTGACGACTGTGCCGCCAGCTGGAAAATCACCTCCATCAGCAGCCGTTTTGGGAACAGACCGTGGCAGGCGCGGGTGGCCTGCTTAATGGCATCCCGCGAGACGTTGCGGCGGGGGCCCTGAAGTCCACCTATCACGATGACCCGCTGGCCATTGCTGCGCGCAACGCTAAAGGTCAGGCTGGCAAGCAGCGTATTCTCGTTATCGCGCAGCCACAGCGTGCTTTCGCCTTCGCGCTCGGCTTTCCCGGCACAAGAGGCATTGACGGTATAGATCGCGTCGTTTTTGGCCCTGAACTGGACGAACGGTTGCTCATGCGGGCTGGTCAGCGCCTGGGCCAGCCCCTTCTCTTTCAGGCTATCAATCCAGTGATAGTGGTGAATGATAGCGTCAGCGCGATCGCTCGCCGTCAGGCCGCGCATCAGGTACTGCCGATGGGTCTTGCTCGGTAAGGTTACCTGAGAGGCCAGCAGTCTGTCGAAGTCGTCGCGACCTGCAAGGCTTTCCAGCATGCGATGGGTGGAGGACCAGAACAGAAGCGAACGCAGAAGGAACTTGAGGCGATATTCGCGTTTCTGCCAGATTGGCCCAGGAGTCCGTTTGCCTTTCACCAGCTCAGAAATAATATGTGTGCGATGTGGATAGAAAACATCGTTATGCAGTTCTGTATTAGACACGTGAAGGCCCTCGTTTTTATCTCCCCTTATTCTAAAGAGCCAGTAAAAAGGGATTAATAGTGCGCGGACCTTTATTTCCGTTTGGTTTAGCGTTTGTTTGATTTTGCGAGAGCCCTGGCGATCTTCTGTCATTTCTGCTGCAGCTATACTGTTAACAGGAGGGCCTTATGTACCAGCGAATAGAGGGGCGGATGTGGCGTCACGTCTGGGTTGTCAGCGATATTCACGGTTGTTATCAGCGGCTTTTAGACGAGCTCAAATGCCGTCATTTTAACCCGTTTGAGGATTTACTGATTTCTGTGGGCGATCTGATCGATCGTGGTCCAGACAGTGTTAAATCATTACAGCTTATCAATGAAAAATGGTTTCGTGCCGTGCGTGGCAACCACGAGCAAATGGCTCTCGACAGTCTGGATAATAACGATTTTTCTCTCTGGACGATGAATGGCGGAATGTGGTTTGCGCAACTTGAACGCGACCAGCAACAGCTCGCGCTGTCGTTGCTCGATGCCTGCCGCGATTTACCGCATATTATTGAGATAACCTGCGCTAACGGCCTGAATGTGATTGCCCATGCCGATTATCCGGCAGCGGAATACCGCTGGCAAAAACCGGTCAGCGCCCAGCGCGTTTTATGGGATCGCGATCGGCTGATGGGCTTTATGGTGGGTAAAGGGCAGGGTATCAGCGGCGCGGATCATTTCTGGTTCGGCCATACGCCCGTCGACAGACGGTATGATTTTAATAATCTTCACTATATTGATACGGGGGCCGTTTTTGACGGTTACTTTACGCTGGTGCAACTGCAGTAATAAATAACCCGCCTTCGGGCGGGTTCTCTTTAGGTCAGGCAAGGCGCATGACCCAGGCATCGGTTTTGCTATCGTAATGCTCACGGTAAAGGACAGAATGTTCGCCATCAAGTATTGCCGGGACGCTGGTGTCGGCATCCCACGCATCGAGCTGCATGCACAAATCCGGGTCGGATTTGCAGGGAATACTTAACGTTCGATCGCCTTGTGCTTCGCCGCGCAGTTCTGCGTCGTCGATCTCGAAAGCGCCAATACGCACGCTGGTTTTCGTCATAGTGCTCTCCGGGTCGGTTGTCAAAATCTGGTATGACCAGTACGGTCACCCATTTTTTATCGTAGACAAGGAGAGCAAAATCGCCAGTAAAAAAGTGCGCTTTTTTTAGTCGGTGCGATCGTTACCTGTAAACAGACGACCATCGCGGACCAGTTCGCGCGGATAACTGTTTTTCAGTCGGGAGCCGACCTTTTTTGCCAGTCCCAGCGGGTACCCCTGATACGTCACGATTGCTTCATCGCCTGCCGGGGTGCTCGCCGGGTAGACATCGCGACCACGGTACCACTCTTCGGCTTCCTGATGCGTGAGGGCAAAAGTATTCTCGCCCCCGGCAAGTGCGATGACGGCCTCGTGCTGCCAGCGATAGCCTTTGTTATGCACTTCCGCCAGGCGGATCCCGATGCGCGAAAAACGCACTTTACCAATCAGCGGTTCGATATTCGCCGGGAAAAGCCAAACCTCTTTATCACGCTGCCAGAGGTGCAGACTTTCATCCCAGACCAGCCCAACCTGGCTGGCGGCCGCGATAAGCTGTGCGGCATCGCGACCTTTAATGGGCGCAAACGGGAAAGTGCCAACCTTGAATTTAGGTGCAGGGAGGGGAGCCACCGCCTGCGTTTTACGCAGACGCGCCACAAAGAACCCTTCACAGTCGTAAATCTGCGGGAAGACGTGAAGAAAACCTTCGGGGGTGACCGCTTCACCGGCTGAGGCAAACAGATCGTTTAGCGGCAGAAAGTCGACTGCATCCGGGTATTGCGCTTTCAGCCACAGACAGACGTCTTCGTTTTCATCACGGTTGAGGGTGCAGGTGGAGTAAACCAGTGTTCCGCCCGGTCGCAGGGCGTGAAAGGCGCTGTCGATCAGCTCGCGCTGTGTGGCGGCGATCTCAAGGTTGCTTTCCACCGACCAGTTCTTTAACGCATCGGGATCTTTACGCACCACCCCTTCGCCGGAGCAGGGGGCGTCCAGCAGAATGGCATCGAAAGCTTCCGGTAAGGCGGCGCCAAAGACGCGCCCGTCGAAGTGGGTGAGGGCAACATTATGAATACCGCAGCGGCTGATGTTGGCATGCAACACTTTCACCCGGCTGGCGGAAAACTCGTTGGCGAGGATCGCCCCCTGATTGCCCATACGGGCGGCAATTTGCGTGGTTTTCGAGCCAGGAGCCGCGGCAACATCCATTACGCGTTCAGGCGCATTGCCTTCCGCGAACAGGGCAGCAACCGGCAGCATCGAACTGGCTTCCTGAATATAGAACAGACCGCTCAGATGTTCAGCGGTACTGCCCAGCGGCACATCATCTTCATCATCGCGTTCGATCCAGAACCCCTCAGCACACCACGGGACTGGCGTAAGCTGCCAGCGGTAGGGCGCGACCAGCGTCAGAAAATCATTGACGCTGATTTTCAGCGTGTTGACGCGGATACTGCGGCGCAGCGGACGCTGGCAGGCGGCAATAAAGTCGTCTAAGGAGAGATGAGAGGGAAGCGCCTCGCGCATCTGCGCCAGGAATTGTTCAGGAAGAAATACGGAGTTTTGAGCCACGGGCACACCACAGGGAAAAGTTCAGGTGCGCAGTGTAACATAAAGGCTCCGGCGCGTTGACACCGGAGCCTTTCAGATTAACGCGGCAGGGCCGTTCCCCACTCACGCCACTCTTTGGGTTCACTTTCAAGCAGCAGGAAGTGTTTACCCGGCTGCGCTTTCGGCGCCAGCGGCGTTCCCGGCGGCGTTGCAAAGGCAATGCCGCCGCGAATGAACTGATTGAAGGTGCCGGTTTTCACCACCCCTCCCGTCAGGCCGAAGTCCAGTGAATAGCCGGATGCCAGCCAGAATACCGAGTTGTTGCGGACAAGGTGCTGGTAACGTTCGCTGATGCGTAACGCCACCATCACGCGGTCGGAGAGTGTACCGAGCGTCAGGCCCGTAACCGTCCCCACCTCAATGCCGCGGAACAGGACCGGCGTACCGATGCTCAGCGAGCCAGCTTCCGGCACCTCCACCACAATGCTCAGGCCCCCCAGGTAGCGCGAGTCGGTGATTGTGGCTTCCTGCAGTTCGAAATCACGACGCGCATTGCCCTGGCCGGGCTCAACGTTGATATACGGCTGCAGGATGGTGTCGAGATGTTCCACCCCCGCGGCCGAAATCTGCGGTGTGACCACGGAGAAGCGCGAACCCGTGCGCGCAAAGGTCTGCACATATTCCGGATACAGCACGGCGGTGGCCTGCACCTCGTTGCGCGAGGTGATGAGCGTCAGCTTCTGGATCTGCCCGATATCAATGCCCAGATAGCGGATTGGCATGCCTTCCGCCAGCTTACCGGCATCAAACGCATGCAGGGTAATTTGCCCCCCCACGGCACGCGCGGCGGTTTCCGACGGGAAAAGAATACGCTTATCGCCTTTACGCAGATTGGCACCCGCACCGCTGAGATTATCGAAGCTAATCGCGCCGCGCAGCGCGCGTGAGAGCGGGGAAGCCTGCACGGTCAGCCCGTTACCATTGAGCTGAACTTTCGCGCCACCTTCGGCCCAGAAGACGCTGTTTGGCGTCAGCAGCTTGCGGTACTCGGGCTTGATATGCAGCTCGATATCAAACGCGTCCGCACGCGGGCGAACGGTAATCACTTCCCCGACTTCAAACTTGCGGTACAGCACCACGGAACCTGCCTGCACGTCCGGCAGCGTCTCAGCGCTTAATGTCAGCGTGGTGGTAGGAAGATCGCTCAGGCTGTTCTCAATCGCTTTTTCGAGGTTCGCGTATAGCGGGTAGCTGTCGCGCACGGGGCCTTTATCGCCCGGCAAAATGCGGATGCCGCCGTTAACCCATTCGCTGGCGCTGGCACCGAGGAACTCCACGCCGTCCAGACCTACCTTGACGTCGACGCGACTGTTCACCACGAATTTACTGTCGCCGTGCACCAGGTCGCTGTATTGCGGATCGATGGCGACCGAGAAGCTCACGCCACTCGCAGAGAGCTTACGCTCCAGCACCTGACCCACCTGCACGCCATGCAAAATCAACGGCTGTCCGGCTTCGATACCGTAACTTTCCGGGGCATTGAGCGTGACCGTCACCACCCCCGGTTTTTGCAGCAGGGCTTTATCCGCCGGGGCAACGACGAAGCTGTTGCTGGGTTGACCTTCACCGGGGATCAGCTCAAACGTATTGCCGGTGAGCAGGGTGCTGATATTGGCGTCGTTCAGGGAGAGCTTCGGACTGCGCATTTCGATACGTGTCTTCTCGCGCAGGAGATCGACCACGCTCGGATCGACCGTCATCTCGCCGGTGACCGAGCCGCCCGGGTTGAGGGTCATTTTGGTGAGCTGACCCACCTGCAGCCCCTGATACATCAGCGGCGTTGAGCCAGCTTTTAGCCCTTTCGCATCGGGCAGGGCCAGTTTGACAATCACCCCGCGCTGGCTGTGCGCCAGGTCAGCGTATAACCCGAACGTGTCGTCGGCGGTGGCCGGGCTTGAGTTTTCCGGGGAATCAAAGGCAATGGCGCCATTCACCAGTGCCGCCAGACTCTCCAGCTTCACCTTCGCACCGCTCAGGCTGAGATCGGCATCCACCCCGGAGACGTTCCAGAAGCGGCTGCCTTTTTTCACCAGGTTGGTGAAGCGACGTTCGATCAGCACATCAATGGTGACGCCCTGTTTGTTCGGGTTAATCGCGTAGTCGTACACGCGGCCAACCGGGATTTTACGGAAATAGACCAGGGAGCCACTGTTCAGCGAGCCGAGATCCGGCGCCTGCAGATGGATCATCAAATCGCCGTTATTGAGACGGTATTTGGGCTGGGTATCCAGCGCAACAAAGTGATCCTGGGGCTCACCTTTGCCCGGCATCATGCCGATATAGTTACCGCCCACCAGCGCATCCAGCCCGGAGACACCGGCCAGCGAGGCTTTCGGGGTCACCAGCCAGAACTGCGTTTCGCTGCGCAGGGCATCCTGCATGTCAGATTTGATACTGACCCGCACCTGGATCTTGTTCAGCCCTTTTCCAAGGGAGATGTCCTGAACCGTACCGACTTCAACCCCCTGGAAGCGAACAGGGGTTCGCCCGGCAACGATGCCGTCAGCGGTCTGGAAATCGATGGTCACAGTGCTTCCGCGATCTTCATAGCTCGTCCAGATAAGCCAGCCCGCAATCATCAGCGCGATGACAGGCAGCAACCAGAATGGCGAAATGCGGCGTTTAGTTTTAATTCTCGCTTCAGTCGGCGAAGCGGGGGTTTCCTGACTCATGTGCATCCCAAAGTAAGCGGCTATCCAGCCATTCCACAGCAAGAATAGTCAATATCACCGCAGAGCCGAAATAAAAAGCCGCGGGTCCCATTGTAAAAGCAAGTAGCTGGTCGCGATTGATGAGCGACATCATCAGCGAAATCACAAACAGATCCAACATTGACCAGCGGCCAATCCAGGTCACGAATCGCAGAAGCAGAATACGGGTGCGCAAACCTTGCTCACATTTAAAATGAATACTGATGAGCAGGGTAAACATCACGATCACTTTCGTAAACGGCACCAGAATACTGGCGATAAAGACGATTGCCGCCACGCCGATGTTGCTGTGTGCAAGCGAGATGATCCCCGAGAGGATGGTATCTTCCTGACGTCCGCCATTCACATAGATGATGGAGATGGGCAGCATATTGGCCGGGATCAGGAAGACCAGAGAGGCAATCAGCGCGGCCCAGCATTTCTGCAGACTGTTGTTGCGCCGCAGCCGCAACGGGATATGGCACCGTGGGCAGCGGCCACGCGCGTCGGGGAAGCCGGTATAGTGGCAGCCCAGACAAACCCGAAGATTCTCATCGGGGCGGGTCGCGGGGCGCTGAGGGTAAAAGCGCTCCCAGAGCTGCTCCACATTCAGATGGATCAGCGTCAGGATACTGAGCAAGACCAGACAAATGAAGGCAAACAGCCCGACGCCCGGCTGCAGAAACGCATAATCCTGTACCTTTATTGACGCCACGCCCACGCCCACCAGGTAGATATCCAGCATCACCCACTCTTTCAGCTTTTCCAGCATCAGCAGCACCGGGCGCAGGTTCATGCCCAGAATGTTGCCAAACCAGAGGTAAGCAATGGCGGCGACCAGCACCAGCGGTGCGCCAACGGTGCAGAACAGCACCATGGCCGCGGTCAGCGGATCGCCCTGACGCGTCATCTGCCAGATCCCCTGCAACACGTTGGCGTCGATACGCACGCCGAGCAGGTAAAGTTTGAGCAGCGGCTCGCTCCAGGCAAACGGCATCAGCAGCAGCATGGTGACCGCCATGGCGGCGAGGCGTGTTAACGACCAGTCGCGGCCGTCACGGATTTTGGCGTCGCAGCGGGGACAAAAGGCACTTTGGTGCGATTTCATCTTCGGCAACATAAAAAGCGTATCGCACTGAGGGCAACGCTGATAATGTGCACGGGGCAAAGCCTGGCTTACCGTATGGACAGTTATCTTTTTTGTCGGCGTAATTTTGGTTGTTTTTAAGGCCATCAGCTGCGCACAAATAAGTATTGTTGAAAGTTATAATAACTCATGAACGGATTCATCTTGAGCATGAGCGCATTTAATGCTTATTTTAATAGGCTATGCGGTAATTTTGTAAGACAACTAAGTGATTGAATAATGAACAAAACAGAATTCTACGCGGATCTGAACCGCGATTTTAAGGCATTGATGGCGGGTGAGACCAGCTTCTTAGCCACTCTGGCAAATACTAGCGCATTGCTGTTTGAACGTCTCTCTGACGTGAACTGGGCTGGCTTTTACCTCCTGGAAGGGGAAACGCTGGTGCTTGGCCCGTTCCAGGGCAAACTGGCCTGCGTGCGCATTCCGGTTGGTCGTGGTGTCTGCGGTACCGCGGTGGCTGAGAATCAGGTACAACGTGTGGAAGATGTGCATGCGTTTGACGGTCACATTGCCTGTGATGCCGCCAGTAATTCTGAAATCGTTCTGCCGCTGGTGGTAAAAAATCAGATTATTGGTGTTCTGGACATCGACAGTACGGTCTTCAGTCGCTTTACAACCGAGGACGAACAGGGGCTGCGCGAGCTGGTGGCGAATCTGGAAAACGTACTCGCAGCAACCGATTATCAAAAATTCTTTGCGAGCGTCGCAGGATAATCAACGGATAACGTAGCATTTACGGATAGCGTCATTATAATGACGCCTGTTCATGCCTGCGCTTGTTGGCAACGTCCGTTGTAATCAGGAAATTTCATGGAAAATCAACCTAAGTTGAATAGCAGTAAAGAAGTTATCGCATTTCTGGCCGAGCGTTTCCCACAGTGCTTCAGCGCTGAAGGCGAAGCTCGTCCCCTGAAAGTCGGTATTTTTCAGGATCTGGTAGCGCGCGTTGAGGGGGAAATGAACCTCAGCAAAACTCAGCTGCGTTCCGCCTTACGTCTTTATACTTCGAGCTGGCGTTACCTGTACGGTATCAAACCGGGCGCGACCCGTGTGGATCTCGACGGCAATCCTTGTGGTGAGCTGGACGAGCAGCACGTAGAGCACGCGCGTAAACAGCTGGAAGAAGCCAAAGCACGCGTTCAGGCACAACGTGCTGAACAGCAAGCGAAAAAACGTGAAGCCGCAGCGGCTAATGGTCAGGAAGACGCGCCTCGTCGCGAGCGTAAACCTCGTCCTGCGCCACGTCGCAACGACAACAACGATCGCAAACCGCGTGCTGACAAACCAGCAGCTAAAGCCCCGCGCGCCCCTCGTGAAGAGCCGCGCCACACTCCAGTTTCTGACATTAACGCTCTGAGCGTAGGTCAGGCTCTGAAGGTAAAAGCGGGTAACAATGCTATGGACGCCACCGTACTGGAAATCACCAAAGATGGCGTTCGTGTACAGCTGACTTCTGGTATGTCAATGATTGTACGCGCAGAACACTTGTTGTTCTGAAACGGAGGCCAAGCCTGGCATGAACACTTTTTTTAAGCTCACCGCGCTGGCGGGCCTGTTTGCCATAACAGGTCATGCTTTTGCAGTGGACGATATCACCCGTGTTGATCAAATTCCGGTACTCAAGGAAGAGACGCAGCACGCGACGGTGAGCGAGCGCGTGACCTCACGTTTTACCCGTTCGCACTATCGTCAGTTCGATCTCGATCAGGCCTTCTCGGCCAAAATCTTTGACCGCTATCTGAACTTGCTGGATTACAGCCATAACGTTTTGCTCGCCAGTGATGTCGAGCAGTTCGCTAAGCGCAAATCCGAGGTGGGTGACGAGTTGCGTTCAGGCAAGCTGGATCTGTTCTACGATCTCTACAACCTGTCGCAAAAGCGCCGCTTCGAACGCTATCAGTATGCGCTGAAAGTGCTGGAACGTCCGATGGACTTCACCGGCAACGACACCTTTAATCTGGACCGCAGTAAAGCACCCTGGCCGAAAGATGAAGCCGAGCTGAATGCGCTGTGGGACAGTAAAGTGAAATACGACGAACTGAGCCTGAAGCTCACGGGCAAAGATGAAAAAGAGATCCGTGACACGCTGACGCGCCGTTACAAATTTGCCATTCGTCGTCTGGCGCAGACCAACAGTGAGGACGTCTTCTCGCTGGCCATGACGGCCTTTGCGCACGAAATCGATCCGCACACCAACTATCTCTCTCCACGCAACACCGAACAGTTCAATACTGAAATGAGCCTGTCTCTGGAAGGTATCGGCGCGGTGCTGCAGATGGATGATGATTACACGGTGATCAATTCGATGGTCGCAGGTGGTCCGGCATCCAAGAGTAAAGCGATCAGCGTCGGCGATCGTATTGTCGGTGTGGGTCAAACCGGCCAGAACATGGTTGATGTGATCGGCTGGCGTCTTGATGACGTGGTTGCGCTGATCAAAGGCCCGAAAGGCAGCAAGGTTCGTCTGGAAATTCTGCCAGCCGGAAAAGGCACCAAAACCCGTATCGTTACCCTGACCCGCGAGCGTATCCGTCTGGAAGACCGCGCGGTGAAAATGTCGGTGAAAACCGTGGGTAAAGAGAAGGTGGGAGTCCTGGATATTCCGGGCTTCTATGTGGGGCTAACCGACGATGTGAAAGTGCAGCTGCAGAAGCTTGAAAAGCAGAACGTCAGCAGCGTAATTATCGACCTGCGCAGTAACGGCGGCGGTGCGCTGACGGAAGCGGTTTCACTCTCTGGACTGTTTATTCCTTCTGGTCCGGTGGTTCAGGTCCGCGATAATAACGGTAAAGTCCGTGAAGATGCTGACAACGACGGCGTGGTTTACTACAAAGGCCCGCTGGTGGTCCTGGTTGACCGCTTCAGTGCGTCCGCGTCTGAAATCTTTGCCGCTGCCATGCAGGATTACGGTCGCGCGCTGATTGTGGGCGAACCGACGTTCGGTAAAGGGACCGTTCAGCAGTACCGTTCCCTGAACCGTATTTACGATCAGATGCTGCGTCCGGAATGGCCAGCGCTGGGGTCGGTTCAGTACACCATTCAGAAATTCTACCGCGTGAATGGCGGCAGTACGCAGCGTAAAGGCGTGACGCCAGACATCATCATGCCGACAGGCACGGAAGAGACGGAAACCGGCGAGAAGTTTGAAGATAACGCCTTGCCGTGGGACAGCATCAATGCTGCGACCTATGTCAAAGCCGGTGATATGACCCAGTTTGGTCCGGAATTGCTGAAAGACCATAACGAACGCATCGCGAAAGATCCTGAGTTCCAGTACATCATGAAGGACATTGCTCGCTTCAATGCCATGAAGGATAAACGGAATATTGTTTCTCTGAACTACGCTCAGCGTGAGAAAGAGAACAACGAGGATGACGCAACCCGTCTGGCGCGTATTAACGACCGCTTCAAACGCGAAGGCAAGCCGTTGCTCAAGAAACTGGACGATCTGCCTAAAGATTACCAGGAGCCGGATCCGTATCTGGACGAGACGGTGCATATCGCCCTTGACCTGGCGAATCTGGAAAAAGAGAAGCCTGCCGAGCAGCCCGCTCCGGCTAAATAATCTCCCAACAGGCACAAGACATTGTGCCTGTTTCTTTTTGTTCTGCATCCTTCCGTCAGCCAGCTTTCCAATTGTGTAAAGTTGTGTCTTTCTGGTGACTTACGCCCGCCGGATGCTTGAAAATAGCCGTAATACCCATACGATGTGGGTAATCGCATAGTGCGTTTTGTTAAACTGAGGTAAAAAGAAAATTATGATGCGAATCGCGCTCTTCCTGCTCACCAACCTGGCGGTGATGGTGGTTTTCGGGCTTGTGCTAAGCCTGACAGGAATTCAGTCGAGCAGCGTTCAGGGTCTGTTGATTATGGCGCTGCTGTTTGGTTTTGGTGGCTCTTTCATTTCCCTGCTGATGTCGAAGTGGATGGCACTGAAATCGGTGGGCGGTGAGGTCATTGAGCAACCGCGTAACGATATGGAACAGTGGCTGATGAATACGGTGGCGCAGCAATCCCGTCAGGCCGGGATCGCCATGCCGCAGGTCGCCATTTACCATGCTCCGGATATTAACGCTTTCGCCACGGGTGCCCGTCGTGATGCGTCACTGGTTGCCGTGAGCACCGGTCTGCTGCAGAACATGAGCCGTGACGAAGCCGAAGCGGTTATTGCCCACGAGATCAGCCATATTGCCAACGGCGACATGGTGACCATGACCCTGATTCAGGGCGTGGTGAACACCTTCGTTATCTTTATCTCCCGTATTCTGGCGCAGATTGCGGCAGGTTTTATGGGGGGGAACCGCGACGAAGGCGAAGAGAGCAACGGTAACCCGCTGATCTACTTTGCTGTCTCAATGGTGCTGGAGCTGGTATTCGGTATTCTGGCCAGTATCATCACCATGTGGTTCTCACGTCACCGTGAATTCCACGCGGATGCCGGCTCTGCGAAGCTGGTCGGTCGTGAGAAGATGATTGCTGCCCTGCAGCGTCTGAAAACCAGCTACGAGCCGCAGGAAGCGAACAGCATGATGGCCTTCTGCATCAACGGTAAATCAAAATCGCTGAGCGAGCTGTTTATGTCTCACCCGCCGCTGGATAAGCGTATTGAAGCGCTGCGCAGTGGGGAATACCTCAAGTAAGTAAAGCAGCGTACTAAGCCGGGCAGGAGACCACTCCGCCCGGCTTTTTTTATGCCTGAACCTTGGGCTGGGTCACCCGCAGGCCGCTGACGATAGCCGCAAGGGTGGCAAGTACACCGGCGGTGAGAAGTGCAACATGGTTGCCGTTCTGGCCAGCGAGGTTAAACATCAGGGCGACCAGCGCCGCACCGGTGCTTTGTCCCAACAGACGCGCGGTCCCCAGCATGCCGCTGGCCCCACCGCTGCGATGACGTGGCGCCGAAGTGATAATGGTGTGGTTGTTAGGGGACTGGAACAGGCCAAACCCCGCTCCGCACAGCACCATGCGCCAGATGATATCAAGGTCTGAAGGCGACGACGGCAGCAGTGCCAGCGCGAAAAGCCCCGTCGCCATCACCGCCAGCCCCAGCGCACCCAACAAACCGGCGTGAACGCGTTCGATCAGATAGCCCGCCAGCGGGGCCATCACCATCGTTGCCAGTGGCCATGGGGTTAACAGCAGCCCGGTCTCTACTTCTGAACGTCCGACCACACTCTGCAGGAAGAACGGCAGCGAAACCAGGGCCAGCATCTGCGCACAGAACGAACAGACAGAGGTGCAAATGGAGAGTGAAAAGAGAGGGATCCGTAGCAGATCAACCGGCAGTAAAGGCACCGGCAGAGCAAGCTGGCGGCGAACAAAGAAGAAGCCTGTCACCAGCAGTGCGAGGAGTTCCACCCCGGTAAGCATCAACGATTGCCCCTGCGCAAAACCGCTCAGGGCGGTAATCAGCAGACCAAAGGTGAGGGCATTCATCACCGCGCTCGCCACGTCGAAGCGCGGCATAGTGCTTTTCGGGCCGTTAGCGGGAAGAAAACGCAGGGCAAAGAAGATGGCCACCATTCCCAAAGGCACGTTTATGGCAAACAGCCATTGCCAGGACGCAACGGACAGGATCGCCGCCGCGATGGTTGGCCCGGCAGCGGAAGAGACGGCGACAATAAACGAGTTTATCCCCATCCCGCGGCCCAGATGGCGCTGCGGATAAATTAAGCGGATCAGCGCCGTGTTGACGCTCATGAGCGCCGCGCCGCCAAAACCTTGCGCAATACGCGCCAGCGTCAGGGTATGCAGTGAATCCGACAGGGCACATAACAATGAGGTGAGAGTGAAAACCACCAGACCGCACTGATACACCCGACGGTAACCAAACATATCGCCGAGGAATGAGAACGAAAGCAGCGAAACCACAATCGCAATCTGGTAGGCGTTAACAATCCATATCGAACTGGCCGGGGAGGCATGCAGGTCGCTGGCGATGGTTGGCAGGGCAACGTTTGCAATGGCGCCGTCAAGAACGGCCATTGAGATACCAATAATGATGGTTGCTATCGCGCCATAGCGCTGGGGTAAAGGCAGACCATCGGAAAGATTCTTTTCCATCAGGAGTAAAAAGCTCAGCGTGAAATTATTCTCAGGGTAACTATTTTAGCACTGTTACTGGCGCGATATGTCGCAGATTTGTAACGAAGTAAACGGGGACTGATTGCAGGTGACATGACGGGAACTTATAATAAAAACCGGTTCTGATTTTTATAAAACACTCTCTATGAGGTGGTAAATGGCTATTGCGGATTTGGATAAACAGCCAGATTCTGTTTCTTCCGTGCTGAAGGTGTTTGGCATCTTACAGGCGCTCGGGGAAGAGCGTGAGATTGGTATTACAGAGTTGTCGCAGCGTGTGATGATGTCGAAAAGCACCGTTTATCGCTTTTTGCAAACCATGAAGTCACTGGGGTACGTTGCCCAGGAAGGCGAGTCTGAAAAATACTCTCTGACGCTGAAACTGTTCGAGCTGGGCGCCCGCGCATTGCAAAATGTTGACCTGATCCGCAGCGCTGATATTCAGATGCGTGAAATCTCGCGTCTGACCAAAGAGACCATCCATCTCGGCGCGCTGGATGAAGACAGTATTGTTTACATCCATAAAATCGACTCCATGTATAACCTGCGTATGTATTCACGCATTGGACGTCGCAACCCGCTCTACAGTACCGCTATCGGTAAGGTTCTGCTGGCGTGGCGCGATCGCGATGAGGTGAAGCAGATCCTCGAGGGCGTGGAGTACAAACGCAGCACTGAACGAACCATAACCAATACGGATGCGCTGTTAACGGTGCTCGATCAGGTGCGTGAGCAGGGGTATGGCGAGGATAACGAAGAACAGGAAGAAGGGCTGCGCTGCATCGGCGTGCCGGTGTTTGACCGCTTTGGTGTGGTGATTGCGGGCCTGAGTATCTCTTTCCCGACCCTCCGCTTCTCCGAAGAGCGTTTGCACGAGTACGTGGCGATTCTGCACACGGCCGCGCGTAAAATTTCTGAACAGATGGGTTATCACGACTACCCGTTTTAATCGTTGTTAGCATAAAAAAACGCCGCATCTGTTGCGGCGTTTTTATGTCTGAGGCCAGGGGAGGGGTTAGCCATTATCAATGACAACGGACGTTTTACGCAGCACAGGGCAGTTGGTTAAACCAATAATCCCGCTGTCAGTATGCAGATATTGCGCCGTGCTCAGACCTTGCGCGGTTAAGTATTTACATTGAATGCCGAGTCCGGCTGCATTTTCGTTGCTTCCCGCGAGCACGCCATAACCCGTTAACAGAAGACCCGTCCAGACGACGGCCAGTGCAATAATTGTTCGAATGATTAATCGCATCATTACCTCTTTTATCGTTGTTATCATACATTCAGCCTAAACGGTTTACGCTCTGAAACAAGTGCAGAATTCTTAAAAAGGGGTGATGGCGGTACAGTTAGTCCTTGTTTAAGATAAGCGTGTTAACCTGGTGGCATCAGGTCTTTAAACGGAGTGTGGAGTGAAAAAAATACGCTGGGTGATTCTGATTATCGTGCTGATAGCGTGCGTGGTGTTATGGACGCAGACTATCAATGTGATGTGCGATCAGGATGTACAGTTTTTTAGCGGCGTTTGCGCAATCAATAAGTTTATTCCGTGGTAATACGCATTTTTTCTCAAGGTGATTTCCTTCCTTCGCGCCAGTGGTAAAATAGACGTTTTTATTGAGGTGGTGAAATGGGTGAGTTACTGAATTCAGGGCTGCTGAATATGGCATCCCTGATGATGTCTTTGGTGGTGCTGCTTGTGGGCCTGGTCGTTTGGTTTTTCGTGAACCGCGCCAGTTCACGTACGAACGAGCAGATCGAACTGCTGGAAGCGCTGCTCGATCAGCAAAAGCGCCAGAATGCGTTGCTTCGCCGTTTGTGTGAAGCGAACGAACCGGAAGAGAAAGACGCGCCGAAAGACGCGGTTGCTGAAGACAAGAAAGACGAAGACGACTTTATCCGCCTGGTGGCTGAGCGTTAATCTTTTTGCGTTGGGAGGTGGCCGTGGTCTGGAAAAATCCCTGGTATGACCCCTCCCTGAACCATCACACCCCAAACGGTTTTCGTAATACCCAACCTGGTGGACATCAACCCGGCGACCTTGACCGCTGGCGTAAAGCGCGTAAAGAGGCCGGTCTACCGAAAGCGCCCACACTGGGTTATGACAATTTTATCCGCCAGTGGTGGCAACCCGCTGTGCTGACGCAACCGCATGAAGATGGCGTATGGTGGCTGGGGCATGCGAGCGTGTTGCTGCAGATGGACGGCAATATCCTCCTGACCGATCCGGTATTTTCACGGCGTGCTTCTCCGCTTCCTTTTCTCGGACCACAGCGCAGGACGCCTCCCGCACTGTCTGTCGACAAGCTTCAGCAACTTGATGCGGTCGTCATCTCCCATAATCACTACGATCATCTTGATGACGCGACCACTCGCCGTATTCTCAGGCGTTTTCCCAATGTGCAGCTCTTTGTTCCTCTTGGCCTGGCTGCCTGGTTTCGACGTCGGGGAGCAAAACAGGTGGTTGAACTCGACTGGTGGCAAAGTTTCACCTGGCAGGGAATAACGCTAACTGCTGTACCGGCGCAGCACTGGAGTATGCGCACGCCGTGGAACCGTAATCGCTCGTTATGGTGCGGCTGGGTCATGGAAGGACGACATCACCGTTTCTGGTTCAGCGGTGACACCGGGTATTCCCCTGAACTGCTGTTGATACCGGAACGTCTGGGGCCGGTTGATGTTGCCGCATTACCGATTGGTGCCTATGCCCCAAGATGGTTCATGGCTGTCCATCATATGGATCCGCAATCGGCAGTGGCATTATGGCAGCAACTGGGGTCTCCACTGGCGTTTCCCATTCACTGGGGCGTGTTTGAGCTGGCGGATGAAGCGCTGGATGAACCCGTGCAGGAGTTAATTACTGCGCTAGATAATTTAGCACCAGTTAATCATTCCTTCAGAATATTGAAAATTGGTGAATATTTATCCTTATAAACGAAGCGACAGGTTTCAGCATATATTCTGTATAAACGGGGGCGTGAGATTGTTTTATTTTTATCGAAACGTTTTGCTTGCCTTCTTTTGATGCAGCGTCATAAAAATTTCATTATTTTGGTGCATAACACTGTTTATAACCTGGTGCATTTTAATACAGCAGCGGTCAGATTATTAACACTGCTTTTTCCCTGAAACAATTTGGTCGCGTTACAATGATTTAAGCATAACTTTTCACAAATTGTTCTAACTCAATCATTGCGTAAGATTTCTTTTCCCGTTTGCTGGACGCTTTGGAATGATTGAGCTATGTTAAAAATGTCTTAGATTACAGCGACTGTGAGAGCAGCGCTGGGGCTTTGTAACGTAGCAGGGCTGTCTGTTCGCGATGCGCATAATTGTGCAGAACCTGGCAGGCATTGTTCGAATTTGTGCGGCGGATCGAGACATGTTTAAAAATGGCTTGCCATATTAAACATTGTGTGTGATAACACGTTTTGGGTCAAACGAGGTACAGTTCTGTTTATGTGTGGCATTTTCAGTAAAGAAGTCCTGAGTAAACACGTTGTCGTTGAATACCGCTTCTCTGCCGAACCTTATATTAGTGCCTCATGCAGTAATGTCTCAGTTTTATCTCAGTTAATGCCTGCGGGCTAAGAAAACACTCTAAGGAATTTTGCAAATGGCAAAGATTAAAGGTCAAGTTAAGTGGTTCAACGAGTCTAAAGGTTTTGGTTTCATTACTCCTGCTGACGGCAGCAAAGACGTGTTCGTACACTTCTCTGCAATCCAGGGTAACGGCTTCAAAACTCTGGCTGAAGGCCAGAACGTTGAGTTCGAAATTCAGGATGGCCAGAAAGGCCCTGCTGCAGTTAACGTAACTGCTATCTGATCGAACCGCTGCTGACTGAAACGCGCCGCGTTTCAATCTCAGATATAAAGCCTCGCATCTCGCGGGGCTTTTTTATGTCCCTTATCTTTCAAAATATTACGATCTGCGGCCTTGTTAGTAACTTGTTGCAAAGCTGCGAGGTTCGTAGCACTGTTTCGCCACCTTCTTGTCGGCTTTTCCCGTTAAATCAGGGCGTTGTTTTACAGCCCTGGGGTACAGGTGAAAAAGAAATTGATAACGACCGCTGGAAATTTCACACCGGCGCGTTTTGCTCTGCTCTGTCTGGCGATTTTTTGTAGTCTGGCGTTTCTGTTGGGCCGCGTTGCCTGGCTGCAAATCGTCAAGCCTGACAATCTGGTGAAGCAGGAAGATATGCGCTCCCTCCGTCAGCTGGCGATTGATGCGCCGCGCGGCATGATAATGGATCGCGAAGGTCGTCCGCTGGCGGTGAGTGTGCCCGTCCGGGCCGTCTGGGCCGATCCCAAAACGGTGCTGGCAAAAGGCGGCGTCGGCGTTGATGAACGCTGGCAGGCGTTAGCGAACGCGCTGCATCTCTCGCTGGATACCCTCTCGGCACGCATCAACGCCAATCCCCAGGGGCGTTTCATTTACCTTGCCCGCCAGGTGGATCCCGCGCAGGCAAAGTGGATCGACAAACTAAATTTGCCCGGCATTAATTTACGCGATGAGTCCCGCCGTTTTTATCCGGCCGGCCATGTGGCCGCGAACCTGATTGGTTTCACCAACATCGACGGGCAGGGCATTGAAGGTGTAGAGAAGAGCTTCAATACGCAACTGACGGGCAAGGCAGGGGTGCGGCAGGTGAGGGAAGACCGCTATGGTCGCGTGGTTGAAAACCTGACAGAAGTTGCCCCCGTACCGGCGCATAACATCCAGTTGAGTATTGACGAGCGGCTGCAAACCATCACCGAAGATGCACTCGATAACGCCGTGGCCTGGAACAAGGCCGAGTCAGGCGCCTCCGTATTAATTAATATCCCCACCGGGGAAATACTCGCTATGGCCAGCTATCCGGATTTCAACCCCAATAACCGGGAAGGGGCGACAATAAACGATTTTCGCAATCGTGCGATCAGCGATACGTTCGAACCTGGTTCGACCGTCAAACCGCTGGTGCTGATGACCGCCCTGCAGCAGGGGCTGGTCAAGCCGGACAGCGTGATTGACACGCACCCGTACACTCTTGACGGGCATCGTATCCGCGACGTCGGTTACTATCCCGAACTGACCATGACCGGCATTCTGCAAAAATCGAGCGACACAGGCGTGTCCCGCCTCTCTCTGGCAATGCCGGTCCAGCATCTTCTCGATACCTATCGAAACTTTGGTTTTGGCACCCCAACCGAGCTTGGCCTGACGGGGGAGAGCGCGGGACTGTTGCCGCAGCGTAAATACTGGAGCCAGCTCGACCGCGCGACCTTTGCTTTCGGCTACGGGCTGATGGTCACGCCGCTGCAGCTGGCGCACGTCTACGCCACCATTGGTGGCTTCGGGCTTGAGCGTCCTCTTTCCATTACCCGTATTGATCCCCCCGTTATGGGCCACCGCGTTATGCCAGAAGAGATTGCGCATGAGGTAGAGCATATGATGGAGAGCGTCGCGCTACCCGGCGGCGGTGGGGTGAAGGCCGCCGTGCGCGATTACAGGGTAGCGGTGAAAACCGGTACGGCAAAGAAAATTGATGATAGCGGAAAATATGTCGATAAATACGTCGCCTACACCGCGGGCGTTGCTCCTGCCAGCGATCCGCGCTTTGCCCTGGTGGTGGTGATTAACGATCCGCAAAACGGGGCTTACTATGGCGGCGCCGTCTCTGCTCCCGTGTTCAGCGAGATTATGGGTAACGTGCTCCGTCTGGAAAATGTGAAACCTGACGGCTTACCGGCGGGCTCCGATCACCTGATCGTTATGCGCTAACCGGGCGTTTATAACCAGGGCGAATAGCGGTACACTTCGCCCTTTGATTATGCTCCGGAGTCACCATGTCCTTCAGTTGTCCCCTTTGCCACGCGGTCCTGACGCGTTCAGATAAAAGTTATACCTGTCCGCAGGGGCATCAGTTTGATATGGCGAAAGAAGGCTACGTTAATCTTCTGCCGGTGCAGCACAAGCGCTCCCGCGATCCAGGCGACAGCGCAGAGATGATGCAGGCGCGCCGTGCGTTTCTTGATGCCGGGCATTATCTGCCGCTGCGTGAGACGGTCGCACATACACTGAATGACATCCTCGCTGGCTCAGCAACCGCCCTGCTCGATATCGGCTGCGGGGAAGGGTACTACACCGCACGGTTTGCGGAGATTGCACGTGAGAAGGGCGCGCAGACCTTCGGTCTGGATGTCTCGAAAGTGGCGATTCGCGCGGCGGCAAAGCGTTACGCTGACGTGACGTTCTGTGTGGCGTCCAGCCACCGGCTGCCGTTTGACGATGCCAGCATGGACGCGGTTGTCCGCATTTACGCGCCCTGTAAGGCCGAGGAGCTGGCGCGCGTAGTGAAGCCTGGCGGATGGGTGGTTACCGTGACGCCAGGACCGCGTCATCTGATGGAGCTGAAGGGGCTTATCTACGATGAGGTGCGTCTGCATGCTCCCCATTCAGAACAGCTGGCCGGTTTTGCCCTGAAGCAGGCGCAAACCGTCGCGTACGAGATGACGCTGAAGGGGGAAGAGGCCAGCGCGCTGTTGCAGATGACGCCGTTCGCGTGGCGGGCAAAACCGGAGGTGTGGGAAACGCTAGCGGCGCAGTCCACATTTCGCTGCCAGACGGATTTCAGTATCCACATCTGGCAGCGCGAAGATTAACCAGCGAAGTGTGCCCAGAGGATCTGGGCGCCAATGCCAATTAACACAATCCCCCCCAGGATCTCGGCGCGTTTACCCAGCAGCGGGCCGATAAACCGTCCGACCATCATGCCCAGCGTGGACATAATCAGCGTGGCACAGCCAATGGCCAGCGCGGTGGCGATAATATTGACCTGCAGGAATGCCAGACCGACGCCGACGGCCATCGCATCCAGGCTGGTAGCGATGGCCGTCGTGACCAGCAGCCAGAATCCGTGGCGGTGCTGAGGCTCCTCGGCGTCATCATCACTACCGCGAAAACCTTCAATCACCATTCGACCGCCGAGAAATACCAGCAGGACAAACGCAATCCAGTGGTTCCACTCTAATATAAACTGGCTGGCGAGCATGCCCAGGCCCCAGCCGATAAGCGGAGTCAGCGTTTCGATAGCGCCAAAAATGAGACCGGTACGCAGGGCTTCTGAGAATTTAGGTTTGTGAAGCGTGGCACCTTTTCCGATGGAAGCAGCAAACGCGTCCATGGACATGCCAAAAGCGAGAAGGATCGTAGCGGAGATATTCATAACAGCGTCCAGACCGGGGATATCCATATGACACATCACTGCCCCCAGTAAACAGCAGTTGATGTATCTATGGTCTCGCCTGATCGCACTGCACAGAAAATGTGCTGATAGCGATCCGTACGTGCCACGTTTTTCAACGAGTATGTTGACACGCACATTTCCTGCGCACAGGAAATCGGCTACTCCCCAACGACGGGCGCAACCTTAACATATTTTGAGAATATAAAACAACAATGAAGAAGCATTATTTAGACTGATGATTGATAACGATTTTCATTTGTCTTTAAGCGTGAAAATAACGTTAAAAAAAGCGATCAAATTAACGGTGAGGATATAGCTCAGGCTATATTTTGTCTGCGAATCAGACACGGAATATAGCCGATGCTATATATCTAACTTACTGAGTTTTAACGAGTAAGTGGTATATCTTTTCCAGATCGTCAATATTCTTTACCCGAATAAGCAGGCGGCGCTGTTCTAATTGCATCACCAGCACACCGTCTTCGGATAAATTCATCTCTTTAATACGGTTATATTCTATCCAGACATTGGCGAAGAAAAATCCACGGGATTTAAAAATGATTTTTGGCGTGCGGATCCAGAACAGGTAAATCGCCATTAATGCCAGCGCACATAATAACCATGTGGTTAATATTGCACCATGGCTGGTGACGTTATCGTAAATCAGAATGACGATCAGACCCGCGAAGATAAACGCATCCACGCGTCCGCGTCGCAGAAGGGGAAGGGAGAGCAGCGTCTCGCCGTGGCGGCGGGGCATGATGAACTCGTCATAGATCGCGTAAGCCAGAAGGGCAACAATAAATAAAACCAGTACGATGTCCGTGACAGTCATTCATCCTCCAGATAAAAAAAGCCGGGGGCATGCCCCCGGCGGTTAACGCATTGTATTACAGACCCAGCAGACCGACAGCGTAGCCCGCGATACCGATGACGAAGAAGCCAACGATAATCCACAACGGGTTTACTTTTTTACGCAGCAGCCACATACAGGCGAAGGTCAACAGCAGCGGAACCAGGCCAGGCATCAGCTGGTCGAGGATGGTCTGCACGGTGGTCACACGGGTTTGCCCATCCTGGCCCGTGATGGTCGACACCACCAGCGGGATGTTCACGTGCGTCCACTTGTTGACCAGCGCCCCCATGACAAACAGGCCGAGGATGGATGCCCCCTCAGTCAGTTTCTGCAGGAAGCCGCCGCCCATGTCCTTAACAATGTCCACCCCTTTACGGTAGCCGTAGGCCACGCCGTAATAACGGGTCAGCAGACGCACGGCGTTGAACAGAATGAAGAATAGCAGTGGGCCAAGCAGGCTGCCGCTCATCGCGATACCGGCACCCAGCGCCGCGAAGACCGGACGAACGGTACCCCAGAAAATAGGGTCACCCACGCCTGCCAGCGGACCCATCAGACCGACTTTGATACCGTTGATGGCACCATCGTCAATCTCTGCGCCGTTCGCACGCTGCTCTTCCATCGCAAGCGTTACGCCCAGAACGGGAGCCGCGACATACGGATGAGTGTTAAAAAATTCCAGGTGACGCTTAATCGCCTGACGGCGGGCTTCGTTATTTTCCGGGTACAGGCGTTTGATCGCCGGCACCATAGAGAAACAGAAACCGAGCGCCTGCATACGTTCGAAGTTCCATGAACCCTGAAACAGGTTAGAACGGATGAACACGCCACGAATATCACCCGGAGTGAGTTTTTTCTCGGTGGTAGTTTTTGTCATATCAACCATTTCGCTCACCTGTTAGTCCAGTTCGTTATCGAGATCGTTGTTACCAGCAGCCTGCGCTGGGGCACCCGCGACGCGGTTATATTTCGGGCTGAGCTGGATGTAGAGAATCGCCATCACGGCACCAATCACACCCAGTGCAACCAGGTTGAAGTTGGTGAATGCCGCGGTCACGAAGCCGAGGTAGAAGAACGGCATCAGGTAGCCTGCGCGCATCATGTTGATGACCATCGCATAACCGACAACCACGATCATACCGCCCGCGATGTTCAGACCGCTGGTGACCACTTCAGGGATGGCGTTGAGCATGCCCTGAACTTCGCTGGTCCCCACCGAAATCGCGACGATCACGGCCGGAATGGCGATACGCATCGCCTGCAGGAACAGGGACGATACGTGGATCCAGGAGAGCGCCGTGAGGTTGCCGTTTTCGGCCGCCTTATCCGCTGCGTGCTGGAAGGCTACGGTGATAGTACGCACGATAATGGTCAGTACCTGGCCTGCTGCGGCCAGCGGGATCGCCAGGGCGATACCGGCACCGATACTCTGATGACCGGCAATAACCAGAACGGTAGAAATAATGGACGCCAGCGCGGCATCAGGCGCAACCGCCGCACCGATGTTCATCCAGCCCAGGGCAATCATTTCCAGGGTACCACCGATGATAATACCGGTTTTCATGTCACCCAGAACGGCACCAATCAACGTACAGGCCACCAGAGGGCGGTGGAACTGAAATTCATCAAGTACGGACTCCATACCCGCAATACACGCGACGATGAACACCAGCACAATCTGAAGAGTGGTAATCTCCATTGTACTTCTCCTATTACATAAGCATTATGTGAAAAACCGGCGCGGGCTTATTTCCCAACTTTGCCGATCAAATCCATCATTTTCAGTTTCGGGTCCGTGGAAACCTTGCGGGCTTCCAGTTCAATACCGCGCGCATTCAGCTTGTTAAATGCCTCGATATCTTTCGCATCGACTGAAATGGCGTTGTTGACCTGCGTTTTGCCCTGACGGAATGCCATCCCCCCAATGTTCACGGAAGTGATTTTCACGCCGCCTTCAACAATGCGCTCAACGTCTGTCGGGTTAGTGAACAGGAGCATCACGCGTTCACCCGCGTATTTCGGGTTGTTGTAAACGCGAATCATCTTGGCGACATCCACGACGTGCGCGGTAACGCCAGGAGGAGCAACCTGCGTGAGAAGGGTTTTACGAACGGTGTCGGCGGCCACTTCGTCACTGACCACGATAATGCGACGAACGTTGGTCTCCTTGGTCCAGCGTGTTGCCACCTGTCCATGGATTAAACGGTCATCAATACGCGCCAGGCCGATGACCATGTAATCGTTCGGTCCCATCGGTTTTGCTGGCGCTGCCGCTTTCGGTGCCGCAGCAGGCGCAGGGCCGGGTTTTTCAACCGGCTGTGCTTTCAGGGCTTTCACCCCTTCGCGGCCGGTTTCAACGGCCAGAGCCACCAGTTCATCGAAAGAGGGATTGTCGTCGCGTGCCATGAAGGTTTCCACCAGCATCGGGATATTGACCCCGGCGACAACTTCATAATGCTCTTTATCGACGACAATGCGGCTGGCAGCGTTGAACGGGCTGCCGCCCCATGTATCAACGAGAAACAGCACCCCTTTGCTGGTATCCAGCTTCTCGAGTTGAGCGTTGTACTTCTCAATCAGCGTCTCGGCGTTTTCACCGGGAACGAAATCGATCCAGCCGACGTTTTCCTGCTCGCCCAACAGCATCTCTGCCGTTTTGAGTAGCTGCTCAGCAGCCCAACCATGTGTGCCTATGACAATAGCAATGGTCACTTGCTACCTCCTTTTATTATCATTAATACGCCTGCCGGGCAGACGTACTGAGAATCGTATTGGCGAACCGAATCGATTCAGATAAGGGTTAGAGTTAAAAAACTAAGACTTCCGCGAATTATTTTAGATAGTGAAAAAATAATTTATGTGATGAAGATCCGTAATTTAGGTTTCGAAAATCAGAAATTACTCAACACATATTTCGTCTTTTCGCGTTTTTGCAAAGGAACGTAAATCTTTGCTAAAAACATATTGTCTCTGATATGTTTAGCCTCCGTTTACTTGTTCAGGAGTATAGGGCTACAGCCCACTATATGGACCGTCACCGACGTCAGTCATCTTTCAGGCCATCTCGCGCCTTTTTCACCGGCGATCCTCGCCACGTATCAACGCTGTCTGCCTCTGTTTTGCCCACATTGCGTGGGGCACCGTTTCGTCATTCCTTTAGCAGGAGCTTGTCATGGAATTCTTAATGGACCCGTCAATCTGGGTGGGATTGCTCACGCTGGTGGTGCTGGAGATTGTTCTCGGTATCGATAACCTGGTGTTTATCGCCATTCTCGCGGACAAACTGCCGCCAAAACAGCGTGATAAAGCGCGTCTGATTGGTCTCTCGCTGGCGCTGGTCATGCGACTGGGCCTGCTGTCCGTCATCTCCTGGATGGTCACGCTGACTAAACCGCTCTTCTCCGTCATGGATTACACCTTCTCCGGCCGTGATTTGATCATGCTGATCGGGGGGATATTCCTGCTCTTCAAAGCGACAACAGAGCTCCATGAGCGGCTGGAAAACCGCCAGCATGATGATGGGCACGGTAAAGGCTACGCCAGCTTCTGGGTGGTAGTGCTGCAGATCGTGGTGCTTGATGCAGTGTTCTCGCTGGATGCGGTGATCACGGCGGTCGGCATGGTGAACCATCTGCCGGTGATGATGGCCGCGGTGGTCATTGCGATGGCAGTCATGCTTCTGGCCTCGAAACCGCTGACGCGTTTCGTGAACCAGCATCCGACGGTGGTGGTACTGTGCCTGAGCTTCCTGCTGATGATTGGTCTGAGCCTGGTGGCCGAAGGCTTTGGCTTCCATATTCCGAAAGGCTACCTGTACGCCGCGATTGGCTTCTCGATCCTGATCGAGCTGTTCAACCAGATTGCGCGCCGTAACTTTATTAAGCAGCAGTCCAGTCAGCCGCTGCGTGCCCGTACCGCAGATGCCATTCTGCGTCTGATGGGCGGCCGTCGTCAGGTGAACGTTCAGTCTGATTCCGAAAACCATAACCCGGTTCCGGTCCCGGAAGGGGCGTTTGTGGAACAGGAACGTTACATGATTAACGGCGTGCTCTCCCTGGCCTCGCGGTCACTGCGCGGGATCATGACTCCGCGCGGAGAGATCAGCTGGGTCGATGCTAACCTGAGTGTGGATGAAATTCGCCAGCAGCTGCTCTCTTCCCCGCACAGCCTGTTCCCGGTGTGTCGTGGTGAGCTGGATGAGATCATCGGCGTCGTGCGGGCGAAAGAGATGCTGGTGGCCCTGGAAGAGGGCGTCAATGTCGAAGCCGTTGCGGCGGCATCGCCGGCGATTGTCGTACCGGAAACGCTTGACCCGATCAACCTGCTCGGGGTGCTTCGCCGCGCGCGTGGCAGCTTTGTTATCGTCACCAACGAGTTTGGGGTGGTACAGGGGCTGGTCACGCCGCTGGACGTGCTGGAAGCCATAGCCGGTGAATTCCCGGACGAGGACGAAACCCCGGAGATCGTTGCCGATGGCGATGGCTGGCTGGTGAAAGGGACCACCGATCTGCACGCGCTCTCGCACACGCTGGGGCTGGAAAACGTGGTCAACGATGAAGAAGACATCGCGACCGTTGCCGGTCTGGTTATCGCCGTTAACGGGCAAATCCCGCGTGTCGGCGATGTGATTGAGCTGCCGCCGTTGCACATCACGATTGTCGAAGCCAACGACTATCGCGTTGATATGGTCCGCATTGTTAAAGAACAATCTGCCCACGACGAAGATGAGTAAGCCTGCTTAACGCAGCGGCATTAAGGGCACTATGTGCCCGTTATGGCGGGCTGGCGGGGGAGACCTTCCCGCCAGCCAGTCCGGAAAGTCCCGTAGCGGCATCGGCCGCGCATAGAAAAACCCCTGCAGGACAGGAACGCCATGACGGCGTAAATATCGTGCCTGCTCCTCCGTCTCAACCCCTTCTGCAACCAGTTCGATATTCAGCCGCTGACCCAGCGCAATAATGATATCCGTCACCGTTGAATTCACAGCATCAGTACCGATGGCGGTGGTAAAGGACTGGTCAATTTTCAGCACGTCCGGGTGCAGCTTCTCGAGCCAGGAGAGGGAGCTGTTTCCGGTACCAAAATCGTCAATGGCGAGCTTCACCCCTTTGCGATGCAGCTCGCGCACGATGCGATAGTCCGCATCCAGCAGCGCGTCCCGTTCCGTTAATTCGATCACCAGCTGCTGATGGGGGTTGGCGCTGAACCACAGACGGTTCAGGTCCTGCAGCAATACCGCGCGACGAAAATGGCTGGCGGCGACGTTAATGCCGATGTGAAAACCCGCGCTTGCCGGGAAGTAACCTATCTGGCGTACCGTTTCGGCAATCACATAACGGGTCAGGGGGACAATCTGGTTATGTTCTTCTGCCAGCGGAATAAACACTTCCGGGGAGATCCACCCCTGACGGGGATTGTTCCAGCGCAGCAGGATCTCAACGCCGGTGCACTTCTGGGTACGGGCATCCATCAGCGGCTGGCAGAAAAGTTCAAATTCCCGCGAGGCAATCCCCATATCGATCTCCCACGTGAAGCTCATCCGGTTTGCCGTGGCCAGCCAGGCGAGATAGCCCAACAGCAGGCTGAGTATGAGCCCCAGCGGCAGCTGGGCGGGGAGACTCTTCAGGGCCAGTACGCCGGGACCCGGCCCGCTGATCGTGATGGTGAAAGGATGTCGGGATGAGGACTGCTGGACAATCGAGCCTTCCTCATCAAATGACAGGCTGTCGGTGACGCGCTGGCCGTAACGCAAAAAACGATCGCCCACGGTCAGCGCCACGTCATTGATAAGCGGGCGCTGGGGCTCGAGGATCATTTTAGTGATCAGGTCGATATTGATGATCTCCATGATGCCATCTTCCCCGTTCGGAGAGACCGGAAACCACTGGATCAGTATCGGGCTGCCCTTAAGCAGCCACTGGTCAGTCGATAAAATGAGCTTCGCCGCGCTGGCGGGGAGTTCCCTCAGGAAATCACGCACGGGCAGATTGCGGCTGCCGAAAATACTCGAGCAGTAGAGGATACCGTCTTTAACCAGGGCGATAGAGCGTACTGTCTGCAAAATGGCGGCCTGCTTTCTCAGGGCCAGGTGTGCCTGCTGACAAGGCTGACCCACCAGCGGCTGCAGCACGTTGCGGCGCTTATCTAAAGCGAGCAGCACGTTATCAAGGGCGCGAACGGTATGGCTGGTAAAGGCGAGAATCTGCTGTTGGTTAACATTGCGCTGTGAAATAAAGCGAACGCCCAACGTCAGGATGAGCGTCAGGAGCGCAATCGTCACGCAGACGATAACGCGTTTTCGGCGGTAGTGTTTAATGATCGTCTGCGCAGTTTGCATGAACGAACGCCTGATAAGCCACCAGCCACAAAAGCCGGACGCAACTGTGAAAGTGTAGTGGGGAAAGCGGGAGGAGACGAGAATGAAGAGGAAATTTCGCCCATCCGTTGCAGATGGGCGAAAGGCAGTATTAGTCGCACTGCACCTTAATGGCCAGGCCACCACGGGACGTCTCGCGGTATTTCGCGTTCATGTCTTTGCCCGTTTCGTACATAGTTTCAATCACCTTATCCAGCGATACGCGAGGTTCGCTGGTACGGCGCATCGCCATACGTGAGGCGTTGATGGCCTTCACCGACGCAATCGCGTTACGCTCGATACACGGCACTTGCACCTGGCCCGCGACCGGGTCACAGGTCAGACCGAGGTTGTGTTCCATACCGATTTCTGCCGCCACGCAGACCTGCTCTGGGCTTGCACCCAGCAACTCTGCAAGACCCGCCGCCGCCATAGAACAGGCGACACCCACTTCACCCTGACAGCCGACTTCAGCGCCAGAAATAGACGCGTTCATCTTGTACAGGGCACCAATGGCACCTGCCGCCAGGAAATAACGGATATAAATGTCTGGCGTCACGGGTTCAATAAAGTGGTCGTAATAGGCCAGCACGGCCGGAACAATTCCGCACGCGCCGTTGGTCGGCGCCGTCACGACGCGGCCACCGGCGGCGTTCTCTTCGTTAACCGCCAGGGCAAACATATTCACCCAGTCGACCACGTTCATCGGGTCGTTGGAGAACTTGTCCGTCGTCACCAGCATACGGCGCAGGGCAGAGGCACGACGCGGTACGCGCAGTGGACCCGGCAGCACGCCTTCGGTGTTCATCCCGCGATCGATACAGGCGCGCATGGTTTGCCATACGTTCGCAAAATAGTCTTCAATCTCTTTTTTGCTGTGCAGCGCCAGTTCGTTCTGCATCACCATGCCGGACAGCGACAGACCGGTCTGTTTGCAGTAACCGAGCATCTCGGTAGCGGATTTAAACGGATACGGAACGCTGACGTCGCCGACGCTATCTTTGCCAAAATGCTCTTCATCCACGATGAAACCACCGCCGATGGAGTAGTACGTTTTGCTGTAAATCTCTTTTTCACCGCTAAATGCGTGAATGGTCATGCCGTTTTCATGCAGCGGCAGGTTGTCGCTGCGAAAACGCATGCCATCATCCTGCGGGAAGTCAACTTCCTGCTGACCGTTTGCCAGCAGCAGACGGCCACGCGTTTCCACGTCGCGGATGAATGCCGGGATGGCATCAATATCCACGGTATCCGGCATATTGCCTGCCAGACCCATAATAATGGCGATATCGGTGTGGTGGCCTTTACCCGTCAATGACAGCGAGCCGTAAACATCCACGGCGACACGGGTAACGCTTTCCAGTAATCCTTTTTCGACCAGATCATCGACGAACTGTTTACCGGCCTTCATCGGGCCAACAGTATGGGAAGACGAAGGGCCAATTCCCACTTTGAACATGTCGAATATACTAATCACTTTCACACTCCTGACAGGGTTACCGGGGTTCCAGTAACGATGTTATAACTGCGCATAGTGTAAGAGGGAACACCGACCTCGGCTTAACTATTCACATGAATTAAACTAATGGTTGACGATGGGTTTTGCTAATAGCGCGACGCAGATCGCAAACCAGGCAAAAGAAGGTGGAATGTAAAGTATAGTCAAGGCTTCAGGCCGATTTGCAACGCCAGTTCACGAATAATGCCCGCGGTCATGCCCCAGACAAAATAATGCTGATACCAGGACAACCACACCCGATGGTCATGACCCCGGCGGTGGATATCCAGCGGATGATAACGGCTTAATCGGAGGGCTTCTTCCAGCGGCATTTCAAACACGGCGGAGACTTCATCCACGCTGGCATGATACTGCAGGTCCGGCGGGATAATGCCCACCACCGGCGTGACCTGGAAACCGGTAACGCTGTCGACGGGCGGCAGCACGCCAATGACCTCTACCGCCTCCGGCGGAATGGCCACCTCTTCCTGCGCTTCCCGCAGCGCGGCGGCAATCAGCGAGGCATCGGAACTGTCGACGGCGCCGCCAGGAAAAGCGACCTGACCGGCGTGTTTGCGCAGATGGGCAGAGCGCTGGGTGAGCAGCAGGCCCGGCTGTGCACGCCGCACGACCGGGATCAGCACCGCCGCCTGGCGCTGATTCAGCGCTTCGCGGTTGACCTGGGGCCGTAGTAGCTGAAAGCGCGATAAAAAAGCATCCAGCGTCAGGTTCTCTTTTTCCACCCGTGGTTACTCCAGTTGTTTCAGAATACGGTTAACTTTATCAAAGGTTTCCTGATATTCCGCATCGACCTGGCTGTCGGCCACGATGCCGCCGCCGGCCGAACAGTAAAGGTTTCCGTTACAGGCAGTCAGCGTGCGGATGGTAATGCTGGTATCCAGGGTGCCGCACAGGCTGATGTAGCCAATACTCCCGCACCAGGCGTTGCGGCGGTGGGGCTCCAGCTCATCGATAATCTCCATCGCCCGCACTTTCGGTGCGCCGGTTATCGAGCCGCCCGGGAACGCGGCGCGCAGAAGATCGCAGGCCGTCCGCGAGGCCTGCAGTCGCGCGGTAATGGTGCTGACCAGATGATGGACCGCCGGGAAAGGCTCGACGACGAACAGTTCCGGCACCCGCACGCTGCCCGGCACGGCCACCCGGCCAATATCGTTGCGCATCAGATCGACAATCATCAGGTTTTCTGCGCGGTCCTTCGGTGAGGCGGCCAGTTTTTCCGCCTGCTGGCGGTCAGCATCAGGATCGGCAAGGCGTGGCAATGTACCTTTAATTGGCCGCGTCTGAATGTTGCCCTCCGCAAGATGGATAAAGCGCTCAGGCGACAGGCTGACAATGGCCCCCTGTTCCAGACGGATAAAGGCGCTGAACGGTGCCCGGTTAGTGGCGTTAAGGCGGGTAAAAGCCTGCCATTCATCGCCCTCATAGGTTGCCTGGAAACGCTGGGCGAGATTTACCTGATAGCAGTCGCCGCTTTGCAGATACGCCTGCACGCGGGCAAATTTTTCTGCATATGCCCCGGGCGTCATATTTGAACGCCAGTCAGAGGTCAGGCGGAAATCCGGCGCGGCGGCAGGCTGCTGCGCTTCCAGCCAGGCCAGGCGCGCGTCGACATCCGAATGGCTGAGCAAAGAGACCACCTGCTTATCGTGGTCGACAATCAGCGCCCAGTCATAAAGCCCTACGGCCATATCCGGCAGCGGAATATCCGCTTTCGCCACCGAGGGCAGCGTTTCAAAGCGACGGCCAAGATCGTAGCCAAACAGGCCCAGCGCACCGCCCTGGAAGGGGAGATCGGGATTCGGCAGGGCAGACAAGCCCAGCGCATCGATAGCCTCCTGAAGCCGCAGCAGCGGATCGTCCGTTGACGGCAGGTCATGGGTCGTCAGCGTCTTTAGCGGATCGGCGACCAGGATATCAAAGCGGCTATAGGGATGATCCGCATGGCCGGAATGCAGTAACATCGCAAAAGGAAGATGGCTCAGACGGGCAAACCAGAACTCAGCGGCGTCAGTACGCCAGGGCAGGGTAATAACAGTGGGCAAGCGCATGTTCATGTGTGGCATACTACCGGGCAGCGTGAAATAATTAGCGCGAATAATTTAGCAGGAGTTGACGATGTTTGCAGGTTTACCTTCTCTGAGCCACGAGCAACAGCAGAAAGCGGTTGAGCGAATTCAGGAACTGATGTCCCAGGGGATGAGCAGCGGGCAGGCCATTTCCCAGGTGGCGGAAGAACTTCGCGCCACCCATACCGGCGAGCGGATCGTGGCGCGTTTCGAGGATGAAGAGGAAGAGTAACCGGCCTACACAGCCGCGATAATCTTAATCTCTACCTTGTATTCCGGCTTCATCAGCGTGGCCTGTACGGTACAACGTACAGGCGCGTGACCCGCCACCACCCAGGCATCCCAGGCTCTGTTCATGGCCGCGAAATCGTCTTTGTTTGCCAGAAAAATTGTCGCATCCAGAATGCGCGATTTGTCACTACCTTGCTTTTCAAGCACCGCATCGATCTGCGCCAGGGTGTTCGCCGTTTGTTCGAACGCATCCGCGTCCAGATTCGCCGGTACGCCGGTGTAGTAGAGCGTCTGGTTATGAATGACTACATCAGACCAGCGGGCTTCGGCATCAATGCGCACAATTGTCATAAACGTTTCCTCGTTATTTTTCGTCATCAGGCGGCAAGACTGCCATATTGTTCCGTCGTCGTCACTATTTGGGGTGGCACTGGAGAAGATGGGCTGACATAATCCCTGTGCAAAAATACAGTGAGAGAGCACCGTGGCAGACGATTTTTCCCCTGAAGGTCAGTTAGCACAAGCCATTCCCGGCTTCAAACCGCGTGAACCTCAGCGGCAGATGGCACACGCCGTGGCGCGGGCCATTGATAAGGCGCAGCCGCTGGTGGTGGAGGCTGGAACCGGCACGGGGAAAACTTACGCCTACCTTGCCCCGGCGCTGCGGGCGAAAAAAAAGGTGATCATCTCGACCGGCTCGAAAGCGCTGCAGGATCAGCTCTACAGCCGGGATTTGCCGACGGTGGCAAAAGCGCTGAAATACAAAGGCCGGCTGGCGCTGCTGAAGGGGCGCTCTAACTATCTCTGCCTCGAGCGTCTTGAGCAACAGGCGCTGGCGGGCGGCGATTTGCCGGTGCAGACCCTGAGTGACGTCATTATCCTTCGCGCCTGGGCCAACCAGACGGAAGAGGGGGATATCAGTACCTGCGCGAGCGTGCCGGAAGACTCGCCGGCCTGGCCGCTGGTGACCAGTACCAACGACAACTGCCTCGGCAGCGACTGCCCGCTGTACAAAGACTGCTTTGTGGTGAAAGCGCGCAAAACGGCGATGGATGCCGATGTGGTGGTGGTCAACCATCACCTGTTTCTTGCGGATATGGTGGTCAAGGACAGCGGTTTTGGTGAGCTGATCCCGGAGGCGGAGGTCATGATCTTTGATGAAGCCCACCAGCTCCCGGATATCGCCAGCCAGTATTTTGGCCAGTCGCTCTCCAGCCGCCAGCTGCTGGATCTGGCGAAAGATTTCACCATCGCTTACCGCACCGAATTAAAAGATACCCAGCAGTTGCAGAAGTGTGCCGATCGCCTGGCCCAAAGCGCGCAGGACTTCCGGTTACAGCTCGGCGAGCCGGGCTATCGCGGGAACCTGCGCGAGCTGCTGGCGGATAAAAATATCCAGCGCGCGCTGCTGCTGCTCGATGACGCCCTGGAGCTCTGCTATGACGTCGCGAAATTGTCGCTTGGCCGTTCCGCGCTGCTGGATGCCGCATTCGAGCGCGCCACGCTCTATCGCGGGCGGCTCAAACGGTTAAAAGAGATTAACCAGCCGGGGTTCAGCTACTGGTATGAATGCACCTCGCGCCATTTCACGCTGGCGCTCACGCCGCTGACGGTGGCGGATAAATTTAAAGAGGTGATGGCGCAAAAACCTGGCAGCTGGATCTTCACGTCGGCAACCCTGTCGGTGAATGACGATCTGCATCACTTCACGGAACGGCTTGGCATTGAACAGGCGGAGTCGCTGCTGCTGCCCAGCCCGTTTGATTACGAAAAACAGGCGCTGCTTTGCGTGCCGCGTAATCTTCCGCTGCCAAACCAGCCGGGTGCGGCGCGCCACCTGGCGGCAATGCTAAAACCGATGATCGAGGCCAACAACGGCCGCTGCTTTATGCTTTGCACCTCTCACGCCATGATGCGCGACCTCGCGGAGCAGTTCCGTGCCACCATGACCCTGCCGGTACTGCTGCAGGGAGAAACCAGCAAAGGGCAACTGCTGCAGCAGTTCGTCAGCGCCGGTAATGCTCTGCTGGTGGCCACCAGCAGCTTCTGGGAAGGGGTGGATGTACGCGGAGACACCCTGTCGCTTGTGATCATCGATAAGCTGCCGTTTACCTCCCCGGACGACCCGTTGCTGAAGGCGCGGATGGAAGACTGCCGCCTGCGCGGCGGCGATCCGTTTGACGAGGTACAGCTGCCGGACGCGGTGATCACCCTTAAGCAAGGGGTAGGGCGATTGATCCGCGACGTCACCGATCGCGGCGTGCTGGTCATCTGTGATAACCGGCTGGTGATGCGCCCGTACGGCGCAACCTTCCTCGCCAGCCTGCCGCCCGCACCGCGGACGCGGGACATAAAACGCGCGGTGCGTTTCCTGGCAAACCCAACGGCGGAGTAATTTACCCCGGAGTGTGCTAAGATGCGCGCCATTTTGTGACTGACCCTTGCGAGAGCGCGACGACTGATGCGAATTCTGGCTATTGATACCGCAACAGAGGCTTGCTCTGTTGCTCTGTTGAACGACGGTGCTGTTTCTGCTCACTTCGAAGAGTGCCCACGGGAACACACCCAGCGCATTCTGCCCCTGGTTAAGGCGATCTTAACCCGCAGCAATACCGCCTTAACCGACCTCGACGCGCTGGCCTTTGGCCGTGGCCCGGGCAGTTTTACCGGCGTGCGTATCGGCATTGGCATTGCGCAGGGGCTGGCGCTGGGCGCTGAGCTGCCGATGATTGGCGTCTCTACCCTCGCCACCATGGCGCAGGGCGCCTGGCGTATGACCGGGGCCACCCGCGTCCTGGCCGCGATTGACGCCCGTATGGGCGAAGTCTACTGGGCTGAATACACCCGCGACGCGCAGGGCGTGTGGCACGGTGAAGAGACGGAAGCCGTACTCAAGCCACAAGCGGTGACCGAACGACTGAAACAGCTCTCCGGTGAGTGGGCGACCGTCGGTACGGGCTGGCCTGCGTGGCCTGAGATGGCGAAGGATACCGGGGTGACGCTGGTGGACGGCAACATGCTATTGCCTGCGGCAGAGGATATGCTTCCCATTGCCAGCCAGCTGCTTGCAGCAGGAAAAACCGTTGCCGTGGAACACGCGGAGCCGGTTTATTTGCGAAACACCGTCGCATGGAAGAAACTTCCGGGCCGCGAGTGAATCTCAGTAACAGGAACTGAGAAAAAGGAGTCGCATCATGGCGGTTCAGACTAAAGTAGTACGCCTTTTTATGGCAGGCGCTGTTGCCATAGCACTGAGCGGATGCGTTTCCGTGCCTGATGCGATTAAGGGCTCCAGCCCGACGCCACAGCAGGATCTGGTGCGGGTGATGAATGCCCCTGAGCTCTACGTTGGCCAGGAAGCGCGCTTCGGCGGGAAAGTGATTGAGGTGCAAAACCAGCAGGGAAAAACCCGTCTGGAGATCGCGACCGTTCCCCTGGACAGCGGCGCACGCCCTGTGCTGGGTGAGGCCTCACGCGGACGTATCTATGCCGACGTCAGTGGTTTCCTCGATCCGGTCGATTTTCGCGGACAACTGGTGACCGTCGTCGGGCCGATAACCGGCGCGGTGCAGGGCAAAATCGGTAATACGCCGTATAAATTTATGACCATGCAGGTTAACGGCTATAAACGCTGGCGGCTGGCACAGCAGGTGATCATGCCGCCTCAGCCGATCGATCCGTGGATGTGGGGTCCACACCCTTACCGTTACGGCTACCCGGGCTGGGGCTGGTATAACCCGGGACCTGCACAGGTACAGACCATCGTTACTGAGTAACTTACTGTTATTGTTAGAAAAGAGACAGCGGCTCAGCCGCTGTCTCTGTTTTTTTACGGCTACAACGAAAAAAAAGAGTGACGCGCTTCGCAACCTTAAATCTGGACAATTAATAAACTGGTACGCTGAGTTAATATAATGTTAACAAACTGTTTATTATCGGGGTTGTGATGACGACGAACACTCAGTTCAGAGGTGATGCATTGAAAAAGGTTTGGCTTAACCGTTATCCCGCAGATGTGCCTGCGGAGATCAATCCTGACCGTTATCAATCCCTGGTGGAATTATTTGAGCACTCGGTAAGGCGCTACGCGGACCAGCCCGCATTTGTGAATATGGGCGAGGTGATGACGTTCCGTAAGCTTGAGGAGCGTAGCCGGGCGTTTGCGGCTTATCTGCAGGAAGGACTGGGGCTGCAAAAAGGGGACCGCGTCGCGCTGATGATGCCAAACCTGCTGCAATACCCGGTGGCGCTGTTTGGTATCCTGCGTGCCGGGATGATTGTCGTCAACGTCAACCCGCTGTATACCCCGCGCGAGCTGGAGCATCAGCTGAACGACAGCGGTGCGGCCGCGATTGTGATTGTCTCCAACTTTGCCCATACCCTGGAAAAAGTGGTCGACAGAACCCAGGTTAAACACGTCATCCTGACGCGTATGGGGGATCAACTCTCCACCGCCAAAGGCACGCTGGTTAACTTTGTCGTTAAATACATCAAACGTCTGGTGCCAAAATACCACCTGCCGGATGCCATCTCTTTCCGCCGTGCCCTGCATGCGGGCTACCGTATGCAGTACGTTAAGCCGGAGTTGGTATCGGAAGACCTGGCTTTCCTGCAATACACCGGCGGTACCACCGGCGTGGCCAAAGGGGCGATGCTGACCCACCGCAACATGCTGGCAAACCTTGAGCAGGTGAATGCCACTTACGGGCCGCTGCTGCATCCTGGCAAAGAGCTGGTCATTACCGCGCTGCCGCTGTATCACATTTTCGCACTGACCATGAACTGCCTGCTGTTTATTGAGCTCGGTGGCCAGAACGTCCTGATTACGAACCCGCGCGATATTCCGGGGCTGGTGAAAGAGCTGGCGAAATACCCGTTCACCGCCATGACCGGGGTAAACACCCTGTTTAACGCGCTGCTTAACAACAAAGAGTTTCAGCAGCTGGATTTCTCCACGCTGCACCTCTCTGCGGGCGGCGGCATGCCGGTTCAGCAGGCGGTCGCTGAGCGCTGGGTAAAGCTCACCGGGCAGTATTTGCTTGAGGGGTATGGTCTGACGGAATGTGCGCCGCTGGTCAGCGTGAACCCGCATGATATCGACTATCACAGCGGCAGCATTGGTCTGCCTGTGCCGTCCACGGAGGCCAAACTGGTCGATGATAACGATAATGAAGTCGCGCCGGGTGAACCAGGCGAGCTGTGCGTCAAAGGTCCTCAGGTCATGCTGGGGTACTGGCAGCGTCCTGATGCCACCGACGAAATCATCAAAGACGGCTGGCTCCACACCGGCGATATCGCGGTGATGGACGAAGAGGGCTTCCTGCGCATTGTCGATCGTAAGAAAGACATGATTCTGGTCTCCGGCTTCAACGTCTATCCGAATGAGATCGAAGACGTGGTGATGCAGCACAGCGGCGTACTCGAAGTGGCGGCCGTCGGGGTGCCTTCCGGCAGCAGCGGTGAAGCGGTCAAAATATTTGTGGTCAAGAAAGATCCTTCTCTCACCGAGGAGGAGCTGGTCACGTTCTGTCGTCGTCAGCTGACGGGCTACAAGGTGCCGAAACTGGTTGAATTCCGCGATGAGCTGCCGAAATCCAACGTCGGAAAGATATTACGACGAGAATTACGTGACGAAGCCCGTGGCAAAGTAGACAATAAGGCCTGAGCTTCACGCTAATCGCCCAGACGCCGGTTAAGCCGGCGTTTTTTATGGGCGCAAACAAAAGAGAACCCGTTTTGAATTACCAGATGATCACGACCAATGACGAGCTGGCTTCGCTGTGCGAAGTGACGCGCGACTTTCCTGCCATTGCCCTGGATACCGAGTTTGTCCGTACCCGGACATACTATCCGCAGCTGGGGTTGATACAGATGTACGACGGTAAACACGTGTCGCTGATTGACCCTCTTGGTATTACCGACTGGACGCCGATGCGCGACCTGCTGCTTGATACCGCCGTGACGAAATACCTGCACGCAGGCAGTGAAGATCTGGAAGTCTTTCTGAACACCTTTGGCATCATGCCCCAGCCGCTGATTGATACGCAGATCCTTGCCGCGTTCAGCAATCGTCCGCTTTCGTGGGGCTTTGCCGCCATGGTGGAGGAGTACACGGGGCTGACGCTGGATAAAAGCGAATCCCGTACCGACTGGCTGGCGCGTCCGCTTACCGAGCGTCAGCTGGAATATGCGGCGGCAGACGTGTTTTACCTGCTGCCGATTGCCGGACAGCTGATGAAAGAGGCGGAAGCCTCTGGCTGGCTGCCTGCCGCGCTGGATGAGTGCCGTATGACCCAGCAGCGTCGCCAGGAAGTGGTGGACCCGAAAGAGGCCTGGCGCGATATCAGCAACGCGTGGCAACTGCGTACGCGTCAGCTGGCCTGCCTGCAGCTGTTAGCGGACTGGCGTCTGCGCAAAGCGCGCGAGCGCGATCTGGCGGTTAACTTTGTGGTGCGCGAAGAGCATCTCTGGGCGGTGGCACGCTATATGCCGGGCAGCCTGGGCGAACTGGACAGCATTGGGCTTTCGGGCAGTGAGATCCGTTTCCACGGTAAAACCCTGCTTGCGCTGGTTGCGAAAGCGCAGGAATTGCCTGATGACAAGCTGCCGGAACCGCTGCTGAATCTGATGGATATGTCGGGCTACCGCAAGGCGTTCAAGGACATCAAAGCCCTGGTTCAGGCCGTTGCTACGGAAAGCAAGCTGAGTGCTGAACTGCTCGCATCACGCCGACAGATTAATCAGCTGCTGAACTGGCACTGGAAGCTGAAGCCGCAGAATGGCTTACCGGAAATGATGGCGGGCTGGCGCGGGGAATTGATGACCGATCGCCTGAACACGCTGCTGGAAGGTTATCCGCGATAAAAAATATGCCGGGTGATAACCCGGCATATTCCCCCGGTGGCGCTGCGCTTACCGGGGCTATGAAATCACAAACCTACGGACGGGACTCTTCCGCTTCCGGGAGCGTCACGTTCAGCTCCAGAATCGAAATATCCCCGTCTTTTTGTTCCAGCTGCACCGTCACCATCTCCGGGTCAATCTGCACATACTTACAGATCACTTCCAGGATGTCCTTACGCAGCTGCGGCAGGTAGTGAGGCTCGGCGTCGCTACGACGACGCTCCGCAACGATAATTTGCAGACGTTCTTTTGCGATGTTGGCGGTGTTCTTTTTCCGCGAGAGAAAAAAGTCCAGTAATGCCATAACTTATCCTCCGAACAGGCGTTTGAGGAAACCTTTCTTCTCTTCTTCAATGAAGCGGAAAGGACGTTCTTCTCCCAGCAGACGGTCAACAGTATCAGCATACGCTTTACCTGCATCTGCCGTTGTATCCAGAATCACGGGCTCACCCTGGTTAGAGGCGCGTAACACGGACTGATCTTCCGGGATAACGCCCACCAGTTTAATGCGCAGGATCTCCAGCACGTCTTCCATGCTCAGCATATCACCTTTGTTCACGCGACCCGGGTTATAGCGGGTAAGCAGCAGGTGTTCTTTAATCGGGTCTTCGCCATTTTCCGCACGACGGGATTTAGAGGCGAGGATCCCCAGAATGCGGTCTGAGTCACGCACGGATGACACTTCAGGGTTGGTGGTGATGATCGCTTCATCGGCGAAGTAGAGCGCCATCAGGGCACCGGTTTCGATGCCGGCAGGGGAGTCGCAGACAATGAAGTCGAACTCCATTTTTTTCAGCTCGTCGAGCACCTTTTCCACCCCTTCACGGGTCAGGGCGTCTTTGTCACGCGTCTGAGAAGCCGGGAGAATGTAGAGGTTCTCGGTGCGTTTGTCTTTAATCAGCGCCTGGTTCAGCGTGGCATCGCCCTGAATGACGTTAACGAAGTCATACACGACGCGACGCTCACATCCCATGATGAGGTCGAGGTTACGCAGACCGATATCGAAGTCGATAACGACGGTTTTCTTTCCCTTCTGGGCCAAACCAGTAGCGATGGCCGCGCTGGAGGTGGTCTTGCCAACGCCTCCTTTACCCGAAGTAACAACAATAATGCGTGCCATAGAAATTCCTTGTTAAAAAGGGATCAATTCAACGGTTGAACGGTCAACGCGTCGTCTGCCAGAAGCAGGCGAGCCGCTTTGCCATAAAATTCGGCTGGGATCTTGTCGCTCAGCCAATATTCACCTGCGATGGAGACCAGTTCCGCCGTCAGATGAGTACAAAAAATTTGCGCGTCCCGATCGCCACTTGCCCCGGCGAGCGCACGTCCACGCATCATACCGTAAACGTGAATATTGCCATCTGCAATCAGCTCAGCGCCAGCGCTGACGTGGCTTGTAACAATTAGATCACAGTTTGGCGCATAAATGCGCTGACCGGAACGAACCGGCACATCAATCATTCGCGTTTTTGTGATGGTTGTAACGTTTTGCACCGCAGGAGGGGGCGTTTCGACGGCAACGGGTGCCGCACGCGGGGTTTTTTCTTTGCCTTCATTCAGAAGCGGCAGCCCCGCACGGTCGATTTCCGCTTTCAGCTCGGGATCTTTACAGCCACTGATGCCCACAATACGCAGTCCGGTAGAGGAGACCGCCTGCTGGAGAAGCTTCCAGTTAACCGGCGCCTCAAGACCGCTGACATTGATCACAACAGGGGCATGTTTCAGAAAGGCGGGAGCCTGGGCGATTTTGTCTTCTAACGCCTGACGAATAACCTCGGGTTTTGCATCATGCAAATGTACCACTGATAAGGTGAAGCTACTGCCTTTAAGCTCGATGGGCGTGTTTGACATCCTGGCCTTACTCAATTTGCTATTAACCGCAACCACTCGCTGCGATATTCCGAAGAGTATCAGGCATGTTATAGTCAGGAGTATATTGAGGCAAGCAACCACCCATTAATTCAGAGTAAAAACATGTTTTGTGTGATCTACAGAAGTACAAGCCGTGACCAGACCTATCTTTATGTCGAAAAGAAAGACGATTTTTCACGCGTGCCTGAAGAATTAATGAAGAACTTTGGCCGACCACAGCTGGTGATGCTGCTGCCGCTCGATGGTCGTAAGAAACTGGTGAATGCCGATCTGGATAAAGTGAAAACGGCATTAGCCGAACAAGGCTATTATTTACAGCTTCCACCGCCACCCGAGAATTTATTAAAACAGCATCTTGAGGCGAACGGGAAAAAATAGCCTCAACTGTTTCCGGGCACAACACATCAACCGTTTAGGGGTCGACCATGTATCAACATCATAACTGGCAAGGGGCATTACTGGATTATCCCGTCAGCAAAGTGGTTTGCGTGGGCAGCAACTATGCCAAACATATCCAGGAGATGGGCAGCGCGACGCCAGAAGAGCCGGTCCTGTTCATCAAGCCAGAAACGGCGCTGTGCGATATCCGCCAGCCGCTGGCGCTGCCGCAGGGGCTTGGTTCGGTGCATCACGAGGTTGAACTCGCCGTGCTGATTGGCGCGACGCTGCGACAGGCTTCAGAAGAGCATGTGCAGAAAGCGATTGCCGGATACGGCGTGGCGCTGGATCTGACCCTGCGCGATGTCCAGGGCAAGCTGAAGAAAGCCGGGCAGCCGTGGGAAAAAGCCAAAGGGTTTGATAATTCCTGCCCCATCTCGGCGTTTATTCCGGTGAGCGAATTTACCCACGATCCGCAGAACACAGCGCTCAGCCTGAAGGTTAACGGCGAGATCCGCCAGCAGGGCACCACGGCTGACATGATCCATAAGATTGTGCCGCTGATTGCCTACATGAGCCGCTACTTTACCCTGAAGCCGGGGGATGTGATCCTGACCGGTACCCCTGAAGGCGTGGGCCCGCTGGCGAGCGGTGATGAACTGGAAGTCGGTTTTAACGGCCTGGCGCTGAAAACCCGCGTGCTGTAATCCCACTTTGCCGCCTGAAGAGGGCGGCAAAACTTGCAACAACGTGCCAGACTCGTTATAAGGTGCGCTTTCTTTTGACGTGTGGACATCCCGATGAACGACATCCCTTTCTGGCAAAGCAAAACTCTCGACGACATGACTGACGCGGAATGGGAATCATTGTGCGACGGCTGCGGGCAGTGCTGCCTGCACAAGCTGATGGATGAAGACACGGACGAAATTTACTTCACCAACGTGGCCTGCAAGCAGTTAAACATTAAAACCTGCCAGTGCCGCAACTATGAGCGCCGCTTCGAGTTCGAGCCAGACTGCATCAAGTTAACCCGTGAGAACCTGCCCACCTTTGAATGGCTGCCGCATACCTGTGCGTATCGCCTGCTGGCGGAGGGGAAAGATCTGCCGGCATGGCATCCGCTGCTCACCGGTTCAAAAGCGGCGATGCACGGCGAACGTATCTCAGTACGCCACATTGCAGTGAAAGAGTCCGAGGTGCGTGACTGGGAAGACCACATCATGAATCACCCGACTCGTTGAGAATAAAAAACCCGCCGAAGCGGGTTTTTTATTTGTGTTTGTGCGGCCTGATGCCCTCAGCCCAACTTTCTCCCACGGGAGAGGGCGCAAACACTAAAAACGGCAACCGAGGTTGCCGTTTTGCGTTTACCTTCCAAAAAGATCGCGTTTCTTCGGTTTGAACGGCTGAGCAATTAGTACCAGCAGCGCCACGACGAAGTAGGCGGCAAAAATACCCACCAGCCACTGCGGCATCTCCAGGGTCAGGAATTCCCACTGACGAACGGAGCAGTCACCGGATGCAACGAACACCTGCGGCAGCCATTTATCCAGCGGCAGCCAGCTCGGGAAGCGGGCGGCAAAATCACAGGTCATAAACGGTGACGGATGCAGCTGCATCATGGTGTGCTGCCAGGAGAGTTCAAGCCCTTTCCAGGCGCTATACAACCAGATCGCAATCACGGCATAACGAAGCGGCGATTTCGGCGCAATGGCGCCGACCAGGCCTGCACCCATAATGCCAAACAGCGCGCAGCGTTCGTAAATACAAAGCACGCAAGGCTTGAGCCCCATAACATGCTGGAACCACAGCGCGACCATTTCCAGCGCAAAGGCGGTCAGGGCCATTAACAACCACGCTCCGCGACCGCGGGAGCACTGGTTTAAAAATCTCAACATAATCATTTCCCTGGAACATGCTTAGAAAGCGCATTGTAAACTAATTCATTTATCGCGCCACCGATACCTGTTTTACTGCGCCGCAAGTATACCCGCTTGTATCATCCACTGCGTACAGGGAATGAGGGTAATTTTGACGCAAAGCAATCCCACGAACGTGAGCACCAGCGTATAGGGCAGCGCCATCCATACCATCCTGCCATAAGAAAGCCGTATGAGTGGCGCGAGGGCGGAGGTCAACAGGAACAGGAAAGCGGCCTGGCCATTGGGCGTTGCCACCGACGGCAGGTTGGTGCCGGTATTGATCGCCACGGCCAGTAGCTCAAACTGACCGGCGCTGATGACGCCTTGCTCCATCGCGGCTTTGGCTTCGTTGATGTAGACCGTCCCGACAAAGACGTTATCGGAGATCGACGAGAGCAGGCCATTAAACAGATAAAACAGCGAGAGCTGCGCGTCCGGTGCGGCCTGTAAAACAAAGGCGATAATCGGCGCGAACAGGTGCTGGTCGATAATCACCGCCACGACGGCGAAGAATACCGCCAGCAGGGCGGTAAACGGCAAGGCTTCGGTAAAGGCTTTACCGATGGCATGTTCATCCGTCACGCCGGTAAAGGTGGTGGCGAGAATAATGACCGACAGGCCAATCAGCCCCACTTCGGCAAGATGGAGCGCCAGCGCCGCAATCAGCCAGACGCCGATAATCCCCTGGGCAATCAGACGCAGCGTCTCCTGGCGCGTCCGCTGGCTTCGGCTCTGCAGATCGAATTTATGCAGCTCCTGGCGCACCGGCTCTGGCAGTTGCGCCCCATAACCAAAGAGACGAAATTTCTCCACCAGCAGACAGGTCGCCAGACCGCAGAAAAGCACCGGTACGCTCACCGGTGCCATTCTGAGGAAGAAATCGCCGAAGTGCCAGCCCGCCGCTTTGGCAATGATCAGGTTTTGCGGCTCACCCACCATCGTCATTACGCCCCCGAGGGCGGTACCGACGCCGGCATGCATCATCAGGCTGCGCAGGAAGGCGCGAAACTGTTCCAGGACTTCACGGTTATGGGCCTCGACGTGGCTGTCATCCTGCAGATCCTCGCCCGGACGAGAGGAGGCGACACGGTGGTAGATACCGTAGAATCCAACCGCGACGCTTATCACCACCGCGACCACCGTCAGCGCATCCAGGAAGGCTGACAGGAAGGCTGCCGCGAGGCAAAACGCCAGCGAGAGGAACATTTTCGACGGAATGCTGAGCAGCAGACGCGTGAAAATAAACAGCAGCAGCTGTTTCATAAAGTAGATGCCCGCCACCATAAACATCAGCAGCAGAAGCACTTCAAGATTTGACGCCAGCTCCGCTTTGACGTGCTCCGCGCGGGTCATGCCGATCACCACGGCTTCAAACGCCAGCAAGCCGCCGGGCAACAGAGGATAACATTTCAGCGCCATCGCCAGGGTGAAGATAAATTCCGCCACCAGCAGCCACCCGGCAACGAACGGGTTCACATAAAAGAGGAGAGGGTTAACAACCAGGAACACCAGAAGTATCAGTTTGTACCAGTCAGGAGACTGGCCTAAAAAATTGCGCCACAGTGCGCGACCAAAAGAAATTTCCACGACAGACGTCCTTCCCCGTCAAGTAAGACAAAACATCAGTATACGCAAAAATCACGGCCCGGACGCGGATCAGACCGCATTGTAAATTTCACAAAAATGAAACGGTGATCCCTCTTTTCTCTCGTTGCCGCGCTACCTGCCACTGCGTGCCTCTGGTATGATGAGTCCAATTTGCTAAAGCTGTGTAATGGAAATCTCACTATGGTCATTAAGGCGCAGAGCCCGGCGGGTTTCGCGGAAGAGTACATCATTGAAAGCATCTGGAATAATCGTTTCCCTGCGGGGTCCATTCTTCCTGCTGAACGCGAACTCTCTGAACTGATTGGCGTCACTCGCACCACGCTGCGTGAAGTGCTCCAGCGGCTGGCGCGCGATGGCTGGTTGACGATCCAGCACGGTAAGCCAACAAAAGTAAACAACTTCTGGGAAACCTCCGGGCTGAATATTCTTGAAACGCTGGCGCGCCTCGATCATGAAAGCGTGCCGCAGCTCATTGATAATCTGCTCTCCGTTCGCACCAACATCGCGACGATCTTTATTCGCACGGCTTTTCGTCAGCACCCGGACGATGCCCTTGCGGTGCTGGCCAGCGCGAACGAGGTGGAAGATCACGCCGACGCGTTTGCCACCCTCGATTACAACGTGTTTCGCGGTCTGGCGTTCGCCTCCGGCAACCCGGTATACGGTCTTATCCTCAACGGTATGAAAGGGCTCTATACCCGCATCGGCCGCCACTACTTTGCCAACCCTGAGGCGCGTAGCCTGGCGCTGGGTTTCTACCATAAACTGAGCAAGCTCTGTTCCGAAGGCCTGCACGATCAGGTTTATGAAACGGTGCGTCGCTACGGCCACGATTCCGGTGAAATCTGGCACCGGATGCAGAAAACCCTGCCGGGTGATTTAGCGATTCAGAGCCGCTGAAATAAAAAACCTCTCGTATGAGAGGTTTTTTTTCATCGGGTGGCGCTTCACTTACCGGGCCTACAAAACCCGTAGGCCCGGTAAGGCGTAGCCGCCACCCGGCAAAAAAACTACAGCGTATTCAACCGCGCCGGGCAGCGCTCCAGCAGCTCGACGCTCCCGTCTTCATTCTGCTGCTCCAGCAGAACGTCAAAGCCCCACAGACGATGCACATGCTTCAGCACCTCTTTGCGTCCTTTATCCAGCGGCGCGCGATTGTGCGGAATATAGCGCAGCGTCAGGGAACGGTCACCGCGCAAATCTACATTCCATACCTGAATATTCGGTTCAAGGTTGCTCAGGTTGTACTGGGAAGAGAGGCGAGAGCGGATCTCCCGGTAACCCTCTTCGTTGTGGATCGCTGAAATCTCCAGGTAGTTGTTACGGTCATCATCCAGCACGGTGAAGAAGCGGAAATCACGCATGATCTTCGGCGACATAAACTGGCTGATAAAGCTCTCATCCTTAAAGTCACGCATCGCAAAATGCAGCGTTTCCAGCCAGTCAGAGCCGGCGATATCCGGGAACCAGTACTTGTCTTCTTCGGTTGGCGACTGACAAATACGTTTAATGTCCTGGAACATGGCAAAACCAAGCGCATACGGGTTGATACCGCTATACCACGGGCTGTTGTAGGGCGGCTGGAACACCACATTAGTGTGGCTGTGGAGGAATTCCATCATAAACCGCTCGGTGACTTTTCCCTCGTCGTAAAGATGGTTGAGAATGGTGTAGTGCCAGAATGTCGCCCAGCCTTCGTTCATCACCTGGGTCTGCTTTTGCGGGTAGAAATACTGGCTCACCTTGCGCACGATGCGCAGGATCTCACGCTGCCACGACTCCAGCAGCGGGGCGTTCTTCTCCATAAAATAGAGCAGGTTTTCCTGCGGTTCAGACGGATAACGACGCGCTTCGGCAACCGCTTTCTCCTCCTCACGCTTCGGCAGGGTACGCCACAGCATATTCACCTGGCTTTGCAGATACTCTTCGCGGCTTTTCTGCCGGGCTTTCTCCTCCTGCAGGGAGATTTTCTGTGGGCGTTTGTAGCGGTCAACGCCGTAGTTCATCAGCGCGTGACAGGAGTCGAGCAGTTTTTCCACTTCGTCCACGCCGTAGCGCTCTTCGCAGTCGGTAATGTATTTACGCGCGAAGATGAGGTAATCGACGATGGAGCTGGCGTCCGTCCAGCTGCGGAACAGGTAGTTGTTCTTGAAAAAAGAGTTATGCCCGTAGCAGGCGTGCGCCATCACCAGCGCCTGCATGGTAATGGTGTTCTCTTCCATTAAATAGGCGATACACGGATTGGAGTTTATAACAATCTCATACGCCAGCCCCTGCTGGCCATGCTTATACAGCCGCTCCGTTTCAATGAATTTTTTACCGAACGACCAGTGCGGATAGTTAATTGGCATCCCGACGCTGGAGTAGGCGTCCATCATCTGTTCGGACGTAATGACTTCAATCTGATGGGGATAGGTATCCAGGCGATACAGCTTCGCGACCCGGTCGATTTCGGCGAGGTAGACATCCAGCAGCTCGAAGGTCCAGTCGGGTCCATCGCTCAGACGTGTGTTGTCCTTGTTCATGGAATCAATAGTAGCCATTAGCGCGCCCTCGTTGTGGGTGCTCTCTCTGTCTGGAGAGCCTCCTTTCAAGCATAGATCAACGTGTTAAAAAGCGTGCTGGGGCAGAAATTTTTTCTTTGCGATTTCGCGTTTTTGATACGGCAAAAAAACGGTATCTCTCAGCATATTATGCTGGCTAAAAATAACGCGCAGCAGGAGATCCCAAATTAGCCCTATCCCCTGATGCTGGGGGATGTGTGAGGCAAGTCACCATAAAAAAGTCGTATGTTGAATAATATTTTCAACTAGGTTATCAATCTGTAATTAGAAGATTGTTCTTTTGCACAAAATGGAGTGGCTATGCGTGTTGTCATACTGGGAAGTGGTGTCGTTGGGGTAACCAGCGCCTGGTATTTAAGTCAGGCGGGACATGACGTCACCGTTATCGATCGTGAGCCAGGCCCTGCGCTGGAAACCAGCGCGGCGAACGCCGGGCAAATCTCCCCGGGCTATGCGGCGCCGTGGGCGGCTCCGGGTGTTCCGCTGAAAGCGATTAAATGGATGTTCCAGCGCCATGCGCCGCTGGCCATCAGCCTTGACGGCACGCAGTTCCAGCTTAAGTGGATGTGGCAGATGCTGCGCAACTGCGACACCCGCCACTATATGGAGAACAAAGGGCGCATGGTGCGCCTGGCGGAATACAGCCGCGACTGCCTGAAAGCGCTGCGCGCCTCAACCGGGATCGAGTATGAAGGTCGTCAGGGCGGGACGCTGCAGCTGTTCCGCACGGCGCAACAGTACGAAAATGCGACCCGTGACATCGCCGTGCTTGAAGATGCCGGCGTACCGTATCAGCTGCTGGAGGCCAGCCAGCTTGGGCAGGTTGAACCGGCGCTGGCGGAAGTGGCGCATAAACTGACGGGCGGTCTGCGTCTGCCGAATGACGAAACCGGCGACTGCCAGCTCTTTACGCAGCGTCTGGCGCAAATGTGCGAGCAGGCGGGGGTGAAATTCCGCTTCAACACCTCTGTCGACAAACTGCTGTCGGAAGGGGAAAAAATTTATGGCGTGAAATGTGGTGAAGAGGTGATCAAAGCCGATGCCTACGTCATGGCGTTTGGCTCGTACTCCACCGCGATGCTGAAAGGCATTCTCGATATTCCGGTTTATCCGCTGAAGGGCTACTCGCTGACCATTCCGGTGAAAGAGGAGAGCGGGGCGCCGGTCTCGACCATTCTGGATGAGACCTACAAAATTGCCATTACCCGCTTTGATAACCGCATCCGCGTAGGCGGCATGGCGGAGATTGTCGGCTTTAACACCGAACTGCTGCAGCCGCGCCGTGAGACGCTGGAGATGGTGGTGGGCGACCTGTTCCCGCGCGGCGGTTTTGTTGAGCAGGCAACCTTCTGGACTGGTCTGCGTCCAATGACGCCAGACGGCACGCCGATTGTCGGGCGCACGCCGTACAAAAACCTGTGGACCAATACCGGACACGGTACGCTTGGCTGGACGATGGCCTGCGGCTCGGGCCAGCTGCTGAGCGATCTGATCTCCGGGCGCACGCCGGCCATTCCGTTTGACGATTTAAGTGCAGCACGCTATCAGTCGGGGTTTACGCCTTCGCGTCCACAGCACCTGCACGGCGCGCATAACTAAGGAGCTGTCATGTCCCGTCCTGTTCTCGCTCAGCTGAACCTGCAGGCCCTGAAGGATAACCTGCAGATTGTTCGCCGGGCAGCACCTGGCGCCCGCGTGTGGTCGGTGGTGAAAGCCAATGCCTACGGCCACGGCATTGACCGTATCTGGAGCGCGCTGAGCGCCACCGACGGCTTCGCGTTACTGAATCTGGAAGAGGCCATTCTGCTGCGCGAGCGCGGCTGGAAAGGGCCCATTCTGCTGCTGGAGGGGTTCTTCCATGCCGACGACCTGCCGCTGCTGGATAAGTACCGGCTGACCACCAGCGTTCACAGCAACTGGCAGATTAAGGCGATTCAGGATGCGAAGCTCCATGCGCCGCTGGATATTTATCTCAAGGTGAACAGCGGCATGAACCGCCTGGGCTTCCAGCCTGAGCGGGTACATACCGTCTGGCAGCAGCTGCGCGCCCTGAAGAACGTGGGTGAAATGACGCTGATGGCCCATTTTGCCGATGCGGAAAAACCCGACGGCATTGCTGATGCCATGGTCCGTATTGAGCAGGCGGCAGAGGGGCTGGACTGCCCGCGCTCGCTGTCTAACTCCGCGGCGACGCTGTGGCATCCTGAGGCGCATTACAACTGGGTGCGTCCGGGGATCGTACTGTACGGTGCGTCGCCCTCAGGTCAGTGGCAGGATATTGCCAACAGTGGCCTGAAGCCGGTGATGACGTTGCGCAGTGAAATCATTGGCGTGCAGACGCTTAAGGCCGGCGACACGGTGGGCTACGGCAGCCGCTACCGGGCGACGGGTGAGCAGCGGATTGGTATTGTGGCAGGCGGCTATGCTGACGGCTACCCGCGCATCGCCCCGACCGGGACGCCGGTATGGGTGGATGGCGTCCGCACGGGAACGGTGGGCACCGTATCGATGGATATGCTGGCCGTTGACCTGACGCCATGTCCGCAGGCGGGCATCGGCTCACCGGTCGAGCTGTGGGGTAACGAAATCAAAATTGATGACGTGGCCGCCGCGGCGGGGACGGTAGGGTATGAACTGATGTGCGCGCTGGCACCGAGAGTGCCTGTTGTGACGGTGTGACTTTTATGTGTGTCGGGTGGCGGCTGCGCCTTACCCGACCTACAAAACCCCTGGACGTAGGCCGGGTAAGCGTTAGCGTCACCCGGCAAAAAACCGCTACTCCACGTCCTCTTCCCTCGGCCTCAACCCCACTTTCCGTACCGCGTTATCTTCTTTTTCGGCAACCGTCCAGATCATCCCGGCAAACTCCACCTGGTCACCCACTACCGGAGCCGCGCCAAGCCGCTGCTGGATGATTTCGCCCAGCGTTTGCTGGTTATCACCGTCTTCAGCCCCCTCATCCAGACCGTAAATCAGGGCCACATCCGCGAATTTGGCGCTGGCTTCCAGAATAAAATCGCCGAAGAAACGCTGGTCCAGCGCCACCGGCGGCGACTGGCTGAACAGCTTGCCCAGCGCGGGCAGGTCGCGCTCGCGGCCTATCACGCACAGAATGTCCCCTTCGCGCAAACGGGTGCTGCCGGTTGGGTGCAGCAGGACATTATCGCGGAACAGGGCGGCAATCCGTGTGTCGGCGGGCATGTGCAAATCGCGCAGTGAGGCACCCACGCACCATTTGTCGGCGCTGAGCTGATAGACAAACTGTTCCCACGGGTTTTCCGGATGGATGTCCAGCCCGACGCGGGACACCGGCCAGCCCACAGGCGGTACCACCACTTTGGCTTTTTTCGCCGCCCACCCGAGGGACGTTCCCTGGAAGAGCAGCGAAATCAGCACCACGAAGAACGCCACGTTAAAGAACAGCCGGGCGTTATCCAGACCGGCCATCATCGGGAAGACGGCAAGGATAATCGGCACCGCGCCGCGCAGGCCCACCCAGCTGATAAAGACGCGCTCGCGCAGGTTGAAGCCGCGAAACGGCAGCAGCCCCGCAAACACCGACAGCGGACGGGCGAAGAAGATCATCCACGCCGACAGCAGCAGCGCAGGAATGGCGATGGGAAGCAGGTCCGAGGGTGTCACCAGAAGCCCAAGCACCAGGAACATGCCGATCTGCGCCAGCCAGGCCAGTCCGTCGAAGTTTTGCAAAATGGCATGACGGTTGCGGATAGGGCGGTTGCCCATCAGGAACCCGCACAGATAAACGGCGAGAATGCCGCTACCGTCCAGCGCTGTGGTGACGGCGAAAATAAGAATGCCGCCGCTCAGCGCCAGCAGCGGATAGAGTCCCAGCGGCAGCGATATGCGGTTGATGGTCTGCTGTAACAGATACCCTCCCGCCAGGCCGATGAGTATCCCCAGGCCGAACTGCTGCAGGATATGCCATGCAAACATCCAGCTCAGCCCGCTTTCGTGCTGCTGAATCATCTCGATAAGCGTGATGGTGAGAAACACCGCCATCGGATCGTTACTGCCGGATTCAATCTCAAGCGTGGAGCCCACGCGTTCGTTAAGCCCTTTACCACCGAGCAGGGAGAACACGGCTGCCGCATCGGTTGAGCCGACGATAGCGCCAATCAACAGTCCTTCCATGATATTGAGATGGAAAAGCCAGGCGGCCATCATCCCGGTGAGGCCTGAGGTTATCAACACGCCGACGGTTGCCAGCGACAGTGCAGGTCCTAAGGCCACGCGGAAGGAGCTCGCCTGGGTGCGCATCCCGCCGTCAAGCAGGATCACGGCCAGCGCGAGGTTACTCACCATATAGGCGAAAGGGTAGTTATCGAAAGGAATACCGCCGATGCCATCAATGCCAGCCAGCATGCCGATGGCAAGGAAAATAACAAGAATAGGTATGCCGAGACGCGATGAAAATGAACTTAATAAAATACTGCTGGTTACAAGGACCGAACCCAGAATGAAAAGACTGATTATCGCTGCGGCATCCAATGTTCTCTTACTCCCACCTCAATGTTAACGCTGTTACTAAAACCCTAACATATTAACCACGGCAACAGCGTTTTATTAAGCGGGTTTGACGGCTTTTTTATGCCTTTATGACAGGATGGCCGCTGAGGGTGAGCCGGCTGCCCGAATCATTATGAATCAGGGAGGCGTGCGCCCCCAGCGGCAGGGTGACGGTTTGCTGCTCATGACCGAAATCCAGACCGGTAATGACCGGAATATCCAGCCGCGAGCGAATAAAGTCGATCATGGTCTCAAGGGTGTAACCCGCGTCATAATCATTAGGCGCAGAGCCGCTAAAGCTGCCCAGAATAATGGCGGACTGGCGCTCAAGAATACCAGCATGATAAAGCTGCAACAGCATGCGCTCGACGCGGAACGGATGTTCGTTGATATCTTCCAGCACCAGAATGCCATCCTCGATGTGCGGCAGCCACGGCGTGCCAATGAGCGAGACCAGCATCGCCAGATTGCCGCCCCAGAGCTGGCCTTCACACTCCCAGTGCGGCCCATTGCCTTGCCACTCCACGCTGTAGGTCGGATTGCGCAGCGCGCGCCAGAAATGGTCCATGGTAAACGCATCCAGCTCCGGCGCACCGACGTTACCGGCCAGCATCGGGCCGCTGAAGGTAATGACGTTATGCAGCGCCAGCAGCCCAAGCTGGATGACGGTGAAATCGCTGTGGCCGCAGATCAGCAGCGGATCCTGCTGCTGACGCTGCGCCAGGCCCTGCCAGTCAATGCTCTCCAGCAGACGGCTCGCGCCATATCCGCCGCGTACCGCCAGGACGATCTGGTTTGCACCCTTCAGGTTCACCAGGCTGTTGATATCATTCAGCCTCTGCGCCTCCGTGCCGGCAAAACGCTGCTGGCGGCGGGGGATAATCGTCTGATTTTCTACCTGATGGCCGGACGCCAGCAAACGCTGAACGCCCCGCTGTGCCGCGTCCTGGTTAATGCAGTAGCCGGATGGCGCGATGAGATGAAACTGAGACATGGCAATTCCTTGCTGAATGAGAAACTAATTGTCTATATCATGCCGCTTATACGCTGCCTGCTTCAAGGGCGGCGCACCGCGATGACCGGCTATAAGGATAGATGACGTGAAATTAAGATGGTTTGCTTTTTTGATTGTGTTGCTCGCTGGCTGTAGTTCAAAGCATGATTATCAAAATCCGCCGTGGAACCCGGAAGTGCCGGTGAAGCGGGCGATGCAGTGGATGCCGATCAGTGAACAAGCCGGGAAGGCCTGGGGCGTCAGTCCGCGTCTGATCACGGCGATTATTGCGGTGGAGTCCGGCGGTAACCCCACGCTTGTCAGCAAGTCCAACGCGGTAGGGCTGATGCAGCTTAAAGCGTCAACGGCGGGGAGAGAAGTGTACCGCTATATGGGCTGGAGCGGCCAGCCGTCAACCAGCGAGCTGAAGAACCCGGAGCGCAACATTTCAATGGGCACAGCCTATCTGAGCATTATGGAACATGGCGTGCTGAAGGGCATTGAGGATCCGGATGTGATGCAGTACGCGCTGGTGGTCTCTTACGTCAACGGTGCCGGCGCGTTGCTCAGAACCTTCTCATCAGACCGCAAAGAGGCGATAGAAGAGATTAACGGCATGGACAAAGACGAATTCTTTGAGCATGTGGTGAAAAATCACCCGGCACCACAGGCGCCTCGTTATATCTGGAAAGTACAGAAAGCGATGGATGCCATGTAATGCCGCAGACGGGCGGCGGTCACGCTGCCCGATTTTCCTTACAGAATTTTATTGGCGCGCTCCCGCGCCTCTCGCTCCAGCGAGTAGATAATGCGCTGCAGCTCACGCTCTGCACCGGGGCCGACGTTGAGGAAACGGAAACTCAGACGCGGAGTGGTGATGGTTTCATTTTTGCTGTCCACAACGGTGCGATCGCTGATAGCAATCAACTGCGCATCGAAATAAAAGCGGCCCCAGCCACCCATATCCAGTTCGATTTGTGTAAACCGCATGCCTTCTACCAGTCCGTCAGGTTTCGGCGTATCCATCAGTGCGCCCATACCGCCGAGCGACAGATCGAAGAGACGGAAGCGGATCTCTTTTTTGTCCGGCATTTTGGCCTTACAAAAATAGGCGGGATGAAGCGGGGCGTTGATGCGGAAATATTCACGACGCTGAACAAACCAGAGATTGGAGGGAAGCGGGGTCACAAAAGCCGGAAGTCCCTGGTATTCGCGCAGTTCCAGTCGCGACAGGACAAACTCCACTTTAGCGCCCTGGGTTTCGGCCATCACCGCGAGATTCTCCGCTTTCAGCGCCGCACGGTTTTCATACTCCTGACTGCCTAAATCAATCACCAGCCGCTCCTGCGAGGCATCCAGGATCTTGCTGATGAACTGATTATTCGACCAGCTGATGCGCAGCGGCACTTCGCCTTTTTGCAGGTCGCGTAATACCCCTAATACAGCCAGCGGATTTTGCTTGAGGAACTGCTCACTGTAATGACTCACGCCGGATGGCTCCTTGATAAATGACAGACTGTCTTAGCGTTATCGGCACGCTGCAATGAAACTTAATACAAACCGGTGAGTTTTTTTTCGGCTTACGCAAAGATAAGTCGGTGAGATGAAAATGGTTTTCTGGCGATGACCTATACTTAAGTTAGCTGCGCAGAAGGTTTTCTGCGCATGCGTTAAACCTGCAAGAGGGCATCGCTATGGGTATCATCGCCTGGATTATCTTCGGTCTTATTGCTGGCGCTATCGCGAAATTGATCATGCCGGGAAACGACGGCGGCGGCTTTATTTTGACCTGCGTACTCGGGGTCGTTGGTGCGGTTGTGGGCGGCTGGCTGGCGACGATGTTTGGCTTTGGCGGCAACATAAGTGGTTTTGACCTGCACAGTTTTCTGGTCGCTGTTGTGGGCGCCATTGTGGTGCTGGGCATATTCAGGTTACTGCGACGAGCATAAATTAACGGAAACGGCTCTCTGCGGAGGGCCGTTTTTTTTGCCTGAATATTGATTTGTTAATCTAAATGATAATAATTGTCGTTCCGAATTACATCCAACAACAAGACGACATTATGCATACCTCACGTTTTACGCTATGCGCCCTGGCAGGCGCTATCACGCTGGCATTACAGGTTCAGGCGTTCGCCGAAGAATCAACCATCGTCGTCACGGGCTCAGAGCAGGGCAGCGCGCTGCCGGCCTGGACAAACAGCGCCACGAAATCGGCCGTGGCAGAAAGTAAAACGCCGCAGGTCATCACGACCCTCTCTGCCCCGGAAATTGAAAAGCGTCACGCGAATTCGGTGAATGAAATTCTGCGCTATGCGCCGGGCGTCTCGACGGAGGTGCGGGGGAATACCTCCTATTTGAGCGAATATAAAATTCGTGGCTTTACCGTCGACCAGGAGTTCTACAACGGGCTGCAGTTGCCCTACAACGTGACCGGCAATACCCAGGCCCGTATCGATCCGCTGTTGATTGACAGCGTGGATATTTTGAAAGGCCCTTCATCGGTGCTCTACGGCGGCGCCTCGCCGGGCGGGCTGGTGAATATTCAAAGTAAAAAGCCGCAGCGGGAAGCCCGAACCGAGTTCGGCTTCAACACCGGCAACCGCAATCTGAAAGAGGGTTATCTTGACTCAACCGGGCAGCTTGCTGACAGCGACTGGAACTACCGTCTGTTGGGCAAAGCGACGGAAAGTGACGATCAGCCCCACACCACCCGCTATGAAAATTATCTCGTTGCCCCGTCTGTCACCTGGCAGCCCGACAGCAAAACCCGCCTCACCGTGGATGCGCTGGCGCAGAACAGCCCAGGTCTGACCCCATCGAACCCGCTGCCGCTCTCTTACCTGCGCTCGAAATACGCGGGCAAGCGCGATTACGCCGGAGATGAGTGGAGCGGGTTTAAGCAGCGGCAGTGGATGCTGGGCTACAGCTTTGAACACGCGTTTGACAGCGGCTGGGGCTTTAACCAGAAGGCACGCTATTTTGACGTCGACACGCATCAGCGCAGCGTCTATGCAACGGGCACGGGAAGCGAGGTCTATCAGCTTAACCGCTTTGCCTATACCACGGATGAAGATCTGCAGAGCTTCAATATCGATAACCAGGTCACCAAAACCGTGGCGCTGGGCGACTGGGAACATCACCTGCTGGCCGGGTTTGACTATCAGAAGCTGAACTCCCACTTCCACTACCGGTATGCGACGGACACGCCGGGTATCGATATGCGCGATCCTGACTATTCGCAGATCCATGAAAACGCGCTGGGGCTTTATACTGCCCAGAAAAACCGTCTGAGCTATCAGCAGAACGGCTATTACCTGCAGGATCAGGTCGCGTTTGGCGGCTTAAATCTGCTGGCCAGCCTGCGCTACGATGATTATCGCTCCGTTACCACCAATTACCTGCAGAACGGCGACAAGGCATGGGTATCCCAGGATCGCGTCACTAAACGTCTGGGCGCGCTTTACGCTTTCGACAACGGAATTTCACCGTTTATCAGCTATTCCGAAGGTTTTGCGCCAGTGTCGCCAAAGGGAACGCTCACGGCGAAAGAGGTGAAACCGACCACCAGCAAACAGGTGGAAGGTGGGGTGAAATACCTGCTGGCCGATTATGCCACCACCCTGACGGCGTCGGTGTTTAACATCCGTCAGAAAAATGTCGTCACCTCCGATCCGGGGTTCCTGAATTACAGCCAGACCGGTGAGGTGGAATCCAAAGGGGCAGAGCTCTCGGTCGTCAGCCGTCCGACGGATAATCTGACGCTGATTGCCAACTATGCTTACACCCACGCAATCAATACCGAAGATGATAAGTACCAGGGCAAACGCCCGACGCAGGTGCCGGAGAATGCTTTTAACCTCTGGGGAGATTACACCTTTGAAAACACGCCGCTGAAAGGGCTCATGCTGGGTGCGGGGGCGCGTTACACTGGCTCCATGGAGATTTCACCAGCTAACGATGCGGGTAAACTGGGCGGGACCACGCAGTACGATCTGTCGGCCTCTTACCGGATGGGCGAAATCCTGCCGTCGCTTGCGGGGCTAACGCTTAAAGCCAGCGCGCAGAACATCACCAACAAAGAGACGCTTACCTGTTACGACGCAACAAACTGCTGGATTGGGCGTGACCGGACGTATCAGTTAGGGGCGAGTTACAGTTTCTGAGCACAGCCCTTTGAGGGCAAAATGTAGGCCGGGCGGCGTAGCCGCCACCCGGCAATACACGTTACTGCGCCGTAGCTTTTGCTGGCGCAACTTCGTCATTCGCTGCAGGCCGGTTCTCCGGCACGCTGTCGCACGGTTTCTCTTTCGGGCATACCAGGTCCAGCATCTTCAGCGTCACGCCGTTGCTCCAGCCGAAGCCATCCTGAAGCGGATACTCTCCACCGCCGCCGCCAGTACCGGTTGTCGACACGTCATACTTCTCGACCAGTTTCTTTTCGCGGTCGTACGTATGCTGAACGTTCTGCAGGAAGCGCCAGGTCACGTCCATCGCGACCTTATCTTGTCCGTAATTCTGTAATCCTTCCGTGGCCACCCACTGTAGCGGAGCCCAGCCGTTTGGTGCATCCCATTGCTGGCCGCTGTTGACGGTGGTGGTCGCAATCCCACCCGGTTGTAGCAGGTGCGATGAGGTTGCCGCTGCGACTTTATCGGCACGATCCTGCGCCGCGGCCTTCACGTAAAGCGGGAACAGGGCCGCGGCGGTGAGCTGATTACGTACCTTTTTGCTCTTCAGATCGTAATCAGCGTACCAGCCCTCTTTATCATTCCACAGGTGGCTCTCGATGGCTTTCTGACGTGCCGTTGCCAGCGCTTCATATTTGCTCGCGCTGGCGGCATCGCCACTCTCCTGGCTTGCCTGGGCCAGCAGTTTTTCCATTTTGAACATCAGGGCGTTCAGATCCACGGGCACGATGCTGGTGGTCCGGATAGTGGCGAGCTTTTGCGGGTCATCCATCCAGCGGGAGCTAAAGTCCCAGCCCGAGGCCGCAGCGGAACGCAAATCACGGTAGATCTCGGTCGCAGGACGGTTCGGGTTACTTTTGGCGGTATTCACATCATCAAGCCAGGATTCCGGGCGCGGCGTATCGCGGTCATCCCAGTAGCGATTGAGGATAGCGCCATCATCCAGCTTCACCACGCGTTTGTTGGCTTGCCCGGGTTGCAGGGCGTCGACGCCATCCATCCACCAGGCATACTCTTTTTCCATCTGCGGACGATATTTCTTCAGCGCATCGCTGTCGTGGGTCGCCAGCAGTTCAACCATCAGCGAGAAGAACGGCGGCTGGGAGCGGCTCAGGTAATAGCTGCGGTTGCCGTTGGGAATATGCCCGAAGGTGTCAATTTCATATGCAAAGTTGTCCACCATATCGCTGATTTTGTCCCAGTGGTCGCTCTGTGCCAGGCCCAGCATGGTGAAATAGCTGTCCCAGTAGTAGACCTCACGGAAACGTCCGCCAGGCACAACGTACGGCTTCGGTAACGGCAGAAGGGAATCCCATTTATTGCTGGCTTTGTCGGTGGTGCGCGTCAGCACCGGCCAGAGATCGTCAATGTGCTCACGTAAACTTTGTCCTGCGGGCGGAACATATTTTTCTCCTTCACCCGGCAGCGTAAAGTTCACCTCGACAAAATGGCGTAAGTCAAACCCGGACTGACGACGTTGCATACGGTAGTCGGCAAGGATTGTCAGGGGATCGCTGTTTGGCACCGCGTCGGCAAAGGTTTTTTGATCGGGGAAGAGTTTGGCGCTCTGAACGTCACTGAAGAGGGGCCCGAGCAGAATATCCGGTGAATTCGTCTGGCCTGCGTTCATCTCTTCCGCGTAGCCAGAAGCGGCCACCGCGAGCAGCGCACTGCCCAGAACCACAGGTAAGAGGCGAGGGCGCAGCTTTTGTGGGATTATCATTGGTGCTTCTCCTTATTTCACTGAGCAGCAGTTACGCTGTCATCAATCACCAGAAAACCTTAGTCGAATATGCCGCGCTTCGCGTGCCGAACATCGCATTTTGCACAAATCCAGACTATTTACCGGTGCGTTTCATGCCCGGTATGACGCGCTGGAATATTGATTTTGTGAATATCTAACGGCAAAGAAAATAAATTGCGATCCGTTGCACAGAATGTGCCCGACGAACGCTTTCTTTTAATTATCACGATCACATAAAGCAAAAAACATAAGTTCGAGGTGAAAAAACATAATGGATCGCCGCATGGCTCTCAGGCGAAATTATCGTTACAAAAGAAACCGGTTTCATAAATGAGGAGTCACGCGATGTCAATTGCAGAGAAAATTCCGGTCAAAGAGAAAATAGGCTATAGCCTGGGCGATGCAGCGAGTCATATTGTATTTGACTCATCAGTGGCCATTCTGGCGTATTACTATACGGATATCTATGGATTACCCCCGGCCGTCATGGGAACCATGTTTCTTCTGGTGCGTTTATTAGATGCGATTACCGACCCGATTATGGGGGCAATTGCTGATGCAACCTCCACGCGCTGGGGCCGTTTTCGGCCCTGGCTGCTGGCAATATGCGTTCCTTTTGCGGTGAGTTGCGTACTGGTTTATTCCATTCCGGATTTTACCGAAACCGGAAAAATTTATTATGCCGTCGGCGCATATATATTTATGACCCTGATGTATACCGCCATTAATATTCCGTATTGCTCCCTGGGGGCGGCGCTAACCTCCGACCCACGCGAAAACCTCTCGTTGCAGTCCTGGCGTTTTGCCATCACACCGATTGGCGGTGCGCTTGGCACCGCCCTCATTCTGCCCCTGGCTGATTACCTCTACCCGGGCGACAGAGCGACAGGTATTCAGGTGGCGATGGCGCTCTTCGGCGCGATCGGCTGCCTGATGTTTATCGTCTGTTTTGTCACCACCAAAGAGCGCGTGCAACCCATCAAAGAGGAGAATCTCAACATTGCCCGTGACGTTAAGATCCTCTTTCGTAACGATCAGTGGCGCATTCTCTCCATCTACAACTTTATGATGCTGGTAGCGGTGGTGATCCGCGGCGGCGCGGTGGTCTATTACGTTAATACCGTTCTGAACAAAGGAGCCGACATCATCTCGTACTTTATGCTGGGCGGGATGCTGGCCTCGATGTTAGGCTCCGTACTGGCACAGCCATTTGGCACCCGTTTTTGCAAGGTCAAACTCTCATTCTGGATCAATATTCTGAATGCGGTGTTAGGCGTGGCCTGTTTCTGGCTGCCGCTGGAATTTTGGGTTATTCCCTTAATTGCCCACATTCTTATTCAGATTGTTCAGGGCGGCAACGGTGCGCTGCAGTGGTCGATGATCACCGATGCAAATAATTACGGTGAATGGAAAACCCAGCGTCGAATTACAGGTATGAATGTTGCCGCCAATATATTCGTCATTAAATTAGGGGTGGCGGTCGGCGGTGCTATTCTGGGCTGGGTGCTGGCCTGGTACAATTATGAATCCAGCAGCACTGTACAATCGGAATCCGCCGTTCAGGGCGTCATTCTGCTGTTTACCTTGATTCCCTCTCTCTTTTATTTATTCACTGCTTTCTCCATTAAGTTTTATAAATTAACGGAAAACGTCATGAATGGCGTGGTGAATGATTTAAATAAAGGCGAATTCGCTAACTCTTAATGCTTTCAGTAGTAAGCCGATAATTCATGAGAATTATCGGTGAGGTTCTCTGTGTCCGTCAGGAAATAATGATTAACTCACGAGGATGGAGTCGATGAAAGTGAAAACCCTTGCACTCATTGTCAGTGCGTTTTGTACTACCGGAGCAATGGCAGCAAACGATACCCAGCGTCTGGAAGATAAACTGGCGCAACTGGAGGCGCGTCTCGAAAAAGCCGAAAGCCGGGCGGCAAAGGCGGAGGCACAAATTCAGGTGCTGGAAAAACAGCAGCAAACGGTCGCGGTCGCAAATCCGGTTGTGGTGGAAGCGACGGAGCCTGCGACAGCACAAGCGGCACCGAAGCTGACGTTATCCGGCTACGGTGATATTAAGTTTTATGGCGACGTTGAATTTAATATGGACGCAGCCAGCAAGACTGGCAGTTTAACCTCCATGAAAACGACGGCCAACAAAGACTGGGCGCCCGGCAGCCATGAACGCTGGGATATTAACGGGCGTCTGCTGTTAGGTTTTGACGGCTATAAACGGATGGCAAACGGCAATTTCGCCGGCTTCTCCGTGCAGCCGCTGGCTGACTTAACGGGCAAAATGAACCTCGATGATGCCGTTTTCTTCTTTGGCACAGAAAACGACTGGAAGGTGAAAGTGGGCCGCTTCGAAGCCTATGACATGTTCCCGCTTAATCAGGATACCTTCGTTGAATATTCCGGCAACACCGCCAACGATCTCTACAGCGATGGCTACGGCTACATCTACATGATGAAAGAGGGGCGCGGGCGTAGCGACAGCGGCGGTAACTTCCTGATCAGCAAAACGCTGGGTAACTGGTATCTCGAGGTAAACACCCTGCTGGAAGATGGCAGTTCACTGTTTGTGGACCAGCAGTATCACGGTGTGGACCTGGATAACGATAAAAACGTCGCCTATGTCCGGCCGGTCATTGCCTGGCAGGAAGGGAACTTCTCGACGGCCATCGCGATGGAGAGCAACCTCGTCAACAACGCCTATGGCTACCGTGATGCGTCAGGAAAATGGATAGACCAGTCTGACCGCACCGGCTACGGTTTCACCATGACGTGGAACGGACAAAAAACCGATCCGGATAACGGGATCGTGGCGAATCTGAATACCGCCTACATGGATGCCACGGATGAGACGGATTTCACCGCGGGCGTGAATGGCTTATGGCGCAATTTCGAACTGGGCTATATCTACGCGCATAACCAGATCGACAATTTCAACACCGCAAACTTCGACGCGGACTGTGACGGCGACTGCTGGGTGACCGATCCCGGGGATTATGATATTCACACGATTCATGCGTCATACCTGATCCCGAACGTGATGCAGATGAAGAATTTCAACATCTATCTTGGCGCGTATGCTTCCTGGGTGGAAGCGCATCCGAACGATGGCGATGACCGAAGCGACGATCGCTACGGCGGACGCGTGCGCTTTAAATACTATTTCTGATGCCGTACGCCGGTCAGGCCTCTTCCGGGGTCTGGCTGGCTTCCCGCAGTATCCCCGGCGCATGGCCGATAATCCGCTTAAACGCCCGGCTGAACGCCGCGAGCGATCCATACCCCAGGCGCAGCGCCACCGTTTCAATGGGCTGATTTTCATGGCGAATATACTGAATGGCCAGCCGCATTCTCAGCTCGCTGAGATATCTGGCCGGCGTGGTTCCCGTCGCCGCCAGAAAGCGTTCTGCAAACACGGAGCGGGAGGTGCCGGCTTCTTTCGCCAGATCCGCCACGCTCCAGTTCAGCCCCGGCTGCTGGTGCATGGCGTAGATCGCCCGGCTCAGACGCGGGTCGCGCAGAACCTGCACCCAGCCGGTGGCTTTCCCGCAGCCGCCTTCCACCCAGCCGCGCACGATTAATGCCGCCACCACGTCAGCCAGGCGCGCGAGGATCCCGGCGAAACCGGCCTGGCGCGTCAGGGATTCACGCTCCATCGCCGCCAGCAGCGGATGGATCTCCGGCCACGTGGACATCAGCCGGCTGACCATCATCACCTCCGGCATCGCTTTAATCAGCGGCTGCATCCCGCCCAGTTCAAAATCCATACAGCCGCTAAAGATGATGGTGTTCTCGCTGTCCGGACACGGCTCGCAGGTGATCGCGCAAACTGAGCTGCAGATGGGCTCGCTGGGAAACGCGGTGACCGGGGTGAGGGTGGCCTGTTCGTCCGACAGCAGGGCGTGTGCGTCGCCATTCGGAATAAAGAGGGCATCACCGCTGCTTAAGGTGAACGTTGCGCCACTCTCCATACGCAGCAGGGCGCTGCCGCGGCTGACGAAATGAAACTGCGCTCGGCCGGGGGCCTGGTGAAACGCCACTCCGAACGGCGCGCTGGCTTCAATGCGACGATATTTCACGCCCGACAAGCGCATGCCGTGCAAAAGTTCGCTGATCAGATCGGGGGACTGAGCGGTCATGGCAAAACTCCGGACGAATAATCAATAAGTGGAGATTATATGTCATAGATCGTCCACGGTGAACCCTCTATGCTTTTGCGACAGTTGTCACATTTTCATAACGGGAGATCAACAGATGAGTTCATGTGTCGCGGCGAGAGAGGCTGTTGCGCCTGCAAAACCCGCCTGGCGGGCCGTCTATTCACTGGGGCTGGGGGTGTTTGGTTTGATCACGGCAGAATTTCTGCCCGCCAGTTTGTTAACGCCAATGGCCGCAAGCCTGGGCGTCACCGAGGGGATGGCCGGGCAGGCGGTAACCGCCACCGCGCTGGTGGCGCTGGTCACCGGGTTGCTGATTACTCCGGCGACCAAGAGTATCGACCGCCGCTGGGTGCTGATGTTTTTCTCGGTGCTGCAAATCATCTCCAGTCTGCTGGTGGCCTTTGCGTCCACGCTGCACGTTCTGCTGATGGGACGCCTGCTGTTAGGGATTGCCATCGGGGGATTCTGGGCGATGTCGACGGCCACGACGATGCGTCTGGTTCCTGCCGATAAAGTGCCGAAGGCGCTGGCGGTGATCTTCTCCAGCGTATCGATTGCCACGGTGGTCGCGGCGCCGCTGGGCAGCTACCTTGGCAGCCTGATTGGCTGGCGCAACGTGTTTATTCTCTGCATTCTGCCGAGCATGCTGGCACTGCTGTGGCAGCTGTGGGTGCTGCCCTCCATGAAACCTGAGAGCAGCGGCAGTCTTGGGACGCTGTTCCGCGTGCTGCGTCGTCCGGGGATGATCGGCGGCATGCTGGCGACCATCCTGATCTTCAGCGGCCACTTTGCCTTCTTTACCTACCTGCGTCCGTTCCTGGAAACGGTTGGTCAGGTGGGCGTGGAGAGTATTTCGCTGATCCTGCTGGGCTTTGGTATCGCCAACTTTGTGGGGACGTCGGTTGCCGGGCATTTGCTGTCACGCAATCTGCATCTGACGCTCGCGCTGGTGCCGTTCGCCATGGGCGTACTGGCGCTGACCATGGTGGCGTTTGGTCATCTGGCCATGCTGGACGGCTTACTGGTTGCGTTGTGGGGCTTTGCCTTTGGTCTGGTTCCGGTGGGCTGGTCAACCTGGCTCGCCACCACCGTACCGGATGAAGCCGAAAGTGCGGGTGGGCTACTGGTGGCCTCAATCCAGCTGGCGATAAGCGCTGGCGCTGCCGGCGGCGGGGCGGTGTTTGATCTCAACGGTGCCACAGGCGTCTTCGCCGGCAGCGGTTTCCTGCTGGTGACGGCGATGGTGATTGTATTTATGGGCGTGAAGGTTAAGGCGGAGTGATGAATTTGCCGGGTGAGCGTTAACGCCACCCGGCTCAAGACTTACAACCCTTTCTTATCCATCCACACCGCCAGATCCACCAGACGGTTTGAGAATCCCCATTCGTTGTCATACCACGCGAGGATTTTCACCATGTTCCCACCAATCACCAGCGTGGAAAGCCCGTCAATAATTGAGGAGCGCGGGTCGCCCTGGTAATCGCTGGAGACCAGCGGTTCATCGCTGTACCCGAGAATACCTTTCAGCGGGCCACTGGCGGCCGCGTGGCGGAAGGCCTCATTTACCTCTTCGACGGTCACGTTACGGCTCAGCGTCACCGTTAAGTCGACAATCGACACTACCGGAACCGGCACGCGCAGGGAATACCCGGTCAGCTTACCGTCCAGGGAGGGGATCACTTTCCCCAGCGCTTTCGCCGCGCCACTGGAGTAAGGCACAATCGACAGCGCCGCCGCGCGCGCGCCGCGCAGATCCTTCTCAGGCTGGTCGTGCAGCGCCTGGCTGTTGGTGTAGGCATGCGTCGTGTTCATCAGGCCATGCTCAATCCCGAACTGCTGATGCAGCACCTGAGCCGCCGGTGCCAGACCGTTGGTGGTGCAACTCCCGTTACTCACCACAACGTGCCGGGCGGGATCGTACTGGTCATGATTGACGCCCATAACAATCGTCAGGTCGTCGTTCTTTCCGGGGGCGGAGATAATGACGCGTTTTGCGCCACCGTGGGTGATATGTACCGCCGCTTTTTCCCGTTCCGTAAAGAAGCCGGTGGCCTCAATCACCACGTCCACGCCGACATCACGCCACGGGATATTCGCCGGATCGCGTTCGCTGAATACGGTGATCCTCTGCCCGTCGACCTGCAGCGCGCCGTCGGCCGCTTCAACGGGAGCGGGCAGTTTCCCCAGCAGGGAGTCATGTTTCAGCAGATGGGCGAGGGTCTTGCTGTCCGTCAGATCGTTAATGGCCACAATCTGCAGATCCGGGTTGCCCAGCGCCGCGCGCAGGAAATTACGTCCGATACGGCCGAAACCGTTAATACCGACCTTAACCATGGTGCACTCCTTATCTCTGTTGTCTGGAGTCACTGTAGGCGTCAGGCGGGGTGGCGTAAACGACAAAAAAGGATCAGATTACGCCATTTTCCGGCAGTGAAATCGCTGGCGATACTCGCCCGGGGTGAGGTGGAGCTGTTTCTCAAACACGCGCCGCAAATTAATACTGGTGCCAAACCCGCTTTGCTCAGCAATGCGCTCAAGGGGATCGCTGGTCTGCTCAAGCAGCTGGCGGGCCGCGGCCAGACGCGCTTCGGTCACGTAGCGGGCAGGCGAGACGCCCGTCTCACGGGTAAACACGCGGGTGAAATTGCGCGGGCTCATCGCCGCTTTTTCAGCCAGAGTTTCCACACACAGGTCGGCGGTGAGGTTCTGCAGCATCCAGGCCTGCAGCTCGCTTATCGGACCCGATGTGCCGGGCTGCTGCAGGTTGTAGCGACTGAACTGCAGCTGCCCTCCGGGGCGGCGCAGATACATTACCATATCCTGCGCCACGTCGCGGGCGAGGGTAAATCCGTAGTCGTCTTCCACCAGCGCCAGGGTCAGATCAAACCCGGAACTCACGCCGCCGGAGGTCCAGATGGGACCGTCCTGAATATACAGCGGGCCGCCTTCGACCCGAATTGACGGGTACTGAGCCTGCATGGTCTCCAGCAGCCGCCAGTGGGTGGTGGCGCGACGACCGTCCAGCAAGCCGCTCTGGGCCAGCAGCATCGCACCGCCGCAAATGGAGGCGATCCGCCGCGCATGGGGGGCGGCGAGATGCAGCCAGTCCACCACGGCGAGGCTCTCCTGCTCGTTCACCCCGCGACCGGTAATGATGATGGTATCCAGCGGCTCACGGGGATCCAGATCCGGCAGGCGATAGTCCGCCAGCAGATTGAGGCCGGACTGGCCGTGGATCACCTGGTGCGGTTGGGTGGTCGCAATGATGATGCGATAGCAGGGCTTCGCCAGTCCTTCCGGGTGCAGCCGGTTGGCCTGCATCAGAATGTCGGCGATACCGGCGGCTTCAAACAGCATGCCGCCGTCAGGAACAATAATCAGGATCTTCTTCATGTCCTGAAAAGTACCTTTATTACAAAATAAGTCAAGTGCGCCCGTACTTCTCGTTTCTGGCAAAGCAAAGCGATTTAAGTTGTTTGTGATTTCAGATGTTATCCCCGATCGTCAGGGCACTGTCTCTGGCGAAACGGCGTCTGAAGGAATGGGTAAACGAAGCTCCCTCTATTTACATCCGCAACAACGCAATCAAATCCACCATCTCGCATCGGGATTTCTGTGGCGAAGCGAACTGCCCACCTGGCTGTTGATCGTGACGATTTATGCGGGCTGGTTTGCCACACTGGCGTTCTGGCAAACGCTCGGCCTGCTGCCCGCCACGCTGCTGCTGACAGGGTTTACCGCCTGGTACATGTCCCTGCAGCATGAGCTGATCCACGGACATCCCACGCGTTTTGCCTGGCTTAACCAGCTATTTGGCACGCTCCCGCTGGCGGTGTGGTACCCGTATGGCCTGTACCGGGATTCTCATCTGGCCCACCACCGGTACGATAGCCTGACCCATCCGGTGGATGATCCGGAGTCGTACTATTTTACCGAGGAGAGCTGGGCGCGCTTTTCCCCCTGGCAGAAGCGTGCGATCCGCGCCCGAAATACCTTTGCCGGACGGCTGCTGCTGGCGCCGCTGCTGGATATTCTGCAGACGCTGGGCAGCGCCGTCGCGGCGTTTCGTTATCTACAGCTGCGGGCGATGACGATGTGGCTGGTTCACATCACGCTGCTGGCGGCACTCTTCGCCTGGATGACGCACGTCGGTTTTTCCCCCGTCTGGTTTGTGCTGGCGGTCAGTTATCCGGCGCTGGCGCTGACCAAGGTCCGATCGTTCTACGAACACCGTGCGGCCGATGACCCGTTCGCGCGCTCCGTCATCAACGAGGCCGGGCTGTTCTGGCGGATGCTGTTTTTAAATCTCAACTACCATTCAGTACACCATGATTTACCCGGCGTCCCCTGGTACGCGCTGAAGCGTATCTACCAGCAGAACCGGGAGGCGTACCGGGAGCGAAACCACGGTTTTCTCGTCAGGGGCTATGGCGAATGGTTACGCCAGTTCTGGGCTGCGCCTGTCGATGTCACCGTTCATCCCGGAGCTCAACAAGGGGAGAAGTATGAGTAACCTGCTGGCGTTTCCCATGTACGCGGTAGATCGCGCTGACACCCGCGCGCTCAGGCGGACGGTAAAAGGTTTGCTGGCCGCGCGCGGTGTGCCCGTCGAGGGTGACCCGGACTGGCCGGAGTCTGAACTGCTGACACACTGGCAACAGCCCGGGCTTATTCTCAGCCAGACCTGTGGTTATCCGCTGATCACGCGGCTCCCGGACGTGCAAGTGGTCGGCTGTTTTCACTACACGGCACCCGGTTGTGAAGGGTATCAGTACCGCAGCGTGCTGGCGGTGCGTGCGGAGGATCGGCATCTCTCGCTGGCCGATTTTCGCGGACGCCGGGCGGTCTGTAATTCGGCCGACTCGCAGTCCGGCTATCATGCGCTGCGAAAAAAAGTGGCTCCCCTGGTGAAGGACGGCCCGTTTTTCGCGCAAACGTCCTTTAGCGGCAGCCATCGCCAGTCGCTGATTGAGGTCAAACGCGGGGCAGGGGATATCGCGGCCATCGACTGCGTTACCTGGGCATTGCTCCAGCGTCACGAGCCGGAGCGGCTTGCGGGGCTGGCGGTCATTGACCGCACCCCCCTGACGCCAGGGTTGCCGCTCATCACCTCGCATCACACCTCGCCTGAAACCCTGAACGCCATTCGCGATGCGCTCCACGCGCTGGTGAGTTCACCGGCACACCGGGAGGTGTGCGACGCGGTGTTGATCGGCGGTTTTAGCGTGGTGACGCGTCAGGCTTACGCCGTACTGACCGACTGAAAAATCCCCTGCGCATCGTTAAAGCAGCGCAGCGCCAGCGAGGAGACGGGTTTCTGTCGGCGCATAATCAGGCCGACAGGGGCCTCGATATCCGCGTCGGCAATCGGGACTATCCTGAAATGGCTGTTCAACTCTTCCAGCCCGTTGTTCAGCGGCATCACGGCACAGCACACGCCGCTCTGAACCGCCTGAATGATCTGGTACGTGGAGTCGCTTTCAAACACCGACGTCGGTTCGATGCCGGCAGACTGGAAGCTGGCCTCCATATGCGCCCGGTAGTGCATCCCCTTCGTCAGAAACCCCAGCGGAAACGCCGTCAGATCGGGCCAGGTCAGTCTCTCCTGGCTTAACCGGAAATGGCGGGTGTCGTGCAGCAGGCCCATCTTCGTTTTGGGCAACTGGATAATATCGAACAGGCTGGTGTCGATGCTGTTCAGGTAGCAAATCCCCAGTTCGAGCTGGTTGCGGCTGACGCCATCGGCAATCTGCGCCGAGGACATGGAATAGAGGCTGTAGGTCAGCTCCGGGTATTTTTGCGTCAGCAGGCGAATGAAGATCATCGGATCCACGCTCGCCAGCGGCACCATCCCCAGGCGTAATTCACCCACTACCTGGCCTTTACACAGCGACGCTTCCGCCTGTAACCCGTCGTGCGCGGCCAGCAGCGCGCGAGCCCACGCGAGAATGCGTTCCCCCTCCGGTGTGAACCCTTCAAAGCGCTGTCCGCGCACAATCAGCACCAGCCCCAGCTCCTCCTCCAGGCTGCGGATACGCATGGAGAGGGTCGGCTGGGTGATGTTGCACTGGGCGGCCGCTTTACCAAAGTGCCGGGTCTCGTCGAGTGCGATTAAATATTTTAACTGTTTAATATCCATCTTTTTCTCTGCGCAAACGGCGTTACAGCATGCGGATCTCTTTTGAGCGCAGGGTGATGCGAACCGGAACCGATTTATAAGACGGCGTACCGCTGTCCTTGTCCAGATAATCGAGCGGGACCAGTACGTTGGCCTCCGGGTAGTAGGCGCCGACAGAGCCCGGGGCGATGCTGTACGCCACCACGGTGATGTCTTCCAGACGCTGCACGCTGCCGGGCAGGGCGGTTTCGATATCCACCCGGTCGCCGTGTTCCAGCCCTGATTGCGCCATATCCTCCTCGTTCATAAACAGCACATCGCGGCGACCAAACACGCCACGATAGCGGTCGTCGAGGGCGTAAATGGTGGTGTTGTACTGGTCGTGACTGCGCAGAGTGATCAGGCGCAGAACGTGCTCACCCTCACCGCTGGCGTTCTCGTGAACACCGTCGAATACCGAGAACATCGCTTTGCCCGTCGCCGTTGGCCAGATACGTTGCGTTGGCGGCAGCGGCATACGGAAACCGCCGGGAACGCGGATCCGCGCGTTATAGTGCTCAAAGCCTGGAATGGTCTGCTCGATCAGATCGCGGATACGATCGTAATCCTCAACCAGCGTCATCCAGTCCACGCGCGTGGCCGGCAGGGTCGCTTTCGCCATACCGGCGACGATAGCCGGTTCAGACCGGAGTAGCGGTGAGGCGGGTTTCAGCTTGCCGGAAGAGGCATGCACCATCGACATCGAGTCTTCAACGGTGATGGACTGACGGCCTGTTGCCTGCATATCCAGCTCGGTACGACCCAGACACGGCAGGATAAACGTCTCTTTACCCACCAGCAGATGCGTACGGTTCAGCTTGGTGCCGATGTGGACGCTCAGATCCAGAGTGCCCATCGCCGGGAAACCGCGTTCATGGTCGGGCATCGCCACCGCAAAATTACCGCCGAGGCAGATAAGCGCTTTTGCCCGGCCGTCAATCATCGCCTGCGTCGCCTGCACCGCGTCATGCCCATGGTGAGATGGCGGCTCAAAACCGAACACCTCCTTCAGACGGTTCAGAAAGGCCGGTGTGGGCTTCTCGCTAATCCCGACGGTGCGGTTTCCCTGCACGTTTGAATGGCCGCGCAGCGGGCATATTCCCGCGCCGGGTTTGCCAATATTGCCGCGCAGCAGCAGCACGTCAGCGATCAGGCGGACATTAGCCGTCCCTTTATTGTGCTGGGTAATCCCCATCCCGTAGGTAATAATGGTGGCATTCGATTTCGCATAGGCCACGGCGACCTTTTTGAGCGTCGCCTGGCTCAGACCCGACTCGCGCTCAATATCCTCCCAGCGGGTTTGTGCGATATCTGCGGCAAACGCCTCAAAGCCCTGGGTGTGTTCGGCAATAAAGGCATGGTCGAGCACGCCGCCGCGTTCGGCCTCCATTTCCAGCAGGTGTTTGGCAAGACCTTTCAGCGCGGCGGCATCGCCCCCGGCCTTCACCTGGAAATAGGTTGAAGCGATATCCGTGGAGCCGTAGGTCGCCATTTCAATCACGCTCTGCGGATCCGCAAAACGTTCCAGCGCGCGCTCGCGTAACGGGTTAAAGACGATGATTGGCACATTGCGCCGGGCCAGCTCATGAAGGGTGCCCATCATGCGCGGATGGTTGGTGCCGGGGTTATGGCCGATGGAGATCACCAGCTCAGTCTTGTCGAAATCGTCCAGCGAGACGGTGCCTTTGCCGATGCCTATCGAACGTGGCAAACCGACGCTGGTGGCTTCATGACACATATTCGAGCAGTCGGGGAAGTTATTGGTGCCGTATTCCCGGGCAAACAGCTGGAACAGATACGCCGCTTCGTTCGACGCCCGCCCGGAGGTATAGAACTCAACCTGGTTCGGGTCGAGCCCGCGCATCACCTCGCCAATGCGTTGAAACGCCTCGTCCCATTCCACAGGCCTGAAGGTGTCGCTTTCCCGGTCATAGCGCAGGGGATGCGTCAGCCGACCGTATCCTTCCAGTTCAAAGTCCGATTTTGCCAGCAGCGAGGTGACGCTGTTTTCGGCCAGAAACGCCGGGGTCACGCGTTTGGTGGTCGCTTCCCAGGTCACTGCTTTGGCACCGTTCTCACAAAACTGGAACGTTGATTTGTGTTCTTTATCAGGCCACGCGCAGCCCGGGCAGTCAAAACCGTCAGGTTGATTGGTGCGCAGCAGCGTCGCCGGGGCATCAAAGGTATCCATTTGAGTACGTACCGCGATGGCCGTGGCCTTCAACGCGCCCCAGCCTCCGGCAGGGCCCGCGTAATGTCTGATACCGGGTACTGCGCGTCTTTTCTTGTTCATACCAACTCCTGATCTGTTCAGTCTTACAACGGCGGCATCACGAAAACCACTGAAATGGCAATAAGTGGCAGCAATGACGCCCGGCTCGCGCAGGTGAGGCGGCACTGCAAAATCACTTATCTAAAATGTTATTTAATTCAGTGGATTATCTGACGTGTTGCTTAAAGATTTAAAGAAATTATAACGAAATTTTATCATTTTAATAATAAATCTTATCTATCATGCGGTAGGTGCGATAAATGGCAACGAGCTGGTTGGATGTAGCATCATTAAAATTTCGAATGAAACAGATGAGGGTAGGGAAAAGCCATTCATCACGCCCGGCCTGGGATGAAGCGCATTTTTCACTGGAGATAAAGCCGGAAAGGTTTACTCGGGCTTAATGATTAATGGATATAATTTATGTCTAAGTGGTGAATTATCACAACATGAAATATAACTTATTTTGAGCTGTGAAATTAACGCCGCGCAGCATAAAGGAAATGTCTGAATGGCGATCGCGAATGGTGTTAAATATTAAAGATGCCCTGTTAGTGCAACAAATAATTCATCGTCGATATATTTTTCTGACATCACGAATACGGGAATTCTACTAATTATGGTAGTGGCGATAATAGCCGTATTGGGTTAATGAAACTGGTTCTCTTTTGGTGTTTTTCCTTTTTAAAACAGTGCATTAGAATGAGCCTTGGTGGGGAAATAAGCGCATGTAAGACATTTCACGCCATTTGATCAGATTAATCCTATAATTTTCCGACTGCTTCATTAACCACCACTTCCGTGGCGGTAAATATTGAATTGATGCGAAGCTCATGTAAACTTGTTTACCGTTTGTCAAAATATGTCAGGAAGACACAGGGCCTTATTCTGAAGGGCTCGTGCGGTAGCTATGCCCGTAAACCAGTAACGCCCCGAAATTATCCTGGCTATTTTAACAATAGCACTTAAGTCAAACTCCATCCCCTTTTCTCCATCATCGAAATATCGCTACGGAAAAGCATATGAAAATGCGCGTACTGTTTTCACTTCTGTTTGTAATGGCGGTGGCGGGCTGTAAAGCGCCGCAGAAACCTGTGATCAATGACGATACGATCGAGACCAGCCAGGTCAACGGCGTGACTTTAACCCACCGTCATGCGGTGACGCCGCCGACGGAGTTCACGCCGGTCAACGCACCGTATCGTGCCATGTATCCGGCCTCCCTGATGAGCCGTCCTGACTTTGGCGGCAAGGTTATCCGCACGCTCGATACCGGAAAAACGTACGTGGTGCTGGGGCAGGTTGAACACTACTGGATGGCGCTTGCCGATGAAGGTAACGATCAGCTGATTGGTTACGTCCCGATGCGTGCCGTGATTAAAGCCGATCAGTATGAAGCTGCCGTGCGTAAACAGGCCATTCGTCCTAAGGTGCGTAAAAAAGCGACCTGTGTTGATGTCGATGGTAACAGCAAAGCCTGCAAAGACAGCGCTAACGGTACCTGGATCCTGAACTAACGGCGTCATGAGCGCATTTTTATGAATAATAAAAATTTTCATACGCTGTGGTTACTCTTTTACGCGGTGGTTTTCGCCCTTGTCAGTGGTTGTACGTCGTCTTCACACAGCGACCCTTCCCGCTACAATCTGCAGTTTCAGGCCCATCCACAAATCAATGAATCTGCGCCGCTTAAGGTTCGGGTGTTGTTGCTGAAATCCGATGCGGATTTTATGTCCAGCGACTTCTACTCCCTGCAAAACAACGCGTCAGCCACGCTTGGCGCGAATTTGCTGAACAGCGATGTTTTCTTCCTGATGCCGGGACAATTGTCTAAAACCCTCAGCGGGCAAAGCTCTCCGGAGGCCCGCTACATCGGTGTAATGGCGGAATATCAGATGCTGGATGGCAAAAAATGGCGCGTTTCACTCCCTCTGCCTGTGCCTGGCGAAAATCATATCTACCAGTTCTGGAAATGGTCCGCAGATGAGCTTCAGGCCAACGTCTTTCTCGACGTGAACGGCATTCGGGTCATCAGCCAGTAACGCGCTTCATAACAGGAAACACATCATCATGACCAAAGCAGAAAAGGTCGTCTGGACCGAAGGCATGTTCCTGCGTCCACACCATTTTCAGCGGACTGAAAGTTATCTGCTCAACCATGTTCGTGAATGGGGTGCGCTGCAGCGTTCTTATCTGTGGGGCTTTCTCGACGTAGAACTGGATGAAGCGATGCTTCGCCAGGGATGCATTGCCCTGAGCTACTGCAGCGGGTTGCTGCCGGACGGCACCTTTTTCCAGGTCCGTAACGGGCGCAACGGTCCTGTACCGCTGAAAATTCCTGACAACCTCACCAATGAAAAGGTGGTGCTCGCGCTGCCGGTTCGTCGTGGCGAGAAAGAAGAGGTGATTTTTAGCGAAGAGCCAGCCTCACTGGCGCGCTTTATCGCGTTCGAGCAAGAGGTGGAAGACGATAACGCCATGTCGGTGGGGGATGCCACCGTCCAGTTTGGCCGCCTGCGTCTGACCCTGATGCTGGAAAAAGATCTCACCGCCGAATGGACCGCCATCGGCGTGGCGTTTGTGGCTGAGAAACGTAACGACAACCACGTGCGGCTCGATAACAGCTACATCCCGCCGATGCTGAACGCCAACAACAGCCCGCAGATCTACAGCATGATTAACGATCTGCACGGCTTGCTGGTGCAGCGCAGCCAGCAGATTGGCGGTCGTCTGCGCCAGCCCGGCCGCTTCAACACCTCTGAAATGATCGAGTTTACGCTGCTGTCGCTGGTTAACCGTCATCTGGGTGAGGTGTCTCATTTAAAAACCCTCCCGCTGGTGCACCCGGAAACGCTGTGGCGCAGCTGGCTGCCGTTTGCCACCGAGCTCACCACCTGGACGTCGCAACGTACCGCGGAAAGCGTGCTGCCGATTTACGATCATGACGATCTGGCAAACTGCTTCAGCAAGCTGATGCTGATGCTGCGTCAGGGACTGTCGCTGGTGATGGAAGACCACGCGATCCAGCTGCCGCTTAACGAGCGTTCTCATGGCCTGAACATCGCCACGGTGCCTGAAACCAGCATGGTGCGTGAGTTTGGCTTCGTGCTGGCGGTAAAAGCCAACGTGCCAGGCGAACACCTGCAAACCCATTTCCCGGCCCAGATGAAGATCGCACCGGTCTCAAAAATCCGCGATCTGGTCCAGCTGCAGCTGCCGGGCATAATGCTGCGCGCCATGCCGGTCGCGCCGCCGCAGATCCCGTGGCATGCCGGCTACAGCTACTTCGAGCTCGAGAAGGGCAGCGAGCTGTGGCACGAGATGGATAAGTCCGGCGCATTCGCCCTGCATCTTGCAGGGGAGTTCCCGGGGCTGGATATGGAGTTTTGGGCCATCCGTAGCCCGACAGAATAATAAAGCGAGCGCTTAATATGCAGGAACGACAGGACACCGGCAGTGATGCCGCGTTTACCGGAGCCAGTAGCAACAATCAGCTGGTGGCGGCCGCCAACCCGCTGCTTAATGCGATCCCGCAGATCCGTCATTCGGTGTCGCATGACGATCAGGTGGCGTTGCGCCAGCGTCTGATCGATGAGATTCGCCGTTTCGAAGTCCGCTGCCAGCAGGCGGGGCTGCCCTACGAAGTGATCGTCGGGGCGCGTTACTGCCTGTGCACAGCGCTCGATGAGGCCGCCGCGCTCACCCCCTGGGGCAGCAGCGGCGTCTGGTCAAGCAATGGGCTGCTGGTGACGTTCCATAACGAAACGTGGGGCGGCGAGAAGTTCTTCCAGCTGCTGGCGCGCCTGTCGCAAAACCCGCGCGAGCATATCCTGCTGCTGGAGATGATCAACTACTGTCTGCTGCTTGGCTTCGAAGGACGTTACCGGGTGCTGGACAATGGCCGCACCCAGCTTGACACCATCAAGCAGCGTCTGTGGCAGATGATCCGCGGCGTGCGCGGCAGCTACCCGCCGCCGCTCTCTCCCCATCCGGAAGATCGCCCGGTGCTGCGTAAACTGTGGCGGCCGATGGTGCCCCTGTGGGCCTGCGTGGCGCTGGCCGGGTTTATCGCCTGCCTGTTCTACATCATTCTGAACTGGCGTCTTGGCGACAACACCAACCCGGTGCTGGCGAAGATTTACCAGTCCCAGCTGCCGGAAACCACCATCCAGCAACCGGCACGCCAGATGCCCGCGGTGCTCAATCTGCGTGGTTTCCTGAAGCCGGAAATCGAGGCGGGTCTGGTGGCGGTGAAGGACGAAGCGGACCGCAGCGTCGTTATCCTGAAGGGTGATGGTCTGTTTGCCTCCGCCTCGACCGTCGTGCGCGACCGCTATGAACCGGTTATCAACCGCATTGCACAGGCGATGAATAACGTCAGCGGCAAAATTCTGGTGGTGGGCTACAGCGACAACGTGCCGATTCGCAGCGCGCGCTTTGCCTCTAACTATGAACTCTCTCTGGAACGTGCCCGCTCGGTACAGAAAATGCTGCAGGGAAGCCTCTCTCAGCCTGGCCGCGTGAAAGCAGAAGGGCGGGGCGAGATTAACCCGGTAGCGCCGAACACGACGCCAGAAAACCGCGCCCGTAACCGCCGTGTGGAAATTACTCTGCTGGTGTCGCCTGAAAATACGCAGGCTGAGCTGAACGGATTGCCGCAAGGAAACTAAGGATGCTGACTACACTTCTTTCCATTTTGACCAATCGCATTCTGTGGAGCTTCCTCGGCGTAACGGCGCTTGCGGCGGTGATCTGGATGATTGGTCCCCTGTTGTCCATCGTGGACACCCGACCGCTCGAATCTGAGCAGAACCGTATTATCAGCATCGCCGTGGTCTATCTGCTCTGGGCGCAGGGCCACATTCTGCCGCGGCTGTACAATGCCTGGCTGAACCGCAAGCTGATGGACAAGCTCAATGAGAACACCACCAGCCCGGAAGCGGCGGATCCGCAGAAACGGCTGAACAACGAGGAGCAGATCCTCGCCAGCCGCTTTGATGAAGCCGCGCAGATGCTGAAAAAAGCGCACTTCAGCAAAGCGGGACAGGGTGCCCAGTGGACGCAGCGTTTTAGCACGCAATATCTCTATCAGCTGCCATGGTACGTCATTATCGGCGCGCCAGGTTCGGGGAAAACCACGGCGCTGGTGAATTCCGGCCTGCAGTTCCCGCTGGCCGACCGGTTCGGTAAGACCGCGCTGCGGGGCATTGGCGGTACGCGTAACTGCGACTGGTGGTTCACCAACGAGGCGGTACTGCTGGACACGGCGGGTCGCTACACCACGCAGGAGAGTGAGCAGGTGCAGGACGCCGGCGAATGGCTGCAGTTCATGGGGCTACTGCGCAAGTATCGCCGCCGCCAGCCGATCAACGGCGTCATCATTACCATCAGCATTTCTGACCTGCTCACCCAGTCTGCCGAGGCGTCACGCCAGCAGGCGGTGAACCTGCGTCAGCGTCTGTCTGAACTGCATGAACAGCTGGGTATTCGCTTCCCGGTCTACGTGATGGTAACCAAGGCCGACCTGCTTAAAGGCTTCCGCGCCTGGTTTGCCGACTACGACAAAGCGCAGCGCGACCAGATCTGGGGCTTTACCCTGCCATGGGAGCAGACCAAACACGCCGATTTCGACCTGATGGGCAACTTCCATCAGGAGTTTTCGCTTTTACAGCAGCGCCTGGATGCCGGGCTGCCGGAAACCATGCTCAAAGAGCATGACGCGAAAACCCGTGCCGAAGCGTATCTCTTCCCGCAGGAGTTCGCTGCCCTGCGTCCGCTGCTGGCGGATTACCTGAGCACGGTCTTCGCCCGCTCCAACTTTGAAACCGAGTTCTCCCCACGCGGGATTTACTTCGCCAGCGGTACTCAGGAAGGGATGCCGTTCGACCGGGTGATGGGCGAACTGAACCGCGCGCTGTCGCTGCCGGAAGGGGATGAGTCAGCACACTGGGATTCGGTCAGCAAAGAAGCGCCTATTCCGGGCGCAAAAGGCCAGAGTTTCTTCATTAAGAACCTGCTGCAAAACGTCATTTTCCAGGAAGCCGGCATCGCCGGTGAAAACCGCTGGTGGGAACTGCGCAACCGGGCGGTGATCTGGTCTGGCTACGCGGCGCTGCTGGCCCTGCTGGTGATCCTGGGTGGCCTGTGGCTGACCAGCTATGCCAAAAACAAGGCTTATCTGGACGAGGTGGATGCGAAGGTGCCCCTGCTGGACCAGCAGAGCAAAGCGTTGCAGAACCAGCCTCAGCGCGATCTGTTCGATTTGCTGCCGCTGCTGAACGGGCTGGTTGACCTGCCGAAAAGCGACGCCTTTGACGTCAATGACCCGCCGGTCTCACGCCGTATGGGGCTCTACCGTGGGGATGATGTCAGCGACGCCGCCCAGTCGCTGTACCAGAAAGCGCTGGATCAGATGCTGCTGCCTGCCGTCGCCATGCACATCACCACCTGGCTTCGTAACGACAACGGCAGCGATGTGGAATACAGCTATGAAGCGCTGAAGGCTTACCAGATGCTCTACCAGCCGAAGCACTATGACGGTAAATTCCTGCACTCGTGGGTGATGCTCAACCTGCAGCGTAACCTGCCGCAGAATGTGACGAAGGCGCAGCTGCAGCAGCTTGAATGGCACCTGACGCAGCTGCTGGAGCCGAAAATTCAGGCCTCCCCGTATGCGCAGGACGAGTCCCTGGTGGCGCGCGAAAGAGCGATGATCAACCAGCAGGCGCTTTCCACGCGCGTGTACGGTCGTCTCAAGCGCCTGCTGGAGCATGATGAAAACCTCAAGCCGGTCTCCCTTTCCGACCTGGGCGGACCGCAGAGCGAGCTGGTCTTTTCCCGCAAAAGCGGTAAGCCGGTGAGTGAAGGTGTGCCGGGCCTCTATACGCCGGACGGCTACTGGAAAAGCTTTAACAGCCAGATTGACAGCGTCACCACGGCACTGCACGAGGACGACGCCTGGGTGCTGGGGGCCAGCACCGCGCAGGAAGATAAACAGCAGATCGATAACGCCGTCCGCCAGCTCTACATGCGCGACTTTATCGCTAACTGGGATAGCTTTCTTGCCGACATTCAGCTGAATAACAGCGCCGATCTTTCCCAGCGCATCAACACCGCGCGCCTGCTCTCGGGCGCAAACTCGCCGCTGCGCCGTCTGGTGCTGAACCTGAGCCAGGTACTGACGCTGTCGCGTAATGCACCGACGCCGGAAGAGGCGGGTAAAGCACAGGAGCAGAGCAACCGGGCGACCCGCACCCTGGAAGCGCTGTTCAGCAATAATGACAATGCCCCGACGCAGGCTGCGGTAGTTACCCAGGCGCCGGAGCAGCTGGTGACCGACCACTATGCGCCGATGATTGAGCTGGCCCAGCCGCTGGAGAAGGGCGGGAAAACCATCGTCTTTGATGATTTTCTCAAGCAGGTGGATGAGCTGTATCGTTACCTGACCGCCGTACAGGACGCCGCCAACAGCGGCATGCCGGCCCCGGGCGGCGAGGCGATCAGCCGCCTGCAGGCCAGCGCCGGTCGTCTGCCGGGCGGGCTGCAAACCATGTTCAGCAATATGGCGGTAGGCGCCAGCAGCGACACCCAGCGCCGTGACCTGGAAAACGTGCGTAAGCGAATCAGCGTAGAGGTGGGGGGGTTCTGCCGTCAGGCCATTGCCGGTCGCTACCCGCTGGTGCGCAGCGCCAGCACCGAGGTGACCCCTGACGATCTGGCGCGCATGTTTGCGCCGGGCACCGGACTGATGGACGCCTTCTTCCGCGACAACCTGACCAACAAGGTAGACACCACCCAGGCGAACTGGCGCTTTATGCCGGGCATCGACGGTAAAACGCTGCCGGGCAGCGAAGGGCTGCTGAGACCGTTCCAGCAGGCTCAGTCTATTCGCGATGCCTTCTTTGCTAACGGGGCAACCACGCCGTCCTTCAAGGTGACGGTACGCACCGTGCGAATGGATAACACCATTCTGAACCTGACCCTGGACGTTGACGGCCAGCTGCTGCGCTACAGCCACGGCCCGCAGGCCGTGCAGATCATGAACTGGCCGGGGCCGGGCGGTACCAACCAGGTGCGTATGCAGCTGGGCCTGGCGAACGGCAGCACGGCGACGCTGGTGACCAACGGCGCCTGGGCACTGAACCGCTTCTTCGATAAAGCGAGCACCAGTCCGGGGGCGGGGAGCCTGAGCCGTCAGGCCACCTTCAACGTTGACGGACATCAGGTCACGCTGGAGTTTGCGCCAAACAGCATTCGCAACCCGTTCCAGCTTCCTCGTTTCTCATGCCCATAACCGCAAGGACAGCCGTATGACGAATACCCCTGCGATGAACCGCTACAGCTGGTATGGCAAATTACCCAGCGCCGGAGATTTTTTGCAGCGCCGCTTTCCTGACACCTTACAGCGCCAGTGGTCGCACTGGTTTCAGGTCGGTCTGCTGGCCTGGCAACAGGAAGAGCAGCGCAGCGGCGAGCGCCAGTTTCACAAAGCCCCGATCTGGAATTTTGTTGTACCGCCGATGCTGGGCAGCCAGATGATCCAGATGGGCTGTCTGCTGCCCGGCCGCGACAGCGTTGGCCGCCAGTACCCGGTGTGCCTGCAGCTGAGCTTCGCCCCGTCTGAATGGTCGACCAGCCTGCTTAGCCAGGCTGAGAGCTGGTACCAGCAGATTGGGCGCCTGGGTCTGCACGCGGTGCGCAACAGTTTTTCCGCCTCGCAGCTGGATGAAATGCTGATGACTATTCCGGCGCCCCAGCCCGTCGAGCCACAAAAGCGTTCCGACATCCTTGACGTGATCGGTTATGACGAGGACGGCCAGAACACCCTGGGCTGGCCACAGGCGGCAGAATGTTTTGATCCCCTTCGGCAGACCAGCTACTGGTGGACCAACCGCTGCGACGGTTACCCGCTGTACACCCACGTTCACAGCGGTAACTTTACCGGACAGCTTTTCACCCTGCTGTTCGATCCGGCAGGGGGGGCCCGCCCGGGCCGTCACGGTCTCTATCCGCCCATGTTTGAATAAGCAGGGATCTTATGAATATCGAAGAATTTCTCGCGCCAATAAGCCCCGACAAGCCCTGCGGCGAAAACCTGGAGTACGACGCTGATTTTCAGAGCATGAACCAGGCAAGCCTCGGGAAAGCGGAACAGCAGTTTGGCGACACCATTATCCCGGCAGAGCCAGCGGACTGGAACACGGTGGAAAAATTCGCCACCAGCCTGCTGACCCGCACCAAAGATCTTCGCGTGCTGCTGGCGTTAACCCATGCCTGGACACGCCGTCGCGGGCTGGCCGGTTACGCTGACGGATTACTGCTGGTGCAGGAGGCGATCACCCGTTACTGGGAGCCGCTCTATCCGCTGCTGGAAGAGTATGGCGAAACCGATCCGTTTTACCGCATTAACGCCCTGGCGGGGCTGAGCGACAAGTCTGAACTCACCGTCGCGGTGCGAAACGCCTCGCTGCTGCGTTCAAACGGCGATGAAATTTCGCTACGTGATGCCCAGGCGCTGCTGGACGGCAGTAAGACGGAGTGTCCGGACTATCCCGGTGGCCGTCCAAGGCTGATTGACGAGCTCTCCCGCGGCGACCAGCCGGGAACCGCAGCGGTTATCGTCATTAACGAACGGCTGCTGGCGATCCGCGAGCTGCTCACCGGCTATCTCGGCGAGAGCGGCGTGCCGGAGATGGAGCAGTTGCTGAAAACCGTGGGGCTGGTGGCCAGCGCCTGTCAGGTGACCGACATCAGCAAGCTGCTGCCAAACCGTGAGGCGCAGGCTGAACAGCCCGCCGCCTCGCAGCCGATGGCCGCGAAGCCTGTCCAGCAGGTCACCGACTGGCGCAGCGTGCAGGTTACCAGCCGCGCCGATGCTCAGCTGATGCTGGAAAAAGCGAAGCAGTATTTTGCACAGTACGAACCGAGCCACCCCGCACCGCTGATGATTGAACGGGTGCAGCGGCTGTCAGAACTTAACTTTATGGACATTATTCGCGACCTGGCGCCAGACGGCGTTAACCAACTGGAAAACATCTTTGGACGCCGCGAATAACGCGTCCAGGCATTATGACGACAGGCATGGAGCCTGCCGTTTCACCTTCACCGCGCATCTTTGATGGAGAACATCATGGCAATGAGTAACAGTGGGCAGAAATTCATCGCACGTAACCGTGCCCCCCGCGTGCAGATCGAGTACGACGTAGAGATCTACGGTGCAGAACGTAAAATTCAGCTGCCGTTCGTGATGGGCGTTATGGCCGATCTGGTCGGCAAACCGGTGGAAAACCTGCCGGCCGTGGATGAGCGCAAATTCCTCGAAATTGACATCGATAACTTTGACGAACGCATGAAGGCGCTGAAGCCGCGCGTGGCGTTCCAGGTGGACAACACCCTGACCGGCGAAGGTAAGCTCAACGTCGATCTGACCTTCGACAGCATGGACGACTTCCTGCCGGATGCGGTGGCCCGCAAGGTCGAGCCGCTGAACAAGCTGCTGGAAGCGCGTACTCAGCTCTCCAACCTGCTGACCTATATGGACGGCAAAAACGGTGCGGAAGAGCTGATCGCTAAAATTCTGCAGGATCCGACACTGCTCAAATCCCTGAGCCAGTTGCCGAAAAATGACGAAAGCGCGAAAGGTAGCGAGGAATAATCGATGAGCAACCAGACTCAACAACATGAGCAGCAGGCGGGTCAGGCGTTCAGCCAGGATGAATTCAGCGCGCTGCTGAACAAAGAGTTCCGCCCGAAAACCGACCAGGCGCGTTCCGCCGTAGAAAGCGCGGTCAAAACCCTGGCGCAGCAGGCGCTGGAAAATACCGTCACCTTCTCAAACGATACTTACCGCACCATTCAGAACCTGATTGCGGGTATCGATGAGCAGCTGTCACAGCAGGTTAACCAGATTATTCACCACGAAGAGTTTCAGAAGCTGGAGAGCGCCTGGCGCGGTCTGAGCTACCTGGTGAACAACACTGAAACCGACGAGATGCTGAAGATCCGCTTTATGAGCATCTCCAAGCAGGAGCTGGGCCGTACCCTGAAACGCTACAAAGGCGTGGGCTGGGACCAGAGCCCAATCTTCAAGAAAATCTACGAGCAGGAGTACGGTCAGTTTGGTGGTGAGCCGTTTGGCTGCATCGTCGGCGACTACTACTTCGACCACAGCCCGCAGGACGTTGAGCTGCTGGGTGAAATGGCGCGCATCGGTTCGGCGGCCCACTGTCCGTTCATCACCGGTACCGCACCGGGCGTGATGCAGATGGAGTCCTGGCAGGAGCTGGCCAACCCGCGCGATCTGACCAAAATCTTCCAGAACACCGAGTACGCCGCCTGGCGTTCACTGCGTGAATCTGAAGATGCCCGCTATCTGGGCCTGGTGATGCCGCGCTTCCTGTCGCGCCTGCCGTACGGGATTCGCACTAACCCGGTCGACAGCTTTGACTTTGAAGAGCAGACCGACGGCGCGAACCACAACAGCTACGCGTGGGCGAACGCCGCGTATGCGATGGCAGCCAACATCAACCGCTCCTTCAAAGAGTACGGCTGGTGCACCTCGATTCGAGGCGTGGAGTCCGGCGGGGCGGTGGAAAACCTGCCGTGCCACACCTTCCCGAGCGATGACGGCGGCGTGGACATGAAATGTCCAACCGAGATCGCCATCAGCGACCGTCGTGAAGCCGAGCTGGCGAAAAACGGCTTTATGCCGCTGGTTCACCGCAAAAACTCCGACTTCGCTGCCTTCATCGGCGCGCAGTCACTGCAAAAACCGGCGGAGTACCATGACCCGGATGCGACCGCTAACGCGCGCCTGGCGTCTCGTCTGCCGTACCTGTTCGCCTGCTGCCGTTTTGCTCACTACCTGAAGTGCATCGTGCGTGACAAAATCGGCTCCTTCCGCGAGCGCGAGGAGATGGAACGCTGGCTGAACGACTGGGTAATGAACTACGTGGACGGCGACCCGGCGAACTCCTCCCAGGAAACCAAGTCCCGCAAACCGCTGGCGGCTGCGGAAGTGCAGGTGCAGGAAATTGAAGACAACCCGGGCTACTACGCCGCGAAGTTCTTCCTGCGTCCACACTACCAGCTGGAGGGGCTGACTGTATCCCTGCGTCTGGTGTCTAAACTGCCGTCGCTGAAGACGAAAGACGCGTGATAATGAGTGCCGGCCCTGGAGGGCCGGCAACATTTCGGTGAATACGAGATAGCTAATGAATTTGACTGTGAAAGCGTTAATACGAAAACTCATCAGCTATTTAACCGTTTATATATTGCTAATAATTTCGTTCATGCTGTTTGTGACGGTATCCGGCTACTATCTGTTTATCTTTGACTGGCCGGAAGATGTCCCGCGAATCGCAATGCATGGATTTTTATGTGCTGGACTTAATGCATTAGCGACAGGAATATACGTTGTCGCAGAGAAATGGAAAGAGAAACGTTAGAAACTCATGCTGGCTTATATTTTATATAGATAGTCCACTACGCGATCTTACTATGAATAAAATAACCCTGTTGGCTATCGCTATGCTGTTCATCGCCCCTCTGGCTGATGCACAAACGGAAAATTATTCTTATCCTGACGCAACAGCATTACCGCAGGATGATACGTCAAATTTGCTTCGCGATCCGGGCTTATTAACGGGGTACGATTTGAATCTCAGTGCCGCGCGCTTCGCCAGTGCCTGGCTTTCAAAAACGAATGAACGCGAGCGCATTAAAGCGGATATGTATCTGTTAGGCGTGGTGGATGCATCAGAGGGGAAGGCATGGTGTAAAGGTCATCCCATTTTGCCCAATACGATTCATGAGTTTCTTTATTCTCGCTTTGCTCATTTATCTGAGCAGGAGGGCAAACGGCGGGCTTCTGAAATCATTACTGATGGAATGGGAGAATTAAGCCCCTGTCAGCATCGGACTGGTTTATAGAACGATCCATTGTTGAACCGGCTGGAATTTGATGCTGAGGCGCTGTGGGACCTATGGCAAAGGATATAAGGTGAAACATTTCTGTTTTTTCCTCGTGTTTATGACTTTTTATGTATGTGCCGGAAATAACTATCCTGATTTTTATCAGAAGCAAACATACCGGCAGGTTTTAAAAGATTTAGTTCTGGCGCGCTGTCTTGCGCAGGTGGCAGATAAAGGCAGCCAGTTTTCTGTTGATGCGGCCCACAGTGCGAGTGCATTTATTGAGTGGATACCTTTTGATGCCGATAATGGTACTGATAAAGTGAACGCACTTATTGGGAAATATAAAAATCAAATTAACGGTTTTCATTCAGAGCGAAAACCCGATGTCAAAGGCGTAACCTTAAACTGTTTACGTCTTTATCATAGCGACGAACTGAACAAACTGGTTCCGCAAGTCATCATTGGCGATCCTGAACGTACCTGGATTCAGGATAACCCGCAGTAGTAAAAGACTTCACATTCTTTCCGTTCATTCAGGGGGAATGTAAGGCTGTCAAATGACACGGTTCATTTGATATGAGGCAGAGGTAAAATATGGACGGTTTTATTCAGCCCCATGCTTTCCTGTTTGCCATATAAGTGCTTTTTCGAAAGCAATATTGTTCATCCACGAAGAGTAGATATTATGGCTATTGATATGTTTCTGAAGGTCGAGGGTGTTACTGGCGAATCGAAAGATTCTAACCACACCGGCTGGACTGATATTACCTCCTTCTCCTGGGGCGCTTCCCAGCCTGGTAATATGAGCGTTGGCGGTGGCGGCGGTGCAGGTAAAGTTAACTTTAACGATCTGCACGTTAACGCCCTGATCGACAAATCCACCACAGCAATCCTGAAACACTGCGCCAGCGGTAAACACCTGACCAAAGTTGAGCTGTCCGTCTGTAAAGCCGGTGGCCAGCAGGTGGAATACTCCCGCATCACCCTGGAAGATGTGCTGGTCACGTCTGTTCAGTACACCGGTGCAGACAACGGCGATACCGTTGGTGTGACCTATGCATTCCAGGCTGCGAAAGTGAAACAACAGTACTGGGAGCAGACCACGTCTGGTGGTAAAGGTGCTGAAAGCAGCGCTGGCTGGAACATCAAAGAGAACAAAGAAGCGTAATAATAGTGGGCCCGAAAGGGCTCACTTTACCCTAAGCTTCTTATCAAGGAGAAACAAGATGTCTCACATGCGTCCTGCTTTTGGTGCCGCCTGGAACCGATTCAGAGAAGTGAACGTAAACGTAGTACAGGTTGGCAAGTTATTGGGTGGGAAAGTTCAGCATAATATTGATGCCGGTATTTTTAAAAATGCCTGCCCCATTCGTATGAGCTACGTTTTAAATTATTGTGGTATTCCGATTCCATCTAATAGTAAATATGCAACAGTGACCGGGAACGACAAAAAGCGATATATGTTCCGTGTCAAAGATATGATTGCATTTCTACCCACAGTACTGGGCAGTGCAGATATGTCAGTCTCTTCACCAACTCCTGCACAATTTGCAGGCAAGCAGGGCATTATCATCTTTACCGGACATGGCTGGTATGATGCAACCGGACATGTAACACTCTGGAATGGAAATATTTGCTCTGATGATTGTCATTTTCTTGGCTCTCCTGGCAATGGTTCATTTATTCCGACCAACGCAACATTCTGGAGCCTGAAATGAAACGTTTATTGCTGATTGTATTGGCCTTAAATACTTCTGCTGTTTATGCTCAAACACTTCCTGATGTGAGTGTTTTTTCTCAGCAACAAATTTTTGAAAACTGGGTGCAAAATCGATGCATCGGCAAGATTGCAGAGAGTAAAAGCCTGAAGGATGATGCAGAGGCCAGTGCCACTGCATGGCTCGAAGCAAGCGATCTGCCTGCTGAGAATTTTGAAAAAGCGGACAAGATGATTATTTCTTTGCTGAAAGAGAAAGTAGGCGGTACTGCACCGGGTCATTATCAGGTATTGAAATGTAGCTTAATCGCCAAAAGCGACGCGATTCGTCTGCTCAATGTCCAAAAATAGCGTTTCACCGATATTACCAGGATATTTGACTGCACCATATCGCGTCTTCAAGTCACCACTCGTAATGATGCTCAAGACGAGTGCAGATTCGTCAGCCTCGGTAGTAAATTATGGTGTATATGGATTGTTTACTATTGTTTCTTATTGTGGTCTTGTTTCTGATTGTTGTAATCATGGACCTATTCAGCTCTCGTTTTTTTAAAAAGCACGAGAATGATTATAATCAGCTACTTTCTGACTACCGGCGCAAAGGATATGATCTGGATCTTGTGACAAATTACGCTTCTTTTTTTGGTTCACTGGCTAATTACCAAAAAATAATCTGGTTTGTACGCCTTTATAAAGGCGTCAGAATGAAGTTTACCCATGAAAGGTTTGTGCAGGAAGAAGCTTATAAATACGTACGGTCGTTACCGGACGAAAGAATTGGCTGGATGCTAAAGTTACATCGTCGTTATAAAATACAGGCGTTAATATTCATTCTGTGGCTCATTGTTGGATTATATTTTATAACCTTCATTAAATAGTTTTTGTATTCAATTTCTCAACGGATAACAATCATTAGGTGTCCCGACTGCTGGGGCTGGAGCGCTTGTTTACGGATTAATCATAGGTGCTGTTGGCGATGCTGGAGGTACGAAAGTAGATGGGTTTGTTGGCGAGAAGATCGGTATCTTAATATTCAGTGGGGAATGATATGATTGCTAATGATATTTTCTCCATTTTTGTGATTTCTCTTTTTGCTCTGTTCTTAATCCTGATGGTTACTTTTTATATTGATTATCGAAAGCACTCGGGTGAAGTTTCGGAAATATATAATGCATTAACGCAAGCCAGATTATTAAGGAAGGAAGATTATCAAGTTTGGGAAGGCTTGGGGTTCTGGGGGTTCGGTTTCCGTATCACAATTTTATCAAGGTTATTACGGGGAAAAAGCGTTAAGCTAACCGACTCTCGAAGGCTTCAATCTCATGCATGTCATGATGTTTTGTTCGACTTTAAACTCTCCTGGGTTTATTCATATGACAAAAAAATTAAATTCACGGCTGCTGTTTTTATATTGCTTTTAGTCATGGCAAGTGTTGGTAGTGTATAAACGTTTATTACTATGTGAATTTTTTTTTGTGTTAATCATGCCAGCGTAATTAAGTCATGTAATTTATTTTTTTCGGGGTGGTGTACGAGTCAATGCGCCTGATGCTGCTTTCTTTTGTATTTTTAGGTTTGTTTGTTTCTTTGGTTTTATACGTCTATTTTTATCGGAAACACTCTCAGGAACTAACAAAGGCATTTCACCTCCTGAGTAGTAAACAATTCTTAGATATAAATGATTATCTATTTTATGAGCAGCTTGGATTACCTGGGTTTGCGCATCACGTATTCTTAATGAGAAAAATAATGGCGTGCAAGCCGATAACGTCAGGTAGCAGAAGGCAAATTTCTCCTGAAGCAGGAAGATTTATACTTTCAATATACCGTTTTCCCTGGATTGCAACGTTCCATAAATTAACGGTTTTTGTCGTGTTTTTAATGTTAATGTTAATCGTGCTAGTTGCTACCGGGCGATAAAAGAACCGTTTCAAATGATGCTCGATATTTAAACTGTCCTTTGCCTTAACCCCCAAACGCCGCCGTTCTCACCCCCGAGAGCGGCAGCGTTTGAGCGCTAATCATACCAGCAGGAATACGCCATGCGATTCACGATTATTTCTACGAAACCCGGTCATCAGCCGCCGCAGAGCAGCTGTGATTTTTACGCCCCGGGCGGCACCATTGGGCGCGGTACGGATAACAATCTGGTCTTGCCGGACAATGACCGCACCATCTCGCGTCTGCAGGCCATTGTTCACGTTGACGCCCAGGGCGAATGCCGCGTCACCAACCGTGGCAGCGTCACCCGCGTGGTATTAAATGACATTCCGCTGGAGCGGGGCCGTCAGGTTGAGCTGCAGGATGGCGACATTCTCGGCATTGATGACTACCGCATCGAAGTGACCGAGCTTATCCACGACACCCAGCCGGTGAGCCGCATGGCCGCCAGCATGCAGCAGCAGGCTCGTCCGACCGTTGCGCCAGCACCGGTTGGGCAGCCGAAACCGGCAAGCGCCGCACCGCGCGGTAAGGCTGAGCCAACTGCCGTGCCGTCTGAAATCTGGGACAGCCTGATGCAGGAGTTTTCCATCTCCGACAGCATCTCCCGCAACCGGACGAAACCGCAGCCTGCGGCGTCTCACGATCCCTTCTCCCAGCCCGCCGCACCGGAGCGTAACGCCGAAGATCCGCTGGCGATGTTCAATGACAGCGATCCGAAGCTTGAGCGTAAGAACGTTGATCCAGACACCTTGTTCAGCGATGAAGCGTTGTTCAAAAAAGAGAGCATCTTTGATGACGTCACCCCTTCAACCCTGGTGCCACCGGTTGAGAGCAAACCCGCGCCAGCAGAAGAGGCGACGGATGAACTCGACCCGCTGGCCCTGTTTGGGGGGGCGGCCAGCGCGCCAGCCGCACGCAATGATGACCCGCTCGGGCTGATGGGCGGGGCGCCGTTAACTCATCCGGACGAGATTGCCGACCAGAAGCCGGAGCCAAAGCCGGAACCTGAGCCGGAGGAGGACGTGCTGGCCGGGTCCCCGCTGTTCGCCCCTGAACCGCAGGAAGCCCCGCGAGCTGAAGAAGCACCCCCGCGACAGGATTACGCAGGCTTCACTATGCCTACACCGCAGGCCGTTGCGCGCAGTAGCAGTCAGGCGCCTAAGGGACGGCTGCGTATCGATCCGGTCAATAACGCCGCCTCACCCGGCGCCACGGCGAACAACGGTGAGAAGGGCGAAGTGCTGCAGGGCGAGCTGCTGGAGGCGCTGCTGGAAGGTATGGGCCTGAGCGAAATGCAGCCGGTGCCGCAGTTTGACCGGGAAAACATGCGTCAGCTGGGGCAGATCCTCGGTATGTTCTCCCAGGGAACCGTGGCGCTGCTCTCCTCGCGCTCTATCCTCAAGCGTGGCGTCAAAGCCGACATGACCATGGTGCTGGACGACGCTAACAACCCGTTCAAGCTGTTGCCGACCGGGAAAACTGTCCTCATCCAGATGTTCGGTACCCCCATGCCGGGCTTTATGCCGCCGACGAAATCCGTGCGCGACGCGCTGATCGATCTGCAGGCGCACCAGCTGGGGATGATCTCCGGTATTCGCGCCATTATTGCCGCGATGCTCCAGTCCTTTAACCCGGAACAGCTGGAAGAGCAGGCGAAACAGAACGGCATGACCTCTCGCCTGGCGCTGCCGGGAAGCCGCAAAGCCGCCCTGTGGGACTATTTTGTTCGCAGCTACGGCGAGACGGCAGGTGAGATCGAGGATGACTTCCACACCCTGTTTGGCGAAGCTTTCCTTCATGCCTATGACATGGAGGTGAATCAGTACAAAGACTCACAGAGCGGATCGGAAGACAAATGAATATCGCAACGGCTTCTCTCTCCCGCCAGGGGACGCGCGCCAGTAACCAGGATCAGACGGGAGAAACCATTGGGGAACGCTCAGCCTGCTTTGTCGTCTGCGACGGCATCGCTGGCCTGCCGGGCGGGGAGGTGGCCGCTGAACTGGCCCGCAACAGCATTATCTCCCGCTTCGATGGCAACAAACATCTTAATGCGCAGCATATCCGCGACTACGTGCAGACCGCGAATCGCACCATTCTCAGCGAACAGCAGGCCGTGCAGGACTACCGCCGGATGGGCACAACGCTGGTCAGCCTGTTCATTGACCGGGATTATGGGCTGGCCTACTGGGCGCACGCCGGGGACAGCCGCCTGTACCTGTTTCGTCGCGGCTGGCTGTGGCACGTCACCACCGACCACAGCCTGGTGCAGCAGATGAAAGATGCCGGGCACCAGACCGATAACCTGAACAGCAACCTGCTGTATCTGGCGCTGGGGATTGAAAACGGTGGGCCAGAAGCGAGCTATAGCGACGTAGTGCAGGTTGAAGACGGCGATGCGTTTTTACTGTGCACCGACGGCTTCTGGCACGGCGTCAGCGAAGAGCAAATGAAGCAGTCGCTGCATATGGTCAATACGCCGCAGGAGTGGCTGACCTTAATGAACCAAATCATTCAAAAGAATGGCGAACAGGAGGGGAATGCTCAGGATAACTATACCGCCCTGGCGGTATGGATGGGCAATCCTCAGGATACAACATTGCTGCACACCCTCTCTGATGCAGCACAATTTCTTCCCTGCGGAACTGATTAGACACACAAGGAACGCTATGAAACTTTGGCTATCGGGTTTGGCACTTCTGGTGGTGACTTCCACCGCTCAGGCTGAGAATTTCCGCATCGTGCAGTCTCCTGCGCAGAAGCTGGATATCTGGATCGACAACATCAAAGACAACACCCCGCAAAGCTGGTGTAAACCAGAGGTGGCGCTGCGTATCGTGGCGAACGGCAAGAAAGACGTCTCTGTGCTGGAAAACTTTGTCCCGCGTCTTGGCTCGCTGCTGGAGCACCAGTGCAGCAAACTCAATAAACTCAGCTGGACGCTCAACGATCCGGCGGGCACGACGCTGGCACAGGGCACGGCAGGCAAAGCGCAGGATTGGGCGCTGGTGGTGAAACAGGCGCAGGCTGCGACTGCCGCGACCGAAACCGCTGCCAGCGGCGCATTACTCCCACCAGACCAGAATGTGGCTACCCAGACTGCGCCCGCCGACCGCACGCCGTGGCAAGAGTTTACCCTTCAGGACGGCTGCCATCTGCGCACCTTCTGGGAAGGTGGTGCATCCGCACCGGCGCTCTTTATTCCGGATTCTGAGACCACCCGCTGCGGTAACGGCAGCTGGCTGAGCGGACACACCGTTATCTCCCAGTCCCACAACGGCGGGCAGAAAGAGATGGCCGTGACCTACATTCACGGCTTCCCGGTGACCGGGTTGAACCAAAACGCCGACCCGGAAAACGCCCTGATCACTTCCGTCAACAAAGAGCGCATGGTCTTCAGCACCTCTGACAGCGATCAGAGCTGGATGATCCTGCCTTACGATGACGCCCTGAACAGCTGGAAGAGCAACGGCACGGTGGCGGTGGAAATTTCGCGCGAAGTCGCCAGCGACGATGCAAAACTGCAGGCGCGTATCGCCGCGGTGAAAAAAACGTGGAGCGCCTGGGTTGCGCCCGGCACTCCGCTGAATATCGTGCTGATTGACACCCTGCGTCCGCAGCTGCGCGACCCGGCAGTCGGCGCATGGCGCGCGGCGAATTAAGGAATGGCTATGAATACGCTCTATCAACACCTGGCGGGTGAGTCCCTCAACGAGGCGCTGGCGCGTCTGGAGGCCGAAATCAAAGCCCGTCCGGCAGACGCCGATCTCCGCGCCGCGTTCGTGCAGTTTTTAACCCTCAGCGGCAACTGGACGCGGGCCCTGACCCAGCTGAAGAGCTGGCTGGCGTTGAAGCCTCAGGCGAAGCCCACCGTCACGCTGCTGGAGCAGGCCATTCAGGGCGAACTGCAGCGCGCGCAGGTGATGGCGGGTGCGCTGCGTCCTGCCATGCCTGAAACCCAGTGGCCGTGGCTCGCGACGCTTGCCGCAGCGCTTAACGAAAGCGACGAACGCGCCCACGCGCTGCGCCTGGAAGCCCTTGAACAGGCACAGGCGAACGCCGGTCAGTTGACCTTCGAAAACGAAGAGACGCAGGCGTTCGAATGGCTAATGGACGGCGATGCCCGTCTGGGCCCCGTCTGCGAAACCCTGGTTAACGGCCGCTATTTCTGGCTGCCGTTTAATGCTATCGCGGAGATCCGTTTCCAGGCGCCGGCCAGCGTAACTGATCTGGTCTGGCGTCATGCGCTGGTGCGTTTGACCGACGCTACGGAACAGGTGTGTCAGATCCCGGCGCGCTATCCGTTTGCGGCCGATGCCTCCGATGCGGTCAAGCTGGGGCGCACCACCGACTGGCGCCCGCTCGACGATGACGGCACCCTTTACGAAGGAATGGGGCAGAAGGCCTGGCTGAGCGAGCAAAGCGAAAGCCCGCTGCTGTCGTTAAGCCTCGTGACGTTTGCAACGGACGGAGCCGATGAGTAATCCCGCTGGCGAAGGCGATCTGCTGCGCAGCGGCTGGCAAGCCCGCAGCAAGCAGGAGAAGGTGGGGGCGCGCGACAAAATGCAGCCCTCGCTGCTCGATCGTCTCACCGATAACGACCCGGAGAAAAAACGCGAGCCGGCTAACAGCAACCTGATTACCCACGCCGCACTGCGTCGCAATGTGCTGCGGGATCTGCAGTGGCTGTTTAACACCATCAACCACGACGCCTCCGGCGATTTGAGCGCCTTGCCGCACGTGAGCCGCTCGGTGGTGAACTTCGGCGTTGCACCGCTGGCCGGGAAGCGCATGTCGGATATCGAATGGCATGATATTCAGCGCAAACTCACCGAGGCCATCATCAATTTTGAACCGCGTATTTTGCCGCAGGGGCTGCAGGTCCGCTGCGTGTCGGATACCTCCTCACTGGATCTGCACAACGTGCTCTCCATCGAGATAAAAGGGCGTTTGTGGTGTGTGCCGTACCCGCTGGAGTTCCTGTTTCGCACCGATGTCGATCTGGAAAACGGCCACTTTGAACTGAAAGATGCGGGGTAATCATGGAAAGTAAACTGCTCGACTATTACAACCGTGAGCTGGCTTACCTGCGCGAAATGGGGGCCGAGTTTGCCGAACGCTACCCGAAAGTCGCCGGAAGGCTGGGCATGCGCGGCATCGAAGTGGCGGATCCGTATACTGAACGCCTGATGGAAGGGTTCGCGTTTCTGACCTCCCGCGTGCAGATGAAAATGGATGCGGAGTTTCCGCGTTTCTCCCAGCGTCTGCTGGAGATGATTGCGCCGAACTACCTTGCGCCGACCCCCTCGATAGCGATTGCACAAATTGAACCTGACAGCAGCCGTGGCGATCTGAGCAACGGCTTCATTGTGCCGCGCGGCACCATGATGGACAGCCTGGCGCTGAAGAAAACCGGCGTAACCTGCAGCTACACCACGGTGCACGAGGTCAATCTGCTGCCGTTGAAAATCGACAAGGTTGAGCTGGGCGGCGTGCCGGCGGATCTGCCGCTGGCGCAGTTGGGTCTGAGCCAGCGCGGTATTAACAGCGCGTTACGCATCCGTATTGCCTGCGACGGCCCGCAAAACCTTGGGCACCTGGATTTCGACCGGCTGGCGCTTTTTCTCAGCGGTCCGGACATTGAAGCGCTGAAGCTGCTGGAGCTGGTGATGGAGCATCATGCCGGGATCGTCTGCCAGACGGTCAGCCCGCATCCGCAGCGGCAGTTGCTCCCGTCGGATGCGCTGCGCCAGGAGGGCTTTGAGCCGGATCAGGCGCTGCTCCCGGACGATCTGCGCAACTTTGACGGTTACCGTCTGCTGCAGGAGTATTTCGCCTTCCCGGCCCGTTTCCGCTTTATCAGCCTAAGCGGACTGAGCACGCTTGTGCAGCGTTGTGACAGCGAAAAAGCGTTCGATATCTTCATTCTGCTGGATAAGTCGGATGAACAGCTGGAGCGCGTGGTCGACACCAGCCATCTGGCCCTGCACTGCACGCCGGTGATCAACCTGTTCCCGAAGGTGGCGGCCCGGCAGAAGCTGAATGAAGGCCAGCATGAATATCATCTGGTGGTCGATAACATTCGCCCGCTGGATTATGAAATTTACGCGGTAAATAAAATCTACGGCAGCGCCGACGGGCAGCGCGACGACCAGACGTTTCGTCCTTTCTGGAGCACCTGGAGCGGGGACGCGGGCAACTACGGGGCCTATTTTTCACTGCGCCGGGAACAGCGCGTGCTCTCTGAACATGCCCTGCGTTACGGCACCCGTACCGGCTATATCGGTTCAGAGGTGTTTGTGTCGCTGGTGGATGAACAGCACGCGCCGTGGCAGGAGAACCTGCGCTATATCTCTGCCGAGGTGCTCTGCACCAGCCGTGACCTGCCGCTGATGCTGCAGCAGGAGCTCGGGCAGTTCATTATGGCTGACTCCATGCCGGTGAAATCCCTGACCCTGCGTAAAGGCCCGACGCCGCCGCGTCCGGCGCTGGCCGAAGGGTTCAGCACCTGGCGCCTCATCAGCCAGCTGCAGATGAACTACCTCAGCCTGATGGACAGCGATAACGAAGACGGCGCAGCCGCGCTGCGTCAGCTGTTAGGGCTGTATGCCAACCTGGCTGAGACGCCAGTTGCGCGTCAGGTGGAAGGGGTTCGACACTGCGTGCTGGAGCCGGTTCACCGCCGCGTGCCGGAGCCTGGCCCGGTCGTGTTCGCCCGCGGGATTGGCATTACCCTGACGGTAGATGAGCGGGCGTTCTCCGGTGCCAGCCCCTGGCTTTTCGGCAGCGTGCTGGAGCGTCTCTTTGCCCGGCTGGTGTCCATTAACAGCTTCACGGAATTTACCCTCAAGAGCCAGCAGCGCGGCGAGATCGGCTACTGGGCACCGCGGATGGGTAAAAGGGCGCTGCTATGAGTGACGTTGCTGCCGCACCGCTGCGCGTACACCGCCTCACGCCGCTGCCGGACAGTTTCTGGCGCGGCGTTCGCGAAACGCCGTGGCGCTACGATCTGTTCCAGCTGTTAAGACGTATTGATGCCCAGGGCGGCGAGCGCTATCCGCTGGGTCGCGCGCCGCTGCCGAAATTTGAGCCATTACGCATCGGCCAGCAGCCGTCGATGAGCTTTGCGCCTTCCACGGTGGCGCAGGTGCGTCAGCGCGAAGGGAGCGGGCTGCATGAGGTGTCTATCCTCAGCTTCGGCCTGTTTGGCCCGAACGGCCCGCTGCCGGTCCACATGACGGAGTACGCCCGCGAGCGTATTCATCATCATCAGGACAGCAGCCTGAGTGCCTTTGCCGATCTGTTCCATCATCGCCTGACGCTGCTGTTTTATCGCGCCTGGGCGGATGCACAGCCCGCTGTCTCCCTTGATCGCGCCGACAACAGGCGCTTTGAGAGGTATCTGGCGTCGCTGATTGGGATGGGACAGCCGGGTCAGATGAACAAAGGCAGCCTCAGCGCGCATGCCCGCTTTACCCACGCCGGGCACCTGACCCGTCACGGGCGGGATCCGGAGGGGCTGGAAAAGATCCTGCGTCATTACTTTAAGGCACCGGTCAAACTGGTGAGCAACGTCCCGCAGTGGATGCCGCTCTCCGCGCGCGAGCAGGCGCAGCTGGGAGCCGGTCGGCGCATGCCGCGCCTGGGGGAATCCGCCTTTCTGGGCATTGCGGTACGCGACGTGCAGCATAAGTTTCGCATCGAGATTGGCCCGCTGAGCGCGGAGGAGTACAACCGCTTCCTGCCGGGCGAAGCCTGGGTCACCGAACTGCGCGACTGGGTGCGCCAGTATGCCGGGGTGGAATTTGAATGGGAAACACGGGTGATCCTGCGCGAAGACGCAGTGCAGGGCACCTCGCTCGGCGGTACCGGGCGATTAGGCTATAACACCTGGCTGGGTCATCAACCTCAGCCTGTCCCGCGTGGCGATCTGGTGTATCGCGCAGAGCGGTAATCCTTCCGTATACCGAATCATTGTTAATGGAAACTAACATGTCAGAAATTAGCCGTGCCGTGCTTTTCGGCAAACTGGATACGCTGTTATTTACCTCTCTGGAAAGCGCCACCGCCTTCTGCAAGCTGCGCGGCAACCCGTATGTGGAGCTGGTGCACTGGCTGCATCAGCTGATGCAGCAGCAGGATGGCGATCTGCAGCAGGTCATCCGCCACTTTGCCCTCGACGAACAGCAGCTGACGCGCGATATCGTTGCCGCACTGGACGCCTTGCCGCGCGGAGCGAGCTCTGTTTCCGATCTCTCCGAACATATCGACAGCGCCGTGGAGCGCGCCTGGGTCTACGGCTCGCTGAAGTTTGGCGTCAGCCGTATTCGCGGCGGCCATTTGCTGATCGGCCTGCTGAAAACCTGGAATCTGGCCAACGTGCTGAAAAGCATCTCGGCGCAGTTTACCCGTCTTAACGTTGAGGTGCTGATTGAGCAGTTCGACGCCATTTGCGCCAACAGCAAAGAGACGCAGCAGGCCGCTGCCGCGGTTGACGCACCGGCGGGGGCGGTTCCGGCCGCTCAGGGGACGCTGGCCCAGTACGGCCAGGATCTGACCGCCCGCGCCCGTGAAGGGAAGATTGACCCGGTTGTCGGGCGTGATGAAGAGATCCGCCAGATGGTCGATATTCTGATGCGCCGCCGCCAGAACAACCCGCTGCTGACCGGGGAGGCCGGGGTCGGTAAAACGGCGGTGGTGGAAGGGCTGGCGCTGCGTATCGCTGACGGCGACGTACCGGAGCCGCTGCAAAATATACAGCTGTGGCTGCTGGATATCGGCATGCTGCAGGCCGGCGCGGGCATGAAGGGCGAATTTGAGGCCCGTCTGCAGGCATTAATCAATGAAGTGCAGTCCAGCGCTACGCCGATCATTCTCTTTATCGATGAGATCCACACCCTGATTGGCGCAGGCGGCCAGCAGGGCACCGGCGACGCCGCCAACCTGCTGAAGCCCGCCCTGGCGCGCGGTCAGCTGCGCACCATCGGGGCGACCACCTGGGCGGAATACAAAAAATACATCGAGAAAGATCCGGCGCTGACCCGTCGTTTCCAGACGGTGCAGGTTCATGAGCCGGACGAAGCGAAAGCCGTTCTGATGCTGCGCAGTACCGTATCGCCGCTGGAGACGCACCACCAGGTTCTGCTGCTCGACGAAGCGGTGAGCGCCGCGGTGAAGCTCTCCCATCGCTATATTCCTGCGCGTCAGCTGCCGGATAAAGCCGTTGCGCTGCTCGATACCGCCTGTGCCCGCGTCGCGGTCAGCCAGAGCGCGCCGCCGGCGCAGCTTGAAGACTGCCTGCGCCATCTTGCCGCGCTGGACGTAGAAATCGGGATTGCCGAACGCGAAGCGCGGGTGGGGGCTGGTGACGCCGGGCGCGTAACGGCCTTACGCGCAGAGCGTGACGCGTATGAGACAAAACGCGACGCCCTGGCCCAGCGCTGGGAGGAAGAGCGCAGCCTGGTGCAGGAGATTATCCGCCTGCGTGCTGCGCTGTTTGCGGCCGGTGATGAAGAGAGCGCCGGGCTGCACGACCAGCTGGCGGAGCAGCAGCAGGCGCTGAAAACCTTACAGGGTGACGAACCGCTGTTGTTCGCCGCGGTGGATGAAAACGTGGTTGCGGCAGTAGTTTCTGACTGGACCGGGATCCCGCTGGGCCGGATGGTGAAAAACGAGATCGATGCGGTGCTGAACCTTGCCGACACGCTGAACCAGCGGGTCATCGGCCAGCGTCACGGGCTGGATCTGATTGCCCGCCGGGTGAAAACCTCCCGTGCGAAGCTGGACGACCCGAACAAACCGGTGGGCGTCTTTATGCTGTGCGGCCCGTCTGGCGTCGGCAAAACGGAAACCGCGCTGGCGCTTGCGGAGTCGCTGTACGGCGGCGAGCAGAACGTCATTACCATCAATATGAGTGAATTCCAGGAAGCACACACCGTCTCTACCTTAAAAGGTGCACCGCCGGGATACGTAGGGTATGGTGAGGGCGGTGTGTTAACCGAGGCCGTGCGTCGCCGCCCGTATAGCGTGGTGCTGCTGGACGAAATTGAAAAAGCGCACCCGGACGTGCATGAGATCTTCTTCCAGGTCTTCGACAAAGGCTGGATGGAAGACGGCGAAGGGCGCCATATTGATTTCCGCAACACCATTATTATTCTGACGTCTAACGTGGGCACCGAGCTGATCAGCGCCATGTGTGCCGACCCGGAGCTGATGCCGGAGCCGGAGGCGTTAAGCGGCGCGCTGCGCCAGCCGCTACTGGAGGTGTTCCCGCCGGCGCTGTTGGGCCGTCTGCTGGTGGTGCCGTATTACCCGCTCAGCGACGAGATGCTGGGGCAAATTGTTCGCCTGCAGCTCAGGCGCATCCAGCGTCGCCTGGAAGAGAATCACAACATCATTTCTGAGTTTGACGACAGCGTGGTGGAACAGATTGTTCAGCGCTGTACCGAGGTGGAGTCCGGCGGCCGCATGGTGGATGCGATCCTGACCAATACCTTGCTGCCTCAGATGAGCCAGATTTTACTTACCGCCAGCCGCAGCGACGAGCAGTTCCGACGTCTGCATGTGACCTGTGAGCAGGGCGAGTTTCACTGTCAGTTTGCCGCGTAATAATCATCAAGAGAACTGTAAAAGATGACGGATAATGATAACAATCGGACTGTCCCAAACGCGCTCCCGGTCGGGTACCGCTTCAATGAGTTTGAAATCAAAGAGGTGATCGGCGGCGGCGGTTTCGGCATCGTTTATCGCGCGTGGGATCACCAGCTCGAACGCACTATCGCTATCAAAGAATTTATGCCTTCCTCGCTCGCCGTGCGCGGCGACGACATGACCCTGGTGCTGCGCAGCGAGCGCTTTGGCAAAGCCTTTTCCGCCGGGCTGAACAGCTTTATTCAGGAGGCGCGTCTGCTGGCGCGCTTTAACCACCCGAACCTGCTGCACGTCCTGCGCTTCTGGGTGCAAAACGACACCGCCTACATGGGGACGCTGTTTTATAGCGGCACCACGCTGTCGCGCCTGCGTGAAGAAAAGCCGGAGCTGATTAACGAAGCCTGGATCCGCCGTACGCTGCCGATGCTGTTTGGCGCAATCAAGACCATCCACGACGAAGGTTACCTGCATCGCGACATCTCTCTGGATAATATCCAGATCCAGGATAACGGCCTGCCGGTGCTGCTCGATTTCGGCTCCGCACGCCGCACCATCGGTAACCTCTCTGATGAAACCGAAACCATGCTGCGCCCGGGCTTTGCGCCAATTGAGCAGTACACCGACGACAACGAAAGCGAGCAGGGCCCGTGGACCGACATTTACGCCCTCGGCGCCGTGCTGCGTACCCTGATCGTGGGATCGCCACCGCCGGTCAGCGTGGTGCGCTCCATTCAGGACACCTGTAAGCCGCTGGTGGAAATCATGCCGCAGGGCTACTCCATTCCGCTGCTGCAGGCCATTGACCGCGCGCTGGCGCTGCACATGGAGGACCGTCCTCAGTCAATTGACGAATTCGCCGCGCTGATTGAGATGCCGGTTGCCGGGATTAACGACGTGCTGACGGCGAAAAAGCCCGGCACGATGCTGGTCCCGGTGGAAGAGGAAAAACCGGCGTCGGCACTCGACTGGCGTCGTTACAAGATCCCGGGCATGGTTGCCGCGGGCGTGCTGGTGGGCGTTGTCGCCGGCGCCATGCTTTTCAGCGGTGGCCACGATGCGCCAGAGCAGGCTGCACAGGCACCGGCAGAGACGCGTCCGACTGAAACCGCCGCAAACGCGCCAGAGGTGAAGCCAGAAACGGCGACGGTGAGCGAGCAGGCCACTGCGCCAGCGACAGCGCAACAAACGCCACCGCCTGTTGCGAGCCCGGTTGCGTTGGTCTATATCCGTATTCTCGATGGCGAAACGCTGAAGGTGAACGGCGAGCCTAAAGCGCTGCGTCCGGCAAATAACGGCTATGCGTCGCTCAAACTGCCGGCCGGTGAGACGAAGATTGAACTGCAGGGCAACGGAAGAACGCGTAGCCAGACGCTGGTTATCGTTAAGCCGGGCACCTGGCTGGTGAATCCGTAAGTCAGGCCGGTACAGGACGGAGCGAATGTATAACATTAAGTTTGTCTATCTGTTCAGCGAGAACGTTGCGCCAGCGCTTTTTGCGAAAATTATCCGCCCGTCCGTCGCCGGGCAGTGGATTATGTCGGTGCCAGACCATTCGCTGCGCTCACTCTTCACGCGCTACGATTTACTGCGATCCATCACTGGCGCAAATCCCTATCAGTCCGGGCGCGATACGCGCAAGCTGATTGCGCAGGATCTCGATATGGGCAGGATCGTTGCGATTGACGAGAGTTTTCGCAGCTGGTCGTCGGTAACGGAAATCTTTTACATCAATGCAAAGGGGCGGCTTCAGGCCGCCTCGCTCACCGGGCTGGGCTGGTACCCGGTAAGCAATATCGTCGATCGTTACGAAACGATGGTGCGCACCTATGGTTCCCGCCCTGCGCCAACGGAGCTGCCGACGCAGGTGGTGAAATCCAAAGCGGCGCAGGTGCCTGACCAGCCAACGCCGGGCAAAGACGGTAAAACCTATGCCTCTCAGTTGCAGAATATGACCAAAGCCGAACGCTGGCAGGCCCGTAAGGACCTGATTGCGAAGGGCAGCAACAGTCTCTATCCGGATGCGCAGATCGCGGCTAAGCGGTTAGCGGCGAATAACATTGCGGTGGAGAAGGCGAAGCTTGCGGAAAATGTTTATAAAACCGTAAACCCGCTGGAAACCACGCCGGGGGTACCGGAAGGGTGGAAGGATATCAGTAATGATGCCGCCGCGCTGAAGAAGCTTGGGCTAAACCGCAAAGCCCTTTTTGACAATACAGCCTCGCCTGATTTTCTTGCCCGCGTATATCAACCCGATCCTGAGGTGTTTGGTCGCGATATGAATCCAACGTTAGTGTTCAGAGGATCACGGCAACCTGAATTCTTCCCCATGAAAAACATGGCTGACTGGAAAAATAACGGTGCGCAAGGGCTTGGCATGGCGTCAGATTATTACAAAAGAGCGGTGGGGCTAGGCGAACAACTCTCTAAATCCGGACAACAAGTGGACATCGCGGGTCACTCGCTGGGGGGAGGATTAGCCTCTGCGACCTCGATGGCCAGCGGTATGCCGGGATGGACCTTCAATGCGGCCGGACTGCATCCTGGGACCGTAGAGAAATACGGCGGAAGTTTGTTGGGCAGTACGGAAAATATTCAGGCTTACCGGGTTGAAGGTGAACTGCTGACAAAAATTCAGGAAGTTAACCTTTGGGAAGATTTCAAAACGGTTAAAGGACACGTGCCGGCATTGATAGCCAAAGAAGAGCTTTCTGCCGTCATGCCTGACGCTGCCGGAATTGCACACGACCTTCCGGGGGGAACGGGAGGCGCTCTCGATCGCCATGGCATCGATCAGGCGATTAACTGTATTGAGCAACAGAAAGATGAAGACATCGCAATTATCGGGAGTCGCGCGTGAAATCATTGATTACTGGCTGGATAGCGCTTTGTCTAATGTTAATGGTGCAGGGGTGCAAGCAAAATATGGATTTGAAACCAGACAATTACTTCAGCGGACAGCAGCTCACCTTAGCGCGTGCCATTGAGGCCGGTGAGGTGAATGAAGTTGTTAAGCTCGCTTCGCAAACCGACCTTAATACGCCCGGTAAAGAGGACATGACGCTGCTGTTTTGGGCGGTGATGAATTCAATTAACGATAAGAAAACACCGGATCAATTAAAGATTATTACCGCGCTGGTCAAATCGGGGGCAGATCCACTGCAGCCACGACCTCGGGGGGAGAGCAGTCCTGCAGAATTTGTCCTGAAAGCGGACAGCGGCGTCTGGATAAAGGCGATGCTGGAGGGCGGATTACCGCCGGATGCGAAGGACAAAACGTTTGGGGAACCGATTATCTTCGAAACCCTCGAAGCAAAAAACACTGATACGCTCCAGGCGATGCTTGATGGCGGAGCGGATATCAATATCACCAACTCACTGGGTAATACGTTGCTGATCGCCGCGCTGGATTTTCACTCTTACGACCATGTCCTGCTTTTGCTGGAGCGTGGCGCAAACGCTGAGATCAAGGCGGATAATGGCTGGACAATGGCCAACCAGCTGCAGCGTTATCTGAACCGGGCGAAAGAGGGCAGTGACGAATATCAAAAACTGACTGAAATTAAGGACGCGCTTATTCAGCATGGTGGTAAATGGCCTCCCGCGCCGGTGAGTCAGTGATGTCGTTAAACCGTGAGCTTCCTTAAGCAATGATGACTGTTAAAAAGCAGGTTTTCATTTTCTGGGGAACGATGGATGCGCTGGCTGTTGCGATCTACTGTGCGCAGTCTGTACGCCATGACAGAGTCCCCTTTGTATCCGATATCTTCTCCTTCATTGCGACAGGAAACGGGCCTTCTGGTGGTGGGTATAGCGTTCTGCTGCTGTTCTTTATTCTCGATTTCCTGTTGCTGTTGTCGCTTTTTGCCTCAGCATGGTGCTTTCTGACAGGGAAGCCTTTTGCGAGCAAACTGGCGCTCTGCCAGGAAGTTTTCCGCCTGATCTCTTTCCGGTGTTCGGTGACCCTTTTTCCGCTGTTGTTGAACCTCATGGGGGCCCAGAACGTCTGGCTGAATAGTGTTTTGTTTATATTCTCAGAGTTTCTTAAGATCTACTCCCTGTGGATATATCAATATGAACAAGACAATGAATCTTTGAAAAGGCAAAAGCGGTATCGAAATTAAGCAGACGGTGACTTGTGCATATCCCAAAACGTCTTGTCAGAAATCTCGTCTTTGTTGATACATTTATTTAGCATAAAACATTACGGAATATCGATTATGCTCAACCGAATTACCGTCCAGCTCCCGGTCGAGGGGCTGCTCTTCTGGAAACTTTCCGGCCGCGAGGCGATGTCCGAGTCGTTCGCCCTGACGCTGACCCTGCTCGGCACGGATGCGCGCATTGACCGCAGCAAACTGCTGGGCCAGCCGGTTTCGGTGACCATCCCGACGCAGAACCTGCTCACCTCCCGCTATATCAACGGCAAGGTCACGCGCGTGGCGGTGAGCGCCGTTGAGCTGTCGGGGACCCGCTACGCGGTGTACCAGCTGACGGTGGAGCCGGACCTGTGGCCGATGAAGCGCGACCGTAATCTGCGCATCTTCCAGGGGCAGACGGTGCCGCAGATTGTGAAAACCCTGCTGGGTGAGCATCAGGTCAACGTCGAGGACAAGCTCACCGGCAGCTACCGGGTGTGGGACTACTGCGTGCAGTATCAGGAGTCGAGCCTGGACTTCATCAGCCGCCTGATGGAGCTGGAGGGGATTGCGTATCACTTCAGCCATGAGGCCGACAAACACACCCTCGTGCTCACCGACGCCGCCACCCAGCATCAGCCGTTCAGCGGCTACGAGGTGATTCCGTATCACCAGACGCCATCCGGCGGCAGCACGGATGAAGAGGGTATCGGCCAGTGGGCGCTGGAGGACAGCGTCACGCCGGGGATTTACAGCCTCGACGATTACGATTTCCGCAAGCCGAACGCGTGGCTGTTCCAGGCCCAGCAGAACCCGGCGTCGCCGAAGCCGGGCAGCATTGACGTCTACGACTGGCCGGGACGCTTTGTGGAGACCGGGCATGCGGAGTTCTACGCCCGCATTCGTCAGGAGCGCTGGCAGGTGGAGCACCAGCAGATTCAGGCCACTGCCACGGCGGCAGGCATTGCGCCGGGCCACACCTTCACCCTGACTAACGCGCCGTTCTTCAGCGATAACGGCGACTATCTGGTGACGGCGGCGGGGTATCACTTCGAGGAGAACCGCTACGCCAGCGGCGAGGGTGAAACTATTCACCGGACTGATTTCACGGTTATCCCGGCATCGGTCTCTTATCGCCCGGCGCAGAGTACGTCCTGGCCGCGCACCTACGGCCCGCAGACGGCAAAAGTGGTGGGTCCGCAGGGGGAGAGCATCTGGACGGACAAATACGGCCGCGTGAAGGTGAAGTTCCACTGGGACCGTCTGGCGAAGGGCGACGACACCAGCTCCTGCTGGGTGCGCGTGTCGAGCGCCTGGGCGGGCCAGGGCTACGGCGGGGTGCAAATTCCGCGTGTGGGCGATGAGGTGGTGGTGGACTTTATCAACGGTGATCCGGACCGTCCGATCATTACCGGGCGGGTGTACAACGACGCGAGCATGCCGCCGTGGGCGCTGCCGGCGGCGGCGACGCAGATGGGCTTTATGAGCCGGACAAAAGACGGCTCGGTCGACAACGCCAACGCCCTGCGGTTTGAGGACAAGGCGGGCGCGGAGCAGGTGTGGATCCAGGCCGAGCGGAATATGGATACCAGCATCAAGAATGACGAAACGCACAGCGTAGGCGGCGAGCGTAGCCATTACGTGAAGAAAAATGAGCTGCATCGCGTGGAGGCGAATCAGATCCAGGCGGTGAAAGGCGGGACCGAGATCCTGACGGGGAAAGGCAAGCTGGACGCGGCGGTGGAGCAGTACGTTATCGCTTCCGGAACAAAGCTGAGGCTGGTCTCCGGTGAAAGCGCCATTGAGCTTAACGCGAACGGTAAAATTAGCCTGATCGGCAAAGAGTTTAACTTCTTTGTGGAAGGGGATGGCCATATTACGACGGGCGGTAAGCTACACCTGAATACCTCTGGCACACAACCGGGTACCACGGCACCGGGCGCGGGACACAAAGGAGACATTGATGCGGCCGTTCAGGCGAAATTCACGACCAAAGGTGAGTAAAGCGGGAGCGGTGCTTGTCGCGTTATTAACGACGGGGATGGGTGGCGGAGACGTAAAAATAAACGATCTTTGGATCTTCGTTTCCAGGATGAGTGCTTCACTCAAAACGTTATCCGTTAGGAATCTGAGCGACGCGCCGCTGCCGTTTAAAATGATCAAAAATAATGAATATATTAACTTTTACAATACTGAAGATATCACTCTCACTGACGGAACGCACATAACCGCGATTGACTTACGTTTAAGTAAAGAACGCGACGGCGCGGCACCATTTCTCAGTTTTTCGCCCTCCGGCCGGTGCATAACGCTTGATGCCGTTAAAAAGCACTACCCGCATCTGGAGTTAACTGACTATCCCCGAGGCCGCTCCGGGAATGAAGTGACCAGCTACACCGCGTCAAAAGACAAAAATGGAGAGAAAATAAGCTTTAGTTTCACTGTAAATAAACCTGATTGTCTGGACTCGGTTGTCATTAGCGCCGACTAAGACATCTCATTGTCATAAAAGGCCTTTTTCTCCTTCGGAGAACCGGGTAATAAAAATTCGATGAAAAATGATTAACGTGAAAATTCACACCCCAACATTTCTCGCTTTTACCGTGATATCTCTCTCTCTGAACTGCTATGAGGTGCTTGCACACGATATACCACCGGTTTTAGTTAAACAGGATTTTACTGTGCAGCTGAAAGACCAGACGGTCTCATTGGGCGAAAGATGGACAGATGACGTTGCGCGTAAATTTGAGCTGCCGGTAGAGGGCCATTTTGTCGGTGAGGTTCCTTTTGACGAAACTCACTATACATTCTACCAGCATCAAAAGACGGGGTTCGGCATTTATGTTTCCAATCTCTGGTGGGATAAAGCCGAACGCAGTATTGATGACTATATCGTGTCGCAGATTACGCTGACCGCAGGGGAGGGTAAAACGCCGCGCGGTATTCATGTGGGTTCATCTGCCGGGGAACTCAGCAGGACATATGGCAATGGTCAGATTGAAAATGATGCCGGGGAACAATGGTGTTTTTATCAATTGGGTAACAGGCTGCTCTCTTTCGAGATTAAAGACGGCAAGGTTGTGACAATAACAATGAATTACGACAATGGCGCCCGGGAGTAATTTGTGACCAGGAGATATTTGGCATGCGCATTGTTCACCGCGCTATTACTGGGCTCAGTTGCAACATCAGCCGCGCCTGAGCTATCGCAATATAATGCGCTCGATACCGTAAGCCGTATCGTGAACGACAGCGAAGTGAAAGAGACGCTCAGGAAGACGCTGGGTAGCGATTACGAGACGTTTATTAGCAACTTCGATGTCTTTGGCGAACCCCATGCCACCTCAGACGGAGGGCTGTTTGTTGAAGGCTGGCTAAAAGATCTTTATCTGGAAAATGCGTCCGCTTTGGTCGTTGAACCTGACGGCAAACTCTATACGGCCTGGGTCGTTCCTGAGTCAGACATTGTTCATTATCAGTCATCCGATCGTAGTCAGGTGGTGAATCCCGATATTCAGCAGTGGGCGACCAGATTCAAAGCGATGCATTTTGCAACGAACAGCCCGGCAAGACGCGCATTTGACGGGGTATGGACAGGCGAATCGGGAACCGACTCGACGTTAACCCTGCGGTTAGTGGAATCAGGCGACCGTATTTCCGGGTCTTATTGCTATATCTCTCAGAGAGGAAACCGCATCGATTGTCCTGCAGAGGATGAACGCAACCTAAGCGGTACGATTGCAGGCAATCGGGCGAACGTTAAGTTCGACTCCACGTTTGGCGGCGTAGATGGACAAGCAGTTCTGGAAATTAACGCAAGCAAAATGGAATGGCGTTTAGTGACGCCTCCTCAAAAAGGGAATTATTATGCGCCACTGCGTTATACGTTAAATAAAGCTGATCCCGTTCGTAACGCTGAAACCAGAAAGCTCGATACCGATAAGTTCACTATTTCTCTGGTAAATAAATGTGGGCGTTTCGAGAGTGAATGTAGCCAGATGTATTATCTCGGTGTACGTAAAAGTGATAACAGTACGATCGCCTTAAAAGGAAAAACACTGCAGGATCCCACAGGTAAAGTAATCGGCTCAAGCTATAAGAATAGTGAAGTTACCTATACCGTGACCTATGCACCACTGAAACTGGTTGTCAGCAAAGGCAGCCATATTTTAGTTGAGCAGCAAGGTCACTGGCTTAAATAATAAAATAGCCAGTCAAAAGTCCAACGTATCTCTCTCAATATCAATTATCCCGGATCCCCTATGAAATACACCCTCCAGGAAGGTTCATTTTCCCTTTTTCCTGCGGCCTGGCAGGATAACAGCATGAACATTATTCGCGATGACGAAAGCGGGCTGTCCGTGGTGGTCAGCCGCGGCGCTATCCCGGATGGCAGCGATTATGAGAAAGAGTTTCACCGCCAGTGGGATGTCCTGCGACCTCAAATGGGCGAGGTCGCCCAGAGCGAATTCCGGCACGTGAAAGCCGGGCCTGACGGCAAAATCACCGGTCTGGAAGTTGAAACCCACTTTGACCATAACGGGCAGCGCCTGTGGCAAAAACAGCTGGCCGTGCAGACGCCGGGCAAACCGGTATTGATGATTTTCACTCTCTCAGCACTCAGAGCATTTACCGAAGAGGACGAGGAGCGCTGGAGCGCGCTTAAGCAGAGTCTGACACTAAACGACAACCGGAATGTGTAAGGCATGAGCGATAACAACGCGGCCCGTAAGGGCGACGAGATTATTCACTCCAGCATTTTTGCGGATATCACCAGCATTGTGGCGGAAGGTGCCGCTTATGCGGTGATCGGCGCGGCGGTGGGGGCAGCAGCTACCGTGGCGGCGCCATTGCTGGGAGCCGGTGCGGCAGCTGCAGGCGTGGCGGCGATTGGCTCCAGCTGTTTGCTCAGCGGCATCATTGGCGGCGTTCTGGCAAACGTGGCGGGGATCACAGACGATATCAGCAACGCCGCAGAGGGGTTAGGCAACGCGCTTTTCCCGCCGTCGCCTGCGGGTAAAATCACCACCGGCTCCAGCAACGTTCTGACCAATGCGCTCCCTGCCGCGCGCGCGGCAGGCACGCTGACGCCAGCAGATACCCCGTCACCTGAGCCGCAGTCACCGGGCAGCTTTGCCGATTACGCAGGCATGCTGCTTTCCGCTGCCGGACAGTTTGGCAGCGAAATGTGGCAGCCGAGCGTGGCGTCAGCCGCCGCGGGGACCTCGCCGCTGGAAGAAGACAAGGTGGCGTGCGAAAAGCACTCCGGACCGCAGTACCTGGCGGAAGGTTCAAAAAGCGTTTTCATCAACGGCCAGCCTGCGGTGCGTGCAAAAGATCGCACCACCTGTGAAGGGACCGTTTCCGATGACGTCTCCCCGAACGTGATTATTGGCGGCGACACGCTCACGGTTCGCGATATCAAAAGCGGCAAAACCCCAGGCCTGGCGCTGGGGATGATTGCGCTCTCGTTGCTGCGCGGTCGTCCGGGCAAGATTTTGAAAAACATGCCCTGCGCGCTGGCGGCTGCCGGCGGCGGGATGCTGGCCGATATGGCCGTCAATGCCGTGTTTGGCTCTTCGCACCCGGTTCACGCCGCCACCGGCGTGAAGGTGCTGAACGACGACGATGAACTCGATTTCTCGCTGCCGGGGCGCTTCCCGCTTCGCTGGCAGCGCAGCTACAACAGCCTGACCACCCGCGAAGGGCTGTTTGGCCTGGGCTGGGCTACCTCTTTTGACAGCTATCTGACGCTGGAAGAGAACAGCGCGACCTGGTTCGACGAAACCGGACGCGAGCTGAGCTTTGAACTGCCTCCTGTCGACCGGGCGTTTTACAGCATCAGCGAAGGCATTATCATCCGCCGCAATGAGAGCGGCGACGTGGCAATTGCCGACGATGACGGCGCGGTGTGGCGTCTGTACAAACCGACCCGCGCCAACCCCTCCATCCTGCGTCTGGCCTCGCTGAGCGATGAATACGGCAACGCCCTGCTGACCGAGTGGGATGAGCACGGACGTCTGGTTGGTCTTCACGATGAGCCACGGGCGATAGATGTCACCCTGCGCTATGAGGACGAACGGTTCCCGCAGCGCGTGACCGCAGCCAGCCATTTCGACGGCGACCGTACCTGGCCGCTGATGCAGTGGGGTTACGACGCACGCGGTCAGCTGTCGAGCGCGACGGATGCCTCCGGCGTCGTCACCCGCGAATACCGCTATAACGACCACGGCCTGATGGTCTGGCACCGCCTGCCGGGTGGGCTGGAGAGCGAGTACCGCTGGCAAAAATTTGACCACTGGCGCGTGGTGGAAAACCGCACCAGCACCGGCGACGGCTGCCGCTTTAGCTACGATTTGGCCGCCGGGCTGACGACCGTCGAGCACTATGATGGTCAGAAGCGTCAGCACTACTGGAATGCGCAGAGCCTGATTGTCCGCTACGTAGACGAGCGCGGTGAAAACTGGTGCTACGAGTGGGATGACAACGAACTTCTGACGCGCCGCATCGATCCGCTGGGTAACGCCGTCACCTTTGTTTATGACGAGATGGGCAACCGGGTGCAGGAAATCGACGCCGACGGTAATGCCCGCACCACCACCTGGCTGGAACATCGCGCGTTGCCGTCAGCCATCATTGAAGCCGACGGCAGCGCTACCCGGTTCTGGTACGACGAACATCACGGCCTGCAGCGCGTGGTGGACCCGATGGGGCAGACGACGCTGCTGCACCGGGACGCGTTTGGTCAGGTCGTTGAGGAGGTCGATGCCGCCGGCAACAGCCGCCACCAGGAGTACAACGAGGCGGGACAGGTGGTGCGCGCGACGGACTGCTCTGGCCGCACAACCCGCTATCGCTATCATCCGCTGGGCTGGCTGGAGAGCGAGACGGGCGCTGACGGCGAAGAGACGCGCTATCGCTACGACGCCGCAGGGCGCCCGGTGCAGCTCGATCGTCCCGAAGGCTGGACGGAGTCACTCAAATGGAACGCACGCGGCCTGCCGGTGAAGCATGCCGGCGCTGATGGTAAAGAAAGCGAGTTCAGATACGATGAGGCAGGACGCTTAACCACCACGCGTAATACGCAGGGTGAGGAAGTTCGCCGCCGCTGGGACAGTCGCGGGCGTCTGATTGCCCTTGAAAACGAAAACGGCGAAGCGTATCAGTTCCGCTGGGGGCCAGACTCGCTGCTGCTGGAAGAGGTGGGGCTGGATGGCGTGGCCTCGCAGTATCGCTATGACGCCTGCGGACGCACGATCGCGCGTACCTTTTCCGCCGGGCATCCGGAGGCCATCACCCACGCCTTCGCCTGGAGCGCGAGTGGCCAACTGGTCGCCCGCACCACGCCGGAAGGACAGACCCGCTACCACTACACTCCGTCGGGGCTGTTAAGCCGGATTGGGCTGCATCCTGCGCTTGCAGCCGACGCGTGGAGCACCGAGGCAGAGCAGGAGCTTGCCTTCGAATATGACGCACTCGGTCGCGTGACGCGCGAAGTGGGCGAGCACGGCGAGCTGGCGTGGCAGTACGATGCCCTCGGCAACCGTACCTCCGTTACGCTGCCCGATGGCCGCGAGCTAAAGCAGTTCTACTACGGCGGCGGGCATCTGCTCAGCATTGCGCTCGATAAGCTGTCGGTCTCGGATTTTACCCGCGACGAACTCCACCGTGAGACCAGCCGCACTCAGGGGCTGCTGACAACCCGCAGCGAATACGACCGCCTCGGCCGCCTGCATCGCCGGGACGTCTTCACCGGCAGCGCTCAGCGCCCGTCGCCGCGCCGCTGGTCCCGCCGCTGGGATTACGACTACCGTAATAACCTGGTGCGGGAAGTACGGAACGGTAACCCGTTTAACTGGTACCGCTGGCAGTACGACAGAGCCGGGCGCCTGCTCGTTAAGTACGGCATGCTGCCCGGTCAGGAGCAGTGGCGCTGGGATGCGGCTGGTAACCCGTTAGAGGGCGCTGGAGAGAAGATTGCCCATAACCGGGTCACGCAACTGAACGGTATTCGCTGGCGCTATGACATCCACGGCCGCACCGTGGAGAAGGATAATGGCCAGATCCGCTGGCACTACCGGTACGACGGCGAACACCGCCTGACGGAGGTTATCAGCCAGCCGCGGGATCGCAACAGGCCGCAGACGCAGGTCAGCTTCCGCTACGACCCGCTCGGACGTCGCATCAGCAAAACGCGCCAGCAGATGCTGGGCGGTCAGCCAACCGGCAAACCGGTGACCACCCGGTTTGTCTGGGAAGGGTTCCGCCTGCTGCAGGAGCTGCACGGAGACGTACCGCTGACCTACGTCTACAGCGACCAGGACAGCTACGACCCACTGGCGCGTATTGACGGCGTTGATGCCCCGGAGATCTTCTGGTTCCACTGCCAGCCCAACGGCACGCCGGAGCGGATGACGGATAGCGAAGGGCAGGTGCGCTGGGAAGGGGTGAACGGCGCCTGGGGCAAGCTGCTGCGGGAAAGCGAGACGCAGATATCAGGATATTCTCAGAACCTGCGCATGCAGGGGCAATACCTGGACCGTGAGACAGGGCTGCACTACAATATGTTCCGGTATTACGACCCGGACTGCGGACGGTTTACGCAGCAGGACCCGATAGGGCTGGCGGGGGGGATAAACCTTTACCAGTATGCGCCGAATGCGCTGAAATATATTGATCCTCTTGGCTTATCATCAACGACTTTCTATCATGCTGGTGATATTCGGGGCGAGATTAATCCTTCTATGGGGAGGCATGGATTAGATTTTAATCCTTCTAATCAAGGTGGTTTTTACGTAACTACTGATAAATCACAGGCTATTAAATGGGCAGAGCTGAGAGGACATCCAACTATAACGCAATTTGATATACCGAATTCAGAACTCGATAAACTAAATATAAAAGTATTTGAGTCTGCTGATAATGAATGGGCTAAATTTGTAACTCAGGGTAGAGCCAACACACTTGCACATAGTTATGATGCTGTAAGTGGACCAATGTTAGCAAACCCAGGTGCTGTAAAAAAAGGAGGAAAGGCTAAGCCCATAGGTTCACAGCTTGCTATTTTCTCAAATAAAGCAGCAGCCGTGTTTGATCGTTATAAAGTAAAAAAAAGGTGTAAAGGTCAATGAATATTATCGATGGTATCCAATTCAGTAATTCTAATGAAAGTGTTATTTTTAATTACTATAGTTGGGTTGAGTTGATTAAAGCGATTATTGTTAAATATGCGAATAAAACAGAGAGTGAGGCTGAACGTATAGTATTAGCCTCTCCACTTGTTCGTATTAAGGAAAATGATTACATGTCTGTCGCTTTGCGCAGTCATGAAAGTGAGTATCATTGGGCAATGTTAATTGCTTATGGTGATCAATATTGGACAAAGGGAGTTTCTCCAGATGAACCTGACGGATACTTTGAGTGGGAAAAAGAATACAGAGAAAAAAATAATCTGGCAGAAGATAACTTTATTTTTAGTGATTAGGTTAAATAAGAAATTTAAGAAGTAATATCTTGTCAGTTTTATTGTATATTATGGCATTATTATGTTGAGGCATATAGTAATATCTCGTAGTGATCCCTTTTTAAGACTTAAAGCTCCGCTAAGAATTATAATGTAATCATATGCTATAAGTGGATTCGTCTCTGTAAAACCAACGGAAGATTTAATTATTACTTGCGATAAGACAAACTGAGAGGCAAAGGATGAGCACAGTTTACGAAGTTATTTTAGCCCTATATAAAACCACTCGAAGAAATCGACGAAGCGATACCTGCTCATGTGGAGTGGCTTAAAAAGGGGTACGCAGAGGGGATTTTCCTGACATCCGGTAGAGGGATCCCAAGAAACGGTAGTGTCATTCTCGCTAAATGCGAGAGTCTTGCTTCTCTTGAAGAGCTCTTACGCGAGGATCCTTTTCAGAGGTTAAAGCTTGCGACTGTTGAGATCATTCCCTTTGAACCCAGTATGAAGACAGAACTCTTAGACAATGTGTTTTGACCCCGCAATAAAAAAACACGCCAGGGCGTGGTTTTTTTCATTCAAGACGACTCAGACGTTGAACAGGAAGTTCATCACGTCGCCATCTTTAACGATGTAATCTTTATCGACGGGACATCTTTACCGGCAATGCCCAACGCCCGTCGCCGCGCCGCTGGTCCCGCCGCTGGGATTACGACTACCGTAATAACCTGGTGCGGGAAGTACGGAACGGTAACCCGTTTAACTGGTACCGCTGGCAGTACGACAGAGCCGGGCGCCTGCTCGTTAAGTACGGCATGCTGCCCGGTCAGGAGCAGTGGCGCTGGGATGCGGCTGGTAACCCGTTAGAGGGCGCTGGAGAGAAGATTGCCCATAACCGGGTCACGCAACTGAACGGTATTCGCTGGCGCTATGACATCCACGGCCGTACCGTAGAGAAGGATAACGGCCAGATCCGGCACTACCGGTACGATGGCGAACACCGCCTGGGGCAAGCTGTTGCGGGAGAGCGAGACGCAGGGATCAGGATATTCTCAGAACCTGCGGATGCAGGGGCAATACCTGGACCGTGAGACAGGACTGCACGACAATCTGTTCCGGTATTACGACCCGGACTGCGGACGGTTTACGCAGCAGGACCCGATAGGGCTGGCGGGGGGGATAAACCTATACCAGTATGCGCCGAATGCGCTGGGGTGGGTGGATCCGTGGGGGTTAAGCCGAAGCAATACAGGGAAAAAACCAGGGCCGCAACTTCCTGGAGGAATTGCAGAAACATTTGATAAAAGCGTTTATAAAAACAGGCAGCTGGAAAGAGACGAGACTTTTTATAAATATCATGGTGTAAATAATAGAACAGGAAGAAAAATTTCTTGGCTGACAAATGAACTATACAATTCCGAGGAGGTTTTGCGAGAAAAGCTAGCTATTCGCCATGATTGGGGTGTTAATATTACTAATGTATCAGAGTTTAGAGTTCCTAAAGGAACGTGGGTGAGTGAAGGTCCTGCTGCAGCTCAAGGGGCAGGATATCCTGGGATGGGATACCAGGCTGTGGTATCAAATCTTCCAAGAGCATGGGTGGTTAAAACTTTAAGGGTTCCCTGGTAATGAAATTGAATAACTTAAAAAATGCACTTGAAAAAATAATTTTTGAACTTAATGCCAATGGTAAACATGAATCGGCAAATTTTTTTCAAACTCGTTATGATCAGATAATAATTTTTGGAGACAAAATTCCATTTGAAATAATTGAAAGTCTGTCAACATGCAGAGCTATGGCTCAATACGCAAACTTTTCCCTCAGGGAAGAAAAACTTTTAGATGATGTTGTTAATTACGCACTTGATATTAAAAAAATGACGCCCTGATATTAAGCAAAGAGAAGGATTGATTTTTTCGAGGTTATAATTAAGCAGCGTCTGTTTTTGAAGTGATCACTCAAACAACAAAAAACAGATAATTTTTAATAAAAGAACACTATTGGCTGGCTTAATATATTAAAATCAAAGCCCGGGTCACGCAACTGAACGGTATTCGCTGGCGCTATGACATCCACGGCCGTACCGTAGAGAAGGATAACGGCCAGATCCGGCACTACCGGTACGATGGCGAACACCGCCTGGGGCAAGCTGTTGCGGGAGAGCGAGACGCAGGGATCAGGATATTCTCAGAACCTGCGGATGCAGGGGCAATACCTGGACCGTGAGACAGGACTGCACGACAATCTGTTCCGGTATTACGACCCGGACTGCGGACGGTTTACGCAGCAGGACCCGATAGGGCTGGCGGGGGGGATAAACCTTTACCAGTATGCGCCGAATGCGCTGGGGTGGGTGGATCCGTGGGGGTTGAGCCGTAAATGTAAGGATCCATCTAAAGAAGCTACGAGATGGCAAGGTCAAGGTGATTACAAAGTATAGATGTCTACAAAAACAGGAAACTGAAAAAAGGCACGATTCTGTATGCATTATATCCAAACGGTGATACTCCTCCATCATATGCAGTGACTTATCCAACCGTTAGGCAAAATAAAGGAAATGCTATAGGCTACCATGAAGCACTTCAGGTTAAAATAGATCCTCATCGTACATTAAGAACGCAAGCTAGAGCTTATTATGTAAGTGAGGATATTGATGTAGCATATGGAAGAGCATTGGCTAATGAGATATATGGTCGAGGGGGGGGGCAATTCTTTATCCCTGAGGAATTTAGAAATCTTTTGATACCGGGGAAGGTCATTAGCATATGATTAATTTTAAAATTAACGTGGTAAATGGTAAGGTTGAGTTAGACAATAAATGTCTTTTAATACAAAGGGAGGATGAATTTATAACTTCTGATCTTTACAAATATCTTGAATCAGAAAATAAAATGCAGAAATTAATTCCCCATCATTATACAGTTAATACCGTTCTTTGGTCGGGAAAGGAATTCGAGATTATAATACAACCATTATGCTTCAGTAATTTGCCATTTACGGTGCAATTAATTTATAAAGAGGGAGTGTATTATAAAGCAATAAATGATTGGAATAAGGTTTCTAACATTGATATGCTAAATAAAGAAGTCGAATTTTTATATCAATGGGTGTCGGGTGAATATGATCTTGGCAAACCAGATGAAAAAGAAAAACATAGTATAATGTGGCACTTGGAATGGGGTGATATAACTATTTGCTATGATATTAAATCATTTAATTGCGGTATTTATTTAACGTGGAATTAACTATTAAATAAGGTTGTCATATTGTGCTGATAACCCGCTTGAAGGTTCCGCTGAGAAGGTCACGCACAACTGCCTGACGCAGCTGAACGGCATTCGCTGGCGTTATGACATCCACGACCGCACCGTGGAGAAGGATAACGGCCAGACCCGCTGGCACTTCCGCTACGATCCGCTCGGTCGCCGCATCAGCAAAACGCGCCGCCAGATGCTGGGCGGACAGCCAACCGGTAAGCCGGTTACCACCCGGTTTGTCTGGGAAGGGTTCCGGCTGCTGCAGGAAGTGCACGGGGATGTGCCGCTGACCTACGTTTACAGCGATCAGGACAGCTACGACCCGCTGGCGCGTATTGACGGCGTTGATGCCCCGGAGATTTTCTGGTTCCACTTCCAGCCGAACGGCACGCCGGAGCGAATTCTGCTCACCATGTTATACCCGTTGAGGTGTGGAAAGAGGAGCAATCATTCTTCAATGATATTGGCATCGGAAAAGACATGAACTCTGCGTTTAATGGTATTAATTTTCCAGGTAGCGCATCAGCGATGAAACAAGATGCAGGGAAAGGTATGGATATCTTCCATAGCAGTAATCATCATAACTATAGTGACATTCTCCGTCGGCGCATTGCTCGTGTTGAGTAACGATATATTTCTGGAAGATTAGATGCTAAAGGGGCGAGGATAGCTATAAGGCGGATCCAGATTGATATGAAGAATAAAATTTGGATGGGTCATGTTCCCACAAAAAAATCAGGGGAATGAATTAATGTCCTATTATGTGATCATGAATGACTTTGAATCATCACTCATGCCAAGAAATTTACAGGGCATAGTTGATGAAAGATTACAGGTTAATGAAAACTGGGAAATAGAAGGCTCTGCCTTTTCCTTCCCTTATCGAATAACAGACGATGCATGCCCAGACCATATTTATTTGTTGTGCAATAAAAATGTTGGGGCTTTGAAATTTGACTATTATAAAAACGACTTTGGACACTTGATGGATAAGTCTTTATTTTCAATTTTTGAAAATTATAAGCACAATGTTTTTTTTGGCCGAGATATAACACCAGTTTCGATTGGGAATGGTCAAGTTCTTCGGGATGATTTTAAATATGTATATTTTCCAGGCGGCGATGTTATAGATAAGGATAAATCTATTCTCGAAGAGGATAAGTTCGGAGATACTATACCTTTTAAAATAGAATTCAAGGATGATGCGCTAGAAAATGATATACTTTCGTTGAACGACACATTGTTAGGTGGTTTTATCATTGTTAAACAAGAGGTCAAGGAAGTTATAGACAGTAAAGGATTCCGGGGGTTGAAACTTGTTCCACTGGAAAATGCTTTAGACGTTTTCTGTGAAGATTATTTCTACGAAATAGACTCAAATCGTAAAAGAAAGGGCAATAAAATACCTTAATATTGAAGGGTGTCGTGCCATTATTGATTCTTTGTTTTTCTTTTTTAATGGCGCGAAGAACTTCTTTGGATTATGAGTACATTTTCAACTATGGATATAGTAATTTTCAGAGTAGCCAATAATGTTAACTCTTAAAGAGGAATAATGCATATAAAAAATACTATCCAAGACTTTGTCAACAAATTCAAAATGAATGATTTAAATATGGGAGAGATAGACTATGCAGACGATGAAAATGAAACTTCTTTTCCTGTAAATTTAAATGGTGAAATTCGATTTTTTTATAGCCATTTGATTTTAAATGACCACCCAACATTTGATGGTGCATTCATTATACAGATTGTTGAGCCCCAAGAGCTTAATAAAATGTTATCAGGCTGGCGAGTTCAAAATGACACGACCTGGCGCGATGAATATATAATCTTTGCTGAACGAAATGGAGATGTTCTTTTTTGTGATACCCAAAATATCACATCTCCTGTTTATGGTAGTATTCAAAAAAGAAATTTCATTATTTCCAATTCGTTAGCCGACTTTTTGGATGCTTTTTGTTCTGCCATTGAGATTGAACAAAGTAAATATGATGGTGATGCTACAGATGATGATTTTAATTTCAGAGAGGACTTTCTGGACGATATCGATTTAATGCTAAAAAGCAAGCTTAAGGATGTTGAGGCGGAAGGGTTTAAGAAATTCTTTTTTGGCTAGGTTAATAATAAAAACTAACACTTTTAGAATCCTCCTTACTTCTGACAACATTTTTCGCTTAAAACCACTTTTATATAGGCAAGGAGGTCTCTTTTCGATTGATAATGAATAAGCATATGAAAAACGGTTTCGATAAATTTGATGAAAAAGTTACATCTCTTGTAGAAAAAGGAAACGAGTTCCATTTAAATGGGCCTCACCTAGTGAAGTTGCTGATCTGATGTGGAAAATGACAACAAAAACAGATGGTAAGTCGATTATTCTCAAATTGGGTGATGGAATATAAAAGTACTGGAGTAATATTGTTATGAATACTAAAGGAATAAATACTAGAGACGATTTTATTAAATTTCTTGAGAATTTATCTTCAAATGCCAGAAATAATCTAAGTGAGTGGGAGAGCAAAGACTTACCCTCATATTTTGAATCGATGGCAGCTTGGGTTGAAGATATGGATGGATATTATTTAAATCAAAAATTACCTGTTCCAGAAAATGTTAATTGGACATTTATTGCAGATATTTTAATGGCTGCAAGAGTTTATGAATAATATTCAATAATAATTGGCCGGGAAGAGCATCAAATCTTCCCGGCTTTTTATTATTTAACGTGTTAAAAAGTATGATGGCGTCCGAATCGTTCCGATGACCCGATAGGTTTTAATGGCGGTATAAATACTTACGTTTACGCCACTAATCCGTTGAATTGGGTTGATCCATTAGGATTGAAAGCGAAGTGTGCACCGACTCGATAAAATGACCATAACCATGCGGCATTTGGTAAGCAGTGGCAAGGAAGAGGGATTTATCAAGGCCGTTATTCTTGGTCAAACACAATGCTTAAAGAAGGCGATATTGTTTATGGTGGAGCACCTGGTCAGTCAGGATTTTATTTCGACAAAGCCACTTTAGAAGCTGCTAATGGTAGTCGACAAAAATTATGGGAAAGTTTACAAGTTCTACCTCATGAAAAATATGGGTTTAGAAGTAAGATTCAGATGTATAGAGTCAAACGAGATGCTATTGCTGGTACGGGACAAGCTTTGTCATCAGATACTGAAATGTTAGGAAGCGGTGGCGGTACCCATTCTTCCTTTCGAATTATAAAAAAGTTCTGGAACCTATTGGTCTTCAATTTGATATTGGGATGTGAAAATGAATTTTGACGCAGAAACTGGTGTTCTTAAATTTAATAAAAGGGTTCTATTAGGACCAGGAGTTACTAAGACAGAGTTGTTTAATAATACAAATGTAAGGTGGGAGGGGTGGCCTGAAAAAAAAGACAATAAAACAGTCTCATACAGAACTATCCTTAAAGGTGACCATGAGTTCGGAGATATATATCTAATAATTGACTTCTTGGTTCCCAATGATCCTAACTCAATAATTCGTAGTTGGCGCTTCGCCCCAGAAAAATTATTGATGGGAAAACAGAATAGACCCGAAGGGAAAGTCACCCGATGTTTAAGGGAATGGTTCAAAACTAAATCTACTATTGTTCTTCCTGTATCAAGGGAGTGGGGACATGTTGATGCTGCTTATGACCCCCATAACCTAACAGGAACAATTCTCTGCCACTATTGCTTAGACCCTCATGAATTGTAAGTGGAGAACTGGTAAAATATATGATTCAATTGAAGTTACTTATATGACTATATCATAGTGTTTCCAATATAAATTGGACAGTTGCCATCCTAAGCGAGAAAATAAAAAGGTATAAGCCATTTTGTTGACATAGATGTTACTGGCCTGGATGTAATTGAACCCCGGAAAAATACATTCTTTATCTTAAACACAAAAGATCTTGATGTCTCCGAAAGAATTGTTAAAAGTGCGAGGAGTTGTGGTTGATGTGAAAAAATACTATAAAGGTAACGTTGATTTTATTGCAGGTGAAGGAATTATTCTCAATGAATTCATAGGGGAGGTGGCCACACGACAAATAAATATTATAGATGGCGATTGTTATGCATCTTCCTCTTTGATAGATAAAAACGAGAAAGTTGGTTTTCTGCTGTATGATGGTAAAAAAAGCGATCTGGACTTAAGTGATACTGAAGAAATTTCGAATGAGGAATTTGAAACTTTCTGGAAAACATCAACGAGTTCATTGCAAGAAAAAAAACAAATAAAGCTCTTGTCTGGAAATGCTGTGGAACCTTTGAAAAAATCCATAGTTATTGCTCACATTGTGAATAATAAAGGGAAATGGGGTGAAGGCTTTGTTCTGTCTCTTTCAAATAAATATCCTTCTGCAAAGGAATACTATCTCAATAGCTTCAATGGAAATAACATCCCAGAATTAGGTACGGTTGATTTTGTCTTGGTTGATGCTAAAGAACAGATATTTATTGCTAATATGTATGCACAAGATGGTATTAAGAAAAATGTCAATGACAAAAACCAATACGTATGTTATGCATCCCTGGAAGTTTGTCTTGAAAAGTTATCTGACTTTGCTTTAGTAAATCGCCTTTCAGTACAAATGCCAAGAATAGGCGCTGGCCTCGGTGGAGGTGATTGGGATGTTATAGAGTCATTGATACTTAAAAAGATTTGCTATAAGATGATCGATTGCAATGTAATAATTTTATAATATAAAATGATAATTTAGTAATGCATTTTATTGAATTCGATTGTTGCTTAGAAAAGGATTTTTAATTAAAAGGACAGGCGCTTGAGTATGAAAATATCTATAACAAATACTATTGAAAAAGGAAACGAGTTACACGACAGCCAAAAATACGCCGAGGCTTTAGAACAATACCAAAAGGCCTGGCAAGCTCTTCCTGAACCAAAGTCCGAATCAGAATTTGCCAACTGGATCTCTGCATGCATGTACAGCGCATATTTTGATCTTGCGGATTACGTTGAGGCAAAGAAATGGGGAGAGACGGCTTTACGGACACGTGGATCGGATATAGACACTGCACCGTTAATCGACTTGGGTATGGTCTGTTACGAGTTGAATCAATTCGATGAAGCGTATAAATATTTTAACGATGCTTATAACTACGGCAAAGAGCGTGCTTTTCAGGATAGACCTAAAAAATATCTTGAGTTCTATCTGCGTAAGAAGGCGTAAGAACAGTAATTTTTACCATTCAAAACAAACCAAACGTTAAATAAGAAGTGAAGCATTACGTCCCATTCACTATGTAATATTCTTCTCTGGCACGCATTTTCCTGCTTCCTTCGTTCCTTGTTCACGATGTTCTCGACAGACTGTCAGTATAACAGCGACGAACTCCCCCGTGAGATCTGTCGCCCCTATGACTGCTGACCACCCACAGCGAGTACGACCGTCTCGGCCGCCTGCATCGCATGGATGTCTTCATCGTCAACGCCCAGCGCCCAGCGCCCGTCGCCGCGCCGCTGGTCTTGCGCTTGCAGTACGACAGCGCCGGGCACCTTCTGGTTCAGGACGTCACGCTGCCGGGCCAGGAGCAATGGCGCTGGGATACGGCCGGTAACCCGTTAGAGGGCGTTGGAGAGAAGAATGCCCATTCCAGACCAGATCTGTTAGATGGGGAAGGCAACAAAATACTAAATACAAAAGGTTTACCGATAAAAACTCGACAATATGAATTTAGGGACTCAAATAACAAGCCTGTTTTTATCCAGGAACATAGTTTAGGGCATGATAAAGCAACCTCAGGTCATGGTGCTGAACCTCATTTCACTGTTAGGCCGCCTCAAAATTTGAATACAGGTAGCGTTCCGGGTAGTCATGGTCATTATAATTTCGAGAGTTGATAAATGTGGTTTGACAACGCAATAGGGAAAGAAAAAATTAATTTCATGTTTGATGGGGAGTTAAGCATGGAATTAGTCGAGTTCGATGGTTTTACCTTCGAAAGGTTTTCTGATATTTCATGTCGATTTTTTACAAGAAAAATCCCATCTTGCTACCCAAAAAAATGGAAAGAGAGTGAATTCAATGCCCTTTGTATTGTGATGACATTTGGGGATGTAGTTGAACTTGATGTTAAAGGAATGAAGGTGGGTTTTGTTTGCTCTCCTGTAATTATTTCAACAGAAAATTATAGTAAAATATCTATAACAGATGAAAAATTAAATTTCCATTGTCAATCAAAATTTCTTACAATTGAAGGTATCACACCTTATCTGGACGAGCGTTGGGATTGACGAGAATAAAGATGTAGAGCTAATAAATGCATATATGTTTTATGCACGCCATTTGAATTTTTATTATTGTTTTTTTGCGTGTGAGTTATCAACTTTTAGTAAAGTATTATCCCCCTGCAATCGTTAGTCATTTACGCTGCGAGATGACCGCGAGTTGAAGCAATCCAACTACGACAGAGGTGGGATATTCAGTATGGTCACAGCGATTACTGCTTTCCTGATTTACCGTATCGTCGAGGCATCTCTCTCTCTACAATGTACAATGTTTATGATCAGCGAAGTTAACCCTCCCGTGGGTATTAAAGTTACCTGTAATACGACTACCGCAATAACCTGGCACGGTAAGAGCGGGACGGTTGCCTGCTTGAAGGATCTGCAGAGAAGGTCACGTACAACCGCCTGAAGGAAGTGATCAGCCAGCCGCGGAATCGCAACAGGCCGCAGACGCAGGTCAGCTTCCGCAACGACCCGCTCGGACGCTGCATTAGCAAAACGCGCCAGCAGAGGCTGGGCGGACAGCAAATCGCCAAGCCCCTCGCCACCCGGTTTTTCTGGGAAGGGTTCCGCCTGCTGCAGGAGTTGCATGGAGACGTGCCGGTGATCTACGTCTAAAGCGACCAGGACAGCTACGACCCGCTGGCGCGTGATGCCCCGGAGATCTTCTGGTTCCACTGCCAGCCCAACGGCACGCCAGAGCGGATGACGGATATCGAAGGGCAGGTGCGCTGGGAAGGGGTGAACAGCGCCTGGGGCAAGCTGTTGCGGGAAAGCGAGACGCAGGGATCAGGATATTCCCAGAACCTGCGGATGCAGGGGCAATACCTGGACCGTGAGACAGGACTGCACGACAATCTGTTCCGGTATAACGACCCGGACTGCGAACGGTTTACGCAGCAGTACCCTATAGGGCTGGCGGGGGGGATAAATCTTTACCTGTATGCGTTGAATGCGCTGGGGTGGGTTGATCCGTGGGGGTTGAAATGCAAGTTAAAAAAATGACTTACTGCCTGGACAATCACATCACTTAAATCAGGATGCTGCATTCCGTGACATTATACCTACTAATAGTGGAGCGGCGATCAAATTAGAAGGTAATGCGTTTACTCCACCAGGTACTCCGCACTATGAAGCTCATAAATCTTTAGAACAGTTTTGGAATCAATTTAGGAAAGGAGGCGCTTCATACCGAGAAATGCCTTCCAACCTCCAATATACTCAGGCATTGAAGCATTCACTGGAGGCGGCAGGATTACCAGAAAATCAGGTTAAAGAAGCTGTCAGGTATAGTATTCAAAATCGAATAGAACATGGTGCGCTTGGTGGCATGAACGTACCTAGGATCTCCGGAAGAATAAATCAGGTTAAAACATGAAAATATCCTAGTTAGCAATAGATAGGTTAAATAAAATTAATTGGTTTGTTAATCTTGGTATGGCGACGACACTCCCCGGGGTTATCCAAACTAAGTCCCTTAGCTTATTTATAAAAGGCTTGAAAAGTGATGAATGGGAAAGTGCCACTTTGGAGGCTGGTAATGAAATAACGGGTTTTCTCGCAAAAAAACATACTAGCAAATATCAATGCTGGAACTCTTTGGTTAAAGACGCTAAGAAAGTTGTGGAGAATGATATTATCCCAAAAATCACCTTCCCAGAGTCTGAGATAGTTACAATGACTGAGAGCTTAAAATGGGACCTTATGAATTTCTTGCTTGAAGATGCGAATAGTTCGCTACTACAAGAGCCATTCTTTTTTGACGGATTAATTAGTGTTTATGAAGCTGGGCATATGCCCTGTGGATGGTCAGGTACTTGGCCAGCGGGAAAACTGGTTATTTATTGATACATTGCCCGCAATAAAAAATCCACGCTAAGCTTGGATTATTTCATTCAAAACAAATCAAACGTTAAACAAGAAGTTCATTACGTCGCCATCTTTAACGATGTAATCTTTATCGACGGGACATCTTTACCGGCAATGCCCAACGCCCGTCGCCGCGCCGCTGGTCCCGCCGCCTGGAGTACGATTATCGCAATAACCTGGTGCGGGAAGAACGGGACGATAACCCGTTTAATTGGAACCGCTGGCAGTACGACAGCGCCGGGGCCTGCTCGCTCAGGACGGCTCGCTGCCCGGTCAGGAGCAGTGGCACTGGGATGCGGCTGGTAATCCGTTAGAGGGCGCTGGAAAGAAGATTGCCCATAACCGGGTCACGCAACTGAACGGTATTCAGTGGCGCTATGACATACACGGCCGCACCGTGGAGAAGGATAACGGCCAGATCCGGCACTACCAGTACGATGGCGAACAGCGCCTGGGGCAAGCAGCTGCGGGAGAGCGAGACGCAGGGATCAGGATATTCCCAGAACGAGCGGATGCAGGGGCAACACCTGCATTGTGAGAGAGTTGCACGACAATCTGTTCATGTATTACGACCCGGACTGCGGACGGTTTACGCATCAGGACCCGATAGGGCTGGCGGGGGGATAAATCTTTACCAGTATGCGCCGAATGCGCTGGGGGGATCCTATAGGTTTAACCGCTTGCAAAAATGGAAGCCCTAAACGGTCAGTGAGAAACATGTCATTTGCTGACTGGATTAAAAGAAAGGCAAAAGGTGGGAATAATACCCATGTGTATTTAGGATTTAGAATCACTGAAGAACCGCTAAATCGCGGTCATGCACGGAGCATAGAATAAGCAGTTATTCACAATAATTCCCATTTTTAAAATTCTATCAATAGCATAAGTCCTACAAGAAAGTTATACTCGGATGCTGTTTTGTGGGGTGGAAACTGGCTTAAAAACAATGGGATTAATGTAAAATGGCCGACAGACTTACAGTAGTGTCAGGAAATGAAAAGCAAAAAAAGTGGCCAAAAGAAGGCGATGTTTTTTACTTCCAGTTAAATGATGATCGATTAGGCTATGGTATGGTCGCCCTGGGTAAAATAGATGTTGGCCCATTCAAAAATACTATAGTTATATATATATATGACTATTTTACATCTTCGCTTCAAGAAGATGCTGTATTGGCAAAAGATAATTTGCTATTGCCACCAATTATTACTGATAATTCATGTTGGAAAAACGGTTATTTCGTAACGTTTAAAACTATCGAAACGAGCGAAGTGGATATTTTACCACAGCATTATTTTAAAAATCCTGTCAGAAATAAAATATATGATCAGCATGGAGTGCCAATTGAATCGCCGACTGAGAATATACCAGTCGGTGAAGAGTCGATTCAATTCTATAAAAGCATTATAAAATCTATAGAAAGCTTTGTTAACTAATAGGCTAGACCGGGGAGGTATTTCCGGCCTTTGCTTACACAATGAGAAAAATCATAAGCATACAAACAGATACTACCACTTTAGTTATTTATGATTTGATGTCATTAAAGCATAGAATAAATGAAGACGTAGATTGGTGGAGTCTTCCAGAAGATGAAGTAGAAGAGGTAAATAAAGGGGGTGTATTATTTCTCAATCTTGGGGATGATGGCGCCTATAAAGTCAATATTAAAAAAACTTACCTAAAAACATGTTTAGAATGAGTGACGGAAAACACTTCCAGAAAGCGAACAGACAATTATATTATAAAATGAATAATGACCCATCATATAGAGCTTCCCTTGAGGAAAAATTCCCGGGAATATTTGAAAAGGTTTCACCAGGTAAGCGTGGCGCGCTCCTAAGAACAGCTCCAACAGGTTCTGGTTGGGAAACAACTTGGCATCATCATGAGCGAGTTGGTGGGTTGTTACAATTGGTTGATTGGCCAGATCATAACTCAAGGCATCTGGATTATGACCCGAAAGGATATGGTGGAAGAAAAACTTGGGGGGGTCTCGATGCAGATAATTGTGAGGGTATAATGAATACATATACATCTATAGATGAATTAATAGCAAGTCTTTCTCAGTTAGAGCCTGGTGAATGGATTTATACTAATATAAACACATGGGAAGCACGGCCTGAAGATACTCACTTCTTTTATATTTCTTGGGATTATATCCAAAATTTGGAGGATGACGAAATATACCTTGATGAAGAGGATCTGGAAATGCCCTTAGCAGTAGAAACTTTTTCTTTGAAAGGATGGATGTTAGTCAGTTCTTTGAACTATATTGTGAAGAATAAAAATAGTGGAAGTCATGGGAATAAATGGTTTATCGATGAGGTGAATTATTATAGGGAAAATGACACATATAGAACATGATTTTAATAATGATGAGCAATTCGCTTAATTAAGCAACCAATTCGAAATGCCTTGACAAAAGCCCACGCTCTGTCGTTTCTGGAATGCGGGGCGGAAAAGCTCCAATAGTGCATGATACACAGTGGAGCGGGAAAAATAGATCTTATGTCCTACACCAGAGAGCCCCTATCCAACATGGAGGCGGTATTTATGATGATTGATAATCAAGTAATCGTTACAACAAAATATCACCTTGACATTCAAGATCGTGCTTATCATTTTTGAGGTATAATATGCAAAGACCAGTGCTTATCGAGCTAATAAGGAAAATCCAACACAGCGAAGGGACAGAAGAAGAAGCTGATAATGACATCGACCTCCTTTGTAGAAGTGTCGCAGATCCTCAGGCAGCTAATTATATTTATTATGAAGAACTTAGCGCAGAAGAAATTGCGGATAAAATTATAAGTTATAAACCACTTCAATTATAAGTAGTATTCGGGGGGTGTAATGAGTCCCCCATATTGAAAAAACCCATCCCAAAGCTTGGTTTTTTTTCATTCAAAACAAATCAAACGTTAAACAAGAAGTTCATTACGTCGCCATCTTTAACGATGTAATCTTTATCGATGGGACAACTTTACCGGCAATGCCCAGCGCCCGTCGCCGCGCCGCTGGTCCCGCCGCCTGGAGTACGATTGTCGTAATAACCTGGTGCGGGAAGAACGGGACGATAACCCGTTTAACTGGAACCGCTGGCAGTACGACAGCGCCGGGGCCTGCTGGTTCAGGACGGCTCGCTGCCCGGTCAGGAGCAGTGGCGCTGGGATGCGGCTGGTAATCCGTTAGAGGTCGCTGGAGAGAAGATTGCCCATAACCGGGTCACGCAACTGAACGGTATTCAGTGGCGTTATGACATCCACGGCCGTACCGTAGGGAAGGATAACGGCCAGATCCGCTGGCACTATCGGTACGACGGCGAACACCGCCTGACGGAGGTTATCAGCCAGCCGCGGGATCGCAACAGGCCGCAGACGCAGGTCAGCTTCCGCTACGACCCGCTGGCGCGAATTGACGGCGTGGAAGCGCCGGAGATCTTCTGGTTCCACTCCCAGCCTAACGGCACGCCGGAGTGGATGACGGATAGCGAAGGGCATGTGTGCTGGGAAGGCGTGAACAGCGCCTGGGGCAAGCTGCTGCGGGAGAGCGAGACGCAGGGATTAGGATATTCCCAGACCTGCGGATGCAGGGTCAATACCTGCATCTCGAGACAGGGCTGCGCGACAATCTGTTCCGGTATTACCACCCGGACTGCGGACGGTTTACGCAGAAGGACCCGATAGGGCTGGCGGGGGGGATAAATCTTTACCTGTATGGTGCAAATAGTCTTACGCGAATAGACCTTCTGGGATTAAAACAAGAGGAAGTTATACGCTATACGAGTAAAGATGAAGCGATTGCATCAGCTTCTGAGCGCGGTGGTAAAGGTGGATTGGTCCCAAATAATCGAGGTGATAAAGCCATATGGGTTAATCATGATAGCCGACCAGGATTTAACCCTGGATAAAAATATCCTTTCTCGTTTTAATGATAAAATCACTTCATTCCAGATTGAAAAGAAAGATGCAAAAGGTAATTGGAAGAAGTGTGGTAAGAGGATTACGTAATGATTTTTGAAATGTTTATACATAAAATTGAACACTTCACTAATGCGAGAGCAGAGATTGAAAGTTTTGGAAAATATATCTATGTCCAGGATGAACCGGACCTATTCCCCGTTTGTTTTAAAAAAGAAAATGGGAAGCATGTAGAGTTGAGTCGTTGGCAAACTTGCTTTCCTAAAGTTATGTTTCAGCGCGCGTTAAACAAGTTAGGCCTAAGTGAAGATGGTAAGTATGCATTTGAAGTTTTCCTTTCTCGATTAGGTTATCTATTTCAAATAGATAACCGACAGCGTATAGATAAAGATATCTTTATCTTGTTTTATATCTATCAACTGTTTTCTTTAAAAGATAACGAAGAAGATTACGCTATAAAAGCAAAAATCTTTTTTTTAAGATTTTTGTGTTTTGAAATGGGCATGGATGATGACTCTTATAATTTGCTATGCATTACTAAAGATGGGATTTGTATAAATACTTCTCAGCATGGTAATGTCTCAATATTGTCTTTGCTTGAGCAATTTTATGTGCAATTTGAAAAAAGGAAAAACTTTGAAGATATTAAGTCTATAAAACATTATCAATCATCAGTGCTGAATTTTTTGTTTGTTGCGAACAATGATATAAATCACCTGTCTTTTAATGATAAAAACTGCTACCTTTGCCATCCTGATAGTTTTATTAATACTTATGAGAAATCTAAAGAAACAATTTATAGAGCCTTGGAACAGTGTTTTGACAAGTATCAATCCACGAAGAATTTACTAATATCAAATTTCATTCTAATGAATTATTCGTATTATATTGTTAGAAATAATTTGGCTGATCTCAAAACTTTAAGAAGACATGTTTCTTCAGATATGTTTAGACAAATAATTTCCTCAATAGTGTACAGAGGTTTTTTTGTGAATGAAGATGAGATATTTAAGGTGGTTGGCAATCAATATGACATCAGCCTTGAAAAAAATGAAGGTCGAATGCTTTTTAATTTAATATATTCGATTTAAGGCATTAATGTTAGATCACTGTCGGGGGCATTAGGTTTTGAATTTTCAAACCGCTGTAGAGCCCTCGATTCTTGAAGGCCAAACTATGGCAGGACAATAGATTTACGGTTTGCTCGTTGTAAGTTGAAAACTTGGTATCTCTCATACCGTGCCTTGGCGGATGCCTCTATTAATCGTGCGGATTATTTTCTTAACCAGAGGGTTCTTTATTGGGAAAAAATAATTTGTTATTTCCGCCAAGTATTAAGGATAATTCATGTGGGAAAAGGGGCATTTTGGAACTTTTAAAAATATCTACATGAGCGAGGCAAATGTCTTCTCCTTTAAATTCCCTAAGCGGATGGCGGATTTAAAAGAAGAAAGTGCAATACCTCAAGTTGGTTATCGTACTAATCCGTTACATCAAGTGGGATTAATTCCTAAGCGTGTGGATCCGACAACGCCAGGTAGATCGTATGAATTACCATCAATATAGGCAGAATGGCTTGAAGAAGTAGCGATTCCAGTCTCGGGGAGTGTAAAATAGGTTATTATATGAATATTAATAAAGATGAAGAACTCCTTGTGATAATAAAGAACGAAGGAAGATTTTATTGGTTCATGGCCTTTAAAGAAATGTGGGTTTTAGACAGAGCAAAATGGGTAGAAGATTTTGTGAGAAGTGGGATGGAAATAAACCTACAGGATATCCATAAGGAAAGATATAACCTACCAGTTGTAAATGAAGAAAACGCAAAGATATTCATTGATGGTTTAATTAAAGATGCTTATTTATATAGTAAGGATGATATAGCTGAGGAGTTTATAATAGGCTTTCGCAAAAAACCACCTGATGGGATATATATGATCTAATGCCAGATTTGTTTATAGACTTTGATAATAAAAGACTATATTCCCAATATGTCGAAAGTATGCCTTATCACAAATATGTTCCTGATGATTGGCAAGGTGAACTTGTAGATTTCTGCAGTGATGGATCGTTACCTCAAGATGAAATGTTATGGATAAAAAATGAGACAGATCATAGGAGCATTGTAATCTCTAAAGGGTAAAAATATATTTCCAACATACCACTTTTTTGAGTGTGCAATGGTAGATGCATCATGTTAATCTTTAACCATTGCGCTGAATTGTGAAGAAGATGGAATTTACTATAATTTAATTCTTGTTCCGAATGGATGGGTGTAAATGATTGATTTTTATGCTGATATTTTATCAGGGAGAGCGCTAGGTAACGTGTTTTTGGGTGAAAATATAAGTAAATATATGAATGAGTTATATACCGGTTTTAAGGTAAATTACTTTGATTATTTTTTGCCTGATGATGAGAAAAGGCTTGCATATAATGTAGATGACACTATCACAATCGCTACCCTTGAAGATGGAACAATCATTTCGATTGGTTGTAATGTAAGCTATAAGGGGAGGTATAATAACATATTACAAACAGGTCAAACGATGAGGCAAATAATCGACTTGACTAATAAACAACGCATTCTTAATGGTTTCATTATTATAAATGACGACTTTGGTTTTTCATTTGAGTTGCCAGCGCCTTATGATGAAATCGCAGATAGCATTGCACATGTTCCACTGGATCTCGTTCTAAATGAAATCCGTGTAGCTGATTACTCTGACTGGAATCCTCAAAAAATATAACGCTGAAATGTGAGTTGGGATTGATACTACAGATTATAACTTGACATAATAATTTTTTTAATTATTTCATAAAAGATTAAGTATTGAAAATTATGCATGCAATAATACATGTCCAAACAAATACAGCAACAATTGTGATTTATGATTTAATGTCACTAAAACATAGACTTAACGATGATGTAGATTGGTGGAGCCTTCCAGAAGATGAAGTTGAAGAAATAAATAAAGGTAATGTGTTATTTCTCAATCTTGGAGATGATGGAACCTATAAAGTCCATATTAAAAGAGATGTTGATGAATGTACCGGGTCGCTATTTTTAAACGTACCTTCTGGAAAGGTTTTCATTGGGGCGGGAGAAGATGTCACTGGCGGAGATCTTGAGCCTGACGACTCAGATGCCATTTCAGGTGAGTTTATTACTTTGGAACCTGGTAGTTACGAAGTTAAATATAAAAAGCAAGATTCAAATATTCTAATTTCCTTTGCAAAAGCAACGATTACTGAAAACTCATTAGAAGAGGGAGTTTATCTTTGAATGAAAAAATAGAATAATACAAGTAGTTCATCACATAGTCATTTTTAACAATTTTCTTTTTCATTCTGCACGCACCTTGCTTGCTTTTTTGCACTTTGCTTACTCTTAACCTCAATAATCGGTTATTATACTTGCGACGAATAACCCCAACCTCAGGATAGTCCCCGTAGTTGCTGACCACCCGCAGCGAGTACGACCTCCTCGGGCTTCTGCATCGCCGGGACGTTTTACCCGCCAACGAGCCGCCAGGTGCTGGGCGGACAGCCCGCCGGTAAGCTGGTGACCACCTGGTTTGTCCGGGAAGGGTTCAGCCTGCTGCAGGAACTGCATGGAGACGTGCCGCTGACCTACGTCTACACTGATTTGAGAGATATAGTTTAGCGAGGTAACACAGGACTTGATGCTCATCAAGCGGGGCAAAAATGTAGGAGATAATGTGAATAAAGATGAGTTAGTTGTGAGATCATTACTTGCCGAGCTTTTAGGCGATACGCTAAATTATTATATTGATAATCTATCTGACTTATCCAGGTCAAATGGTGATGAAGATCCTTATTCGCGGGCAAGAAGTGTAATTCATAAACTATCCCCAGAAGAACAGGAGAAAATTTTCAATTTCCTTAGGTTGGTCATTGTAGATACAACTTCTACTGTTCTCGGAACAATCGATGGTTCACGTTTCCCTCCAAATATTGATGGGGATTTTAAACTTGAATATGACGGCGATGAAATACAAGGCTCCTTACAAGATGAATTAATTTCAAGATCTGAAGAGCTTGGTGTTTATAAATAAAGATTCTATCAATCTTTAACCATTGCGCTGAATATATAGAGCATTGATAAGAAAAATTGGGTTTTTATTCCATTTTTTATTATGCAATTAATGGCTGGTTAGTTTCAGGAAAGAAACAATAATTGCCCTTATTAATAATTGCAACTAATTCATCAATAAATGCGAACCTAATGGAGATAATATTTATCTTAATATAGGATTTATTCATTTATAGGTAAGCCGATATGGAAAAGCAAGATTTAATTGATCAGTTAAATGAAGTTGAAAAGATTATACACACGTCTTTACCTTCTGAATATAAGCGCTTTATGATTGAGAACGTCAAAGATAGCTACTCTTATGAAATTCAACGAGCAAATGGTGGCAAGCTTTATGTTTTCAATTGTTTTGACTTGCTTGAAAGAAATAATACATACACAATTCAATCGGTGGAGCCTGACGTTTTATTGATTGGTCAAGATGGTGATTTGGGATACTTTTTGAATTTGCGTAAAGGTACTGATGAGATTTATTCTTTAGATCTTGGAGCGTTAGGAAGTCTGGACATGGATAAAGAAAGTAATAGCATATTTAGGCTATAATGTTTGATTTATTAATCATCTAGTTCAGAACATTGAAAAATCCACGTCAAATCGTGAATTTTTTTCAAAACAAATTTAATATTGAAAAGTAGTTTATCACATCGCATTTTTTAATGATATAATCTTCCCCTTCCACACCCAGCGCTGCGCCGCTGGTTCCTCTGCCTGGATTACGATTGCCGCAATAACCTGGTGTGGGAAGAGCGGGACGATAACCCTTCACGATGAAAAGAATATTATCTATGGAGGACGTGGGGAAGCTCCAGCTCGTTTGAATAGCCATGCGAATACACCGGGTAAATCACATTTGCAACAGTTGATTATATTTGATAATAATTTGACCAAAGCGGAAATTAAATTCCTGGTACAAAGGATTATGGTTCTTAATGGTGGAGCTAAGTCAGTGATCTCCTTAAAAAATCTCATAAATAAAATCAGATCATTTAGTCCTTATAACCTAAATGCTAGCACATATGATATTGCGGGTCATAACAGTGATTGGGGTGGAAAAGTATTGAAAGATGCGTTATCAATTCTGAAAGGTAATAGCTTATGAAAGTAAAATACAAAGAGGGTGACATCTTTGTCATTCCGATGAGTAATGGGAAATTTGCGATTTGCCAGATTGTATTTGCTCCAAAAGAAAAGTTTAAGCAAGCAATAGGTTTCTGCATTTTATCATTACAGAATACGGAGGAGCTTGAAGATAACAGTTCACTGAGACCTTTATCTTTTGAAAAGTTTGGCAAAGAGATGAAGGTTGTTTTCACTGGCAATCAGAATATTAGCAAAGGCATTTGGAAAATTATTGGCCACGCTAATCTTACTGAAGAAAAAAAAGAATTAAAAATATTTAATTATGCTGGCGGCTTATATGATGGGGAGGACGAAATCAGGCGTTTATCTGTTGCTGAATATCCAAATTACACAACAATGGGGGTTTCAGGCTTTGAGCTTGTCGACAATGTTCTGATAAATATTTGATCATCAGGGGAGGCGGGCTTCCTAAGCTAATTTTCATACAGCAACAGCTCATAAACACCTTAAATAAATTTGCGATTTTTTTGATCATCTGGCCAAATAATATATGAATCATTTCAGTAACTGTGAAAAAAAGATTGGACGTGCAGATATTGCTAAAAATGAAGAAGAATTATCTATTATTCTTCCTGATGATTTCATTTCACATTATCTGCAATTTAATGGTGGCACTCCTGAGAAAAGTTGGTGGGCCGATGATGAAGATTTTGAACCAGTAGAGGTGGCTGGGTTTAAACCGTTTATTTATAATAGTCAGACAAATGATGACCCAAGATCTTTAATTGATGGTTGCTATATCAGCATGTTGGATAGGCAAGTGATCCCAAAAAACCTTTTTCCCTTCGCCAATGATTGGGGAGGGAATTTCTTCTGTCTGGATTTAGATAATTACTCAATTGTATACTTTGCTACTGATTCTTTTGATGAGTATTTGACTATGCAAGAGAATCACATAAAACTTCAAAGATATCTGACAAATTCATTTTCCAACTTTGTTAATGGATTGGTAACAGAAGAAGATCTTTCTTAAGAAGCCATTGAATGTTAGCAATATATTCACTACAATTAATAAGGCTAAATGTAAATTGAATAAGATGCCAGATAATTCAATTGTTGTTATTGACGTGGCTGGGACTAGTATAAAAATACGTGTTTTGGGAAGTGGTTTAATTAAAAAAATGCAGGCGATAGGTTTTTCATTAAAAGATGAGTTTATGGTTATACCTGTAATTGACGAACAGAATAAACAAAGAATAATAAGACTGTTAGTTGACGAAGGTGCTCTTTTTTTATTTGGACATGGTTGGTATCCATCTGAAGTAATAGAGTATTATAAAGAACAAAACATCAAATTTGGTAAATATAAAATTATTTACTGGAGTAATAGAAATACATACCATATAGTGGAAAGATAATCCCTCATAAAATAAATCCTGGAGAGCACTAATCAACCATTTTGATAATCCTCAAAGTACAGGAAGAAAAAATACTTTTGTTTTACTGGCTGAAGGCGTTTTTTTACTTAAAATTGAAAAAGTCAAAGGAAGTAAATGTTGTCTGTAGCTTCACAGTTCATACCCTGAATACGACCAGGGTAGTGATCAACAGCCGCATGCTGAAAATAGAGTTATTAATTACGACAAGATTGATATTTTCTCAGAGGAACTATGATAAATTTGCAATCTTATAATGAAGTATTGGATTTTCTGGAATTATTTTTCCAAAAATATATTCTTGATTATAATTGCCTCCAGGATATGCAATCTATTTTAGAGGGTTGTCGAAAAGAAAAAACGGTTTCTATTCGATCTATAGACTCATGCTTTATGGTATATAGACGAAAGACTCAAGATTATAGAGTCCTTGCTCATGAGGAACAGGAGATATGGAGGCAGTTGTTCAATATATGGCAATAAATTTTTATAAGCAAAACTGGCAAGAGATGACGGATATCAAAGAGCAGTAACTGTGGTGCAGGGTGTAATATTGGTAACGTTTTTATCAGAGCAGTCAGGTGTAACGAGAATAAAAATCGAGGTAAGGTAATGAACAATAAAAACATACAAATAGTTAATCTACTGATTTCGCATAGTCAAATATTGTTACGATCCCGAGACTATGATGAGAAACTGAGTCAGTGGGGGAAAGGAAATATTTCACAAGGTGCTGTACTTCATAAGGATTATGTAATATTTGATCCATTGCCAGATGATGCATTTGGCGCAAACGTGAATATTAAAGTAGAACAATCTTTCAATTTAGATGATAATTCTCAGCGCTGCATCGTTGTGCCATTTTTTGTTACGGAACAACATAAATTACAAGTCGCTTCAGCAACTGAAAAATTTGATTTAAGCTTAGGATTAAATGATAAAACTTATTCACTGTTTTATGAAGTTTGTGAAGGAGATGAAATTTATTATAATTTCACGCTCGTACCGACAAAAGAAACTGTTGCAGCTAAGTTTTTGCTAGACGATCCCTGGGGTGGAATAAAAAATCATCCTCTTAAAGAAGGTGTTTTTTAAATTTAAAGCTAACCAAAGAAGATTAATTTATAAAGAATCAGACGTAAAGAAGGCGATCATTATGTCGCCATCTTTAACGATGCAATTTTTCCCTTCCGCACGCAGGGCTGTTGAGCGCACGCGATGAATTCTACCGTCTCGATCGCTCATTGCCGCGTATTGACGGCGATGATGCACCGGCAGGGTTGCACGACAATCAGTTTCGGTATTTTTTGAACTGGCCGATTACACTGAGGTACAGAAATGAAGAGAGATGACAGCGCGGTCGCGTGGATCAGATATAGACACTGCACTTTCAATAGACTCCTTTACAAGGTGACTCGTGGTCGTGGGAGTCTTCTTTTGACGCATGAAGGAACATGAAATCATTCTGAAAGGACTTCTAAGAGGCTACGTTGAGGCGAATTTACTATGATAAATGATGATGACCTTATTGAGTATGCGCGAGAAAAAATACCGGATGAATATGGTTCTTCTCTAAATAAAAAGAATAATCTTCAATGTGCATCATTTATAAACAATACTCAAGATGAGTTGCGAATAATGAAAGCGCATAAAAATAATACAAAACTTACAGGGTTGAAGGTAGAAGGTCTTGATGAATTAATTATTGCTCTTGAAAACTATGATGAAGAAACTGTCTTAGTAATTAATATCCGAACTAAGTCATTTTCCTTTAAAATTTATTCAGATAAAAACAATGCTCTGCTGGGTGTTATAATCCTTAAATTAAAAAAGAAAACCAACGAAGAAATTCGATTTGGGCGAGATGTTCTTGGCATTACGACTCCTCCTCCTGACATAGAAAATGATTAGTTTTTATTGCTTAAACTGGTGTACAAACCAACCAGAATCTCCATGCGTAGCGTTCCAGTATCAATTGACGCTTCCATACATGACTCCTTTGTTAAATGGAAACACTGTTTTTAGCGCAACCAAAAATTGGATGTGCTAAAATAAATAGAAATAAGAGCTCAGAGAAGCCTGTCATGAATTACGATTCATATAACGAAGTACTCGATTACCTCATTGTTTTTTTCAACGAAAGAGTGAATGCATCAATTTATTTAGATAAAATAATGACTTTGATTGAAGGATCTCGCTCTGAAAAAACGGTGATGATAAGAGCTATTTATGAAGCATACATGCAGTATGTAAAACAAAATAAAGATGGCATAAAAGTTATCGCTGGGGAAAAAGAAATGTGGATTGACTTATTGCACCATTGGCAATAAGACTTTATTGCTATGTGGATATTATTGTAAATGTTATAACCAATTTGATTTTACACGGAAAATTATCGTCATATGGTTGTTATCATGTTAAGTCGACTATATCATTAAGATCTTGTTAGACAGTCAAAAGTAAAGCAGGGGAACATGATTGAATTCAATTTAAATCCGATTACCGGTGATCTGACATTTGATGATTTTCCTTTGGGAATTGATACTGAAGAAGGCTTTTGTAAGAGTGGTTTATACCACGAATTAATCAAGCGAAAAGCTGTAAATAAAACCATGCCGAATCACTACCTTGTTGACTCAGTAGCGTTTTTCGACAAAGAATTTCAAGTTACTATACGCCCGGTGTGCTATGGTTTTCCTTTTATGCTTCATCTTGTTGATAAAAACAGTCAGTATTATAACGCATTAAATGACTGGAATGCGCGAGCTAATATTCACATGCTAAATGAATCAGTGAAAAGCTTATCTGATTGGCTAAGAGAATCACTCAATCTGGACACGCCTGATACCACGGAAACAGACATGATTAGGTGGCGCTTTGAATGGGGGCGGATTTCTGTCTCATATGAGATAAAATCATTTAATTACGGGATATATTTAACCTGGAATATAATGTAGTCACTTCCAGACAAGGTGGTTTAGATATGTTAGAAATGAATTTTGATGTTAATAGTGGCTTTGTGGCTATTAATAATTACCCCCTCGAGTTAAAGGATGTTGAGACTTTTAAAAACTCCGAATTTTACACATTATTTTCGCCGTTGAATAAAATAGGCTCTTATTACTTCTCTATTGATAATATAGAATGGAAAGATCAAACTTTCATTTTAGAACTGAGGCCTTCTGTGTTTTCTTTTTCTCCTTGCATATTCCTTACAAGTAAGAGTGGAAATTTTTATAAAACTCTATGGGATTGGGATAAAAGAGCCAATTTGCGTAATTTATCTGAAGAAGAACAGCGCTTGACAGCATGGGTTGAGAGTGAAATAACCTCACGCCCTAAACTTAAAATTAGTACGCCTCCATACGGAACTCAGTGGCATCATGAGTGGGGAAGCATTATTGTACAGTCTAATGAGAAAAGCTTCGACTGTGGAATTTATATCGAATGGAATGTTTGACTGAATGACATTATTGATTAATAAAATTAAAAGGTTATAGAAAATGAGAATAACTAATCGACTGAAAAAGAAGATACTAGTCCTGGATGGCATAGATAATGACTTTTTAGATTCTGGCGCAGAAATAGCATGCCCTGAATGCGAGGGAGTAATAATCTATTCTATCGTAAACTCATATGAATTTGACTCGCTCTCTGAAGAGGTGAAAGACTTTTTGGTTAAGAAAATGAGAGGTGTGAAGTTTGTTAGTGAACATAAGAAGCATATCTACGATGAAAGCCAATTATATGTTTCGAAAAATACATGTTCAAAGTGTGTAAAGGAATTTTCTACTGTATTAACGTATAAAGAAGTGCAGCCAGCACGATACCGGGTATATCTTGTGGGGCTTTTTGAAGGTGATTTGAAACAGATCAAACTTTAAAAGTTGAGGTTTACCGATGATTGAAAATCTCATTTGTATTAAAGAAAATGACCTGCTTCAGTGGGCGTGTGCTGAACGTAACATACGGGTTAGGATGCCATTTTTAGACTCTGCAATGGTCGACTCAACACGCCAGTTAGTCTTTGCGTTAAGCGAACCAAAGCCATTACCAACCGTTTTGACCATCTTCAGTGCTCAGGGCGAAAAACTATTTTGGTCTGCACCTCCTGAAGGCGCTATTTTCTATTACTTAACTTTCAACCAGTCAAAGGAAGTAATTGTGGCCTGTAGCTATGTGGTAAAGCAAAACGGCTGGAATGACTGGTTCTATTCGTGGAATAGGAAGAATAACGCGTTGTCTCGATCGGGCCCTGCATATTAAGATCAAAGGTGCCCAAAATGATAACGATACCCGATGGCAACAGAGGAACTGCATAAGTAATTCCAACAAACGGCTAAAAACACAGCTGAGAGGCAAAGGATGAGCACGGTTTATATTGTCATTTTAACCTATATCAAACCACTCGAAGAGATTGACGCAGCAATACCTGCGCATGTCGAGTGGCTAAAAAAAGGGTATGCAGAGGGAATTTTCCTCGCATCCGGAAAACGGGTGCCGAGAATCGGTGGGGTCATTCTCGCGAAATCTGAGAGTCTTGCCTCTCTTGAAGAGCGATTACGCGAGGATCCTTTTCAGAGGTTAAAGCTCGCGACGGCTAAAATCATTCCTTTTGAACCCAGCATGAAAACAGAACTCTTAGACAATGTCTTTTGACCCCGCAATAAAAAAACCACGCCAGGGCGTGGTTTTTTTTCATTCAAGACGACTCAGACGTTGAACAGGAAGTTCATCACATCGCCATCTTTAACGATGTATTCTTTCCCTTCCGCACGCATCTTGCCGGCTTCCTTCGCGCCTTGCTCACCCTTGTAGGTGATGAAATCTTCAAACGCGATGGTCTGCGCACGAATAAAGCCTTTCTCGAAGTCGGTGTGGATTTTACCCGCAGCCTGAGGCGCAGTTGCACCCACTGGAATGGTCCAGGCACGCACTTCTTTCACGCCAGCGGTGAAGTAGGTCTGCAGGTTGAGCAGGGCATAACCAGCACGGATAACACGATTCAGCCCGGGCTCTTCCAGGCCCAGTTCTGCCATAAACTCATCACGCTCTTCGTCATCCAGTTCGGCGATATCGGCTTCTACTGCGGCACAAACCGGAACCACGACAGAACCTTCTTTCTCGGCGATAGCACGCACCTGACCGAGGTACGGGTTATTTTCAAAACCGTCTTCGTTCACGTTGGCAATGTACATGGTTGGCTTCAGCGTCAGGAAGCTCAGGTAGCGGATGAGCTCTTTCTCGTCTTTGCTCAGATCCAGAGAACGCAGCATGCCCGCGTTTTCCAGCTGTGGCAGACATTTTTCCAGCACCGCCAACTCGGCTTTGGCATCTTTATCGCCACCTTTGGCTTTCTTGGAGATACGGTGGATCGCACGCTCGCAGGTATCAAGATCCGACAGCGCCAGCTCGGTGTTGATGACATCAATATCTTCAGCCGGGTTTACTTTACCCGCTACGTGAATGATGTTGTCGTTCTCGAAGCAGCGTACAACATGGCCGATCGCTTCGGTTTCACGGATGTTGGTCAGGAACTGGTTACCCAGGCCTTCACCTTTGGATGCGCCTTTTACCAGGCCCGCGATGTCCACGAACTCCATGGTGGTCGGCAGAATACGCTGCGGCTTCACGATTTCCGCGAGCTGATCCAGGCGCGGGTCAGGCATTGGCACCACGCCAGTGTTAGGTTCGATGGTACAGAACGGGAAGTTCGCCGCTTCGATACCCGCTTTGGTAAGCGCGTTAAACAGGGTGGATTTGCCCACGTTTGGCAGACCGACGATACCGCATTTGAATCCCATTTCTAAATCACCTTAATATCTTGATAATCAATCCGTTAACGATAACCGATTGATGAAAAGTAAATAACTACGCCTATTATACACGTAACCCGCATCACGCGCGGTAAAAAAGCCGTACTGGATGGATTATTGCGCTTTAAAAGCGTGCAAGCGGTTTGTCGCTTTGGTTAAGCCATCTTTCAGCCAGATTTCGGTGCAGCGCGCCGCTTCGTCTACCGCCTCGTCTATCAGTTTCTGCTCTGAAACCGGGGGCTTACCTAGCACAAAACCGACAACTTTGTTTTTATCGCCCGGATGGCCGATTCCCACGCGTAAACGGTGGAAATTCGGGTTATTGCCCAGCTTGCTGATGATGTCTTTCAGACCGTTGTGACCGCCGTGCCCGCCGCCCAGCTTGAATTTCGCTACGCCTGGCGGAAGATCCAGCTCATCGTGGGCCACCAGAATCTCATCCGGATTAATACGATAAAACGTTGCCATCGCTGCCACCGCTTTACCGCTCAGGTTCATAAAGGTGGTGGGCACCAGTAAGCGAACATCCGCGCCTGCGAGGTTGATACGTGAGGTATACCCGAAGAATTTAGGTTCTTCACGCAGGGGTGCACGTAACCGCTCGGCCAGCAGATCGACGTACCATGCTCCGGCATTGTGGCGGGTCGCCGCATACTCTGCGCCGGGGTTGGCGAGGCCGACAATCAGTTTAATCGTCACGATTCAATTCCTAATGGGTTCCAGATCTGGCGCGTAGTTTACTGTCTGGCGCGCCGCTTGACAAAATTCTGCGATCGTCTCAGCGAAATACGAATAATTTCTTATTTGAACAATTAGAATTTCAAGCTGTTCAAAGCCTTATTTGTAAACTTTTGTTTGGGAGTTATCTGTAATTGTGATCATTCACGCAACTCATAAAAGGGGCGTTGTCTATACTTTACACACAAGGATTAGGGGCTTTTCCCCTGACAACCCAAAGTTCCGGAGGTGACATATGAAACGCAAAAACGCTTCGCTACTCGGTAACGTGCTGATGGGTTTGGGGCTGTTTGTGATGGTTGTCGGCGTAGGTTATTCAATATTAAACCAGCTGCCGCAGCTTGATCTCCCGCAATACTTCGCGCATGGCGCGGTTCTGAGCATCTTCCTCGGTGCGGTATTGTGGCTCGCCGGGGCACGCGTGAGCGGCCATGAGGAAGTGTGCGATAAATACTGGTGGGTGCGCCATTACGATAAACGCTGCCGTCGCGACCAGCATAAGCACAGCTAGTGCCAGGACGAAAGAACACCGAAACGACTCCCCAGGGAGTCGTTTTTTTTTGCATCAAGGGTTGACCCTCACGTAACGTAAGGCATCAGAGTGGCGGCACTGGCAAAGAAAAGGAGCAGTTATGTTGATTCAGGTGGGTGAGCTGGCGAAGCGGGCCGGCATCACCGTGCGAACATTGCACCACTATGAGCAAACAGGGGTGTTGCTGCCTTCTGCCAGAAGCGCGGCAGGTTACCGGCTTTATAACCTGGCGGATGTCCAGCGTCTGCACATGATTCAGGCGCTGGCAAAAGCGGGGCTGGAACTTGCTGAAATCAGGGATTTTCTGGAACAAAAGTCGCTGTCGTTAACGGAACTCCTCGATGCGCAAATCAGCCTGCTGGATAAGCAGTTGCGCAGCATACACACGCTGCGTGACAGGCTGGTGGATTTGCGTACCGGGCTTACCGCCGATGAGACGCCCGATCTGGAATCCTGGCTACAGACTCTGGAGTTAATGAATATGTACGATCGTTGGTTTACGAAAGAAGAGTTACAGCAGCTGCCGTTTGCCCTGCAGAAGGATGCGCTGGCGGCTATCTGGTCGGGGCTGGTTGCAGAGGTCAATACCCTGCTGGAACAGCACGTATCCGTTACAGACCCGCGGGCGATGGACCTGGCCACGCGCTGGATGGAACGCCTGGAGCAGGACACGGCAGGCAAGCCGGAGTTTCTGACCCGGCTGAACGAAATGCACAGCGCGGAGCCGCAGATGCAGGCGCAAACCGGCATCACGCCGGAGATGACCGACTATATTACGCGGGCGTTTGCCGAGTCGAAGCTCATTATCTGGGAGAACTATCTCTCTGCCGAAGAGATGGCGTTTACCCGGGCACATTACTTTGACCGCATGATGGAGTGGCCGCCGCTGGTGGCGAAACTGCATCAGGCGCAGCAGGAAAACCTCGACCCCGCCTCTGACGATGCGCAAAAGCTTGCCGAAAACTGGCTGGCGCTGTTCCAGTCGTACGCGGGCACGAACCCGGAGACGCAGCAAAAGTTTCGCGTGGCCATGCAGCAGGAGCCGCATCTGATGAAGGGAACATGGATGACGCCTGCCGTGCTTGAATGGCTCCAGCAGGCGATTGGGGTGATGATGCAGAGACGCTTCTCTGCATCAGGGGGCTCACAGATCCGCTAACGCGGCATCACGATTAGGGTAGAAGGCTAGGCGGCCAGGGATCGGCTGCACCCCCGCCCGCGCCATGGTGCGCAGAGGCTGGAACTCAAGATTACTTACCCGCAGTTCACAGCCTTCCGGCAGACGTTTCACAAAGCGCTGGAAGGCGTCCAGCCCGCCCGCATCCAGCACCGGCACGGCATCCCATTTCAGGACCACTATCCGCTTGCCCGCAATGCGGGACTCCAGATCGCTGAACAGACCTTCCGCCGCGGCGAAGAACAACGGACCAATCACGCGCAGAACCAGCACATCATCTGGCACCTCCACGTTAACCGGGGAGAGGCGCGTCATCTGCGCAATACGGCGCATAAACAGCAGGGAAGCGAGCACGATCCCGACGCTGATGGCAATGACCATATCGAACAGCACGGTCAGCGACATGCAGATCAGCATGACGATGATGTCGTCTTTCGGGGCGCGGCGCAGCAGGTTTACCACCTTATGCGCCTCACTCATGTTCCAGGCCACCATCAGCAGCAGGGCGGCCATGGCGGAAAGCGGCAGCCAGGAGAGCAGCGGAGCGAGGATCAGCAGGGCTAAGATCACCAGCACAGAGTGGATTACCGCTGAAACCGGCGAGGTGGCCCCAGCGCGCACGTTGGCCGCAGAACGGGCGATGGCCGCGGTGGCCGTAATGCCGCCAAAGAACGGTGCGATGAGGTTGCCTAACCCCTGGCCGACCAGCTCGCTGTTGGCTTTGTGCTTGGTGCCGGTCATGCCGTCGAGCACAACGGCGCAGAGCAGAGATTCAATCGCCCCGAGCATTGCCATGGAGAAGGCCGCAGGAAGCAGCGCGCGCAGGGAATCCCAGCTTAAGGTAAAGCTGGAGCCGGGCATGTCCCACGGCAGCACCAGCTGCGGTAACAGTTGCGGTATGCCGCTACCCTGTGAACCGTCCGCCAGAACATAGTGGAACTGCGAGCCAATGGTGGCGACATGGCCGCCGAACATATTCACGACAGCCATCACCGCGCAGCCCAGCAGCAGCGCGGGCAGATGGCCCGGCAGACGAATGCCCAGACGAGGCCAGACGATCAGCGTACCCAGCGTCACAATCCCGATGGCGGCGTCGCCCAGGTTGGCAGTTGGCAGCGCCATAAACAGCGCGCCCACTTTTTGCAGGTAGTGTTCCGGAACGTGCGCCATCTGCAGGCCCAGGAAATCCTTGATTTGCATCGTTCCGATGGTGATACCGATCCCGGAGGTGAACCCCAGCGTAACGGAAAGGGGAATGTACTCTATCAGGCGGCCAAAGCGGGCCAGGCCAAACAGAATTAAAAAGAGCCCGGACATCAGTGTGGCGACAAGCAGGCCTGCCAGACCAAACTGCTGTGAAACGGGGTAGAGGATCACCACAAAAGCGGCAGTCGGGCCGGAAACGCTGAAACGTGAACCGCCGGTCAGAGCAATGACGATCCCGGCAACGGCTGAGGTGTACAGACCGTACTGCGGCGCAACGCCGCTACCAATCGCCAGCGCCATCGCCAGCGGGATGGCGATAATGCCGACGGTGATCCCGGCAATCAGGTCACGCACAAAACGTGATGAGGTGTACTTCTCTTTACAGCAGGCGTCGATGAGGGCGCGAAAGGGCAGAACATGTGAGGAAGTTACGTTTTTCACAATTATCTATCATCCGTATGCGCATCATCTGTCATGTGAATGGCAGGTGAAGGAGGCATTAATCATACAAATAAAACCCAGAGACAAAAAAACCCGCCGCAGCGGGTTTTTTGGCCGTGTCCGATTAGTGTTCGAACATTGCAGAGATGGATTCTTCGTTGCTGATACGACGAATCGCTTCGGCCAGCATCCCGGACAGGGTCAGGGTACGCACGTTTGGCAGTGCCTTGATCTCGTCGCTCAGTGGGATGGTATCGCATACCACCACTTCGTCAATAACGGAGTTGCGCAGGTTGTTCACTGCATTGCCGGAGAAGATCGGGTGGGTCGCGTAAGCGAACACGCGCTTGGCACCACGCTCTTTCAGCGCTTCAGCAGCTTTACACAGCGTACCGCCGGTATCGATCATGTCGTCAACCAGTACGCAGTCACGGCCAGCCACGTCACCGATGATGTGCATCACCTGAGAAACGTTAGCGCGCGGACGGCGTTTGTCGATGATCGCCATGTCGGTATCGTTCAGCAGCTTAGCGATAGCACGAGCGCGTACCACGCCGCCGATGTCCGGAGAAACCACGATTGGGTTGTCCAGGTTCAGCTGCAGCATGTCTTCCAGCAGAATTGGGCTGCCGAATACGTTATCAACCGGGACGTCGAAGAAGCCCTGGATCTGCTCTGCGTGCAGGTCAACGGTCAGTACGCGGTCAACGCCGACGCTGGACAGGAAGTCAGCGACAACTTTAGCGGTGATTGGCACACGCGCAGAACGAACGCGACGGTCCTGACGGGCATAGCCGAAGTAAGGGATTACAGCAGTGATACGGCCTGCTGAAGCACGACGCAGGGCGTCGACCATAACAACCAGTTCCATCAGGTTGTCGTTTGTTGGAGCACAGGTGGACTGGATGATGAAAATATCACCACCGCGTACATTTTCGTTGATTTGTACGCTGACTTCGCCGTCGCTAAAGCGACCTACGGCGGCGTCGCCGAGGGAAGTGTACAGGCGGTTGGCAATACGTTGTGCTAGTTCCGGGGTGGCGTTACCAGCAAAAAGCTTCATATCAGGCACGAGAAGAACCTCAGGCATGCGTCCAGTGGTGGATAGCGTTCGCCGTAAACTGTGCGGGCCAGGCAAAGGCTATCCAGGCGGTGTATTAAAGAGCGCGATGCAACGTCTGGAACAGGGTGACGTTGTCACCGAAACTCAGTCTGCGCCAGAATGGCGTGCTGTAGGGGGGAGGTGTTCATCCCGCGCGCTACAAAACCATGCAGCCAAACCGGCGCTTGCTCAAGCACCTGACGAGCGGCGGATTCGGTGTCAAATTCAGCAAAGACACAGGCCCCTGTACCAGTCAGGCGCGACGGCGCGTATTCTAACAGCCAGGAAAGCACCGCATCAACCTCGCGAAAACGTTTTCTTGCGATATCCTCGCAATCGTTGCTGAATTCACAATTTAATAACGTTTCTATTGACCGCACCGGGGTATTTCTTTTCAGGTCAGGATCTTTAAAGATGATCGGGGTCGGAATGCTCACCCCCGGGTGGGCAACCAGGTACCATTTTTCCGGCGGTTCAACCGGAGAGAGGATCTCACCCACGCCCTCGGCAAAAGCCGCATGCCCGCGCACAAACACCGGGACATCTGCGCCCAGCGTCAAACCTAAGGCCGCCAGTTCGTCCTGCGACAGCCCGCAACCCCAGAGATGGTTCAGCGCAACCAGCACGGTGGCAGCGTTAGAGGAGCCTCCGCCCAGCCCGCCGCCCATTGGCAGACGCTTCTCGATACGGATGTCCGCACCGCTACCCGCCGCCAGGCGACCGGATTGCGCCGCGGCGTTCATCAGCAGACGCGCAGCGCGCACAATCAGGTTGTCCTCATGTGCCACGCCGTCGACCGGCGTCAGGAGGCAAATTTGTCCGTCCTGGCGCAGTTCAATGGAGATCGTGTCCCCATAGTCAATGAACTGAAACAGCGTCTGCAGGGTGTGATACCCGTCAGCGCGCTGGCCGGTAATGTATAAAAACAGGTTCAGTTTTGCCGGAGAGGGCCAGTGGGTCATCATTTAACGATCCAGTTATCCATCTTCAGCTTGATGCGCTGGCTGCCCTGAGTCAGCTCCATGTTGGATGGCAGCGCCGGTTTACTCTTACTGTCATAGTCGTTGTACACCACTTTCCAGGTTTTGCCGTTCTGGGTGTAACTGATCTGGCTCAGACGGTATTGATCGTCAAGCGTGTAGTCGGTCGCCTCACCCGGCAGGCCAAGGATCCACTGGCGCAGGCTGTTGAGCGGAATAGGCATTCCCGTCAGCTTGCCAATCATCTCTTCGGCATCGGTCGCGGTGTAGTGCTGGCCTTTGTTATCGGTGATCTGCGCTTCGCCCGGTTTTGCAATAAGCTCCAGTTCGGTACTGCCCAGCGGGTTCAGCAGCAGAAGGCGATAGTTGTCCTGGCCGGTCTGCTGCCAGAAGAAGCGCGCATAAACTTTTTGTTCGTCAGAGAGATAAGCGAAGGCGCCGCGGGTCTGGTACTGGCTCAAATTACGGACATCCTGCTGGTGCTGACGCCACTGCGGTGAATCAGGGCTTTTGCCCGGGCCTTTTGGTTGGGTGACGGTACATGCGGTCAGAACCAGTGCCGCCAGCGGCAGCAGGCGAATCAGTCGGGTCATAATGAGGACAAATCCTTGAGATACGTTGCAGTTATAACTGTTAATGCTAGCGTTGATGGTCCCCACCGTCTACGTTCAAATTATCTCAAAGCGTTGTGTAACCTATTACTCCGAAAGGGGGCAGTCCCTTTTATTGATCTCGCGCATCCTGTATGATGCGTTCTGCTAACCTTATTAACGCTGGTACTACTCCCGCTCAACATGACCCTATTAGCACTCGGTATCAACCACAAAACAGCCCCGGTTTCGCTGCGAGAACGCGTTACGTTTTCGCCGGATACGCTTGACCTGGCGCTGGACAGCCTGCTTGCCCAGCCGATGGTGCAGGGTGGCGTGGTGCTCTCGACGTGCAACCGTACCGAGCTCTATTTAAGCGTGGAAGAGCAGGATAACCTGCACGAAGCGCTGATCCGCTGGTTATGCGACTACCACAACCTCAATGAAGACGAGCTGCGCAACAGCCTGTACTGGCATCAGGATAACGATGCCGTCAGCCATCTGATGCGCGTCGCCAGCGGGCTGGATTCGCTGGTGCTGGGCGAGCCGCAAATTCTGGGTCAGGTGAAAAAAGCCTTTGCGGATTCGCAAAAAGGGCATCTGAAGGCCAGCGAGCTGGAGCGCATGTTCCAGAAATCATTCTCCGTGGCAAAGCGTGTGCGAACCGAAACCGACATTGGTGCCAGTGCGGTTTCTGTTGCTTTCGCGGCCTGCACCCTTGCACGCCAAATCTTTGAATCCCTGTCAACCGTCACCGTGATGCTGGTGGGCGCGGGCGAAACCATCGAACTTGTGGCGCGCCATCTGCGCGAGCATAAAGTGAAAAAGATGATTATCGCTAACCGCACCCGCGAACGCGCGCAGGTGCTGGCGGATGAAGTGGGGGCAGAGGTGGTTGCCCTGAGCGACATCGATGAACGCCTGAAAGAGGCGGATATTATTATCAGTTCGACCGCCAGCCCGCTGCCGATCATCGGTAAAGGGATGGTGGAGCGCGCGCTCAAATCCCGTCGTAATCAGCCGATGCTGCTGGTGGACATCGCCGTTCCGCGCGATGTGGAGCCAGAAGTTGGCAAGCTGGCTAACGCCTACCTTTACAGCGTGGATGACCTGCAAAGCATCATTTCGCATAACCTCGCTCAGCGTAAAGCGGCGGCGGTGCAGGCGGAAACCATTGTCGAGCAGGAAACCAGTGAGTTTATGGCCTGGCTGCGCGCGCAAAGCGTCAGCGAGACCATCCGCGAGTACCGCGGACAGGCGGAACAGGTGCGTGATGACCTGACTGCAAAAGCGTTAGCGGCCCTTGACCAGGGCGGCGATGCACACGCGATTATGCAGGATCTGGCATGGAAACTGACCAACCGCCTGATCCATGCACCAACCAAATCTCTCCAGCAGGCTGCCCGTGACGGGGATGATGAACGCCTGACTATTCTGCGCAACAGCCTCGGGCTGGAATAGCGCCCTATACCCATTTTCTAAGACAAGGTGCACTTACGCCTATGAAGCCTTCTATCGTCGCTAAACTGGAAGCTCTGCACGAGCGCCATGAAGAAGTCCAGGCGCTGCTCGGCGATGCCGGGACCATTGCGGACCAGGAACGTTTTCGCGCGCTCTCACGTGAATACGCGCAGTTAAGTGATGTTTCTAAATGCTATACCGACTGGCGACAGGTTCAGGAAGATATCGAAACCGCGCAGATGATGCTCGACGATCCTGAAATGCGCGAGATGGCGCAGGAAGAGTTGCAGGATGCGAAAGCGCGTTCAGAAGAGATGGAGCAGCAGCTTCAGGTACTTCTGCTGCCGAAAGATCCGGACGATGAGCGTAACGCCTTTGTGGAAGTCCGCGCCGGTACCGGCGGTGACGAAGCGGCCCTGTTTGCCGGGGACCTGTTCCGCATGTACAGCCGCTACGCCGAGTCACGCCGCTGGCGCGTGGAGATCATGAGCGCCAACGAAGGCGAACACGGTGGCTACAAAGAGGTCATCGCCAAGATCAGCGGCGACGGCGTGTACGGTCGTCTCAAGTTTGAATCTGGCGGTCACCGCGTACAGCGCGTGCCGGCTACCGAATCTCAGGGTCGCATTCATACCTCCGCCTGTACGGTGGCGGTGATGCCGGAGCTGCCGGAAGCGGAACTGCCGGACATCAACCCGGCCGATCTGCGCATCGACACTTTCCGCTCCTCCGGGGCGGGCGGTCAGCACGTTAACACCACCGACTCCGCCATCCGTATTACCCACCTGCCAACCGGCATTGTGGTGGAGTGCCAGGACGAACGTTCCCAGCACAAAAACAAAGCCAAAGCGCTTTCCGTGCTGGGGGCGCGTATTCACGCGGCAGAAATGGCGAAACGCCAGCAGGCGGAAGCGTCAACCCGTCGTAATCTGCTGGGCAGCGGCGATCGCAGTGACCGCAACCGCACCTACAACTTCCCGCAGGGTCGCGTGACGGACCACCGCATCAACCTGACGCTCTACCGTCTGGACGAGGTGATGGAAGGGAAACTGGACATGCTGATTGAGCCTATCGTGCAGGAATACCAGGCCGACCAGCTGGCGGCGCTGTCCGAGCAGGAATAATGGATTTTCAGCACTGGTTACGCCATGCCTCCGGTGAGCTTTCCGGGAGTGAAAGCCCGAAGCGTGATGCCGAAATTTTGCTTGAGTACGTGACGGGCAAAGCTCGCACGTATCTGCTGGCGTTCGGTGAAACCGAACTGACCGCTGATCAGGAAGCGCAGCTCGCCGCGCTGCTTGCCCGCCGAAAAACCGGTGAACCGGTGGCGCATCTCGTCGGAGAGCGTGAGTTCTGGTCGTTACCCTTGTTCGTCTCTGCGGCGACGCTGATCCCGCGTCCTGACACCGAGTGTCTGGTGGAGCAGGCGCTGGCGCGTTTACCCGCAGAGGCCTGCCGCATTCTCGATCTCGGTACGGGGACCGGGGCCATCGCCCTGGCGCTCGCCAGCGAACGGCCCGATTGCGCGGTCACGGCGGTGGATGTGATGCCCGACGCGGTGGCGCTGGCGCAGCGTAACGTGGAACGTCTTGGTCTGGCGAACGTGACCGTGCTGCAAAGCAGCTGGTTTAGCGCGCTGGAGAAGCAAACGTTCGGGATGATTGTCAGTAACCCGCCCTATATTGACGAGCATGACCCACACCTCTCGCAGGGGGATGTGCGCTTCGAACCGCTGTCTGCGCTGGTTGCCGCCAGGGAGGGATTAGCCGATCTCGATCACATTGTGACAACGTCACGACAGCATTTACTTCCCGGTGGCTGGCTGCTGGTGGAGCATGGCTGGACGCAGGGGGATGCCGTACGGGCGCTGTTTACACAGGCAGGCTACACGGCGGTTGAAACCTGCCGCGACTACGGCGGTAACGAGCGTCTGACGCTGGGGCAATGGGCATGAAGCCTGGCTATCTGCCATTTACTGATAAAGGCGCAGGGCTGACTGAAAAGCCGTTTGGCGTTATCATTGACATCGTTTTGGGTTTTATCGCGTCTGGACGTCGTTGTACGCGCAGTCGTTACTGGGGTAAGTCATGAGGTCCTTAGCCGATTTCGAATTTAATAAAGTGCCGCTCTGCGATGGCATGATCCTGATTTCGGAGATGATTCGCGACGATTTTACGTCGCAGTATGTCTACGATGAACTGGAGAATCTGGTCAGCCTGGCGCGCGAAGAGATCAATCAGGCGCGTCCGCAGGACTGGCAGCTGGAGAAGCTGCTTGAGCTTTTCTACGGCGAATGGGGTTTCTGCGACACGCGGGGCGTGTATCGCCTGTCTGACGCATTATGGCTGGACCAGGTCTTAAAAAATCGTCAGGGCAGCGCGGTCGCGCTGGGCTCTATTTTGCTGTGGATCGCGCACCGTCTGGATATTCCACTGGTGCCCGTCATTTTCCCGACGCAGATGATCCTGCGTGCCGAGTGGCTGGACGGTGAAATGTGGCTGATTAATCCGTTTAACGGCGACACGCTGGACGAGCATACGCTGGACGTCTGGCTGAAAGGCAATATCAGCCCGGTGGCCGAGCTCTTTAATGAAGATCTCGACGAAGCCGACAATGCCGAAGTTATTCGTAAGCTGCTGGATACGCTGAAATCGGCGCTGATGGAAGAGCGTCAGATGGAGCTGGCCCTGCGTGCCAGCGAAGTGTTGCTGCAGTTTAATCCGGAAGATCCGTACGAAATTCGCGACCGCGGGCTTATTTATGCCCAGCTCGACTGCGAGCACGTGGCGCTGAACGATTTAAGCTATTTCGTCGAACAATGTCCGGAAGATCCGATCAGCGAAATGATTCGGGCGCAGATCAACGCGATCTCGCACAAACAAATTACACTGCATTAATCTTAATTCCGATTCACACCTGAATAAGGCGATCCTATGAAACAAAAAGTGGTTAGCATTGGTGATATCAACGTGGCAAACGACCTGCCGTTCGTGCTGTTTGGCGGTATGAACGTGCTGGAATCCCGCGATCTCGCCATGCGTATCTGCGAGCACTACGTGACCGTGACCCAGAAGCTGGGCATCCCGTACGTGTTTAAGGCCTCTTTTGACAAAGCCAACCGCTCCTCAATTCGCTCTTACCGTGGCCCGGGCCTGGAAGAGGGGATGAAAATTTTCCAGGAGCTGAAACAGACGTTTGGCGTGAAAGTGATCACCGACGTGCATGAAGCTTCTCAGGCGCAGCCAGTGGCTGATGTGGTCGACGTGATCCAGCTTCCGGCGTTTCTGGCTCGCCAGACTGACCTGGTGGAAGCGATGGCGAAAACCGGTGCGGTCATTAACGTGAAAAAACCGCAGTTCGTGAGCCCGGGCCAGATGGGCAACATCGTCGATAAATTTATCGAAGGTGGCAACGACAAAGTTATCCTGTGCGACCGTGGCGCTAACTTCGGCTACGACAACCTGGTGGTGGACATGCTGGGCTTCAGCGTGATGAAGAACGTCTCTAACCAGTCGCCGGTGATCTTCGACGTAACCCACGCGCTGCAGTGCCGCGACCCGTTTGGCGCGGCGTCGGGTGGCCGTCGTGCGCAGGTGACCGAGCTGGCGCGTGCCGGGATGGCGACCGGCCTGGCGGGTCTGTTCATTGAAGCGCACCCGGATCCGGATAACGCGAAATGCGACGGTCCTTCCGCGCTGCCGCTGGATAAACTGGAGCCGTTCCTGAAGCAGATCAAAGCGATTGACGATCTGGTGAAAAGCTTCGACGAGCTGGATACCAGCAAATAATAAAAAAACCCGCTTCGGCGGGTTTTTTTATGGGGCATATTGCCGGGTGGCGCTGCGCTTACCCGGCCTACAGAACCCGTAGGCCCTGCAAGCGAAGCGCCGCTGGGCAAAAAGGCTACGCAAAAATCGTCATCAGATACGCAACAAACAAGGCCATATGCGCCGCCCCGTTCAGCACATTGGTGCGTCCGGTGGAGAACGAAATCTGGCACAGCAGCAATGATGCCACCATCACAATCATCTCCGGCGCGCCCAGCGCAAACTGCAGTTCGTTGCCGGTCATAAAGGCAATCAGCGTCACTACCGGTACGGTGAGTGAAATGGTCGCCAGTACCGAGCCGAAGAACAGGTTCATCGCGCGCTGCACCTGATTGTTCAGCACCGCTTTCAGCGCCCCCAGCCCTTCAGGGGACAGAATCAACAGCGCCACCAGGAAACCGGTAAACGCCACTGGCGCGTTCAGCTCGGTCAGCAGTGTCTCCAGCGGGTTGGCATTCATCTTGGTGACGGCAATCACCGCAATCAGATGTACGATCAGCCAAACCGTATGCCACGCGCTGCTGTGGGCCGACGGCTTACCGTGGTGCGGGTCATCGTCGTCGCTGTCATCTTCATGCTCATACACAAACAGGCTCTGGTGCGTTTTGGTCTGAATCAGCAGAAACACGCCGTACATGGCTGCGGAAATGAGCGCGACCAACAACGCCTGACCGGTAGAAAAATTGGCGCCTGGCAGCGCCATTGGGAAGACCAGCACAATAATCGCCAGCGGGAAGAGTGCAATCAGATACTGTTTAATGCCGAACAGGTTCATATACTGGGTCGCGAATTTGCGTCCGCCCAGTAACAGAGAAAAGCCCACCAGACCACCCGTGACAATCATGATGATCGAATAGAGCGTGTCGCGCATCAGCGTCGGCGCGGCGTCACCGGTCGCCATGAGTGCGGAAATAAGACTGACTTCAAGAATAACAACGGAAAGGCTGAGAATTAACGAACCGTAAGGCTCACCAAGGCGGTGGGCTAATACGTCCGCATGGCGAACCACGCTAAATGCGCTGGTTAAGATACCGACCAGGGCCAGAATATTGATACCAACCACCACTGGCAGTGACTGACTGCTTCCCCAGAAGAGCAGCACAGCCAGTGCCAGAACCGGGAAAATGAGTGACGTCTCCTTGTGGCGGGTCTTCACCGCCTCGTGTGCTGCTGTCATGTGCTTCTCCATCAATGCAGGTGCTTGTCATTATAGATAGATTTTTGAGGCCGTTACATTAACAGTTCTCTGTTAAATACCCTTTATTTTTTACTCAAATTTACCCTTTGTGATGATATTGCATCATGATGCGCATAATGCGTTATCTTTATTTTATATGCCTTAAATAACAGTGGATTATCATTATAATTTACGCATAAATTATTCCTGACTGGCACCATGGCGTATCGTCGTCCACACTTATCTCTTTAAGCAAAAGAGAGGTTAGTGATGCCCTATAAAACGAAACGCGAATTACCGGATAACGTACAAAACGTACTCCCTGAACACGCGCAGGAGATCTACAAAGAGGCGTTTAACAGCGCCTGGGATCAATACAAAGATAAGGACGATCGCCGGGATGATGCCAGCCGTGAAGAGACGGCGCACAAAGTCGCCTGGGCCGCAGTCAAACATGATTATGAGAAAGGAGACGATGATAAATGGCATAAAAAGAAATAGCCGTGAAATTATTCGCTGCCTTCATTTTGACTTTTCAGGCGGTTGAACTGCTGTTGTATTGCAACGGGTCCGCTAATTGCTTATCGTAATTTGACTGCTGGCAAAATGACCAGCACAGAATGCCGGGAAGGCGAATTACAGATGTCGCAAGGAAGCATGCAGTGGCGGAGGTGTAAAGTGTTAACGCGTGATTTCTTAATGAAGGCAGATTGTAAGACGGCATTTGGTGCTATTGAGGAATCGCTTCTCTGGTCAGCTGAACAACGTGCGGCGTCACTCGCTGCCACGCTTGCCTGCCGCCCGGATGATGGCCCGGTATGGATTTTTGGCTACGGTTCACTGATGTGGAACCCGGCTCTGGAATTTGTCGAATCGGCGACGGGTACGCTCCCCGGATGGCATCGCGCATTTTGCCTGCGATTAACCGCCGGACGTGGCAGCGCGTGTCAGCCGGGACGCATGCTTGCACTGAAAGAGGGCGGTCGCACCACGGGAGTGGCCTATCGTCTTCCTGATGCCACGCTGGAAGAGGAGCTGACGCTGCTCTGGAAGCGTGAGATGATCACCGGTTGTTATATGCCGAGCTGGTGCAAGCTGGACCTCGACGACGGACGCACCGTCAATGCGCTGGTCTTTATTATGGATCCGCGTCATCCGCTGTACGAAGCGGACACCCGCACGCAGGTGATTGCGCCGTTAATTGCCGCCGCCAGCGGGCCGCTGGGCACCAACGCGCAGTATCTTTTCTCCCTCGATCAGGAACTGACCCGCCTCGGCATGAAGGACGATTGTCTGAATGAGCTGGTGGTAAAGGTGAAGGCGCTGCTGGAAGGAAACGCGGTCAACAGCACGCTGCGACCGGGCTTTGCCCGATAATACGCCCGGCTTGTCGGGCGTGTGACGTTATGCTGCCACGTAGCTGACGGAATGCTCCAGCGACTGACTGTGGCTGTCGATCAGCACATCCCATGTGCCGGTATAGGGCACGGTAAGCCAGGCTTTGTCATCCTGCACGGTCAGAATATCCGCCTGGGACTGTTTCTGTGCCTTTGAACTCATCAGATGAATACGACAGCGCTCTGAGCAGCGCACCACGACCGTATCCCCGCCAAACAGTTTCAAACTTGTTTTTACCAGTGCCATTTTTTACCCCATAGTCTTAAACAACGCTCTCCCTGCAGCCATATCCGAGCGTGATGTTGTTCACAATTCACTCATGGCATAACACCAAAGGGGAGGGGGTGGGATGCTGATTTTGATCAAAAAATGGCATAACGATTAAACAAAAATGACAATATTCCTCAAAATGTCAGCTGGCGCGCGTTTTAGCCGCTAAACGCGCGCCGGATTAACATTAAATGCGGAAATGGCCGGCGGTTTCAGCAAGGTCGCCCGCCTGGCTCTGCAGGGCGCCAGCCGCGGCGGCAGATTGCACCACCAGTTCGGCGTTCTGCTGTACCATGCGGTCGAGATGGGTCACCGCGTGGTTAATCTCGTGAATGCCTTTCATCTGCTCGCTGGTGGCGATGGAGATTTCGCGCATAATGCCGGAGACGCTGCCGATGCTGGAGCGGATCTCATCCATGCTTTCCCCGGCCAGATGTACATAGCGAGAGCCGGTCGCCACGCTGTCGGTGGTGGAATCAATCAGTGATTTAATCTCCTTCGCCGCCTGGGCGCTACGGCTGGCCAGGTTGCGCACTTCGCCCGCCACCACGGCAAACCCGCGACCCTGCTCGCCGGCGCGGGCCGCTTCGACGGAAGCGTTCAGCGCCAGAATGTTGGTCTGGAAAGCAATACCGTCAATCACGCTGGTGATATCGCCAATTTTGGCCGACGCCACTTCGATGGACTGCATGGTGCTGATCGCCTGTGATACCACCTCGCCGCCGCGGGCCGCGGCCGCTGAGGCCTTGCTCGCCTGGTCGTTAGCTTCCGCCGCCGACTCATTTGACTGGGTCACGGAGGCGGTGATCTGCTCCACGGCGCTGGCCGTCTCGCGCAGACTGGATGCCGCCTGCTCGGTACGTCCGGAAAGATCCTGGTTACCGGCGGCAATCTCCTGCGCGGCATTTTTCACCGACTCGCTGGCATCACGGAGTTGCACCATCACCACCGCGAGCTTATCGCTGAAGGCGTTAAAGGCCTGGGCGATCTGCGCGACTTCGTCCTCGCCGGCGTCCGGCAGGCGCTGCGACAGATCGTTGGTGCCGTTGGCAATGTTGTGCATCGCGTCGCGAATGTCAGACAGACGCTTCAGCAGACGGGCAATCAGGAAATGGACAATGGCCGCGCTCAGCAGCGCCAGGATCACCAGCGAAATCGCCGATGCTTTAAGCAGGGAACGCATGCCGGAGGTGGCGTCACCGTTGTCGAGGGCGACCACTAACAGCCAGTTGGTGCCCGGTACGGCGGTCGCCACGAAGGTTTTCTCGACGTCATTCAGGGTTCCGTCGACCAGATTGCCGCTTTTCAGTGCGGCAAAATCGATGCCTTTGAGGGTCTCAGCAAACGGTTTGAGCGTCAGGGCCGGATCGTTAGCCGCAATCACGCTGCCATCGCTGTTAAGAAGTAACCCGCTGCTGGCCGGGGTAGGATGGATCCCGCGCACGTTCGCCACCACGCTGTCCATGGCCACATCACCCGCCACCACCGCTTTCAGGGCGCCATTTTCTTTCACCGGCACGGCGAAGGTCACCACCAGTTTCCCGGTTCCGGCGTCGACATACGGCGCAGTCACAACCGGACCGTCGGTGCTGACCACCTGCTGATACCACGGACGAATGGTCGGATCATAATCCGCAGGTACACCGGCAGGCTCGGAGAATTTTGCCGTTTTGCTGGCGTAGCCCACATAGACGTTGGTGAACCCACCCGCCTGGGCAAGCTGTTTAAACACCGGAACCGGATCGTCACTCAGCGCCACGCTCCGGGCGGAGGCGATCACGGTCATCTTGCTTTTGACCCAGTCGGCAATCGCCATATTATGGCTGGCGCTGGTGCTGGTCAGGATATCACGCTGGGACTGCTGGTTATCCTGGCGCGTGACCTGGAAGTTGATAACCGTATTGAGGAGAAGGGCGACGACCAGGCAGCCTGTCGTCGCGGCAATAATGCGTGCACGAATCGATCTGAACATAAGTGAAATACCTGCTGTGTTGTTTCCATGCCTATCGGCAACCCAGCAGGTAAACTTGATGCTGAAACCGCGTCCATAAGAAAAAAATATTTTTACGGGTTTATTATTAAAAAGTTAATACTTTATCAGCGGTCAGAGTCCACTCGGCCAGTTCAACCAGGGTAGCGATCTCCACGCCGTCAATCAGCGGCAGGCCGGTGATGCCCCGCCCGTCGGTGCAGGTTTTGCACAGTTTCACCGGCACATTTTGCGCGGTCAGGATCTCCAGCATCTGCTGAATGTTATAGCCCTCTGCGGGTCTCTGCCCCTTCAGACCTGCAGTGACCGCATCCGACACTAAAAAGAGTCGCAACGTCAGGTCGCTCTCCTTTTCGCGCAGCGCAATGGCCAGACGCAGGCTGTTAAAAAGGGATTCGCTGCCGTAGGCCGCACCGTTGGCGACAATCACAATCTTTTGCATGTTGACTCCTGTTCTTATAAAGGCACGAATATTGCTTAGCTTTCACGGGTTTCGCTGTTCCGGAGAGTAAGCATGACATTAATGGCTGGCATTTCACCAGGGGCTACCGAATGGCTCCAGCGCGCAAGGACGATGCGCCGGGAGCAGCTCAGCAAACTGGCACAGCTGGGCGTGCTTGTGCATGGCATCAGCCAGCTGGTGCACATGTTACAGTGCGAGCGCGGGGCTTCCAACGTCTGGCTCTGCTCACAGGGTCAGCTTTACGCCCCCGAATGCAAAGCCAGCCGGGCGCTGGTGGATGAAAACCTGGCTGCCCTGTATGGCATTCTCGACAAACAGTCCCCCGTTCCGGGAAGTGCCGTTTGTGAACGCATCGGCGGCGCGCTGCAAAGCCTGGATACGCTTCCCGCACTGCGTGACGGTGTGCGCCAGCAAACCCTTACGGCGCCGCAGGCGATGGAGCACTACTCGCGCATGCTTCGCCATCTGCTCAGTATCGTGCCGCAGCTTAATGACAGCATCGACGATCCGCACATCGCCGGGCGTTTTGTCGCCCTGTATAGCCTGATGCAGGGGAAAGAGCTGGCGGGACAAGAGCGGGCCCTGGGGGCGATTGGCTTCACGCAGGGCTTTTTCGATGATGTCACCCGCCAGAGGCTGGTTGACCGCATTGACGGACAGCAGGCCTGTTTTGAGATCTTTCTCTCGCACAGCCACGCTGAGGTGCAGACCACCTTTACCCTGAACTGCCAGCCCGATCGTGAAACGGAGCAACTCCGGCGCGTGGCCTGTACCCGCCAGCCTGCCGCCGATAATGGCACTACCGCATTGACCTGGTTCGCCCTGCAAACCTCGCGCCTTGAACACCTGCGCGCGCTGGAAGAGACCATGATTGCCGATCTGATGCTCGCCGTGGACGCGCGTATTCACCGTGACGACGACTACGCACCGCCCGCCGATGAGCAGGACGATCCGTTGATCCACTATCCGGAAAAACCGTTGCTCACCCTGGTGCGCCAGCAGGCGCGCGAGATAGAGCAACTCTCCCGTCAGCTTGCGTCGCTGCGCGATACGCTTGAAGAGCGTAAAACCATTGATAAAGCGAAAAGCGTGCTGATGACCCACCAGAATATGAGTGAAGAACAGGCCTGGACGGCGCTGCGCAAAATGGCGATGGACAAGAACCAGAGAATGGTGGATATCGCCCGCGCGCTGCTCATGGTGAAGCACCTCTGGGAAGTAACACCAAAGGAGTAGCTGCACAATCCGTGGGCATTTTGTGCCTGATTGAGGTGCGTAAACGTGAGGGTAAGGCGGTTGGCACCGCGAAAACTGCGCGTTAAAACCTGGCATTCACTTTGCATTATCAGATTAACCATTTTTGACGGTGCGCCAACGGCGGTGCACCTGTCTTCGGGATAAAGGCGTCCAGCGGTGCTTCGGCACTGTCGGGCGCTTTTTTTTTGGTTTTTTTTCAGGAGTGGTCATGGCGGATTTGTCGAGACGGCGGTTTTTGCAGGCCAGCATGCTGGCGAGTGGGGCAATGCTGCTACCGGGGGTCATGCAGGCCGCATGGGCGGCAGGCTCGGATAAACCGGAGCAGGAAACAGTGCGCATCGGGTTTATCCCACTGACAGACTGCGCGCCGGTGATTATCGCAGCGCTGAAAGGGTTTGATAAAAAGTACGGCATCACCATCGTGCCCACTAAAGAGGCGAGCTGGGCGGCGGTGCGCGACAAGCTGGTAGCGGGCGAACTGGATGCCGCGCACATTCTCTACGGCCTGCTGTACGGGCTGGAGCTGGGGATCGCCGGAAAGCCGCAGCAGATGGCCAACCTGATGACCCTCAACCAGAACGGGCAGGCGATTACGCTCTCCGCCGATCTGGCCGAAAAGGGTGTTCGCGATCTCGACGGGCTGAAAAAGCTGACCGGGCAGCAGGCGCCGGGGACATACACCTTTGCGCATACCTTCCCGACCGGCACGCATGCCATGTGGCTCTACTACTGGCTGGCCAGCGCGGGCATTCATCCGTTTGACGATGTCCGCACCGTGGTGGTACCGCCTCCGCAAATGGTGATGAACATGCGCATTGGCAACATGGTCGGCTTTTGCGTCGGCGAGCCGTGGAACGCGCGGGCCATCAACGATCGTATCGGTTTTACCGCTGCGACGTCTCAGTCCATCTGGGCCGATCATCCGGAAAAAATCCTCGGCACGCGTCGCGAGTGGGTGGAGAAAAACCCGCACACCGCGCGGGCGCTGGTCAGCGCCGTGCTGGAGGCGGCGCGCTGGATTGACGCGTCCCCGGAAAACAAACGCGAGACCGCGCAGATCCTCTCCCGCCGCGCGTGGCTGAACACCAAAGAGCAGTACCTCACCGGGCGGATGCTGGGCGAGTACGACAACGGCGTGGGTTCGCGCTGGCAGGACGCCCATCCGATTCGCTTCTTCAACGACGGTGCCGTCAGCTACCCGTATCTTTCCGACGGCATGTGGTTCTTAACCCAGTTCCGCCGCTGGGGGTTGCTCAAATCCGCCCCGGACTATGCGGGCATTGCGCAGCGCATTAACCAGACCGCAGTCTGGCAGGATGCCGCCACGGCGGTGGGGGGCATTACCGCCCCGGCGTCACCGCTGCGCAGCAGCACATTGATGGACGGCACCGTCTGGAACGGTACCGACCCGGAAGGATACGCCAACCGTTTCGCTATTCACCGTAGAGGGGCCTGATTATGCAGCATCTGCAAAAGACGACATCACACGAGACGCCGGAGAGTGGGGAGGTGATTATTCTGCCTCCGGTGCAGGTTCGCCGCCGTACTCCGACGTTTGCCCGCCGGATTAACGCTTTTTTTCAGCGCCTCATTCCGGCGTTTCTGGGGCTGGGGCTGCTGGTCGTGCTCTGGCAACTGGCCGCAATTAACAGTAAAGGATTCCCGACGCCGCTCAGCACCCTCGACTCGGCGTTAACGCTGTTCGCCGATCCCTTTTACCGTGACGGCCCCAACGACATGGGCATCGGCTGGAACGTGCTCGCCTCACTGCAGCGCGTAGCGGTGGGCTTTGGCCTGGCCGCGCTCGCCGGGATCCCGCTCGGCTTTCTGATTGGTCGCTTCATCTTTTTCTCGCGCATGTTCAGCCCGCTCATCGCGCTGTTGCGCCCGGTCAGCCCGCTGGCCTGGCTGCCTATCGGCCTGCTGCTGTTCCAGAAAGCGGAGCCGGCTTCCAGCTGGACCATTTTTATCTGCTCGATCTGGCCGATGGTGATCAACACCGCTGAAGGGGTGCGCCGTATTCCACAGGACTACCTCAACGTTGCCCGCGTGCTGCAGCTCTCCGAATGGACCATCCTGCGCCGTATTCTCTTTCCGGCCGTGCTGCCGGCGGTGTTGACCGGGGTGCGCCTGTCCATCGGCATTGCCTGGCTGGTCATTGTCGCCGCCGAGATGCTGACCGGCGGTTTAGGGATCGGCTTCTGGATCTGGAATGAGTGGAACAACCTCAACGTCGAAAACATTCTCATCGCCATCGTCATCATTGGCGTGGTCGGGTTACTGCTGGAGCAGGGGCTGACGCTGATCGCCCGCCGCTTTAGCTGGCAGGAAAAATAAGGAGCGAAGATGAAACCGATAATTCAGGTCCAGGCCGTGAGCCAGCGTTTTTCCACCGCCAGCGGTGAGTTTCTGGCGCTGCAAAACGTCTCGTTTGATATTCACGAAGGTGAAACCGTGAGCCTGATTGGTCACTCCGGCTGCGGTAAATCGACGCTGCTGAACCTTATCGCCGGAATAACGCTGCCGACGGAAGGCGGGCTGATTTGCGATAACCGTGAAATCGCCGGGCCGGGCCCGGAGCGCGCGGTCGTGTTCCAGAACCATTCCCTGCTGCCGTGGCTTACCTGCTTCGACAACGTGGCCCTGGCGGTGGATCACGTGTTCCGCCACACCATGAACAAGGCGGAGCGTCGGGAGTGGATTGAACACAACCTCGATCGCGTGCAGATGGGGCACGCCCTGCATAAGCGGCCGGGAGAGATCTCCGGCGGCATGAAGCAGCGCGTCGGCATTGCCCGCGCACTGGCGATGAAGCCGAAGGTGTTGCTGATGGATGAGCCGTTTGGCGCGCTGGATGCGCTGACCCGCGCACATCTGCAGGACTCGGTGATGCAGATCCAGCAGGCGCTGAACACCACCATTGTGCTTATCACCCACGATGTGGATGAAGCAGTACTGCTCTCCGATCGCGTGCTGATGATGACCAACGGCCCGGCGGCGACCGTCGGGGAGATCCTGCACGTTGACCTGCCGCGCCCGCGTAATCGGGTGCAGCTGGCGGACGACAGCCGCTATCACCATCTGCGTCAGCAGATCCTGCATTTCCTTTATGAAAAACAGCCCAAAGCGGCGTAAAGGGGCAGCCATGACGCGACTGATCGTTATCGGCAATGGCATGGCAGCAACGCGGCTGATCGCCTCGCTGACCGCGCGTGCTCCCGGTCGCTTCGCGATTACCGTGCTGGGCGATGAGCCTGAACACGCCTACAACCGCATCCAGCTCTCGCCGGTACTGGGTGGGGAAAAACAGGCGGAACAGATCCGCCTGCAGGATGACGCCTGGTATGAGTCCCGGGGGGTGACGGTTATAAGGGGGGAAAAGGTGCTCGCGGTAGATGTTGAGAAGCGGCTGGTCCGTACGGCACAAACCACGCTGGCCTGGGAGGAGCTGGTGTTTGCCACCGGATCAACGCCCGTTGTGCCGCCTATCCCTGGCGGGGATGCCTCTCACGTTTTTACCTTCCGTCGGCTGACGGACATCGGCGCGATTCAGGCTATCCCGGGCCCGGTGGTGGTGCTGGGCGGTGGGGTGCTCGGCGTTGAGGCTGCCGCCGCGCTTGCCAGTACCTGTGACAACGTCACGCTGGTACATCGCGGTGCGTGGTTAATGGAACAGCAGCTGGACCAGCAGGCTGGCGTCCTGCTGGAAGAGGCGCTGGCAGCGCGCGGAGTGCGCTGCGCGCTTTCGTCCGGGATTGCGTCCATCGCGGCGGAGTCGGTGACGCTGTCGGACGGCAAACGTATTCACACCACCCGAGTGGTGTTGACCACCGGCGTTCAGCCCAACATCTCGCTGGCCAAAGCCAGCGGTATCCACTGCGCCCGCGGCATTGTGGTTAACCCGAAGATGCAGACCTCCGCGGCGAACGTCAGCGCCATTGGCGAATGCTGTGAGATCGACGGCAAGACGTTTGGCCTGGTGGCGCCCTGTCTGGCGCAGGCGGATATCCTCGCCGCCCGGCTGGCCGGGGAAGCTGTAGCCTCTTTTGCCCCAACGGACAGCGGGATGCGGCTCAAGGTGACGGGCATCGAACTGTTCACCGCCGGTCGCGCCTCGGTGCAGCCGGAGGACGTGGTCTGGAGCGCATGGGATCCCCTCACGCGCCACTACCGACGCTTATTGATTCACCGCGGCGCGCTGGCTGGCGTGCTGCTGATGGGGGACTGCCGCAGCGCGGCAACCTTCACCGATTTACTGGCAACGGCTGCGCCCGCCCATGCGGACTGGCTGTTCGATCGTTTCACTACGCAACCGCAGGTTGCAGGACAGAACGCTATGACAAAACCTACACTGGTGGTGGTTGGGCACGGTATGGTCGGCCACCATTTCCTCGAAGATTGCGTTAGCCGCAATCTGCATCAGCAGTATCAGATTGTTGTCTTTGGCGAGGAGCGCTATGCCGCCTATGACCGCGTGCATCTGTCGGAATATTTAGGCGGACGCAGCGCGGCGTCGCTCTCGCTGGTGGACGGGGATTTCTTTGCCGACCACGGCATTGAGCTGCGCCTGTCGCAGCAGATCGTCGCACTCGATCGCGATGCTCGCGTGGTGCGCACCGCCAGCGGGCATGAAACCCACTGGGACAAACTGGTGCTGGCGACCGGCTCATACCCGTTCGTTCCGCCCGTGCCGGGTAACAATTTACCGGGCTGTTTTGTCTATCGCACCCTTGACGATCTGGACGCGATTGCGGCGCATGCGGCGGGCTCTCGCCGCGGGGTGGTGATTGGCGGCGGGCTGCTGGGGCTGGAGGCGGCAAATGCGCTGAAGCAGCTCGGGCTTGAAACCCACGTGGTGGAGTTTGCGCCCAACCTGATGGCGGTCCAGCTCGACAACGACGGCGCGGCAATGCTGCGCAGGAAAATCGAGGCGCTGGGCGTCAGCGTTCACACCAGCAAAGCGACGACGGAAATCGCCCCTTCGGACGGCGGGCTGCTGCTGCGCTTTGCAGATGGCGAACAGCTGGAAACGGACATGGTGGTTTTCTCTGCGGGCATACGTCCGCAGGACGCGCTGGCGCGCAGCAGCGGGCTGGCTATCGGCGAGCGTGGCGGGATCTGCATTGACGATCGCTGTCAGACCTCCGACCCGAACGTATTTGCCATCGGCGAATGCGCTCTGTGGGCGGGGAAAATCTTTGGTCTGGTCGCGCCCGGCTACCAGATGGCGCGGGTGGCCGCCGCCGCGCTGGCGGGAGAGGATAAAACATTCACTGGCGCGGATATGAGCACCAAACTCAAACTGCTGGGCGTGGACGTCGCCTCGTTCGGCGACGCTCATGGGCGCACGCCGGGTGCGCTGAGCTACCAGTGGACGCACGGCCCGCAGCAGATCTACAAGAAAATGGTGGTGAGCCACGACGGAAAAACGCTGCTCGGCGGCGTGCTGGTCGGCGATGCCAGCGAGTACGCCACGCTGGTGCAGATGATGCTCAACGGCATCGTCCTGCCAAAAGAGCCGGAGACGCTGATTTTACCCGTATCATCAGGCAGGGCGCCAAAAGCGCTCGGCGTGGCGGCGCTGCCGGAAAGTGCGCAAATCTGCTCCTGCCATAACGTCAGCAAAGGTGATATCTGCCAGGCGGTGAGTGCCGGTGCGACGGACATCGGCGCCGTCAAGCAGTGTACCAAAGCGGCAACCGGCTGCGGCGGGTGCAGCGCGCTGGTGAAGCAGGTGATGGAGTGCCAGCTGGCCGAGCAGGGCGTGGAGGTGAAAAAGGATATCTGCGAACACTTCCCGTACTCGCGCCAGGAGATTTACCACCTCGTGCGCGTCAACCATATTCGCACCTTCGACCAGCTGATTAGCCGCTACGGGCAGGGGCACGGGTGTGAGATCTGCAAGCCGCTGGTGGGCTCGGTGCTGGCCTCCTGCTGGAATGAATACCTGCTGAAACCGTCACACCTGCCGCTGCAGGACACCAACGACCGCTACTTTGCCAACATCCAGAAGGACGGCACTTACTCCATCGTCCCGCGGATGCCCGCAGGGGAAGTGACGGCAGACGGGCTAATTGCTATCGGTCAGATTGCCAAACGCTACAACCTGTACAGCAAAATCACCGGCGGCCAGCGTATCGACCTTTTCGGTGCCACCCTTGATCAACTGCCGGCGATCTGGCAGGCGCTGGTGGAGGCCGGGTTTGAAACCGGGCACGCCTACGGCAAATCCCTGCGCACGGTGAAATCCTGCGTCGGGTCGACGTGGTGTCGCTACGGCGTGCAGGACTCCACCGGCCTCGCGGTCAGGCTGGAGCACCGCTACAAAGGCCTGCGCGCGCCGCACAAAATCAAAATGGCTGTCTCAGGCTGTACCCGCGAATGCGCCGAGGCGCAGAGTAAAGACGTTGGGGTCATCGCCACCGACAAAGGCTGGAACCTCTACCTGTGCGGTAACGGCGGCATGAAGCCGCGCCACGCGGATCTCTTTGCCAGCGATCTTGATGATGAAACGCTGATCCGCACCGTCGATCGCTTCCTGATGTTTTACATCCGCACGGCGGATCGCCTGCAGCGCACCAGCACCTGGATGGACAACCTGGAAGGCGGTCTCGACTACCTGCGGGAGGTGATCCTCGACGACAGCCTGGGCATTGCCCACGAGCTGGAGCAGGAGATGGCCCGGGTGGTGGAAACCTACCAGTGTGAATGGCAGACCACGCTTAACGATCCCAACCGCCTGGCGCTGTTCCGCACCGCCGTGAACGACACCGCCGCGGAGAACAACAAGCGCTGGCAGGAAATTTGCGGCATCGACGACATCCCGGAGCAGGCGGGCATTGGCGCGCGGCTTGGGCGTAAGCCAATTGCGCTGTTCCGCTTTGGTGAGTTCGTCTATGCCCTCGACGATCGGGAGCCGGGCAGCAGTGCGAACGTGCTCTCCCGCGGCATTCTTGGCGATGCGGCGGGCGAGCCGGTGGTGATTTCGCCGCTCTACAAACAGCGTATTCGCCTGCGCGACGGCTGTCAGGTGGATAACGGCGAACCTGCGGTTCGTGCCTGGCCGGTGAAAATTGAAGACGGCAAAGTGTGGGTTGGCAACGATGCCCTGGTGTTGCGCGCGGAGGCCTCATGATGGAAACCCGGACAACGTGCCCCTACTGTGGGGTCGGCTGCGGCGTGGTCGCCCGCGTGGAAGGTGAAACGGTAAGCGTTCGGGGGGATGAAAGCCATCCTGCGAATTTTGGCCGCCTGTGCGTGAAGGGAGCGGCCCTGGGAGAAACGACGGGTCTGCAGGGGCGGTTGCTGCACCCCGTGGTTGACGGTGTTGAAGGGGACTGGACGCAGGCGCTGGGCGCGGCTGGCGAGCGGTTGCGGGCGATCATCGACACCTGGGGGCCGCAGGCGGTGGCCTTTTACGCCTCCGGGCAATTGCTCACGGAGGATTACTACGCCGCCAATAAGTTGATGAAGGGGTTTATCGGCGCGGCGAACATCGATACCAACTCCCGGCTCTGCATGTCGTCGGCAGTGGTGGGCTATAAACGCGCCTTCGGTGAAGACGTCGTGCCGTGCAATTACGAGGATGTGGAAAACAGTGACCTGGTGGTGCTGGTTGGCTCAAACGCGGCCTGGACGCATCCGGTGCTGTACCAGCGGCTGGTGCAGGCGCGACAGGCCAGACCGGAGATGAAAGTGGTGGTCATTGACCCGCGCAGAACCGCCACCTGTGATATCGCCGACCTGCATCTTGCGCTCGCGCCCGGGAGCGACGCCGGGCTGTTTGTCGGTCTGCTGGATGTGATTCAGGGTACGGACGCGTGGCCGGTATCCCGCGTGGCGGCGTTTTGCGGCCTCACGCCGCAGGAGATTGCCACCTTTTACGACTGGTTTATGACGGCGCCCCGGGTCATCACGCTCTACACCATGGGGATCAACCAGTCTTCCAGCGGCAGCGACAAATGCAGCGCCATCATTAACGTTCATCTTGCCAGCGGCAAATTTAACCGTCCGGGCTGCGGCCCGTTCTCGCTGACCGGCCAGCCAAACGCGATGGGCGGAAGGGAAGTGGGCGGGCTGGCGAATCAACTGGCGGCGCACATGAACTTCGAGCCGGACGATCTTTCGCGGGTGGCGCGTTTCTGGGGAACGGAGCGGCTGGCGCAAACTCCGGGTCTGATGGCGGTAGAGCTGTTTGACGCCATCGCCCGCGGCGAGGTGAAAGCGGTGTGGATCATGGGCACCAACCCTGCCGTCTCGCTGCCGGACAGCCACGCGGTGTGCCAGGCGCTGGCGAACTGCCCGCTGGTGATTGTCTCTGAGGTGATGAGAGATACCGACACCAGCCGCTTCGCCCATATTCGCTTTCCGGCGCTGGGCTGGGGAGAAAAAGAGGGAACGGTGACGAACTCGGAGCGGCGTATTTCCCGCCAGCGCGCGTTTCTGCCTGCACCGGGCGAGGCAAAGCCGGACTGGTGGATTGTCGCGCAGGTGGCGAAACAACTTGGGCACGGTGACGCCTTTGCCTGGCAGCATCCCCACGAGATTTTTTGCGAGCATGCGGCGCTGACGGCCTTTGAAAATGACGGCGCGCGGGCGTTAAACCTTCACGATCTGGCTACGCTGACCCGTGATGCGTGGGATCAGCTTGAGCCTTATCAGTGGCCGACGGGGGATTTTCCGCGCCGGAACATCGTTCCGGTTACCCCTCAGCCGCACGGTGCGACGGTTAGCGCATTCTACCCGCTGATCCTTAACACCGGGCGCATTCGCGACCAGTGGCACACCATGACCCGCACGGGATATGTGGCCAGACTGATGCAGCATATCGCCGAACCGTTTGTTGAGGTTTGCCCTGCAGACGCCGCTCGGTTCTCCCTGTGCGACGGCCAGCTGGCGCGCATCAGCTCGCCGCGCGGCGTGATGGTGGCCCGAGTGTGCGTCCGCGACAGTCAGCGCGAGGGTGAGGCGTTCGCCCCGATGCACTGGAACGCGCAGTTTTCCCGTCAGGGAAAGGTGAATGCGTTGGTGGAAGGGCGCTGCGATCCGGTTTCGGGCCAGCCGGAGAGTAAACAAACCGCCGTCAGGATCATGCCCTGGCAGCCCGCCTGGCAGGGAGAACTGTATGCCCGTGCGCTACCGGAGCTGCCGCCATCGGCGCACGGGTGGCGTAAAGCCTCACGCCTGACGGTGGCGGGGGATACGCCGCTGTTCTCCTGGGTCGCGGATTACGCCCGCGCCCGCGGCTGGCAGTTGCAGACTGCGCAAACGGATGCACGCAGCAGCGTACTGGCCTGGCATGAAGGCCAGCTGATGCTCGGGTTCTGGGAAGGTACCGCGTTACCGGCGCTGGCGCATACGGTCATCGACGCCGCTTTTCAGTCGTCACCCCCGACGCCTGCTGCGCGCCATGCGCTGCTGAACGGGCAGGGCGTGGGGAAGCACCGCGATCCAGGGCGCATTATCTGCACCTGTTTCAGCGTTGGGGAAAATACGATACGGGAGGCGATTGCCGGTGGCTGTGATTCCGTCAGCGCGCTGGGGGCGAAGCTGCGCTGTGGTACCAACTGCGGTTCGTGCGTGCCGGAGCTGAAAGGGCTGTGTGGATAAGGGTGTAAGGGCGACAATCTGTTTCAGGATAATCCTGAAATGTCCGCCAGGACTGCATTTCAGGGCTTATCGCGTTAACATAATAAGAGTTTATTCATAAACACAGGTTCTTATTGACGACGCTGATGGCTGTACCGTCCCGCTTTCGTTTGCTGTTTTTACTCTCCTTTCTTACGGCCGGAGCCGTTCACGGTGCGCCGAATTCCTTTATGCATCAGGCTCTGAATCCCTTTGATAATAACGGGGACAGTTTGCCCGACCTTGGTATGGCGACGCCCACAGGCGAGGGGGAAAAACACCTGGCCGAAATGGCGAAAGCCTTTGGCGAAGCCAGTATGACCGACAACGGCCTGACAACCGGCGAGCAGGCACGTCAGTTTGCCTTTGGTCAGGTGCGCGACGCGGTGAGCGGCGAGGTGAACCAGCAGATTGAGTCCTGGCTGGCGCCCTGGGGGAACGCCAGCGTGAACGTGCTGGTGGATAACGAGGGCAAATTCAACGGCAGCAGCGGGAGCTGGTTTATCCCCTGGAACGATAACAACCGCTACCTGAGCTGGAGCCAGCTAGGCCTGACGCAGCAGACGGATGGTCTGGTCAGTAACGCCGGCATCGGGCAGCGCTGGATCGCCGGGAAATGGCTGCTGGGCTATAACACCTTTTACGATAATCTGCTGGATGAAAACCTGCAGCGTGCCGGGCTGGGCGCGGAAGTGTGGGGGGAAAATCTGCACCTGTCGGCGAACTATTATCAGCCCTTTGCCAGCTGGCGTGAGCGCTCGGACATTCAGGAGCAGCGCATGGCGCGCGGATATGACGTGACGGCCAACGCCTGGCTGCCGTGGTTCCATCACCTGAATACCAGCCTCAGCGTTGAGCAATATTTTGGTGATAACGTCGACCTGTTCAATAGCGGCACCGGCTATCACAACCCGGTGGCAGTCAACCTGGGACTTAACTATACCCCCGTTCCGCTGGTGACGTTGACCGCTGCGCATAAGCAGGGCGAGAGTGGCGAGAGCCAGAATAACCTCGGGCTGAAGCTCAACTACCGCTTTGGCGTGCCGCTGGCCAAACAGCTTTCAGCCAGTGAAGTCGCCGCCACCCGCTCCCTGCGCGGAAGCCGCTATGATTCGCCGGAGCGCAACAGCCTGCCGGTGATGGAGTTCCGTCAGCGCAAAACGCTGTCCGTCTGGCTGGCCACGCCGCCGTGGGATCTGAAAGGGGGCGAAACCGTCATGCTGAAGCTGCAGGTTCGCAGCACGCACGGCATCCGCCAGATCCACTGGCAGGGGGATACGCAGGCGTTGAGTCTGACATCGCCGGCTAAAAGCAACAGCAGCGACGGCTGGAGCGTGATCATGCCCGCCTGGGATGACCGGGAAGGGGCGTCAAACCGCTGGCACCTGTCGGCGGTGGTGGAAGATGAGAAAGGCCAGCGCGTCTCGTCTAATGAAATCACGCTGACCGTGGTGCAACCGCTGGTCGCATTGCCTGACGACGACCCGCGCTGGAAGCTGCTGCCGGATGAATAACCCTTAAAAAATGCGTTCCTGGTGAACCCATACGGCGGCTTCCACGCGCGATTTTAGCTTCATCTTCTTCAGCATATGCTTCACATGCACTTTGACCGTGCTTTCGGTGATATCCAGGCGGCGGGCGATCATTTTGTTCGGCAGCCCCTGGGCAATGAGCTTGAGAATATCGCGCTCGCGCGGGGTTAACTGGCTGACGTCACGGTCCGAGGTGGCGCGGTTTGCCCGCAGGCTGGCGGCGAGGACCGGCGTTAAGGCTTCGCTGAGCACCATCTCGCCCGCCGCCGCCTGCTGCAGTGCCTTAAGCAGATCTTCCGGCTCCATATCTTTCAGCAGATAGCCATCCGCCCCGCGCTTGAGCGCCGTGACCACATCCTCTTCGTGGTTCGACACGCTAAAGACGACAATGCGCCCGGAGAGCGATTTTTCCCGCAGCTTGTCGAGGGTTTCCAGACCGTTCATGCCCGGCATATTCAGATCGAGCAGGATCAGATCGGGATCGAGGGATTCGGCAAGCTCAATGCCCTGTTCGCCGTTGCTGGCTTCGCCGACCACGGTGATATCGGGTGCCATGCTGACCAGCTGTTTCACGCCAGTACGCAGCATCGGATGGTCGTCGATCAGCAGGATGGATGCCGGTTCCTGATTAGTCATGGGTATCTCCTTGAGCAATTGTGAGCGGTTTCTCGGGAATAAAGGTGACGACAACTTCCGTGCCACCCGTCTCTCTCCGGCGAACCTGGCAATCACCGCGCAGGCTTTGGGCGCGGTCTCGCATAATAATTAAACCATAGTGGTTCGTGCGTTCGGCATTTTCCGGCACGCCGCGGCCGTTGTCGTGAACCGTCAGCTTCACCTGATTGTTGTGCTGGCTGACGGTGACCGTTACCGCCGTCGCGCCGGCATGCTTAAGCACGTTGCTCAGCGCTTCGCGGGCGATCTGCAGTAAATGGATGGCCTGATGGGAGGGGACAAACCGCGGCGGCAGCTGGTAATCCAGCTTCACCGGGAACCCCAGCCGGGCGCTAAATTCGTGACAGCTGGCTTCCAGCGCCGGGCGCAGGCCCGGCTCGGTCAGCTGCAGACGGAAGGTGGTCAGCAGCTCGCGAAGCTGGATCCAGGAGGTATTCAGCTCGTTGCGGATCTGGCTCAGCAGCTGCTTGTTGCTTTCCGGCATCTCAGCATCCTGCATCTGCAGGCAACTGACCTGCATTTTCATACAGGAGAGCGACTGGGCGATGGAGTCGTGCAGTTCGCGGGCGATGGTCGCGCGCTCTTCCATGACGATCAGCTGCTGCTGTTTTTCCTGATGCCTGTCGAGCGCCAGCGTGGCCGTTAACTGTTCCACCAGCGTATCCACCAGCTGCTGCTGGTCGTGGCTCAGGTGGCGTCCGGTTGGCAGGGTGGCCAGCAGAATGCCGTACTGGGTGTGGCTGTCCGTCAGACGCCACTTCAGGGTGGTGCCGCCGGAGGTCAGCGGCGGCAGGCCGCGAGGGCAAAGATGGCAGCCTTTGTCATCGCAGGACATATCCGACTGACAGGTAAATTCCTGATGGTTCTCTTCGTCTTCCACATCGTAGACCCGCAGCTCCAGGTCGCGCAGCAGGGTCAGATTTTGCAAACCGTTCAGCACCGGCGAGAGACGTTCGCATAACGGCACCTGCATGTGCAGGCGGCGGTTGGCCTGCCACAGGAAGGAGAGGATCTCGTTTTTCTGCTCAAGGCCCGCCGTTTTTTCCTGCACGCGCTGTTCCAGCACCGCGTAGCTCTCGGAAAGCTCTGCCGACATGGTGTTGAGCGCCTGGCCGAGCATCGCCATCTCGTTGCGTCCGCTGATGTGCGTGCGCTGGGTGAAATCGCGCGCGGTGACCGCGCGGGCCATCGCCAGCAGCTGTTTCCAGGGATTCAACAGCCGCGCGCGAAGCCAGACGATAGTGAAGATCAGCAGCAGCCCCATAAACAGCGCCATTGCCCGGTGCACCATTACCACCCGGTCGATGCGTAGTTCGGTGGTCTGGTCGAACGCGGAGACCAGCGCGTCAATGCGCGTAACGAACCCCGCCACGTCCTGGGCTACCGCCTCTGTACTGTGCGCCTGTTTCAGACCCGGCTGCAGCTGGGTGTGCCAGTACCCCTGAAGGGCTTTAAGCTGGGATTGTTGACCGGCGCGAATGGCGGCATTTTCCAGCTCGGGGCTGAACGCGGTGCGCTCCATTTCATCAATTAAGGGCCGATCGGCCTGCGTCAGGGGAACCGATGCCAGCAGGCGATAACTCTGCATGCGTAGTGAGCCTGCCTCATTAATGGCATGCGCATTACCCTGTACCCCCTGTACCAGCCAGCCGGAGATCGCCATGCCGGTCACGCCGATGGCGGTGGACAGCAAAACAATCAGGGCGAGCTGATTCACGAGCGTCAGCGGAGATAAACATCTTTTTAACATAGAGTTGGCGTGCTCCTGACGTGGCCTGCTTGCAGGAATGGCGCTATTCTGGTGCATACCCTGGAGTATACCCATACCAATAAAGGATTACCCCTAAATTGCCAACGGAGTAGGGGGCAGAACGCGGGGGTGGCAGGAACGCGTCAGCGCCGTGAAAAACCACGTCTTTTTTGTCGAATTAACCTACTCACTAAGGATAAGCCCTTTTTTTGTGCCGCAAATCCTCCCACTTTTCCTTTGATTTATATCAACTTACCGCCGCCCTAAAACCCTAATGTTTGCAGCATCATTCGAGAATCAGAGGTGTCTATGAGTCACTCATCCGCTCCCGAAAGGGAAAGTGGTGCCGTTATTACAGACTGGCGTCCAGAGGATCCGGCGTTCTGGCAACAGCGCGGCCATCGTGTTGCAAGCCGGAATCTGTGGATTTCCGTTCCGTGTTTGCTGTTAGCGTTTTGCGTATGGATGTTGTTTAGTGCGGTGGCGGTCAACCTGCCGAAAGTTGGGTTTACGTTTACGACCGATCAGCTGTTTATGTTGACGGCGTTACCGTCGCTGTCGGGTGCGCTGCTGCGCGTCCCTTACGCGTTTATGGTACCGGTCTTTGGCGGTCGTCGCTGGACGGCGTTCAGCACGGGCATCATGATCGTTCCTTGCGTCTGGCTCGGCTTCGCGGTGCAGGATACCTCCACGCCGTTTAGCGTGTTCGTGATTATCTCTCTGCTGTGCGGTTTTGCCGGAGCGAACTTCGCCTCCAGTATGGCAAACATCAGCTTCTTCTTCCCGAAAGCGAAGCAGGGCGGTGCGCTGGGTATTAACGGCGGTCTGGGGAATATGGGCGTCAGCGTGATGCAGCTGATTGCGCCGCTGGCGATTTCGGTTTCCATTTTTGCGGCCTTTGGCGGCGGTGGCGTTGAGCAGGCGGATGGTTCATCCCTGTACCTGCAAAATGCGGCCTGGATTTGGGTGCCGTTCCTGGTGGTGTTCACCCTTGCAGCCTGGTTCTTTATGAATGACCTGTCCGCGTCGAAAGCGTCGCTGAGCGAACAGCTGCCGGTGCTGAAGCGTGGGCACTTATGGGTAATGGCGCTGCTGTATCTGGCCACCTTCGGTTCGTTCATCGGTTTCTCTGCGGGCTTCGCCATGCTGTCGAAAACGCAGTTCCCGGAAATTCAGATCCTGCACTTTGCCTTCTTCGGGCCGTTTATTGGTGCCCTGGCGCGTTCCGTTGGCGGCATGATCTCTGACCGTCTCGGCGGGACACGCGTGACGCTGGTTAACTTCGTCGTGATGGCGGTCTTCTGTGCGCTGCTGTTCCTGACGCTGCCGGCAGACGGACAGGGCGGTAACTTCATCGCCTTCTTCGGGGTGTTTATGGTGCTGTTCCTGACGGCCGGGCTGGGGAGTGCGTCCACCTTCCAGATGATCTCCGTGATCTTCCGTAAGCTGACCATGGATCGCGTGAAGGCGCAGGGGGGAAGGGAAGAGCAGGCCATGCGTGAAGCGGCGACCGATACGGCGGCGGCACTGGGCTTTATCTCTGCGATTGGCGCGATTGGCGGCTTCTTTATCCCGAAAGCGTTTGGTATTTCGCTGGAGCTGACCGGCTCTCCGGCGGGCGCAATGAAAGTTTTCCTTGTCTTCTATATCGCCTGCGTCGTGATCACGTGGCTGGTATATGGGCGTAATACTAAGAAAAAATAAGTAAGTATGATTATCCGTTTACGCGGCCTTCGGGTCGCGTTTTTTTTGCTGATAATTAGTTACAACATACTGAAATGCGCGCAGAGGAAACCAGCGGGTAACACTGTGATCGCCATCGCTTTACAGGGGGGTCTACCCCTTAATACCTGAGATGTTAACGAACGCCCTGTTTTTAGTACGGTAAAAAACAAATAATCTTATATATCAATGAGATGATTGGTTTCAAAAAATACCGCTTTGGTGGTATTCAGCGTAACCCCACCCCGGAAAGTCCCGCGTCGTCTTGATCGTTATCAATTCTCCCCCTCTTTCAGGGCGTTACCTTCGCTGCAAATCAGCAATGTCGATTTAGAGAGCCACAGGCTCCACACAGGAGATACCCGATGAGCAAATTTTTGGACCGGTTTCGCTACTTCAAACAGAAGGGCGAAACTTTTGCCGATGGGCACGGCCAGGTTCTGGATACCAACCGGGACTGGGAAGACGGTTACCGCCAGCGCTGGCAGCATGACAAAGTCGTCCGTTCAACTCACGGCGTGAACTGCACTGGCTCATGTAGCTGGAAGATTTTCGTTAAAAACGGTCTGGTGACCTGGGAAATGCAGCAGACCGACTATCCGCGCACCCGTCCGGATATGCCAAACCACGAACCGCGCGGCTGCCCGCGTGGCGCCAGCTACTCCTGGTATCTCTACAGCGCGAACCGCCTCAAATACCCGCTGATGCGCAAGCGCCTGATGAAAATGTGGCGCGAAGCGAAGGTACAGCACAGCGATCCGGTTGATGCCTGGGCCTCCATTATTGAAGATGCGGACAAAGCGAAAAGCTTTAAGCAGGCCCGCGGCCGCGGCGGCTTTGTGCGTTCTTCCTGGAAAGAGGTCAACGAGCTGATTGCCGCTTCCAACGTCTACACCGTTAAAACCTACGGTCCTGACCGCGTGGCGGGCTTCTCGCCGATCCCGGCGATGTCGATGGTCTCTTATGCCTCCGGCGCGCGCTATCTCTCCTTAATCGGCGGCACCTGCCTGAGCTTCTACGACTGGTACTGCGACCTGCCGCCAGCCTCGCCGCAGACCTGGGGCGAGCAGACCGATGTGCCGGAATCCGCGGACTGGTACAACTCCAGCTACATCATCGCCTGGGGCTCTAACGTGCCGCAGACCCGTACGCCGGACGCGCACTTCTTTACCGAAGTGCGTTACAAAGGCACCAAAACCGTGGCGGTAACCCCGGACTACGCCGAAATCGCCAAGCTGTGCGACCTGTGGCTGGCACCGAAGCAGGGTACCGATGCCGCGATGGCGATGGCGATGGGCCACGTCATGCTGCGCGAGTTCCACCTGGATAAGCCCAGCCAGTACTTCACCGACTACGTCCGCCGCTACACCGACATGCCAATGCTGGTGATGCTGGAAGAACGTGACGGGTACTACGCCGCGGGCCGCACCCTGCGCGCCGCCGATCTGGTGGATGCGCTGGGCCAGGAAAATAACCCTGAGTGGAAAACCGTCGCGTACAACAGCAACGGCGAGCTGGTGGCGCCAAACGGCTCTATCGGTTTCCGCTGGGGCGAGAAGGGCAAGTGGAACCTTGAGCAGCGTAACGGCACGACGGGCGAAGAGACGGAACTGCGTCTGAGCATGCTGGGTAGCCAGGACGAGATCGCCGAGGTCGGCTTCCCGTACTTCGGCGGCGAAGGTTCCGAACATTTCAACAAGGTTGAGCTGCAGAACGTCCTGATGCATAAGCTGCCGGTGAAACGCCTGCAGCTGGCCGACGGCTCTACCGCGCTGGTCACTACCGTTTATGACCTGACCATGGCGAACTACGGCCTGGAGCGTGGTCTGAACGATGAAAACTGTGCGACCAGCTATGACGACGTGAAAGCCTACACCCCGGCATGGGCGGAACAGATCACCGGCGTACCTCGCGCGCAGATCGTGCGTATTGCCCGTGAGTTCGCTGAAAACGCCGACAAGACCCATGGCCGTTCGATGATCATCGTCGGTGCGGGTCTGAACCACTGGTATCACCTGGATATGAACTACCGTGGGCTGATCAACATGCTGATTTTCTGCGGCTGTGTCGGTCAGAGCGGCGGCGGCTGGGCGCACTACGTAGGCCAGGAAAAACTGCGTCCGCAGACTGGCTGGCAGCCGCTGGCGTTTGCTCTCGACTGGCAGCGCCCGGCACGCCATATGAACAGCACCTCTTACTTCTATAATCACTCCAGCCAGTGGCGCTACGAAACGGTCACCGCCCAGGAGCTGCTGTCGCCGATGGCGGATAAATCCCGCTACAGCGGCCACCTGATTGACTTCAACGTGCGTGCTGAGCGTATGGGCTGGCTGCCGTCTGCCCCTCAACTGGGCACAAACCCGCTGCGCATCGCGGAAGAGGCGAAGAAGGTGGGGATGTCGCCGGTGGATTACACCGTGAAATCACTGAAGGATGGCTCAATCCGTTTCGCGGCAGAACAGCCGGAAAACGGGAAAAACCATCCGCGTAACCTGTTTATCTGGCGCTCCAACCTGCTGGGCTCGTCCGGTAAAGGTCACGAGTACATGCTGAAATACCTGCTGGGTACTGAAAACGGCATTCAGGGGAAAGATCTCGGCAAGCAGGGCGGCGTGAAGCCGGAAGAGGTGGAGTGGAAAGACAACGGTCTCGACGGCAAGCTGGATCTGGTGGTGACCCTCGACTTCCGTCTCTCCAGCACCTGCCTGTACTCCGACATCGTGCTGCCTACCGCCACCTGGTACGAAAAAGACGACATGAATACCTCGGATATGCATCCGTTTATTCATCCGCTGTCTGCGGCCGTTGACCCGGCGTGGGAATCGAAAAGCGACTGGGATATCTACAAGGACATCGCGAAGAAATTCTCTGAGGTCTGCGTAGGGCACCTCGGTAAAGAGACCGACGTGGTGACGCTGCCAATCCAGCACGACTCCGCAGCCGAACTGGCTCAACCGCTGGACGTGAAGGACTGGAAAAAAGGCGAGTGTGATCTGATCCCGGGCGTGACTGCGCCGCACATTATTCCGGTGGAACGTGATTACCCGGCAACGTACGAACGCTTTACCTCTATCGGCCCGCTGATGGAGAAAATCGGTAACGGCGGGAAAGGTATTGCCTGGAACACCCAGAGCGAAATGGATCTGCTGCGCAAGCTTAACTACACCAAAGCGGACGGCCCGGCGAAAGGTCAGCCCTGCCTTAACACGGCGATTGATGCCGCAGAGATGATCCTGACCCTGGCACCGGAAACCAACGGCCACGTTGCGGTGAAAGCCTGGGCGGCGCTGAGTGAGTTTACCGGTCGCGATCATACGCACCTGGCGAAGAATAAAGAGGAAGAGAAAATCCGCTTCCGCGATATTCAGGCGCAGCCGCGCAAGATTATCTCCAGCCCGACCTGGTCTGGCCTCGAAGATGAGCATGTCTCTTACAACGCTGGCTACACCAACGTTCACGAGCTGATCCCATGGCGCACCCTCTCCGGTCGTCAGTCGCTGTATCAGGATCACCAGTGGATGCGCGACTTCGGTGAAAGCCTGCTGGTTTACCGTCCGCCAATCGACACCCGCTCCGTGAAAACCGTAATGGGTGCGAAATCGAACGGTAACCCGGAGAAGGCGCTGAACTTCCTGACGCCGCACCAGAAGTGGGGGATCCACTCCACCTACAGCGACAACCTGCTGATGCTGACCCTGTCGCGCGGTGGTCCGATTGTCTGGATGAGCGAAACGGACGCCAAAGATCTGGGTATCGAAGATAACGACTGGATCGAAGTGTTCAACAGTAACGGTGCCCTGACGGCGCGTGCGGTGGTGAGCCAGCGCGTACCGGCCGGGATGACCATGATGTACCACGCGCAGGAGCGTATCGTGAACCTGCCGGGGTCAGAGATCACCGAGCAGCGCGGCGGGATCCACAACTCCGTGACCCGTATTACACCGAAACCGACCCATATGATTGGTGGCTATGCCCAGCTGGCCTACGGCTTTAACTACTATGGCACCGTAGGTTCGAACCGCGATGAGTTCGTGGTGGTACGTAAGATGAAGAATATTAACTGGTTAGACGGCGAAGGTAATGACCAGGTACAGGAGAGCGTAAAATGAAAATTCGTTCACAAGTCGGCATGGTGCTGAATCTGGATAAATGCATCGGCTGTCATACCTGCTCGGTCACCTGTAAAAACGTCTGGACCAGCCGTGAAGGTATGGAGTATGCCTGGTTCAACAACGTGGAAAGTAAGCCGGGCACCGGCTTCCCGACCGACTGGGAAAACCAGGAGAAGTGGAAGGGCGGCTGGATCCGCAAAATCAACGGTAAGCTGCAGCCGCGCATGGGTAACCGCGCTTTGCTTCTGGGAAAAATCTTCGCTAACCCGCATCTGCCGGGCATTGAGGATTATTACGAGCCGTTTGACTACGACTATCAGAACCTGCACAACGCGCCGGAAAGCAAACACCAGCCGATTGCCCGTCCTCGCTCGCTGATCACCGGCCAGCGCATGGACAAAATTACCAGCGGTCCAAACTGGGAAGAGATCCTGGGCGGCGAGTTCGAAAAACGCGCCAAAGACCAGAATTTCGAGAACATGCAGAAGGCGATGTACGGCCAGTTCGAAAACACCTTCATGATGTATCTGCCGCGCCTGTGCGAGCACTGCCTCAACCCGGCGTGCGTGGCGACCTGCCCGAGCGGTGCCATCTACAAGCGTGAAGAAGACGGCATTGTCCTTATCGACCAGGACAAGTGCCGCGGCTGGCGGATGTGCATCACCGGCTGCCCGTACAAAAAAATCTACTTCAACTGGAAGAGCGGCAAGTCTGAGAAGTGCATCTTCTGCTACCCGCGTATTGAAGCCGGTATGCCGACCGTTTGCTCCGAGAGCTGCGTAGGCCGTATCCGCTACCTCGGCGTGCTGCTGTACGACGCGGATGCAATTGAAAACGCTGCCAGCACCGAGCACGAGAAAGATCTGTATCAGCGTCAGCTGGACGTGTTCCTCGACCCGAACGATCCGAAGGTGATTGAGCAGGCGCTGAAGGACGGCATTCCGCAGAGCGTGATTGACGCCGCGCAGCAGTCTCCGGTGTACAAAATGGCGATGGACTGGAAACTGGCCCTGCCGCTGCACCCGGAATACCGCACGCTGCCGATGGTCTGGTACGTGCCGCCTCTGTCGCCGATTCAGTCAGCCGCGGATGCGGGCGAGCTGGGCAGTAACGGCATTCTGCCGGACGTGGAAAGCCTGCGTATCCCGGTTCAGTATCTGGCAAACCTGCTGACCGCAGGCGACACCCAGCCGGTACTGCTGGCGCTGAAACGTATGCTGGCGATGCGCCACTTCAAACGTGCCGAAACCGTGGACGGCGTGACCGATACCCGCGCGCTGGAAGAGGTCGGTCTGACCGAAGCGCAGGCGCAGGAGATGTACCGCTACCTGGCGATTGCCAACTACGAAGATCGTTTCGTGGTGCCGAGCAGCCACCGTGAACTGGCCCGCGAAGCCTTCCCGGAGAAAAATGGCTGTGGCTTTACCTTTGGCGACGGCTGCCACGGGTCAGACAGCAAATTCAATCTGTTCAACAGCCGCCGCATCGACGCCATGGATGTGACGAGTAAAACGGAGCCGCACTCATGATTGAACTCGTCATTGTTTCGCGTCTGCTGGAGTACCCGGATGCTGCACTGGTGCAGCATCAGCAAGAGCTGTTTGATGCACTCGCGTCATCCGAAAACCTGGATAAAGAGGATGCCCAGCGGCTTGGGGTTTTCCTCCGCGACCTGTTAGCGCGCGATCTTCTCGATGCGCAGGCGGACTATAGCCAGCTGTTTGACCGCGGGCGGGCAACCTCGCTGCTGCTGTTTGAACATGTTCACGGTGAGTCCCGCGACCGCGGTCAGGCGATGGTCGACCTGATGGCGCAGTACGAGCAGCACGGCCTGCAGCTCGACAGCCGCGAGCTGCCGGACCATCTGCCGCTCTATCTGGAGTATCTGGCGCAGCTGCCGAAAGAGGAGGCGCTGGGAGGGCTGCAGGACATCGCGCCGATCCTTGCGCTGCTCGGCGCGCGGCTTCAGCAGCGCGAGAGCCGCTACGCGGTGCTGTTCGACCTGCTGGTGAAGCTGGCCAACGCGTCGGTCGACAGTGAAAAAGTGGCGGAGAAAATCGCCGATGAAGCCCGGGACGATACCCCGCAGGCGCTGGATGCCGTCTGGGAGGAAGAACAGGTGAAATTCTTTGCTGACCAGAGCTGTGGCGAGTCTGAAATTTCTGCTCACCAGCGTCGTTTTGCCGGTGCCGTTGCCCCGCAATATTTGAATATCTCTAACGGAGGACAGCAATAATGCACTTCCTGAATATGTTCTTCTTTGACATCTACCCGTATATCGCGGGCACCGTGTTCCTGGTGGGAAGTTGGCTGCGTTATGACTACGGCCAGTATACCTGGCGCGCTGGCTCCAGCCAGATGCTGGATCGTAAAGGGATGCATGTGGCCTCTAACCTGTTCCACATCGGTATTCTGGGCATTTTTGCCGGCCACTTCCTCGGCATGCTGACGCCGCACTGGATGTACGAAGCGTGGCTGCCCATTGAGGTGAAGCAGAAGATGGCGATGATCGCCGGGGGGGCCTGCGGGGTGATGACCCTGGTGGGGGGCCTGCTGCTGTTGAAACGTCGTCTGTTCAGCCCCCGCGTGCGGGCAACCACCACCGGGGCGGACATCCTGATCCTCTCCCTGCTGATGGTGCAATGCGCGCTGGGTCTGCTGACCATTCCGTTCTCGGCGCAGCATATGGACGGCAGTGAAATGATGAAGCTGGTGGGCTGGGCGCAGTCAGTGGTGACTTTCCACGGTGGTGCATCTGAACATCTGGACGGCGTGGCGTTTATCTTCCGCGTTCACCTGGTGCTGGGGATGACGCTGTTCGTGCTGTTCCCGTTCTCTCGTCTGGTGCATATCTGGAGCGCGCCGGTGGAGTACCTAACGCGCAAGTACCAGATTGTACGCGCCCGTCGCTAATTTGCCGTTTTGATACCAACCCCGCACTCGCGGGGTTTTTTTTCGCCCCAGCCCAGGTTGTTGCCCGCTGCAGCAAACAGGATCAGCGCGCCGCCCGCCAGCTGCGTCAGGTTCAGCGAGTGTCCGAATACCAGATTATCAACAACGATCGCTACTACCGGATAGATAAACGACAGCGAGCCGGTAATGGGCGTCGGCAGCTTCTGAATCGCACTGTAGAGCAGTTGATACATAATGCCGGTATGGACAATGCCCAGCGTCAGCAAGATCGGCCAGGGGAAATCGGCGGACAATGCCGGCATGCGGGCAAACGGCAGAAGCATGACGACGCCCGTCAGTACCTGGATGAAGGCAATGTGCTGCGGCGCAACCGATCTCAGCTTGCGGGCAATGATGGCCGTTACCGCATAGAAGAAGGCTGCGGCCATTGCCAGCCCGATCCCGGCGAGCCAGTCGGCGCCCTGTGCGCTGGTCAACTCACTGGAGAGCAAAATGACCACGCCGCCAAAGGCGAGCACCAGCCAGCCCCATTTCACCAGGCTGACACGCTCGCCGAAAAGCATCCCCATCAGTACCAGCATAAACGGCTGGGTGTTATACACCACGGTCGAAAGACCAATCGAGATCCGTTCATAGGCGGCGAAGAGCAGCAGCCAGTTCACCACTAATGCCGCTCCGCCGAGGATCGCCAGCAGCAGCGTCGTGCGGGTGAGGGAGCTAAACGGCTTTCGACTCATGCGAATAAAAATGAACAGTGCCAGTGCCCCAATCAGACAGCGCCAGAACACCACTTCCGTTACCGGCAGACCGGAAAGTAAAACAAACGCGCCAATTGAGCCGGAAATTAACATCGCCAGGCTCATTTGCCAGACGCCTTTATGGAAATCACGCATCATTCACCTCCTGATTGATGACGTTATTGTCGAAAATGGCTGTCGTGTTTTACAGGGGTGATATAAGGTTGAAGAGCTGAATGACTTTTTAAAATTAGGTGAAAATGATGGAATGCCTTCTTGATGATATCGACCGACAAATCTTAGCCTGTCTGGTTGAGGATGCGCGTATGTCCCTGAAGGTGCTCAGCGGGCGTATCGGGCTGACGTCACCCAGCACGGCAGAGCGCCTGAAAAGGCTGGAAGAGCGCGGTGTGATTCAGGGGTATGGCGCGCGGGTGAACCTGGCGGCGTTGGGGTATACGCTGCAGGCGCTGGTGCGCGTACGGCCACTGCCGGGGCTGTTGCATAAAGTGGATAAGTACATTCAGGCAATGCCGGAGTGTATTGAGAGCGACAAAGTGACCGGGGAGGACTGCTTTGTTATCCGGCTGGTGGTGCGGTCAATCGAACAGCTTGATGCGCTGCTGGACGGGCTGGCGGAGCATGCCCAGTGCAATACGTCGATTGTGAAAAGCACGCCGGTGACGCGACGTTTGCCACCGATGTAGCCATCTGTCGCCGGGTGGCGGCTGCGCCTTACCCGGCCTACAAAGGCGGACTCGGTTTTTTTATGTTGGGGAAGTGATGGTGGTGGGGGAAGGATGACTCGGCGCGTTGCGCCTCGCCCTTCGGGTCGTTGCCTGCGGCAACGCTTTCTCGCTACGCTCGAATCGAATCTTAGTCGAAGCTTCTCATCCTTCCCCGTTACGGAAATTCATGATGCCCGGTGCGAACAGAGAGTTTAGAGTCGTATGGGAATTGATGGTGGTGGGGGAAGGATTCGAACCTTCGAAGTCGATGACGGCAGATTTACAG